>LNFM01009493.1_pt1 | contig 14129 bp, 12 predicted proteins | sample 596031 | NCBI WGS metagenome assembly LNFM01 (sample SAMN04254537, study PRJNA301005) | activated carbon metagenome | isolation source: dual media filters at the Ann Arbor, Michigan drinking water treatment plant | place: USA: Ann Arbor
TCACGCCGGCATCGACCGGCTTCTTGTTGCGGCTGATGATGGTCTGGAAGGCCTGCACCATCTGGCAGGCCACCGGCACCGGGTCGATGCCGTTATGCGGCAGCGCGGCATGGCCGCCCTTGCCGCGAATCGTGATCTTGAACTCGTTGGTCGAGGCCATCACCGGCCCGGCGCTGGCGGCGAACTTGCCGACCTGGGTGCCCGGCCAGTTGTGCATGCCAAACACCGCGTCCATCGGGAACTTGTCGAACAGCCCGTCCTTGATCATCTCGCGCGCGCCACCGCCGCCCTCCTCGGCCGGCTGGAAGATCAGGTAGACCGTGCCGTCGAAGTTGCGGTTTTTCGCGAAGTGCTGCGCGGCCGCCAGCAGCATGGCGGTGTGGCCGTCGTGACCGCAGGCGTGCATCTTGCCGGCGGTCTTGCTGGCGTGTTCAAAGGTGTTGAACTCCTGCATGGGCAGCGCGTCCATGTCGGCGCGCAGGCCGATGGCGCGGCTCGATGTGCCGTTCTTGACGATGCCGACCACGCCGGTCGTGCCCATGCCGCGGTGGATGGGGATGCCCCATTCGGTGAGTTTTTGCGCCACCACGTCGGCGGTGCGTACTTCCTCGAAACACAGTTCGGGATGGGCGTGGATGTCACGGCGCACGGCGGCAATGCCTGCGGCCTGGGTGACGATGGAGTCGATGACTTTCATGAAAACCTCTTGGTGGTCAGGCCCGCGGCGCGGCGCGGTGTGCGGTCGGCTTGCGGACCCAAGGTTGGCCTTGGTAGTGGGCATAGTCTGCCAGATTTAGCAGGGGCACGTCGCCGCTGGAGTCGCCGTAGGCATGCAGGACAAGCGCTTGTGGCAGGCCACGGGCGGCCAGCCAGTCCTGCAGACGCCGCACCTTTTCCTGCCCGTGGCAATTCGGCGTGGCCATCTCGCCGGTCAGCGCACCCGCCTGGGTCACCAGTTCGGTGCAAAGCACGCCCTGCACACCAAGCAAGCGGCCCGCTTCGTGTAAATAAATACCCGGGGAGGCACTCACGATCACACAACAATGGCCCAGCTGCTGGTGCCGGCGCAGGCGCGCCAGCATCTCGGGCTGCCACTGCGCGGGCAGGTAATGCTGCACAAAATCGGCCGTCCATTGCGCGATGTCTTCATCGCTGCGCCCACCCAGAGCGACCTTCAGCAAGCGCGCCTTGGCGCGGTGGTTGCTCATCAGGCGCAGCGCAAAAGCCGCCAGCCAGGGGCCGCTCAGCAGCAGCGCCCACACAAACCGCGGCCAGCCGAGTCCGCGTTGCAGGTAGGGCAGGAAGCTGTCGCGGCGGGTCAGCGTTCCGTCAAAATCGAAGGCGGCCACTTCCACCGGCGCCGCGCCGTCAGCGGGCGATGCCGCTATTTCCGGCATCGGACCTGCCCGCAGAGCCGCTCGCAAAACGGGCAGCCGGTCATGGGCAACCAGCCCGGGATGTTGTAGTAACGCCGGTAAATCGTGGCCAGCACGCCGTCCCGGTAGGCGGCGTAATTGAAGCCCCGGCCCTCGACCGCGTAAAAAGGCACGCCGTCCTGGGTGTAGCTCAGCAACTGCACGCTGTCGAAGTAAGGCCTGTACTCTTCGAGCTGCGGCGCATCCATGCGGACGATGCGCACGGTTTTGCCCTGGTAGAGCGAAAAATCCACCAGCATGTCGTCCTGCCGCGCGTGGAAGTTGCCCGGTCCGAACACCGGCACATACTGCCTGAGCGCATGGCCGTAAATCGAGGCCGGTGTGTAGGCATTGGCCATCAGCACCACGCCGGGCGCGGTGACCTGCGCCAGCATCTCGTTGGTCTTGTAGCTGCGGATGATGCGCGGATAAAGAGAAGTGTCTTTCCAGTCGTCCAGTGAGCTCGCATAAAGGCCGGCCACGACCAGCACATGCAGGCCCGCAAACAGCGCCATGCCCAGCGCACAGGCCCTGAGTTTGTCTTTCGGCAGCGCCAGCGCCAGCAGCGCAAAACCAAAGGGATAAAACGACAGCACCCAGTGCAGGCCCACCACCTTTTTGAACGACAAGAGGGCAAAAAACAGCAAAGGCACCAGCACCAGGCAGGCCAGCAGGCGCTGCTGGCGCGACACAGCGGCCAGCGCGCTGCGCTGCCGCCAGGCCAGCCAGGCCGCCGCCGGCGTGGCGAGGTAAACCATCATCGCCAGGTAAAGCAGCGGCTTGTTCCAGGCAAAAGCCTCGCCCTCATTGCGGTTGTAGACGTTGAACATGATGTTGGACCAGCCATGCGACATGTTGTAAGCGATGTTGATCGCCGGCCCGGGCAGGGCGCACAGCACCAGCAGCGCAAAAGCCGGCCAGCGCTCGCGCCGGTACAGCGCGAAGTACACCAGGTAGCTCAGGCCCAGCACCACCGAAAAATACTTGGACAAAAATGCGCAGCCCAGTGCCAGCCCGGCCAGCGCGTAATGAATCCAGGCGCTGCGGTCCAGGCGTTCGCGCCGCTCGGCGCGCAGCACCAGCGCCACCGACAACACCGACCAGAAGATCAGCGGCGTGTCGGTGGTGATCAGGGTGTTGAGCCAGTTCAGCGGCGCCAGCCAGAAAAACAGCACGGCCCAGGCGGCGCGCTCGCGGCCCAGCGGCGCCAGCGCCCAGCCGACCAGGCCGCCGAGCGCCAGCGGCAGCAGCACCGCCGGCAGGCGGATGGACCAGAGGCTGTCGCCCAGGGTGGCGCGCATGAGCGCGATCAGCCAGCCGACCATGGGCGGGTGGTCGTAATAACCCCAGTCGGGGTAGACACCCCACCAGTAGAAAAAAGCTTCGTCGCCGGTGATCGGAAAGGTTCCGGCGATCCACAGGCGCAGCGCCAGCGACAGCAAGCCGGCGGCAAGCAGCCAGCCGGTGATGGAAACGGAAGCGGCCGCAGCCTTCAGGCGTGAAAACATAAGAAGCGCTTTATTTGAAACTGATGTCGCGGCGGATCGCGGCACTATAGACCAGCGCCAGCGCGCCCAGGGCCACCGCCAGCCACAGCGTGACCAGCCGCACCTGCACCGTGATGCCCAGCGCCTGGCCGGCACTGGCGCCGTGGGCCACCAGCACGGCGGTCAGTATGGCTTCCATGCCACCGAGGCCAGCCGGCAGCAGCGACAAGGCGCCGCCCACCATGGCCAGTGCATAAAAACCCGTGGCCTCCAGCATGCCCACCGACAAACCGGCTTCGCGGCACAGCAGCCAGACCGCAAGGCCCTGGGCCGCCCAGGCCACCAGGCTCAGGGCCAGCCAGAGCAAGGGCCGTGTCGCCAGGCAGGTCCAGGCTTCACGCAGCCAGGCAAAACGCAGCAGCAGCGCGTGACGAAACCGGAACAGCGCGACAAAAACCAGGACTCCCGCGAGCACCGCCGTCCCGGCCAGGCCAAGCGCCAGCTGCGGCCCCACCAGCCCGGCCAGCCACCAGGCCACGGGCAGGCACAGCAGCAACAGGCTCAGCAGGTCGGCCAGGCGCTCAGCGCCGAAGATCGCCAGGCTTTGCGTCGCGCTCAGGGGCTTGCGCGCCAGCAGCAGGCCGCGCGCCGCCTCACCGACATTGCCCGGCGTCGGCGTGAAGGTGTAGCCGGCCAGGTAGAGCCGCAGCGCCTCCAGGATTTTCAGCGGCCGGCCGTAATGCGCCATCCACAGCCGCCAGCGCAGGCCACGCAGCAGGTAGTTGAGCAGGCACAGGGCGATGGCCTGCGCACCGGCCGTTGATGCCAGCGCCTGCAGCGGCGCCAGCGGAGAGGTTTCTGCAAACACCGCCAGCAGCACGGCATACACCGTGGCGGCCGCGCCCATCACCAGCAGCAGGGGCTTGAGCGGCAGGCGCCCTGCCCGCCCGCCGGACAGGCTCAAAGGCGGTTCCCCAAAAACACCAGCAGCCAGGCCGCCAGCGCGACCAGGATCCAGGGGTCGCGCAGCAGGTCGCGCGACACGTCTTCACCGCGGCCACGGTGCACCTGGTAGGCATAACGCAGCAGCGCAAACACCACGATGGGCACGGTATAAAACAGGCGGTCGCCGTGCTGGCGCTGGGCGTCGGCGCTGGCCGCAAACAGGCCGTAAGTCATCAGCGAGGCGGTCATGGTGACGGCCATGAAGATGTCCAGCAGGGCCGGCGGATAGTGCTCGAGCACTGCGCGCTGATCGGCTTCGTCGTGGAAACTTTCGGCCTTGCGTTTGGAAAAACCGAGGAACAGCGCCACAAACAGGCCCGCCAGCAGCATCCAGCGCGAGGGCGGGATGCCCACCGCCAGCGTGCCAGCCAGCAGCCTGAGCATGAAGCCCGAGGCGATGATGGCCACATCGACCACCGGCACATGTTTGAGCCGCCACGAATAGGCCAGGTTCAGCGCCAGGTACAGGCCCAGCAAGACCAGCAATTTGAGGTTGCCGGCGGCCAGTCCCAACCCGATGGCCAGCAGCAGCGCCGCCAGCCCGAGCGCTGCGGCCGGCTGCACCGCGCCGCTGGCCAGTGGCCGCTTGCGCTTGACCGGATGCCGGGCATCGGCGGCGCGGTCGTGCCAGTCGTTGAAGATGTAGACCAGGCTGGAAAAACAGCAGAAAGCGGCGAAGGCATAAAGCACCGTCAGCGCCAGCGGGCCGTCGTTCCACCTCTCGCTGAACATCAGCCCGGCAAACACAAAGGCGTTTTTCAGCCATTGGTGGGGGCGCATCAGGGTGACAAGGCTGGACAACAGGCGCATGGGCGGTGGGACAGGACGGGTAATGCCGGCGCATGGGGCATGGCCGGTCGGCGTCAAGCATAACTGACCCGGCCCGCTGCGGGCGCTCATGGGGCGCGATCAGGCCGGCCACCGGCCAAGGATCCCGGCTGGCCCGGTTTTACAAGAGGAAAAGGCCTCCAGCCCATGCCGGGCATGGGCCTGCAGCTATCAAAAAAGTAGCGTGGCGGGCGCTGCCAGGGCTGACGGCAGGCCCTGCCGGCCTCAGGTGCGCACGCGCCCGTCGCCGGTCAGCATGGACAGCTCGACAAAACTCGAGGCCACGTGATCGGTCGGCGAAAAGCTCACCGAAAATCCGCCCAGCGACTGGCTGCCCAGGCTTTCCAGGCCGGCGACCAGCGACTCACGTGTCGGCTTGGCGCCGGCGCGCTTGAGGCCGTCGACAAACAGCCGGGCGGCGATGTACCCCTCCATGCTGGAGAAGTTGGCCTGCGCGTCCTTGCCGGCGGCCTTGACGGCATCGACAAATTCGCGCGCGATGGGCCGGGCAGCGTTGTAGGGCGAAGGCATCACTTGCGACACCACCACGCCGGCGCCATCCTTGCCGAGTTCGTCGGCCAGGGCCTGGGTGCCGACAAAAGACACGTTGTAGAACGTGCCGCCATAACCGGCCTTGCGGGCCTCGCGGATAAAAGCCGCGCAGGCCTTGTAGGCACCAATCTGCACCACCGCGTCGGGGCCGGCGGCCACCAGGGTCTTGACGGCGGCGGCCACGTCGACCGAATTGCGCTCCACCGTGGCCTGTGCCACGGTCTTGAGGTTCTGGGCGCCCAGCGCCAGCGTCACACCGTCGAGGCCGGCCTTGCCGTAAGCGTCGTTCTGGTAAAACACCGCGATTTTTTTCAGGCCCAGGCTGGTCAGCTGTTTGACGATCAGGCCGGTCTCGTCGTTGTAAGACGCGCGGACATGGAAAGCGTATTTGTTGAAGGGATCACGCAGCGCCATGGCGCCGGTGAAAGGCGCGATGAAAGGGGCCTTGTCTTTGGTGGCGAGCGGCAGCGCGGCCACGCTGGTCGGCGTTCCGATGTAGCCAAACAAGGCGAACACGTCCTCGGCCAGCAGCTTGCGGGTGTTTTCAGCACAGCGGTCCGGCTCGTAGCCGTCGTCGAGGTTGCGGATCTCGATCAGGCGTTTGCCGACGCCGCCCTGGGCGTTGACCTGGTCGAAACAGACCTTGGCACCCTGGTAGAACTGGATGCCGAGCTGCGCGGCCGGGCCGGTGAAGGCGGCCGACTGACCGAGGACGATCTTGCTGTCGGACTGCGCGCGGGCGATATTGAAACCGGCGAGCATGGCGGCACCGGCGGTGAGGGAAAAGGTTCGGCGATTGATTAGCATGCCTACATTTTCAGGGCGCCAGATGTCCCTGAAACTGACGGCCGGAGCCCCCTCAGCTGGCTTTCGGACGAATTAAATACTTTAGTTCTACAAAACCTTGGGTTTAAGGGTAACCCTTGAATTTCAGTCAGAAGACTGTCAGCCTGTGTCGCGCCTGACCAACTGCTTCACTGCCTGACGCGCCCCTGCGAATCGATCAGGCCCAGCTCGACCAGCAGCGATATAAGCTTCGGCATGTAGACATGGGGTTTCTCGAGCTCGGCGGCAGCGGCAGCGCGCCGGATGATGGCCGCAGCCTCTTGCGAGTCACCCGGACGCAGGGAATACACAGTGGCATACGGCGCACCGCGAAACCCGTCCACCGCCGCCATGGGCGCAAACAGCAACAGCTCGCTGTCCCTGGTCAGGGGCCAGGCGGCGGCCAGCGAAGAACGCGGTCCGCTCAGGGCGAGGGGCTGGCCGACGCCCGTCTGGCTGGTGCAGCCGCGCCGGCAAGCGCCAAGACAGCTACGATGCGAGTCTGCCCCAGCGCGTGGAATGTTTTCATATGGCTTGCTCCTGCATGAAGCGCATGCAGGCTTGCCCCCCTGCAAGAAAATTTTGTTCTATTTATGACAACATCAATCGGCATCGCCCCTGGCGTCAGCATCGTCCAAGCTTCAGATCAGGTGCGCGGTGCCTGCCCGCACGATTGCCCGGACACCTGCGCCTTGCTGACCACGGTGGAAAACGGCGTGGCCGTCAAGGTCCAGGGCAACCCGGCCCATCCGCACACCGGTGGCGTGCTCTGCACCAAGGTGTCGCGCTACACCGAACGCAGCTACCACCCCGAGCGCATCCTGCGGCCGCTCAAACGTGTGGGCCCCAAAGGCTCGGGCCGTTTCGAGCCGGTCAGCTGGGACAGTGCGCTGGACGAGATCGCGGCGCGGCTGCAAGCCATCGCCGCGCGCAACCCCGAGGCCATCGCGCCCTACAGCTATGCCGGCACCATGGGCCTGGTGCAGGCCGAGGGCATGGCCGCGCGTTTTTTCAACAAGCTGGGGGCCTCGCTGCTGGAGCGCACCATCTGCTCGGCCGCCGGAACCGAGGCGCTGACCCAGACCCTGGGCGGCAAGGTCGGCATGAAGGTCGAGTTTTTTGCCGAAGCCCAACTCATCATCATCTGGGGCAGCAACTCGATCGCCAGCAACCTGCATTTCTGGCGCCATGTGCAGGAGGCCAAGCGAAACGGCGCGCGCATCGTCTGCATCGACCCGCGCAAGACCGAAACCGCCGACAAGTGCCATGAACACATCGCGCTGCGCCCCGGCACCGACGCCGCGCTGGCGCTGGCGCTGATGCACGAGCTGATCGTTCACGACTGGCTGGACCACGACTACATCGCAAAACACACCATCGGCTGGGAACAGCTCAAAGCGCGCGCGCTGCTGTGGCCGCCGGCACGTGCCGCCGCAGTCTGCGGTGTGCCGTTGGCGCAGATCACGGCGCTGGCGCGCGACTACGGCACAACAAAACCGGCCGCGATCCGCCTGAACTACGGCATGCAGCGGGTGCGCGGCGGCGGCAATGCGGCGCGCGCGATTGCCTGCCTGCCGGCGCTGACCGGCGCCTGGCGGCAGCGCGCCGGCGGCCTGCTGCTGTCGAGCTCGGGCATGTTCCCGATCAACAAGGCCGCAGTACAGCGCCCCGACCTGCTGGCCGGTCGCTGGCCGCGCACCCTCAACATGATCACCATAGGCAACGACCTGCTGCGTGACAGTTCGCCGGACTTCGGCCCGAAGATAGAAGCGCTGATCGTCTACAACAGCAACCCGGTGGCGGTCGCGCCCGAATCCGGCAAGGTGGTGCAGGGTTTCGAGCGCGAGGACTTGTTCACCGTGGTGCTGGAGCATTTCCAGACCGACACCGCCGACTACGCCGACTTCATCCTGCCGGCGACCACCCAGCTCGAACACTGGGACATCCACGCCTCGTATGGCCACACCGACGTGTTGCTGAACCGGCCGGCGATCGCGCCCGTCGGCGAGGCACGGCCCAACAGCGAAATCTTCCGCGCGCTGGCCGCGCGCATGGGTTTCACCGAGCCCTGTTTCCTGGACGACGACGAAACCCTGTGCCGCGCGGCCTTCAGCCATCCGGACGGCGACAAGGTGAACTTCGAGGAATTGCTGGACAAGGGTTTTGCCACCCTGCCGATTCCGGATGCGCCGTTTGCCGACGGTGTGTTCCCCACGCCCTCGGGTAAGTGCGAATTTTTCAGCGCGCGGCTGGCGGCGCAAGGCCTGGACGGCCTGCCGGACCACCTGGACAACCACGAAACCGCAGGCAGCTCAGCCGCATTTCCGCTGGCCATGATTTCGCCGCCGGCGCGCAACTTCCTCAACTCGAGTTTTGTCAACGTCAAAAGCCTGCGCGACATCGAGGGTGAACCGCTGCTCGAAATCCATGCCGACGACGCGGCCGCGCGCAGCATCCCGGACGGCGCGGTCGTGCGTGTGTTCAACCAGCGCGGCAGCTACCGCGTCAGGGCCGAGATCTCCAGGCGCGCGCGGCCCGGCGTGGTCAACGGCCTGGGGGTCTGGTGGCGCAAGCTCGGGCTGGACGGCACCAACGTGAACCAGCTCACCAGCCAGCAGCTGACCGACCTCGGGCGCGGCCCGGTGTTTTACGACTGCCTGGTGCAAGTGCAACTTGACGAGGCGACAGCGCTCTAAGGTCTGTGCGCCTCCCAAAACCCGCCCTCGCCGTCCTTGCCATTGCCGTGCTGGGCGTGTCCGGCTGCAGCACCATGGCTTATTACTGGCAGTCGGTCAGCGGCCACCTGGAACTGATGAATGCGGCGCGGCCGCTGCCCGAGTGGCTGAACGACAGCCACACACCGGAAAGGCTCAAGGCCAGGCTGGCGCTGGCCCAGCGCATACGCAGTTTTGCGGTCAGCGAGCTGCATCTGCCCGACAACGCGAGTTACCAGCGTTACGCCGATCTGCAGCGCAAGGCGGTGGTCTGGAACGTCACGGCCGCGCCGGCGCTGTCGCTCAAGCCCGAGACCTGGTGTTTCCCGGTGGCCGGCTGTGTCGGTTACCGCGGTTACTTTAATGAAAAAGAGGCCCGCGCCGAAGCCGCGCGCCTGCAGGCCACCGGCCTCGACGTGCATGTGTATGGCGTGCCAGCCTATTCCACCCTGGGCTGGATGAACTGGGCCGGCGGCGACCCGCTGCTCAGCACTTTTGTGGGCTACCCCGAAGGTGACCTGGCGCGGCTGATTTTTCATGAGCTGGCGCACCAGGTGCTGTATGTGCAGGACGACACACCGTTCAACGAGTCCTTCGCCACAGCGGTCGAACGCCTGGGCGTGGCGCGCTGGCTGGCGGCTTCAGGCTCGGACAAGGCACGCGCCGACTACGCTGCGCTGGAGCAGCAACGCAAGCAGTTTCGCGCACTGACGCAGGCCACGCGCCGCGAACTGAGTGCAATTTATGAATCAAAAACGACTCCAGCCCCTGGCAGACAAGAGAAGTTAGCTATGAAAAGCGTAGCAATGGACAAGTTCCGGGCCAGCTACGCCGAGCTCAAAAAATCCTGGACCGCACCTGCCGGCACCACCGCCGGCTATGACCGCTGGGTGGCGCAAGCCAACAATGCCTCCTTCGGTGCGCAGGCGGCCTACGACGAGCTGGTGCCCGGTTTCGAAGCGCTGTTTGCGCGCAGCGGCGGCAACTGGCCGGTCTTTTATGATGAGGTCCGGCAACTGGCCGGCCAGCCCAAGGCCGAACGCCAGAAGATCCTGGCGGCACGCTGAAGAGAAATACACGGAGACATATCCCATGGCAGACATCCACATCGAACGCAAACACAGCCTGGGCCTGCCCGAGGCGCGCAAGGTCGCCTTCCAATGGGCCGAGATGGCCGAGGAAAAGTTCGACATGGAATGCACCTACGAAGAGGGCAAAACCGAAGACCTGGTGAGCTTCACACGCTCCGGCGTCAGCGGCGAGCTCAAGGTCACCGCCGACCTGCTCGAACTCGACGCCAAACTGGGCTTTCTGCTCGGCGCCTTCAAGGACAAGATAGAGGGCGAGATCGTGAAAAACCTCGACACCCTGCTCGCCAAAAAATCCGCAGCCGCCAAAAAAGAGCCTGCGGCCAAAAAGAAACCCGCCGCCAAATGACCATCGCGGCCCCCACCGGCCCGCTGGCGGGCCTGAAGGTGGTGGAGCTGGGCCAGCTCATCGCCGGACCGTTTGCCGCCAAGACCCTGGCCGATTTCGGCGCCGAGGTCATCAAGATCGAAGCGCCGCGCAGCGGTGACCCGCTGCGCCAATGGCGGCTGCTCAAGGACGGCACCTCGGTCTGGTGGCAGGTGCAGTCGCGCAACAAGCGCTCCGTGGCTCTGGACCTGCGCCAGGCCGAAGCCCAGGAGATTGTGCGCAAGCTCGTGCTGGACGCCGACGTGCTGATCGAAAACTTCCGGCCCGGCGCCATGGAAGGCTGGGGCCTGGGACCGGACGAGCTGCAAAAACTGAATCCGCGGCTCATCATGCTGCGCATCAGCGGTTACGGCCAGACCGGCCCTTACCGCGACCGGCCCGGTTTTGGCGTGGTCGCCGAAGCCATGAGCGGCCTGCGGCATCTGACCGGCGAGCCCGGCCGTGTGCCGGTGCGCGTCGGTGTCAGCATAGGCGACACGCTGGCCGCCTTGCACGGTGTGATCGGCATCCTGCTGGCGCTGCAGCACCGCCACGCCTCCGGCCAAGGACAGGTCATCGATGTGGCGCTGTACGAGGCGGTGTTCAACTGCATGGAAAGCCTGCTGCCCGAATACAGCGCGTTCGGCGCGGTGCGCGGACCGGCCGGCAGCGCCCTGCCCGGCATCGCGCCCAGCAACGCCTATGCCTGCAAGGACGGCGGTTATGCATTGATTGCCGGCAACGGCGACAGCATCTTCAAACGCCTGATGACAGTGATGAACAGAGCCGACCTGGCCGCCGACCCGGCGCTGGCCGACAACACCGGCCGCGTCGCGCGTGTGGAAGAAATCGACGCCGCGATCGGCCAATGGACGGCCGGCCTGACAGTGGACGAGGTGCTGGCCGCGCTGGAGACCGCCGCCGTGCCCGCCGGAAAAATTTACACCGTCGCCGACATCGCCGCCGACCCGCACTACGCCGCGCGCGGCATGTTGCAAAAAGTGCAGATGGACGACGGCTCCGAACTGGCCGTGCCCGGTTTTATTCCCAAACTCTCGGCGACACCCGGCAGCCAGCGGCGTAATGCGCCTGCGCTGGGGCAGGACACGGATGCGGTGCTGAAGGAACTCGGCCTGAGCCCGGAGCAGATCCGTGGACTCCGAGACAAGGGCATTGTGGCGTGAAGATACAAAGCTCTGCGGTTTGCCAATAGCCATGGCTTCGACTCCCCACTCACTCCCCTAACCCCTCTCTCGCCCCGCTGGGCGAAAGAGGGGGACTTCATTTGGCCGCGTGCGCTGCGCCCGCGTGCAAACATGACCGTTCGTTGGGATTCCCGCAAAAGAAGCGCTACGCGCTTCTTTTGCTCCGGATTGGATTCGGTATTGGATTTTTCTTCCACCCGTCGGGCTGGGCCGAGGAGCACAGGTCAAAGCGGATCAGGGCGAGCGATTGTCTGAGCGCAGCGAGTTCAAGCTCGACCCCGTTTTGACCGAGCACCGCAGGTTGCCCCGGAGCAAAGCGGAGGGGACCCAGACCATCGGGTCGCCTTTCTTTTGGGTACTTTTCTTTGGCGAAGCAAAGAAAAGTGCCTCGCCCGCCGGGGCGAGACCCGGCTTGTTCAAGCAGCCACACCACACGACCTAGCAAATGGCCCGGCCCGCGGGGCCAAAGAAAAACTTAGCTCAGCGACTCAATCAAATCAATGTACTGCTGCATCGCATCTTCCTGCGATGTGCCCTTGAGCTTGTTCCAGGCGTCCCATTTGGCGCGCGCCACCATGTCGCTGAAGCCGGGCTTCTTGTCGTTGTTGTCGCCGATGCTGCCCTGTTTGTACAGCGCGTAAATCTGCAGCAAGGTGGCGTTGTCGGGGCGCTCGCTCAGGTTTTTGGAATCGGCCATGGCCTTGTCGAAAGCGGCTTTGAGGTCTGACATGAAGGTGCTCCGTGGTGGTTGGAACCCCATGAATTGGGGTAACTGCCCGGTATCTTAGCCACACCGTTGCTAGCAGAATAGGGGCCCCCCTCCATCGGAGGGCCAGATCAGCCAACGGAGTTTTCATGGTCACACGCGTTTCGGCCCAGGCAGCGGGCAAAAAAGTCGCGAAGAATGTACAAAAAAACGTGACGCGCGCGGTCTCGGGCACGCTGGGCCTGTCGGGCGAACGCATGAGCAAGGTGGACACCGCCTGGCTGCGCATGGACACCCCGTCCAACCTGATGATGATTGTCGGCGTCTGGCAGCTCACGCCGGGCGTCAGCCACGCCGCCGTCTGCGAGCGCATGGAAACCAGCCTGCTCAAGTACGCGCGTTTTCGCCAGCGCGTGATGGAAGACGCCGCCGGCGCCACCTGGGTGGAGGACCGTTATTTCGACGTGAAGAACCACGTGATCGCCGAGAAGCTGCCCAAAGCCGCCAGGGGCCGCGAGCAGGAAGTGCTGCAGGACCGCGTGGCCGAACTCGCCATGCAGCCGCTGGACCGCAAGCGCCCGCTGTGGCAGATCCACCTGGTCGAGGACTACACCGGCCCCGACGGTGTCCGGGGCAGCGCCATGATTGTGCGCATCCACCACTGCATTGCCGACGGCATTGCGCTGATTTCGGTGACCATGTCGCTGGTCGATGGCGGCGCCGCGCCGCCTGAACGCCGCAAGAAAGAGACCGGCGGCGGCGCCGAGGACTGGATCGCCGACGCCCTGCTCAAGCCCTTTACCGACCTGACCGTCAAGGCCCTGGGCGCGGCCGGCGATGGCGCGGTGCGTTCGCTGCACCTGCTCAGCGATCCGCAAAAAGGCATGGCCGGCTCGATGGACATGGCCAAGGTCATGCTGCAGGTGCTCAAAGACGGTGCCGCACTGGCGCTGATGCCCGACGATTCAAAGACGCGCCTGAAGGGCAAACCGGGCACGACCAAAAAAGTCGCCTGGTGCCAGCCGATCCCGCTGGACGAGGTGAAAGCCATCGGCAAGGCGCTGAACTGCTCGATCAACGACGTGCTGCTCAGTTGCGTGGCCGGCGCCATCGGCGAATACCTCAAGTCGCACGGCGACGATGTCAAGGGCCAGGAGATCCGCGCCATGGTGCCGGTCAACCTGCGGCCCATGGAACAGGCCTACAAGCTGGGCAACCGCTTCGGCCTGGTGCCGCTGGTGCTGCCCATCGGCATGGACAACCCGATCGAGCGCGTGTACGAAGTGCGGCGCCGCATGGCCGCGCTCAAGGGCAGCTACCAGCCGCTGCTGGCCTTCAGCCTGCTGGCCATCGCCGGCCTGCTGGTCAAGCCGGCGCAGGACGCGATGCTCAACCTGTTCTCCAAAAAGACGACTGCGGTGATGACCAACGTGCCGGGCCCGCGCGAAAAGCTCAAGTTCTGCGGCGCCACACTGGAACAAAGCATGTTCTGGGTGCCGCAGTCCGGCGACGTCGGCCTGGGCGTGTCCATCCTGAGCTACGGCGGCGGTGTGCAGTTCGGCGTGATCACCGACAGCACACTCTGCCCCGAACCGCAGCGCATCATTGACGAGTTCATTCCCGAGTTCGCCAAGCTGTCCATCGTGACCTTGATGCTGCCCTGGGGGGAGTGATTTGGGATTTGTAGTATTTTTCGGGCTCCAGCCCTTGGTGGACGAGCGCGAGCAGCTATTGAATTCATAGCGACGCTGGTCATCCCGGACTGGATCCGGGATCCATGCTGGATCACCAACACCTCGGGCTGAGCTTGTCGAAGCCGTGTTCTCCTCCCGCGTCGGAGGCGTGCCAACAAGCCGGGGGTTGCCCGGCGGCAAGTAACTTTCTTTTGCTTCGCCAAAAGAAAGTCACCAAAGAAAAGGCGACCCGATGGTCGGGGT
>LNFM01009494.1_pt1 | contig 14128 bp, 11 predicted proteins | sample 596031 | NCBI WGS metagenome assembly LNFM01 (sample SAMN04254537, study PRJNA301005) | activated carbon metagenome | isolation source: dual media filters at the Ann Arbor, Michigan drinking water treatment plant | place: USA: Ann Arbor
CGCACCTGCCTCCGCGAGGTCACGTGGGTCCTCCGCTGGACGGTGGTCGCCGACGCTCCGGGCACGCTGCGCGTCCCCGAGACCACGATCAAGCAGGGCACCAAGGCCGCGACCGCGGGTAAGGGCGACATCAAGGTAGCCGCGGTCCAGACGACCGAGGACATGAAGGTCTCGCTCGACTTGCCGCAGCGGCCCGTCTTCGTCGGCGAGACGATTCCGGTCAAGATCATCTACCTGTTCCGGCGCTCTCCGGAGGAGCCGCAGTTCTCGGTCCCGCTCGCGTCCTCGGACGACTTCACCGTCAGCGCCCTCCCCGCCCGCGACCCGCGCCAGGCGCTCAAGATCCCCGCGGGCTCCACCGAGCTCGCGCTGTCGTACGAGATCGACGACACGACGGTGAACGGCTCGGCCTACAAGCGCCTCACCATGGAGTTCCTCGCTGCTCCCAAGCGCGCGGGCTCGATCGCCATCGCCCCCACGGTCGTCGTCGCCGACCTGCAGACCGGTCAGGCGGACATCTTCGGCAACGCCCCGACGCGCAAGTACCGCGCGACCGACGAGGCGCGCACCCTCGAGGTGAAGGCGCTGCCGCTCACGAACCAGCCGCCGGGCTTCGCCGGCGCCGTCGGCGAGCAGTACTCGATCGCGGTGCGGACCTCGCGCTCTGTCGTGCAGCGCGGCGAGCCCGTCGAGCTCGCCATCGAGGTCAAGAGCAACCAGCGCCTCGACAACCTCTCGCTCGGCAACCTCGGTGGCCCCGGCGGCTTGCCCCCCGACATCTTCGCCGTCCCGCCCGATCCGCCAACCGGCGAGCTCGCCGACGAAGGCAAGACCAAGAAGTTCACCGTCGTCGCGCAGGTCGTCGGTCCCGCGACCGAGGTCCCCGCGCTCGCCTTCTCGTACTTCGATCCGGTGAAGGGCGCGTATCAGACGATCCACAGCGAGCCGATCGCCCTCTCGGTGAAGGGCGGCGGCGCCGTCGTCGGCGCCGGCGATGTCGTGGCCGCCACCCCCGCAAAGCCGTCGGCGGCTCCGTCGAACGAGGATCTCACCCGCGTTGTCGCCGAGCTCGCGCTCTCGTCCCCGGGAAGCGTCGACCGCCAGCCGCTGAGCGGTGGCGTGCTCTGGGGGTTGGTCGCGGTGCTCTACGCGATCCCCGTCGCCCTCCTGATCTTCCGCACGTACCGCCTGCGCACGGCCGACCAGCGCGAGGACGCCGCCGAGGTGAAGGCGGCGCGCAGCAAGGTCGACGAGCTCCTCGGGAAGGCCGCCGCCGCGCCGGCGCGCGATGTGGCCGGCCCACTCGCGTCGGCGTTGCGCGACCTCGCCCGCGTGGCGGCGGAGGCCTCCCACGCCCGAAGCGTCAGCGCCCTTGGAGCCGACGCCCCTGGCCTGACCGCGGCCGACCGTGACCTCCTCGCACGCCTCGAGACCGAGGCCTTTGCCCCCGGTGCAGCCGCGACCCCCATGTCGTCCGCTCTCCGGACAGACTCGACGGCCCTCGCGCGCCGCCTCGTCGATGCGGCCCGCGGCGTGAGGCACCGCGGTGATGCGCCGGTGAAGGCCGTCGCCACCCTGCTCGTCGTCATCCTCCTCGGTGCGCTGAGCGGCCGCGCGTCCGCCGACACCCTCACCGAGGGCCGCCAGGCCTACCAGCAAGCCATGGAGCTCACCGGCGACGCGACGGCCCGCAAGGCCAACTTCGCCCGCGCGCAGGTCGCCCTCGGCGACGCCGTCCGCGACCTCCCCGGCCGCCCCGAGCTCCTCGCCGACTGGGGCAACGCGGCGCTCGGCGCGGGCGACCTCGGGACCGCGACCCTCGCCTACCGCCGCGCGCTCGCGCTCGACGCGGGGACCACGCGCGCTCGCAAGAACCTCGCGTGGCTGCGTGGCCGCCAGCCCGACGCCTTCCGCCCGACAACGGACACCGGCGCCACCGACACGCTCCTCTTCTTCCACACATGGCCGCGCGGCCAGCGCATCCTCGTCGGGGGCATCGCCTTCGCGCTCGCAGTGCTTCTCCTCGTGCCCTGGGGCGCCACGCGGCGCCGTGCCCTGCGTGGGCTCGCGGTCCTGCCCGCCGCCATCTGGCTCGCGATGCTCGGCTCGCTCCTCGCCGAGGACCGCCACCCCGATGACGCGGTGGTCCTCGAGTCCATCGTCATGCGTGCTGCGGACAGCGCCGGGGCGCCCGCCGCCATCTCGCAGCCCGTGCCGGTCGGCGCCGAGGTCACGATCCTCGAGCACCGCGACGCCTGGGCGCGCATCCAGATCGCGAATGGCACGGTCGGTTGGGTGCCGCGCGGCGCCGTCGAGCGCGTCACCCCGTAGGCCGAGCTGGCGAGGCCCGCTGTTGGACTATGATGCGCGGCGATGCGCTCGCTGCTGCTCCTCGTCGTCGTAGCGCTCGCTGGCTGTCCCGCGCCGCTGCCCGCTCCGGTCCGGCCGCAGCCGATCCAACCCGGCGAGCCCGCCACCCCCGAGCCGGGCGCACCGACGATCACGTGGACGCGCATCGAGACCGCAGCCGATGTCCCGCCGCCGCCGGCGCCGGGCACGTATCGCATCCACATGATCGACGTGGGGACGGGCCTCGCGATGCTCGTGCAGGGCGCCGACTTCTCCATGCTCTACGACGCGGGAACCAACGACGCTGGCGAGAAGCCGCGCCGCGTGCTCGCGTACCTCGCCGCCGTCCTCGGACCGAGCGGGGATGCAGCATGTGTCGACGAGGGCGCCGAGGCCCCGACCGGTCGCGTGAAGATCGACCACGTCGTCCTGAGCCATCCCCACCTCGACCACGCATCCGCGCTCGACGAGGTACTGCACTGCTACGACGTCGGCACGTTCTGGGACTCGGGCGCGATCAACGAGGCGAAGTTCTACGCCGAGCTCCTGTCGCTGATCGGCCAGCTGCCGACCATCGCGTACCGCACCGCCGCCGACGTCCCCGCCGCGAAGACGGTGACGGTGAAGCAGGTCACGACGACGGTGCCCTCGTGGGAGACCTTTCACGAGGGCGACACCGTCCCGCTCGGCGAGGGCGCGCGCTTCACGATCCTCCACGCGAACGGGAAGACCCAGAAGGACATGAACGCAAGCTCCATCGTGCTCGCGGTCGCGCTCGGGGGCGCGAAGCTCCTGCTCGTCGGCGATGCCGAGTCGGGCGAGCGCAAGGATCCGAGCTATCCGCCCGGCGACATCGAGGAGCACCTGATCGATCACCACGCAGCGGCGATCCGCTCCGACATCCTCCAGGTCGGCCACCACGGGTCGCTGACCTCGACGCGCGGCGCCTTCCTGGCGGCGGTCGCCCCGGCCCTCGCGCTCGTGTCGGCCGGCCCGAAGCGCTACGGCTCGGTGGTGCTCCCCGACCCGGAGATCATCGATGCGCTGCGAGCCGCGAACATCACCATCCTGCGCACCGACGAGCGCGACCAAAGCTGTCCGCTCTCCGGACGCATCGGCGGCGACAAGGGACCGGGCGGGTGCGACTCGTGGATGGTAGAAATCGCGCCATGACTCGCCGCCTCTATCACGCGGATTCGTACCTCCGCCGCTTCGACGCCACCGTGGTCGCCCACGGCGACTGGAAGGGCCAGGCCGCGGTGGTCCTCGACGCGACGGCGTTCTATCCCGAGGCTGGCGGCCAGCTCGGTGATCGCGGCACGCTCGGCGGGGCCAGCGTCATCGATACGCAGGTCACCGATGACGGCCAGGTGCTGCACCTCGTCACGGGTGAGATGCCTGCCATCGGCGCGACCGTCACCGGCGAGCTCGACTGGGCCCGCCGGCGCCAGCACATGGCGCAGCACACCGCGCAGCACCTCCTCTCGGGCACGCTGCTGGATCGCGCCCAGGCGCCGACCGTCTCGGCCCGGCTCGGCGAGTCCTCGCTCACCATCGACGTCACGCGCGACCGCATCCCCGACGCCGACCTCGCCGCCGCCGAGGACCTCGCCAACGACATCGTGGATGACGACGTCGCGATCCGGGCCTGGTTCCCGGATGCGGGCGAGCTCGCAGCGATGAAGCTGCGGCGCGATCCCAAGGTCGATGCCGACATCCGCGTGGTGGCGATCGGTGACTTCGACTTCTCGCCGTGCGGCGGCACCCACTGCGCGCGCAGCTCGCAGCTCGGCTCGATCCGCATCGCCTCGGCCGAGCGCTACAAGGGCATGACCCGCGTGACGTTCACCGCCGGCCGCAAGGCGCGCGCGGAGCTGTTCGCGCGCGACGGCATCCTCAAGGCCCTCGCCCAGCAGTTCTCGTGCAGCCCCGCCGACGTCGCCACCGCGATCGACAAGCTGCGCCGCGATGTCGCCGCGAGCGACGCCGAGGTCACGGCCCTCCGCGGGCGCCTTACCACCGCACTCGTCACCGAGCTCCTCGCCGCGGGCACCGGGCCGATCGTGGCCGCCGTTCCCGACGCCGAGATGTTGCGGGGCGTGGCCGCGAAGCTCGTGGCCGCCGGTCGCGACGCCCTGCTCTCCGCCCCCGACCCGACCGGCACGGCGACCGTCGTCGGCCTCCTGCGCACTCCCGGCTCCACCCTCGACTGCGCCGCCGTCTGGAAGCAAATCGCGGCCGCCACGGGGGGGCGCGGCGGCGGCAAGCCCGACCGCGCCGACGGCCGCATCCCCGGCCCCGTCGCCGACTGGCCCGGCCTGGTGGCGCCCCTCCTGACACATCCGTAGATCGATTCCTTGGGTCGCCCGTTTCACGGGCCATGCGGACGCTCGGAGGGCTCCTGGTCGCACTCACCCTGACCCTGGCCACGGGGTCTGCGTCGGCGTCGCCCCCGCCCCAGATCGCCGAAGAGCCCGTCACCACGACCCTGGTCGAGTGGTCCACCTGGCTCCGCGGTGGCATCGTGTTCGCCGCAAACGGCAGTCCCGACGCGAACCCCGCGCGCGAGACGATGCCCCCGGTCGATGACGCGAGCCACGACCACGCCATGGCCGCGGTCGGCGCGCTGGGCGCGGGCTTCACCCTCCCCATCCGCCAGCGCTTCCGCGTCGGCCCCTTCGCCGAGCTCCGCGAGCGCGGTGGTCTCATGTTCGGTGGCGAGCTCCTGTTGCTGGGCGAACCCGGCGGCCTCGACCTCTTCCAGTTCGATGGCACCGCGGCCGTCGGCCTGCGCCTCGGCATGAACGAGGAGATCCGCAGCGCGCAGCTCAACGTCTCCTACCGCGCGCCCTGGGACCTCTGGGGCCCGCAGCCGCGTTCGCACCGCTACATCATCGGCGCCTCCGTCGTGATGGCCGTCGCCCAGAGCCGCACCGATCCGAGCGACTGGTCCATGACCTGGGGCATCGAGTTCGAGCCCGTCGGTGCCCTCCGCTACATCCTCGGCATTCGCTCCTGGTACTGACGCATCGACCTGCGGATCCTCCGGACGGGCTCTGCCCCTCGGCAGCTGCAACCGCGGAAGATACCGGTGTGACGAGGGTCAGACGTGCGAGAAGCTGCCCGGCGAGCTCGCATGGGACGAGCCGACCGTCGCGGACATCTGCCGCTAGGATCGTACGTTCAGTCCGGATCCCACCGTTCGAGCGCGTCGCGCGCGGGCGCGCCAAGCGAGGGGCTTCCTCGGAGAGAGAGGCCAGCCGCTGACGAGACGCGGGCCCGTTGTCTCTGGCTAGCCGAGCCAGGTCAGCAAAGCGTCGCTGCGCGCGTCGTCGAGATCGACGCCGAGGTCGGCGCCCGCGTCCTCGGGGCCGTGCCAGTCGGAGCCGGCGGTGGCGACGAGCTTCAGGCGATCGGCGAGGCCGAGCCAGTGGCGGCGTTCGCCCTGATCGTAAGAGCCGTAGCAGCACTCGATGGCGTCGATGGCGCGGTGGCGCTGGAGCAGCACCGGCGCCCAGTCGCCGTAGAGGTGCGGATGCGCGAGGGACATCGCGGCGCCGGCCTCCGTGCCCACGCGGATCGCCTCGGCCATCGGGAGGGCGTGGGCTTTGACGTCGATGGGGCCGCCGTCGTAGAGGTGGCGCGAGAAGGCCTCCTTCACCGAGGTCACGACCTTGGCTTCGACCATGAGGCGCGCGAGGTCGGGACGGCCGACGGAGCGCTTGGCGGCGGCGGCGATGAGCGGCTCGACGTCGATGCGGATGCCGCGCTGGGCGAGCTTCGCCGCCATGACGCGCATGCGGTTCACGCGCGCCGTGCGGACGGCGGCGAGGCGATCGATCAGCACCTGAAAGTTGCCGCCCGGCCGCTCGAACATGAGGACGTGGACGGTGCGGTCTTCCTCGGTGCAGGAGACCTCGGTGGCGCGGATGGAGCGCGCACCCTCGACGGCGAGGCCGGTGGCCTCGGTCGTGTCGTGGTCGGTGAGCGCGAAGACCTGGACCCCGCGGGCGGCGGCCCGAGCGGCCAGCGCGGCCGGTGCGTCCGTCCCGTCGGAGCACGTGGAGTGGCAGTGCAGGTCGAAGCGCACGTGGAAGCTTAGCGCGGCGGCTGGATGCGGTAGGCGCGGAAGCGACGGTTCTTGATCTTGCCGGCGGTGAGACCCTCGAGGGCGCGGTTGGCCGCGTCGCGGGCGATGGCGACGAAGCTGATGCGCTCGGCGAGCTGGATCTGGCCGATGTCGGTGCCGGCGATCTTCATGTCGTTGGTGAGGGCGCCGACGATGTCGCCCTTGCGGAGGCGATCCTGGCGACCGCCCTGGATGGCGATGGTGACCATCGGCGCGAGCTCGTGCGGCTCGGTGGACGGCGGTGGTAGCGGATCGCCGCGATGGTCGAGGGTGATGGCGAGGCCGGTGCGACCGGCGCGTCCCGTGCGGCCGATGCGATGGGTGAGCACGTCGGGGTCGCGAGGCAACTCGACGTTGATCACCGCGCCGAGGTCGTCGATGTCGAGGCCCCGCGCGGCGACATCGGTCGCGACGACGAAGCGCAGGCTGCCGTTCTTGAGGAGGAGGAGCACGGTGTTGCGGTCGTGCTGATCCATGCCGCCATGGAGCGTGACGGCGTGCATGCCGGCGGCGGCGAGCCCCATCGCGACGTCGTCGCAGGTCTCGCGCTGATTGCAGAAGATGACGGCGGAGTCCGGGCGGTGGTGGCCGAGGACGCGCACGACGGCCTCGGTGCGATCGCGCAGGGAGGGGCCCGTCGCGTAGGTGATCTGGGTGATGCGCGCCGCGACCTCTTCGGAGGGCACCACGACCTGCTCCGCGTCGCGCTGGTAGGTCGTGCTGAGCGTGCGCACGGCGTCGGGAAACGTCGCCGAGAACAGGAGTGTCTGGCGGTCGGGCCGCGTGGCCCGCACGATCTCGCCGACCGTCTCGACGAAGCCCATCTCGAGCATGCGGTCGGCCTCGTCGAGGACGAGGGTCTTGATGGCGCCGAGGTCGAGGCGCTTGCGCTGGAGATGATCGAGCACGCGGCCCGGCGTGCCGACCACGACATCGACGCCGTGCTCGAGCGAGGCTCGCTCGCGCTGCACCGAGGTGCCGCCACTGAGCGTGAGGATGCGCGTGTGTGGGAGCGGCCGGGCCAGCCGGCGCAGCTCGTCGGTGATCTGCGTGGCGAGCTCGCGGGTCGGACAGAGCACGAGCGCCCCGGGACGACCGCTTCGCGGGGTGACGCGCGCGAGCAGCGCCAGACCGAAGGCGGCCGTCTTCCCGGTGCCGGTGCCCGCCTGCCCGAGGACATCGCGGCCCGCGAGCATGGCCGGCAGAGCGAGCGCCTGGATGGGCGTCATCTCCCGGTACTCGAGCTGCGCGAGGTTATCGAGCCACGGCTGGCCGAGGGACAGCGACGAGAACGAGCGAGGGTCGGCCACGGCCGGCGCACCCTACACCGGGGGGGCGCGCGGCCCAGGCCTGGTGGTACTATTCGACCGGGATGGGAACCGCGACGGCGCCGGCGCGCCTCGGCCGCTACGAGCTACTCGCGCGCCTGGCGACGGGGGGGATGGGCGAGATCTTTCTCGCTCGGCTCGAGGGCGCGGCGGGGTTCGAGAAGCTCGTCGTCGTCAAGCGCATCCTCCCCCACCTCGCGGACGACGCGCGCTTTCGCCAGATGCTGATCGCGGAGGCGCGGATCGCCTCGAAGATGGCGCACGCGAACATCTGCCAGGTGCACGAGCTCGGCGAGACCGACGGGCAGCTCTACATCGTCATGGAGTACCTGGAGGGCGTCTCGCTCCTGCCCCTCCTGCGCAAGCAGAGCAAGGAGGCGGTGAGCCTCGACTACGGCCTCGTCGGCGGCATCGTGCAGCAGACGAGTGATGCGCTCCACTACGCGCACGAGCTGAAGGATCGCGGGGGCGAGTACCTGGGCATCGTGCACCGCGACGTCACGCCGTCGAACATCTTCCTGACCGAGTCCGGCGTGGCGAAGGTCCTCGACTTCGGCATCGCGAAGGTGAAGGACGCGTCGGCGCATACCCAGACCGGCACCGTCAAAGGCAAGTACGCGTACATGGCACCGGAGCAGCTGCGCGGCGGCAGCGTCGACCGGCGCGCCGATACGTTCGCGCTCGGCATCGTGCTGTACGAGATGCTCGCGCTGCGCCGCCTGTTCCAGCGCAAGACCGACTACCTGACGTTCCGTGCGGTCATGGAGCAGCCGATTCCCGACGTGCGGCAGTACCGGCCCGATGTGCCGGCGCCCCTCGCCGAGATGCTCGCGAAGGCGCTCGATCGCGATCCGACGCAACGGTTTCAGACGGCGCGGCAGCTCGGGACGGCGGCGCTCGATGTCCTGTCGACGCTGAAGCGGCCGTGGTCGCAGGGCGAGATCAGCGACTTCGTGCGCGCGACGTTCTCGGCCGAGCTCGGCAAGCGGCATCAGCAGGTCGCGTCGGCCGTCCATCGGACGAACCCCGCGAATCCGGCGAACCCTGCGGCGCCCGTCGTCGGCCGCACCACGATGCCCCTCATCGCGCATGACGAGGAGCCGCCCGAGCCGCCGCCCGATGAGGACGAGGAGTTCCCCGCGGTCGACTCGGCCGTGACCGAGATCGGCTCGCCAGCGCGCGCGGGCTTGCCCGTCAATCCGACCCAGGTGCTCGGCGCGAATCCGCCGACAGGCGAGTTCCAGGGCTCGACGCCACCGCCATTCGCCAACGAGACGAGCGCGAGTGGCATCAGCATCCAGGCCCTGCCTGGGCAGCTCGATGCATCGGGGCGCGTGGTCGTCATGGCGAAGCGGAGCATCGTGTGGCCGCTACTCGCCATCGCCATGGTCGGCATCGCCGGTGCGGCGCTGTACCTCGTCTGGAAGCAGATGAAGGATCAGCAGCAGCAACCCCAGCAGCCGATCGTGATCCAGTCGCAGCCGGCGGTCGATGCGAGCGAGTCGGCGCCGGATCCCGGCAGTGGGAGCGCCGAGGTAGTTGTCGACGATGGCAGCGGCAGCGGGAAGAAAGTGCGGCCCAACCCACCGCCGTCGAAGGAGCCGTCACCCGCCGACTACCGCGCGGCGGTGAGCTCCCGCAAGAACGAGGTCGTGAGCTGCGCGCAGACGCACGGGATGCCGCCCAAGGGCACGGAGGTCACGATCACCGTCACCCCCAAGGGCAAGGCGAAGCTCGTCGAGCTGTCACCGGGCAACCTGAACACCACGCCGTTCGGGACGTGCGTCAAGAACGTGTTGACCGACGTGGCTTACCCGGCGCCTTCGACCGAGCAGAAGGTGTCCGTGAAGCTCGGCTCGTAGCCGGCTTCGCCTTCGGTTTCGGCGGCGGCGACGTCGCGACGAAGGGCGGCGCCGCGCGCTCCCCCAGGGCGACGATGCGGGCGTACTCGGCGGCCGCGACCGGCTGCACCGAGAGGCGCATGCCACGCTTCAACACGAGCATGTCGGCGAGCGCGGGCTCGGCGCGCAACTCCCCGAGCTCGACGAAGCGCGGCAGCGTCTTCACGTACTCGACCTCGACGCAGTCCCAGATCGGCTTCTCGCGCGTGGCCTTCGGATCGAAGTACTTGCTGGCCGGATCGAACTGCGTCTCGTCGACGACGTTCACGCGCACCACGCGGGCGAGGCCGGCCACGCCCGGCGGGTCCACGCTCGAGTGATAGAACAGCACGCCGTCGCCGACGGCCATGCGCCGCATGTGATTGCGCGCCATGTAGTTCCGCACGCCGGTCCAGGGCTCGATCTTCACGCGGGCGAGGTCGCTGATCCCGAACGTGTCCGGCTCGGACTTCATGAGCCAGTGACTCATCGGGCCACCGGAAGGGTGAAGACGGGTACGTCGCGCGAGGCCGCGCGGACCTCGTCGGCGAAGCCGGTCAGGTTCACGTTGAAGGAGAACTTCGTCGGCGCGTCGAGGGGCCGGAAGAAATCGTCGTAGTGCATCGGCACGATCACCGACGGTGACAGCGCCCGCACGATGCGCTCGACGTACCGCTTCGTGAAGCGGCGGCCCGAGATGCCGCACAGGAACACGTCCACGTTCGAGTCGATGATCTCGTCCTCGAGCAGGTCGGCCGAGCCCTGGTGATAGATCGTCGTGCCCGCGACCTCGATCGCGAGGCCGTAGACCTGGCCGCACTTGTAGGCCTGCGGGGTGAGGCCCTCGACGTGCTCGCAGGTGAGCTCGCCGCTGTACGGGATCCCGAGACCGAGCTGCAGCTTGCTGTGCACGCTCGGCACGAAGTGGAACTTGAATGGGCCCACCTCGTACGTGCGCTTGGGCAGGGCGACGACCGCCTGCGCGGCGAGGCCATGGAGCCCCATCAGATGCTGCAGCGACTGCGAGCCATAGACCTTGCAGCCGAACGTGCGCGCGATGGCGGGGACATCGAGGGCGTGATCGAAGTGCGTGTGCCCGACGAGGACCGCATCGGCGCGGTCGATGTACTTCGCGATCGCCGTCGCATCCGAGGGGATCACCTTGCGGCGCACCAGCGACCCGAGCGGGAGCCGGGTGACGTACGGATCGATCCAGAGGACCGTGCCCTGGTAGGCCAGGCGCATCCCCGCCGTCCCGAACCAGGTCAGCTCGAGCCCTGGCGGGAGTACCGTGACATCGGCGCTCCACGCGAGCTGGCGGGCCGTCGCCTGATCGCACCGCTGCATGCGCCTCGCCGTGGCGAGGTACGCCAGGCCGGCGCCCGTGTGGCGGAAGACATCGCCGACGGCTGACATCGCGTGCGCAGTTTACTGCCGTCCAAGCTCCCCACGTGCGGGCATGGGCGCTACAAACGCGACCGGAGGAACTAATGGCATTCGAGCTTCCCGCGCTGCCCTGGCCCAAGGGCGCTCTCGCTCCGACGATGTCGGAGGAGACCATCGACTACCACTACGGCAAGCATCACAAGGCTTACGTCGACAACCTCAACAAGTTCGCGGCTGGGACCAAGTACGAGTCCATGTCGCTCGAGGAAGTCGTGAAGGCGTCCCACGCCGCCGGCGACAAGAAGATCTTCAACAACTCGGCCCAGGTCTGGAACCACACCTTCTTCTGGAACTGCCTCAAGCCGGGCGGCGGCGGCGAGCCCACGGGCGCGCTCAAGGCCGCCATCGACAAGGCGTTCGGCTCCTTCGCGGACTTCAAGACGAAGTTCAACGAGGCGGCCGTCGGTCAGTTCGGCTCCGGCTGGGCCTGGCTCGTGAAGACCGCCGATGGCGTGGCGATCGAGACGTCGCCGAACGCCGAGACCCCGTTCGCGACGGGCAAGACGTGCATCCTGACCCTCGACGTCTGGGAGCACGCCTACTACATCGACTACCGGAACGCGCGCCCGAAGTTCGCCGAGGCCTTCTGGAGCCTCGTGAACTGGGACTTCGCGTCCAACAACTTCGCGTAGCCGGACTCCACCACCCGGCGAGCAATCGCGCGGGTGGCGGTGATCAGCCGATGCTCGCGCGGTGCCGGGCTGGTGCGAACCAGCTCCGTGCTGCTGCGCAAGAGCCCGGTGCCAGCGAGCATCTGCTCGATGGCCACGCGTTCGTCCGCGCTGGCCGTGCTCAGCGCCCGCACCAGGGCATCGGCGGTCGAGACGGCATCCGTGCCCACGCGGGTCTCGGCTGCGGTCGGCTGCTTGAAACATCCCGGACAGCCCGGTTCGCGAGCGACGTTGTAGGCGCGGGAACAGGTCGGGCAGTGGACGTAGCTCATCCCTCCAGACTCGGGGCACCCGGCCGCGGGCGCCAGAAAATGGGCCTGGCCCATTTCTGCGGCGTCGAAATGGGCCAGGCCCCTCCGCGCTCGACGCGGTGAGTCAAGAATGGGCCAGGCCCCTGCCGCGCTCTGCGGGATGCAGGTCGTCGCTCGGAGGTTGCGTTGCCGGGGCCCCTGCCGCTATTCATCTCGCGTAGTTAGGTCTGGCGCCGGGCTTGCTCAGGCAATAGCCGTGGCCCCGCCCAGGCTGATCACTGGTTTCGTTGGACTCACCATCGCGAGCTGCGGTGGTCAACCGGCGGCGCTCACGCCAATCTCCGCCCGGTGCACGGCCGACCGCGTCGGGACGGTGCATGTCGAGGGTGCCGGGCGGGAGCTGGTCTCTGGGCTGGCGGTGCTGGAAGGCACCCTGCTCGACATCGAACGGACGGAGCGGATCACGCTCGCGGCGGAGGAGGCCCTGCGGTACCGCGGCTATGCGCGCGCGCGGGTCGCCGTGTCGACCGAGACGGTCTGCTTCACCGACCTGCACGTGATCGTGGACCTCGGGCCGAAGTACCGGATCGAGCGCATCGAGTTTCAGACGGACGACGCGTTCCCCGCCCCGGAGCGGCTGGCCGCGCTCGAGGACGAGCTCGGACGTGTGAACACGGTCGGCGGCGTGCACATCGACTACCGCCTGCGGCGCGCGCTGAAGGATCTGCAGGAGCGTTACCGCGATGCCGGCTGGCTGGACGCGCACATCGGGGAGCCCGAGGCGACCTACGACGATGGCGACGGCCTGGTCTCGCTCTCGATCCCGGTGGATGCGGGTGAGCGCTATCGCATCGGCGCCATCACCGCGCACGGCGGGAACTCGGGCGTACGCCAGGCGATCCTCGACGAGATCGGGATCGAGGAGGGCGCCTGGTACGACCGACCGACGATTCGCCGTGGCCTCGAGCGGGCGCGCAAGCTGACGAAGCGCAAGGTCATGCTCCGCGAGGTCGACGTCGACCGCGGCGTGATCGAGCTCGAGGCCGTGGTCGCGCCCAAGCAGGCCACGCGGTCGCCGAAGCGCCGCATCGAACACGAGCGGGAGCACGCGCAGTGAAGGGGCTCGTCGCCGCCCTCGCCCTCGCCGGCTGTGCGCACCAGCAGTACCTGGGCGCGAACGTCGCGGAGGCGTGCGAGGACAACGATGCCGAGGGTTGCCTCGGGTGGGTCATGGAGCGCGATCTACTCGCGGCCGAGCTCGCCATCTACGACAACGCGAAGCTGCGCCGCTACGTGCAGTCGGTCGCCGATCGCCTCGCGGCGGCGTCCTCGCTCGGGTCGGGCCGGGCGCCGCGCGTGGTCATCGCCGACCACGACGAGACGTACGCCACCGCCGGTCGCCGGATCGTGATCGCCCGCTCGACGATCGAGCGCCTCGCGTCGGAGGCCGAGCTCGCCGGCATCCTCGCGCACGAGCTCGCGCACATCGAAGCGCGCCACGTGATCGCGTCGGTGTTCGGGCGGCCGCCGGAGGACTCGCAGGCCGATCGCCGCGATGCGGAGCTGGTCGCCGACGAGCGGGCCGTCGCGCTCCTCGAGAAGTCAGGCTATGCCCCGGTGGCGATGGCGCGCGCGCTGGCGGCCGTCCTGGTCGAGGAGGGCGAGGCCCTCGCCGATGATGAAGGTGATGCCGACCATCCGCCGGCGTCGATCCGGGTCGCGCGCGTGGCAAAGCTCGCCGGTGGGCGAGGTGGCTTCGAGGGCCGCGATGAGTTCCTGCTGAACATCGACGAGATGATCGTCGGCGTCGATCCGCGCCTCGGTCACCGCCTGGTCGTGACGGACACCGGCACGGATGCGTGGGTGGTGCCCGCGCTCGGCATCGCGTTCGACCTCGGCCCCGATGACGACGTGTCGTCCGCAGGCCGGACCCTCATCACCGACCAGGAGCACTCGCGCCTGGCCGCGTACGCCGTCGGGGCCCCCTGGGGCAAAGAGCTCGCCGCCCGCCTCGATTCCAAGCGCGTCCTCGAGACGGAGCTCGGCAAGATCACCCTTGGGGTGGTCGCGCCGC
>LNFM01009495.1_pt1 | contig 14128 bp, 12 predicted proteins | sample 596031 | NCBI WGS metagenome assembly LNFM01 (sample SAMN04254537, study PRJNA301005) | activated carbon metagenome | isolation source: dual media filters at the Ann Arbor, Michigan drinking water treatment plant | place: USA: Ann Arbor
CAATACGCCCGGCATCTCGTCGACGATCGGCGCTTACCCGGAGATCTTCAACGAGCCGCGCAATTACCCGAAGGGTCGCCTGAACGACTTCCAGAAGCACCGCATCCGTGCCTGGGGCATCTACACCCAGCCGCTCGGGTTCCTTGGCGACATCGACCTGGCCCTGTTCTACAAGTACGACTCGCCGCTGTCGTACAGCTTGTCGGCCAGCAGCGTCCCGGTGACCGCCATCCAGCGTCAGCTGGCGGCGGCCTACGCCACGTTCCCGAGCACACAGACGCTGTTCTTCGACGAGCGCGGCTCCGAGCTCTTCGACGCGGCGCACCTGTGGGACCTCGGCCTGAACTACAGCATCCCGGTGTTCAAGTCGCTGCGTCCGTACGTCAAGTTCGACGTCTTCAACGTGTTCAACAACGACAAGCTGATCCAGTGGAACACGGTGGTGACGGCCGACCGCAACAGCGCGCTCGACTCGCTCGGCCTGCCGACGGGCTACGTGCAGGGCGCGAACTTCGGCAAGGGCACCGTCAACACCCACTACCCGGCCGCGCGCCGCTACCAGATCGCCCTGGGCTTCCGGTTCTAGCGGTGACGGCCCGTTCGGAGAACGGGCCCTACCCATCGTCGGGTAGGGCCGGCTCTCCGAGCCGGCCGTCGTCGTAAGCGCTCCCCCGAACGGCCGCCCTGCGCAACGCAGGGCGGCCGTTCGTCGTCGTGAGGGTGTGCGTCATGTGGTTGCCACCCTCCTGATCGCGGTGCCACTCGTCCTGGCACGGCCGCTGGCGTCGACACCACCTGCGTCGACGTTCGACGCCGCGCGCCTGCGGACCGCGGCTGCCGCGCTGCCGCAACTCCACACGCTGCGGGTCAGCCATCGCGGGGCGCTCATCGGCACCTACGACGACCGTCCTGCGCGCGCCGCGGCACCTGCCAACATCAAGTCTGCCTCCAAGAGTCTCATCGCCCTGCTGGTCGGCCGGGCGTTGGCCGACGGCGTGCTGCCGTCCCTGGACACGCCCATCGTCCGCTGGTTTCCCGCCCTGCGCCGCGACCCCGATCCGCGCAAGCGCGCCATCACCCTCGAGCACCTGCTGACGATGCAGAGCGGCCTGGAGTCGACGAGCGGCCCGGGTTACGGACGATGGGTGCGGAGCCGCACCTGGGTGAGCTTCGCCCTGGCTCGACCGATGGTGGCCGAGCCTGGCACCGGGATGCAGTACAGCACCGGGACCTCGCACGTGCTGTCGGCGATTCTCACGCAGGCGACCGGGACCTCGACCTTGGCGTACGCGCAGCGGACGCTGGCCACACCGCTCGGCTTCCGGCTCACGCCCTGGCCGCGCGACCCGCAGGGCATCTTCTTCGGTGGCAACGAAATGCTGCTCACGCCGGCGCAGATGGTGGTCATCGGCGAACTCTGGCGGAACACGGGACGCGTGGGGACGACGCAGGTGGTGCCGGCGGCGTGGGTGGAGCAGTCGTGCACGCCGCGGACGCGGTCGGTCTACGACACGACGCGTGAGTACGGGCTCGGCTGGTGGGTGCAGGACATCGGCGGCCAGCGCGCCTGCTTCGCCTGGGGGTTCGGCGGGCAGTACATCATGGTCTTCCCGGCGCTCGACCTCGTCGTCACGGCCACCTCGTCGACGGCGATCAGCGACGAGCGGCACGGCCACCGCGCCGCCCTGTTCGACCTCATCACCCGAGAGGTCCTGACGCCGCTGTTCTCACGGTGACGGCCCGTTCGGAGAACGGGCCCTACCCGCCGACCTACTGCGGCGTGCGATCCATCGGGGGCAGGACGGCGAGGAAGTCGTCCTCGAACCGCCGGGCGTATTCGCCGAGCAGGTGCTGCACGCGGTCGTAGTCGTGTGAGGCGACGATCAGCGCCACGTGGTGGCGCTTGGACGGGCGATGCACGATCTCCGGCTCGGTGTAGGCGCTGGTGTCGGGCCACTCCTGGCGCGCGAGGGCCAGCACGACGCCGGCGTAGTCTGCCCGCTGCGGCGGCAGTTCATAGGGCACCTCGCCGCGGCCGATCTCGAGATTGGCCCACTCGCGCCAGACGTTCACACCCGTCGCCGCCTCGAGCGAGTCGGTGATGTAGGCCCCGCCGACGCGTCCGGCGACCTCCAGGAAGTGGAACTCGCCGTCGGCACTGCGGATGAACTCGGCATGCGTGGCGCCGCGGACGAACCCCAGCGTCTCGAGCAGGGCCCGGTTCATCTCGAGGAGCTGCCGCTCCTCGTCGGAGCCGCGCCGCACCGTGTTGGTCAGGAACACGCCGCCCTGGTGCGCCACTTCCATCGGCGGGCGCCAGTAGCGGTTCACTCCGGCGAACACCACGTCGCCGTTCTCCACCAGCGAGTCGACGTGGAAGACGTCGCCCGGCACGAACCGCTCGAGCAGGTAGTGCGTCGACCGCTCCGTGACCACCGGGCGGGCATCGAGCGCGTCGATGGCGCGCCACACCAGCTCGGCATCGTGGAGCTTCTGGATGCCCACGGCCGAGACGTCGGACCGGGGCTTGAGCACCCACGGCGCCGGCACCGAGGCCATGTAGCCGCGAATCTCGTCGTAGTTCAGCACGTGCACGAAGTCGGGGACGCGGATGCCGGCCTCGAAGGCCTTGACCCGCATCGCCAGCTTGTCGCGGAACAGCCGGGCCGTCGTCGTGCCCATGCCCGGGATGCGCAGGTGCTCGCGGATCATCGCCGCGTGCATCACGTCGTACTCCTCGAGGGCGACGATGCGGTCGACGCGGTTGTGCCGGGCGAACTCCGAGACGACCTCGACGAAGACGTCGGCGCTCGCGCCATTGGGCACGGTCAGCACCTCGTCGATGCTGTCGCGCGCCCATTCCTCGTCGCGCAGCTTCTCCTTGATGACCAGCACCACCCGGCAGCCGCGCACGCGCAACTGCCGGAGGAACTCGTTGCCCTTGAAGTAGCTGGCGAGACAGACGACGGTCACGAGCGTGTCCTCATGCGGGTGCCAGAATTGCACAATTCGGCTATTCGAGCATCCTGGCCCGGAGGGCGGCGTCTGGCAGCTCGCACGCCGGCAGAAACCGGGACAGCCGGTGGCGGATGGCGGCGACCACGCCGTAGGCGGCGTCCCGCAGGCGCCGGGGCACGTGCAGGAAGGCGCCCGCGGCCGACCACGGCGCGCCCAGGCCGACGGCGATGCGCAGCACGGCATCGGACCGCAGCCATGTGCCCTGGTCGTCGATCAGGACCATCGAGTTGGGGGCCAGCCCGACGCCGGCCTCGGCCAGCAGGCGCTCGCCCGCGGCGGTCTGGCGGGCCGCGAACCGGTAGCCACGGCTCCGGTCATGGCGGTGGATGAACCGGACCGACCGCTGACAGAACAGGCACTCGCCGTCGAAGATGATCACGGGGGGAGACATGGGCAACCGCTCGGTGGGACGCTACCCCACGCGCATCGGCCCCCGATGGTCGTCGCGGAACTCCTCGCCCGGGTAGATGACCTGCTCCAGGAACAGGCCGGCGGCCGGCGCGGTCAGCCGTGCCACGTCCTCGCCGTCGCTCTGCAGCAGGCGGGCCACGTCGGCCTCGCGAAGGTCGCCCGTGCCGACGCGGACGAGCACGCCGACCATGCGGCGCACCATCCGCCAGAGGAAGTGCGATCCGGTGACGCGAATCAGGATCAGCGCCCCCTCCTCGACGATGTCGACGGCGTCGACCTGGACCTTCGTGCTCTTCTCGGCACTGTCGTCGTCCGAGAAGGCCTCGAAGTCGAGGCGACCGACGAAGGTGGCGGCCCCGCGTCGCATCGCGGCCACGTCGATCCGCTCGCGGACCCACCACACGAACGGCTTCGAGAACGCGGTGCGGCGTCGACTGACCTGGTAGACGTAGCGGCGCGCCGTCGCGTCGTGTCGGGCATGGAAGCGGTGCCCGGCCGTGCGGACGTCGAGGATGTTGATGTCGGCCGGCAGCTGCTCGTTGAGGCGCGCGAGGAGCGTGGCCGGCGGCAGGGTGGTGGCCACGTCGAGGTGGGCCACCTGGCCGAGGGCGTGGACGCCGGCGTCGGTCCGACCGGCCCCATAGACCTCGAGCCGGTCGCGGCGGCCGGTGACCTTCTGCACCGCCTCGATGATGTCGCCCTGGACCGTGCGCGCGTTGCGCTGCACCTGCCATCCCGAGTAACGGGTGCCGTTGTATTCGATCAGCAGGCGGAAGCGCGGCATGACTACGACCGCGGCCCGATCATCGGCGCCGCCGGCAGGGCGGCGCGACCGATCAGCTGACCACCCTCGGTCTCGACGTCCACGTGCAGCGCCTTGCCCGCAAGGTCACGCGACAACGTGAACGGCGTCCACAACCGGTAGCCCCCCTCGCGTCCTCCGTCCACGTCGTACCAGCGCGAATGCTGGACGGCCCGTCCGCCATGGAACCACACGTGCCGTACCCGATCGTGCAGGCCCCGCGGGGCGTAGATGGCCGTGACGAGATAGACCTGGCCGCGCGGGTCGGTCGGCGTGGAGTCGATCCGCCTGCTCACGCGCGGCCCGCCGCGCAGGTCCACCTGCGTGCCGAAGTCGGCGCTCTGGATGCGCAGCGGCGCGGGCGGGATGAACGGTCGCCCGTACTCCACCATCAGGAACAGCCCCAGCACGATCAGACCACCGGCAAACCAGGTGCGCTGCCAGTCGATCCGTCGCTCGCTGAGGATCAGCGTCGTCGCGCCGCCGGCAGCGATCGCCGCGGCCAGCCACAGCGCGTACGCCGTCTGGATCTGCCAGAGAATCGGCAGTGCGGCCGCTGCGCCGGCAAAGACCGCGAAGGCGAAGAACAGCGCCGTCAGCACCCGTCGCATCGCGACATGACGGTCGTAGATCAAGTCCATCGTGGACAGGAGCGCGGCCGTCGCCAGCGCCACGACGAAGAGGACGTTCGGGCTGCCCGGCGTGGTGCTCAGCCAGTAGATCGGCAGGATGAAGAAGAGCAGCTGCTGGTAGAAGTTCTTGTTCAGATAGTTGACGACCAGCTGCACGCGCGTCCGCCACGGCCGCGACAGCGATCCGCTGCGGACGATGTAGGGCAGGGCCATGCTCGTGGCCCAGATGAACACGACGTGGAGGATGGCGATGCGGAGGTACGCGAAGTTGCGCGCGCCCAGCCACATGACGCCGATGCCGAACGCGAGCGCCCAGAGGCTGTGGATCCACCACAGTTGCGTCTCGTGGTGGGTCATCCACTCGTACGCCCCGGTCCACAGCTCGCGCGGGGCCCACCGCGACGCTGACCGTGATTTGGGGTGTTCGAGGACGTCCACCCGACGATCTTAGCGTCCTATCGACCCTGCCGGGCCTGGCGTCGCAGCTTGTCGAGGAATTCACGGAGGTCGGCCGGCATCGGCGCCATGTATTCGACCCGACGGCCGTCGGCCGGATGGTCGAAGGCGAGCCGCTGTGCATGCAGGGCCTGCCGCGGGAAGCGCAGGGCGTATCCCGGAGCGCCCTCACGCGGGCGATAGCGGCGGTCGCCGACCAGCGAGTGGCCGTGCAACTGCGCCTGGGCGCGAATCTGCCCCTGGCGTCCCGTCGCCAGCCGCACCTCGATGAGCGACGCGTCCTCGAAGGTCGTCACCACCCGATAGGCGCACTCGGCGTCCTTCGCCTCGGCATCCTCGTCGCGCGCGCGGCGCTGGACGAAGGCGGATTCGTCCCACACCAGCCGGTCGTGCCAGACGCCCTCGGCAGGCATCGGGTGGCCGTTGACCAGGGCGAGGTAGACGCGATCCGGCGTGCGATGCGCGAACTGCGCGACCAGGGCCGCGCGGGCCGCCTCGTGCAGCGCGAACAGCACCAGCCCGGACGTGTCCTTGTCGATGCGGTGGACGACGAGGGGCTCGCGCGATCGATGCGATCGGTACCGGTCCCACAGAATCGCCTGCACGGAGGGGGCGGCGCTGTCGCCATCGAGCGGCACCGACAGCAGGCCGGCAGGCTTGTTGACCATCACGACGTCAGCGTCCTCGTGGATGATCTCCAGCCCGTCGCGGGCCGGCGGACGCGGCGCCTTCGCGGCGGACCCCGGCCGATCCATCCACAGGCGCACCTGCTCGCCCGGCCTCACGAGGCGCGCGCCGCTCCCGGCCTCGACCTCCGTGCCGTCGATGAACACGCGCCCGCGGGCGATGGCATCCGCGGCCCGACTGCGCGACGCCGCCCGGCCCGGCGCCGCCAGGTACTTGTCGAGGCGCTGGCCGTCCTCGTCGGCCGCCACGGTCCACGTCTGATCGCTCTTCACGGGCTCTAGCGTATCGCGCGGGGCCCTACCAATCTCGTCGGCTTCGCGCTACGCTGCCGCCGACCATGCGCATCGGGATCGATCTGGGCGGGACGAAAATCGAGGCACTGGCCCTCGCCGACGATGGCCAATCGCTGCACCGGGAGCGACTCCCGACGCCGCGGCACGACTACGAAGGCACGCTGGCGGCCATCGGCGAGCTCGTCAGGCGCTGCGAGCAGGCCACGGGGGCCACGGGCACCGTGGGCGTCGGCATGCCCGGCGCCATCTCGCCAGCGACCGGCCTCGTCAAGAACGCCAACTCGACCTGGCTGAACGGCCAGCCGTTCGCCGAGGACCTGCAGAACGTCCTGGCTCGCCCGGTGCGCTTTGCCAACGACGCCAACTGCCTCGCGCTGTCGGAAGCCACGGATGGCGCGGCAGCGGGCGCGGAGGTCGTCTTCGGCATCATCCTCGGCACCGGGGTCGGCGGCGGTCTGGTGGTGCGCGGGCAGGGCATCATCGGCGCCAACGCGGTGGGGGGGGAGTGGGGCCACAACATGCTGCCGTGGCCCGAGGACGGCGAGTACCCCGGCCCTGCCTGTTACTGCGGCCTGTCGGGCTGCATCGAGTCGTGGCTCTCGGGTCCGGCGTTCGCGCGCGACTTCCACCAGCGCACCGGCCGCGAGGCCACGGCGGCCGAGGTGCTGGCCTTCGCCACGGCCGGTGACGCGCAGGCCGAAGAGGCCTGGCAGCGGTACGAGCGGCGGCTCGCCCGCGCCCTCGCCAGCCTGATCAACATCGTCGATCCCGATGTCATCGTCGCGGGAGGCGGGCTCTCCAACGTCGCGCGTCTGTTCGAACACGTGCCGCAGCTCTGGGACAGATGGGTGTTCTCCGATCGCGTCGACACGCGACTGGTGCCGGCCAAGTTCGGAGACTCGAGTGGTGTGCGCGGCGCGGCGTGGTTGTGGGGTAGCTGACGGACGGCTCGGCCGCCTCGGCGAGGCGGCCCTCCCGGGCGTCACCCACGAAAGTGTTCGACGAAGGCCGCGGTCGCGGCATCGGCGGGTGTCCGCAGGATCTCGTCGAGTGTGCCCGACTGCACGAGGCGCCCGTCGTGCATCACCGAGATGCGGTCGCCGAGGCGCGCGGCTTCGTCGAGGTCGTGGGTCACGAACAGGATCGTCTTGCGCACCTGCTGCTGCAGGGTGCGCAGTTCCTCCTGCAGCTTGCGGCGAATCAGGGCGTCGAGCGCCGAAAATGGCTCGTCCATCAGCAGGATGTCGGCGTCGGTCGCGAGCGCCCGGGCGATGCCCACACGCTGCTGCATGCCGCCGGACAGCTCGCGCACATCACGGTCGCCCCAGCCGGCCAGCCCCACGAGCTCGAGCTTTTCGCTGACGATGCGTCGCCGTGCGGGGAGCGGATCCCCACGCAGTTCGAGGCCGAGGGCCACGTTCTCCGCGACGGTGCGGCCGGGCAGCAGCGCGAACTGCTGGAACACCATCGCGATGCGGTGGCGCCGCAGGTGACGCAGCGTCTCGGGGCGACACGCGGCGACATCCACCGGGCCATCGGGCGACTGCACCCAGACATGCCCGCGCGTGATCGGCGTGAGCGCATTGGCCGTGCGCAGCAGCGTCGACTTGCCTGATCCCGAGGGGCCGACGAGCACGGAGAACTCGCCGGGCGGCACGCGCAGCGTCGCCGCCTGCACGCCGACCAGCACGTCGTGAGCGGCGGCGATCTCGGCCCGCGTCGCGCCCGCATCGGAAGCCGCGATGGCCGCCTGCAGTCGCCGCGCCCGGGTGCGGGCCCGCCCGCGCCCGAACAACACGTCGACGCGATCGAAGTGCAACGCCTCGGTCATCGGCGGACCCGCGTCCACCAGGGGGATCGGACGGGCGCATCCGCGCGATCCGACGGCCGTGCCAGCCGGTCCAGGATGATCGCGACGAGGACGATGGCGAGACCGGCCTCGATGCCCATGCCGACCTGCACCGTGTTGAGGGCGCGCACCACCGGCACGCCGAGTCCGCCCGCGCCGACCAGCGCCGCGATGACCACCATCGACAGGCTCAGCATGATGCACTGACTGATGCCCGTCATGATGGCGGACGCCGCGCTCGGCAGTTCGATCTTGGTGAGCAGCTGCCACGGTGTCGCGCCGAAGGCCTGGCCGGCCTCGATGAGCGGGCGTGGGACCGAGGCGATGCCCAGTTGCGTCAGGCGGATGGGCGCGGGCAGCGCGAAGATGATGGTCGAGACGAGGCCCGGCACCACACCGAGCCCGAACAGGACGAGCGTCGGTGTCAGGTAGACGAACGTCGGCAGGGTCTGCATCAGATCCAGCAGTGGCCTCAGCGCCGTCTGCAGCGCGGGGTGCCGCGCGGCGAGCACGCCGATCGGTACGCCGATCACGGTGCTGGCGCCCGCGGCCACGGTGACCAGCGACAGGGTCTCGATGGTGGCCGCCCAGTAGCCGAGATTCATGATCAGCAGCAACGCCACCGGCACGAACAGCGCCAGGGCGATCGACCGCCGCCGGGCCCACGCGCCGAGGGTCGCGAGCACGATGAGCACCGGGGCCGGGAGGGCCGCGAGCAGCAGGTGGGTCAGTCGCACGACCAACGCGATGCTGCGCGAGAGCCCATCGAAGGCGCCGCGCGCGTGCAGCTTCGCGTAGTCCACGAGACGAGCGGCACCATCGCCGATGGGCAGTTTGTGCGAGGTGACGAGGGCTTCGAACGACCCCCGTGGTGCGGAGCCAATCGCCGCGGTCGGCGCCCCGGTTGTCGACTCCCGGCTGTCGTCCATGCCGCGGTCGCTCGGCCGGGACGTGAGCGGCGTGACGCCCGTGAGCCAGTGGCTGACGCGGTCGCGGTGGGTCGCCATCCAGGTCGCTGCCGCCTCGGCCGGCGACTGCTTGCCGGTGAGGATCGCGTCCATCAGCCCGTTCTCGTCGTCCACCGTGAAGGTCATCGCGCGCAGGAGTCGGCCGACGTTCGGGCAGGCGCGCGTGTAGTCGCGCCGCGTCACGGTGTGCACCGTGGCGCCGCCGAAATCCGGGCCGAACCACGCATCGCCGCCACTCAGATAGCGCAGCGGATAGCGGGTGTTCATGGGGTGCGGGGCCCAACCGAGAAAGACGATCGGTCGGCGTGTCAGGACCGCGCGCTCGACTTCGGCCAGCATGCCCTGCTCGCTGGACTCGATCAGGCGGAAGCCGCGCAGGCCCACGGCGTCGGTCCGCATCATCGTCAGCAGCGTCTCGTTGGCCTCGTTCCCGGGCTCGATGCCGTGAATGGCGCCACCGAGGGCAGTGCGAAAACGTGCAATGTCGCGGAAGTCGCGAAGGCCGGCCTCGTGCAGGTACGCCGGCACGGCCAGCGTGTAGCGGGCGCCGCGCAGGTTGGTGGCCACCACGTCGACCGACCCGTCGGCGACATACGGCGCGATCATCTCCTGCTGGGACGGCATCCAGTTGCCGAGGAAGACATCGACGTCGTCGTTGCGCAGCGACGCCAGCGTCACCGGCACGGAGAGCACCGTCACGCGCGGCTCGTAGCCGAGCGCCTCGAGCACGTGCGACAGCACGGCGGTGGTGGCCGTCACATCGGTCCAGCCGACGTCGGACAGGCGGACCACGCGGCACGATGCCGGATCGGGCGACGGCCCGGTGGTCTGGGCCTGGGCCGGACCGGCGAGCAGGAGGAGAGCCAGCGAGACCAGGCCAGCGGCCCCCACGAGATGGGAGGAACGCCTCGCCGAGCGGTGTTGGGAGGGACGCCTCGCGGAGGCGTCCGAGGTCGTGACGACAATCACCGACAGGACGCGACGCCAGCCCGCGACGCCTCGACGACGAGCGTGAGGCGGGCGACGCCGCGCGCGCTGACGTCGACCGTGCAGTCGCTCGCGTAGGCGCCGCCGGCGGGGGAGACGACCTGCAGCCGGTAGGTGCCCGGCGTCACGGCCGGTGTCGCGAACACGCCGGAGCCGTCGCTGACGATGTCGGCCGGTCCCACGGGCACGCCGGCTGCGTCGAGACGCACCTGGGCGCCGTCCACGGGCGCGCCGCTGCCGTCCTCGATCGTACCCAGCACGTAGCCTGCCGTGTCCTTCCACGGCGTGGGCGGCCGGGGCACCGTGTTCGAGAAGATCCCGGCGACCTGCGCCTGATCGACGAGCTGACCGCTGGTCGTCCGGCCGGTGCGCAGGGCCGAGGCGACATCCTCGAAGGGCCGCTGCGGGGTGTCGCGTCCCGCGGGCGACGACAGCGGGTTGGTCACCACCGGCGCGTTGTTGGCGGCCAGCGAGAACAACGCCAGCCCGCCGTTGGCGCCTGCCGCCGTCAGGGCCGTTCGGCTCTGGCGCAGCAGACCCTCGAGCGAGTTGAGGTAGGCCCCGAGCGCGATGACCAGCGGACGCACCCGCGGGGCACCCTGGAGCCAGGCCATCCAGGCGGCGAACTCCTCGGCGGTCGCCGCCACGTGCTCCGCGCGGTACACCTGCGGCACGACGAGGTCGACGCTGCCATCGGCGGCCCAGCGGAACCAGTCCTGGAAGGTGCGGGCGTAGGCCACCGTGCCGCGGGGATCGCCCGGGGCCGCGCCAGTCGCCATGCCCGAGACGCTGATCACCAGCGACGGGCGGACCGCGAGCGCCGAGACGGCCAGTCGGCGCGTCAGGGCCGTGATCTGCTCCCGGCGCCACTCGCTCCAGCGCGCGTCGTCCTGCCCGGGGAGACCGGGGGCGCCCGTGCGTGCCTGGTAGCGCGCGACGGCGACCGCGTTGTAGCCGATGCTCGCGCTGCCCGCTGGCGCTTCAGGGTAGTGCACGGCGTCGAGGTGCACGCCGTCCACAGGGTAGCGCTGGACGAGTCGGGTCACGAGGTCCACGACGTAGGACGCGGCGGCGGGATGGCCGAAGTCCAGCCAGTAATCGTTGCCGAAGCGGTAGCCCTCCATCGAGGTGCCGTTGCCGTCGGGTTGCAGCGTGCGGGTCAGCCAGTTCTCGGCGCCCTCGACCGCCCGCCCGTTCTGGAAGCCGTGGCGGGTGAACACATGGCGCGGGTCGGCCGGGGCCGTGGACAGATGCCAGACCGGCCCGAGCGTCAGTAGCGCGTGGACCTCGAGCCCTGCCGCACGGGCCTTCGCAATCAGGTCGCCGAGCGGATCGAAGCCGCCCTCGATGGCCACGCCCTCGGGGAGCGGCTCGCTGCCGTCGAGGTAGAAGGCGTCGCCGCGACGGCGGACCTGCACGTACAGGAGGTTGACGTGCGTGGCGCTGGCACGCGCGACCACCGTGCTGATGTCGTCTGGCGAGCCGAGACGGCTGTTGAAGGTGTCGACGACAATGGCCCGCCAGCGGGGGCTGGCGTCCTGGGCGGACGCGCCCACGGCGGCCGCGCACACCAGCAGGAACACCGCGAGAAGACGGCGGAGCATCTGGGCGGGGTGGCCGTTCATGTGCCGCGACAGGGTTGCTTGCACACGCACGCTGATGCGATGGTAAGGGGCCATCTGCCGGTTGTCCACGAACTCCTGTGAACTTCGTCTCCTACGCCTTTGCGACCCTGCTGCTGGTCGTGTGCCTCGCGCGCCTGACCATCGGTCGTCGCAAGACCGAGCCGGCCTTCGTCTGGGTGCTGCTGGTCGCCAGCCTGGTGTTCTACGGCTGGCACATCCCGTCCTACCTCTGGGTCCTGTTGCTCTCGGCGACCGTCGACTTCTACGCGGCCCTCGAACTCGAGCGTCCGTCGCGGACCCCGAAGGCCCGCCGGACCATCCTCGCGGTCTCGCTGGCGACCAACCTCGGGATGCTCGCCTTCTTCAAGTATTTCGGCTTCGCGCTCGACAACCTGCAGTGGGCGGCGACGCACCTCGGTATCGGATTCGACCGCCCGACGTGGCAGGTCGTGCTCCCGATGGGCATCAGCTTCTACACGTTCCAGTCGATGAGCTACACCATCGACGTCTATCGTCGTGAGCTGAAGGCGCTCCCGAGTTTCCGCGACTTCATCCTCTTCATCGCCTTCTTCCCGCAACTGGTGGCGGGGCCCATCGTCCGGGCGTCGGAGTTCCTGCCGCAGATGCCGCGGGTGCGGCGGGTCCACTGGCCGGTCGTCGCCACCGGCCTCGCGCTCATCGTCGAGGGCTTCTTCCTGAAGATGGTGTGCGCGGACAACCTGGCCACCTACGTCGACAAGTACTGGGAGCAGGGGTATCGCGCCGACGGCAACGCGGTGGTGATGGTGTGGCTGGCGCTGCTGTTCAGCGGTCAGATCTTCTGCGATTTCGCCGGCTACTCGCAGATTGCGCGCGGCTGCGCGTACCTGCTGGGCTACCAGCTGCCAATCAACTTCCGCAGCCCGTACATCGCCGGGTCGTTCAAGAACTTCTGGGAGCGGTGGCACATCACCCTCTCGCGGTGGCTGCGCGACTACCTGTACGTGCCGCTCGGCGGCAACCGCGTGTCGCCGCGGCGGACCTACGTCAACCTGCTGCTGGTCATGCTGCTGGGTGGCTTGTGGCACGGCGCGGCGTGGACGTACGTGGTGTGGGGCGCGCTGCACGGCGGGGCCCTCGCCGTCGAACGGATGCTGGGGCTGCACCGTGGGCTGGAGCGCCGGCCGTGGTGGCTCCGCGTCGGATGGGCCGTGGTCGTCCAGTTGGTGGTCCTCGTGGCGTGGGTCTTCTTCCGGAGCGACTCGTTCGGCGGGGCGGTGCAGTTCCTGCGCAATGTCGCGCGCCTCGAGGGGGCGACGCCGAACTGGGAGATGTGGACCGCCACGGCGTTCCTGGTGCCCATCGTCCTGGCGCATGCGTGGACGTGGCTGGTCGAGCACGGCTGGGTCCACCCGCTCAGCCCAATGCGCCGCGGCGTGCTGACCGGCGCCCTGCTGTATGGCATCCTCGTCGCCTACGGCTCCAGCAACGCCTTCATCTACTTCCAGTTCTGACGATGACGGCCCGTTCGGAGAACGGGCCCTACCCGCCGACGCTGGTGGGTAGGGCCGGCTCTCCGAGCCGGCCGTCACCGTCCGCTCGCTCTCGCCATGATGACGCGATCATGACGGCCCGTTCGGAGAACGGGCCCTACGCCTCCCGCTGACGGCCCGTTCGGAGAACGGGCCCTACCCGCTGACGCGGTGGGTGACGCAGCGATGGCGGATCCTGCGATCGATGCAGCCGCCATGGCATCGCAGGACCCGCGCGATCAGATGGCGGCTGGTGGCTTTCGGTGCGCCGACGGGCGTCTGGCTGCTGGCATCGATTCTGAAGACGCGCGGGACATGCCGCAGCAGACACTCCCACCCGGCTGGCCGGTGCGACAGGCCCTGCCGCACGCCCAACGCGCGACCTCGAGCACCACTGACGTGCGGTTCCTGACCGTGTGCACAGCGCCTCGCCGCAAGAACCAGCTCTGTCTACCCATCGCCGCGACAGAGATCCGCGCCGTCCTCGAGTTTCACCACCAACGAGCGGCCTGGCATCTCCACGCCGTGGTCCTCATGCCCGACCATCTGCACGTCCTCGTCACCGTGCCCGCGAGCACCGACCTGCGGAGACTCATGATGGCCTGCAAGCGCTTCATCGCGCGCCGAACTCCCATGCAGTGGCAGCGCGACTTCTTCGAGCATCGTCTTCGACGGACCGAGCATTGGGACGCGAAGCTCGAGTATCTGCGCCAGAATCCGGTCCGCGCGGGGTTGGTCGAGCGACCCGAGGACTGGCCCTACTTCTGGACCTGGTGAGGCTCGCCGGGTGGGGCGGCTCACCTGGGTAGGGCCGGCTCTCCGAGCCGGCCGTCACCGTCAGACCACCGCTGCCGTCACGGACGTCGTCACCACGATGACGCGATTGTTG
>LNFM01012163.1_pt1 | contig 14125 bp, 19 predicted proteins | sample 596031 | NCBI WGS metagenome assembly LNFM01 (sample SAMN04254537, study PRJNA301005) | activated carbon metagenome | isolation source: dual media filters at the Ann Arbor, Michigan drinking water treatment plant | place: USA: Ann Arbor
TCCTTGATCTTCTTGAGGTTGGGCTGGGTGCCCTCGACCAGGAACTTGCGGAAGTTTGCGCAGCCGTCGGTCATCAGCGTGATCGAATGGGCGACGTTGTAGATCATCAGCGGCTTGTAGACGTTCATCTCGAGATAGCCGCTGGCGCCGCCGAAGCCGACCGCGACGTCGTTGGCCATGACCTGAACCGCGATCATGGTCAGCGCCTCGGCCTGGGTCGGGTTGACCTTGCCCGGCATGATCGACGAGCCCGGTTCGTTCTCCGGGATGTGCAGCTCGGCGAAACCAGCGCGAGGGCCGCACGACATCAGGCGGATGTCGTTGCCGATCTTGTAGAGCGAGACCGCAAGCGTGCGAAACGCGCCCGAGAGCTGCACCAGCGCGTCGTGCGCGCCCTGCACCGTGAACTTGTTGGGCGCCGTGACGAACGGAAGGGCGGTCAGCTTGGCAATCTCGGCCGCCGCGGCCTCGGCGAAGCCCGGTGCCGCGTTGATGCCGGTACCGACCGCCGTTCCGCCCAGCGCCAGGCGATAGACGCCCTTCAGCGCATCCTCGATCCTCTCGATGTTGTCGGCCAGCATGCCGGCATAGCCCGACCATTCCTGGCCGAGCGTGATCGGCGTCGCATCCTGCATGTGGGTGCGGCCGATCTTGACGATGTCCTTCCACTCCGTCGCCTTGGCGTCGATCGCGTCGTGCAGCGCCTTGAGAGACGGCAGCAGGCGCTCCTTGGTGTTGACGGCGGCGGCGATGTACATGACCGACGGGAACGAATCGTTCGACGACTGCGACATGTTAGCCGAGCGGCGTTCCCGCGAGCTGGCAGCAGCGATTCGAGATCACCTCGTTCACGTTCATGTTGAACTGCGTGCCGCTGCCGGTCATCCAGACGTGCAGCGGGAACATGTCGTGGTGCTGGCCGGCCAGGATCTCGTCGCAAGTCTCGAGGATCAGCTTGTGCGCGGTGTCGTCCAGCCGCTTGCCCGCATGATTGGCGTTGGCGCAGGCCTTCTTCAGCGTCGCGTAGGCGGTAATCATCTCGCGCGGCATCAGGTCCTTGCCGATGCTGAAATGCTCGAGCGACCGCTGGGTCTGGGCGCCCCAGAGCTTGTCGGCGGGCACGCTCACCTCACCGAGGCTGTCTGTCTCCTTGCGAACATCCGTCACGGCGCACCTCTTCCACTGCGAGGCCGCGACCTTAGCGCAACATGCGGCGCGGCGTCATTCGTCGGATCGCCGGGCCTGGCGCAGCGACTTGACGGCCCCGTGACGCTTTTTGTCGTCGACGCGACGACGCTTGGCGGCGCGGCTCACCTTTGTCTTCACGCGCGGCGCGGGCTTGTAGGTCGCCTCGCGGATCAGCTCGACCAGGCGGGCAAGCGCCTCCTCGCGATTGCGCAGCTGGCTGCGCTGTCCCTGCGCCACGAGAATCAGTACGCCGTCGCGCGTCAGGCGCCGTCCGGCCAGGCGTTCCAGCCGTTGCCGCACGTCGTCGGGCAGCGACGGCGAACGGCGAACGTCGAAGCGCAACTGCACCGCCGTCGATGTGGTGTTGACGTGCTGGCCCCCCGGTCCCGCCGCCCGAACGAAGCTTTCCTGGATTTCCTCCGGGTCGATCGCCAGCGAGCCGGTGATCCGGATCGGCGTCGTCCCGGAAGCGGTCATTCCTTGCCGCCGGCCCGGCGCAACATCGCCTCGATCGAACCGCGATTGGCCTGCTTGGCATAGCCCAGCGCCGTGCGTCCGGTGAAGTCGCGCGAGTTCGGGTCAGCCTTCTTTTCGAGCAGCAACCGCACGATCTCCGCGTAGCCGCGGGCCGAGGCGATCATCAGCGCCGTCTGGCCCTGACGATTCTGCACTCGCGTGCTGGCGTTCCGGCGCAGCAGGATTTCGGCGATCTCGACATCGCCCTTCTCGGTCGCGCGCATGAGCGCGGTGTAGCCCTCGGGATCGACCGCGTCGGGCCTGGCGCCTCCCTTCAGCAGGGTCTCCACGACCGGAATATGTCCGGCGCGGACCGCCACCGTCAGCAGGGGCGAACCGTTGTTGGCGGTCTGGTTCGGGCTCTCCTGCTTCAGCAGCGCCTGTCGCACCTTCTCGTCGTCTCCCTCGAGCACGGCCCGCACGATCTGCTTCTGGCCGAACAGGTCGGAATTCGTCGACTGCGCGACAGCTGCGCCGGCCGAGAGGATGATCGAGAGGGAAAGAAGCGAACGTCGGATCATCACCTGCTCCCGCGGGTTTCCTGGTAACGGACCTCGATCCGGTCCCAGATCTGCGCCTCGAGCGAGACGCCGTCGAAGCGGTTGATCTGCTGCAGGCCGGTCGGCGACGTGACGTTGATCTCCGTGAGGTAGTCGCCGATGACGTCGATGCCGACGAAGATCAGGCCGCGCTTCGCCAGTTCCGGCCCGATCGTCTCGCACAGCTCGATGTCGCGCTTCGTAAGCGAAGCCTTCACGGCCTTGCCGCCGACATGCATGTTGGAGCGCGCCTCGCCGGCTGCGGGCACGCGGTCGATCGCGCCGACCGCCTTGCCGTCGATCAGGATGATGCGCTTGTCGCCCTTGCGCACCTCGGGAAGATAACGCTGGGCGATCACCGGCTCGCGGCTGCGCTGCGAGAACATCTCGAGCAGCGAGGCGAAATTCTCGTCGTCGGGCCGCACCCGGAAGACGCCGGCGCCACCGTTGCCGAACAGAGGCTTCAGGATGATGTCCTTGTGCTCGTCGCGGAACTCGCGCAGCGCGCGGGCGTCGGCGGTGATGAGCGTCGGCGGCATCACATTGTCGAAATGCGTGACGAACAGTTTCTCCGGCGCATTGCGCACGCTCGCCGGATCGTTGACCACCAGGGTCTTCGGATGGACATGCTCCAGCAGATGCGTCGTCGTGATGTACGACATGTCGAACGGCGGATCCTGGCGCAACAGGACCACGTCGATCGTGGACAGGTCGATCATCTCCGGGGCGCCCAGCGTGAAGTGATTGCCCTTCTCGCGCCGGAGCTTCATCGGCTGGGCGCGCGCCATCACCTTGCGGTCGCGGAAGATCAGGTCCTGCGGCGTGTAGTGCCAGACCGCGTAACCGCGCTTCTCCGCCTCCACCCCCAGCACGAAGGTCGAATCGCCGTCGATGTCGATGGTCGAGACATGGTCCATCTGAATGGCGACGCTGAGCTTCATGGGATTATCCTGACTATCGGGCTCGAAACGAAGGGCGACGGGTTTTCAGTTAAGGCCGCGGCGCAGTTCCTGCAACAGCGCCGAAACGCGCTGGCGCAGGCCCGGATCGCCGTCCAGTTCCAGGATCCGCTGGTAGGCGGCGATGGCGGCCCGCCTCTTGTCGAGGCGTGCATTGAGCTGACCGGCCTCGAACAGCAGTTCCTCCCGGTCCGGCGCGATCGCCAGCATGCGGTCGAGCGAACGCGCCGCGCCCGCCCAGTCCTCGCGCCGGGCGAGACGGAGCCGGACGTTGTTCTCCAGGCGCAGCAGCACGTCGCGGTCGGAAACGGCATCGAAATGTGCCGGTACCAGCTCGGCATCGCCGCCCAGGACCTGCCGCAGCAGCCTGCGCAGGTCGGCGGCGTCGCGCACCGCGCCTTCGTGGAACGGATCGACGACGTGGCGCGCACCGTCGATGCCGACGCGGATCAGGAAATGGCCGGGGAAGGCCAGTCCCTCCGCCGTCCATCCCTGGGCGCGGGCCACATGCAGATAGAGGATCGAGAGCGCCACCGGCAGGCCCTTGCGGCGCTCGATGACCCGCACGAGGTCGGCGTTCTGCAGATCGTCGTAGGTCTCGCTGTCGCCGCGATAGGCGTAGGAGCGCGCGATCACCTCGGCGAGGGCCTCGGGAGAGGCGCCGCGCCGGTGGACGAGGTCGGCGAGATCGGTCGCCATCGCGGTCACCTGCTGGCGGAAGGGCGCGAGATCGACAGGCTCTTCACGCGCGAGACTGCTCAGCAGGAAGCCCGCCTCGAGAAGATCGATCCGTTCGCCGTCGCCGGCGCACAGATCCCTCAGTCGACCCAGATCATCCGACACGCATCACTCCGGCGCCTGCCAGACGTCGGGCAGATGGCGTGGCCACACGCCACCGACCAGCACCGCATCGAAGCGCACCGAGCAGGCCGCATAGCGCGGATGATGGGCGATGAACAGGCTGGCCGCCCGGGCGACCCGGCCGAACTGCCGCGCGCCCAGCGCGTCGGCCGCCGTGGCGAAGTCGCGACGCGCCTTGACCTCGACGAAGGCCAGCACGTTGCCGCGGCGCGCCACGATGTCGATCTCGCCCAGTCGCGTCTTGTAGCGCCGCATCAGGATGGAGTAGCCGCCGAGGCGCAACCGCCATACCGCGCGCCACTCCGCCGTATGGCCCATGCGATAGGCCTTCTGGCGCGTCTGCAGCGTCATGGGGCGCCGCGCTTCAGCTCGAGCGCGCGGGCATAGACGTCGCGCCGCTTCAGCCCGAAGCGCGCGGCGACCTCGGCGGCCGCATCCTTCACCGAGGCCCCTGTCATCGCCTCGCGCAAGGCCTCGTCGACGTCGCCGGCGCTGCGTTGGGTGTCGGCGGAGGGCGCGCCGATCACGACGACGATCTCGCCCCTCACGTCGGGATGGGCGGCATAGTGCGCGGCGAGCGTGGCCAGCGGCGCGCGGCGCACCTCCTCGAACATCTTGGTGAGCTCGCGGGCGACGGCCGCCGGGCGGTCCCCCAGCAGTTCCAGGAGATCGGCCAGCGCCTCCGGCAACCGGTGTGGCGCCTCGAAGAACACGAGCGTGGAGGGGATGGTCGCGACTTCGCCGATGGCGCGCCGTCGCTCGGTCGCCTTGGCCGGCAGGAAGCCCGCGAAGAAGAAGCGGTCGGTCGGCAACCCCGAAAGCGCGAGGGCCATGGGAACGGCCGAAGCACCGGGCGCCGAGGTCACGGCATGGCCGGCATCGACTGCGGCGCGCACCAGCCGGTAACCGGGATCGGAGATCAGCGGCATTCCCGCGTCCGACACCAGGGCGACGCTCTTGCCGGCGGCGAGGGCGCGGACGAGGCGCGGCTCCGACCGGTCCTGGGTGGCGTCGCTGTAGGACACCGTCGGGACGTCGATGCCATAGTGGGTTGCCAGTTTGGCGAACACGCGCGTGTCCTCGCAGGCGATCAGATCGGCCGCTTGCAGCACGTCGAGTGCCCGCAGCGTGATGTCGCGCATGTTGCCGATCGGTGTGGCAACAATATGCAGCCCCGGGGCGAGCGGCGGTTTACGCGGGGCCTGCCCGTCGGTAGCTTGGGGCCGTTCGTCCAGATTCATCTGATTCCGATCGCCGGAGTTTCGCGCCGATGCGTAGGTCATTCCTCGTGCTCGCCACCGCCGCCCTCCTGTTGGGTGCCTGCAGCGAGCCTCCCAAGACTAGCACGCCCGCCGCGCGACCGGTGACCGTTGCGGCCAAATCCGGTTCGCCACTCACCGCCTCGGGCAAGGTACGCATCGCCCTCCTGCTGCCGCTCAGCGGCCGGGCCGCCCCGATCGGGCAGGCGATGCAGCAGGCCGCCGAAATGGCCCTGTTCGACAGCGGCTCCAAGGAACTGGCGCTCTCCGCCTATGACAGCGGCGACAGCGCCGATACCGCCATCGAAGCCTATCGCAAGGCGCGCATCGACGGCGCCGCCCTCGTCCTCGGACCGCTCTACGGTACGTCGGCCTCCGCTCTGGTGCCCCTGGTCAACCAGGGCGGCATGAACGTGGTGGCCTTCTCGAACGACGAACAGGTCGCCCAGCGCGGCGTCTGGATCATGGGAATCGCGGCCCCGCCCCAGGTCCGCCGCGTGGTCGACCACGCCTTCGAATCGGGCATTCGCCGGTTCGCGACGTTCGCGCCGCAGACGTCCTATGGCGAGCAGATGGCCCGCACCCTCGAAACCTATGTGAACACGCGCGGGGGCACCGTCGTCGGCCGCGAATTCTTCGATCCCAATGGCACCGACATCCCGATCCAGGCCCGTCAGCTCGCCGCATCGGCCAAGGGCGACGGCGGCAAGCTCGCCGTTCTGGTGCCCGTCGCGCCGCCCACACTTCCCATCGCCCTCGCCTCTCTCGCCACGAACGGTCTCGACGGGCGCGCGGTGCAGCTGATCGGCACGGGCGTCTGGGATTTCCCCGGCGTGGGCACCGAGACCATGCTGCGAGGCGCCTGGTACGCCGCGCCGGACCCGGCCAAGCGCGCCGATTTCGAGCGGCGCTTCGTCTCGACCTACGGGCGTCCGCCGCATCGACTGGCGACCCTTGCCTATGATGGGGTCGGCCTCGCCGGCCATCTCGCGCGGCTGAAGCCCGGCGGCGACTTCTCCGCCGAAGCGCTCACCAACCCCAGCGGATTCTCCGGCGTCGACGGCATCTTCCGCTTCCTCCCCGATGGCCGCTCCGAGCGGGCGCTCGCCGTGATCGAGATCCAGGGCGATCGCGGCGTGGTGATCAGCCCCGCGCCCACGACCTTCGCCGGCCAGCCGACCAACTGAGATGGCCGGTCTTTCCAAAGCGGGCCTTCCGCGCGCGATCCTGTTCGACATGGACGACACTCTGATCCGCGCCTACGCCCAGCCCGAGGAGGCTTGGACGCGCCTGCTCCACGTCTTCTCCGCGCATCTCGACGCCCATGACGAGGCCGCCATCGCGCGCGTGCGCATGGCGGTGATGGAGGAAGCGCGCGCCTTCTGGAACGATCGCGCCGAGGCGGCGAAGTGGCGCCTCGACATTCCCGGTGCGCGCCGCCTGTCGGTCCGTCGCGGCCTCGCCCGGCTCGGCCGCCCGGACGACGCGCTGGCCGACCGCATCGCCGATTCCTTCACCGAGCTGCGGCGCCAGGAATACCGGCTCTATCCTGACGCCCATGCCACGGTCGACGCGCTGCGCGATGCCGGCGTGCGCCTGGCCCTCGTGACCAACGGAGCGTCTGAGACGCAGCGCGCCAAGATCGAGCGGTTCGAACTGGCCCACCGCTTCCATCACATCCAGATCGAGGGCGAATTCGGCCAGGGCAAACCCGAGCTCGGCGTCTATCGCCACGCGCTGGAGCGGCTGGGCGTCGGCCCCGAGGATGCCTGGATGGTCGGCGACAACTACGAGTGGGAAGTCGTGGCGCCGCAGATGCTCGGCATGTGCGGCATCTGGTACGACCCGTTCAAGGCCGGCGTGCCGGCCAACGCCACGGCGCAGCCGACCCGCATCATCACGAGGCTCGCCGAACTGGTCGAATGATCCCGGTCAGGCGGCCGAACGCGGCGGCACGCCGATAGCGGCACGGTCGTACACCGCCTTCACCTCCGCACTGCGCCGGCCGAGTTCGTAGCGCAGCGTGGTGTAGAGGTTCACCGGGAACGGCATGTCGGCGTTGAAGTCGATGATCAGCACGACGCGCGTCTCGTCGGTCTGGTTCTTGACCCAGTGCTCGCGGGTGTCGTCGAATACCAGCGGCACGCCCTCCTCCCAGAAGAAATGGTGGCCGCCGATCTCGATCCAGCATTTCTCCGGCTCGCCCGGCACGATCAGCGGATAATGGAAGCGGATGACCCCGGCGGCGGAGCCCCGGTGCGGCTCGATCTCGGCGCGGCCGGCCAGGATGCTGAACAGTGCCGTATGGACGCCGGGCAGGCGGTTGATGGCGGCCATCGTGTCCGGAACCGCGGCGGTATTCGCCGTGATCTCGTGACCGTAGATTTTCAGCAGGAACGTGCGCCAGGCACGGCCCGGCACGTAGAGATCGCGCGGATGGACCTCGTGCAGGGCCGGGATTTCCTCATGGTGGCTGAGCAGGTAATTCAGGTCGGCCTTGATCTTGTCGTGACTCTTCGAAAGCTCGGACAGGACCGGGAATGCTTTCAGCGCCTCCTCACCGGCCAGCGGCAGCTTCGGCATGTTCCGCAGAATCCAGTCGGAGAGCCTGAGGTTCAGCTTCTCCAGCGGCTCCTGGGGAACCCAGATGTTCTTGGTGAGATAGAAGCGGCCCTTCTGTCCAACGCCCTGCGGCTCGTCCATCGTCGTCATTCGGGAGCAATCCTGCCTGCCTGAACCCTTTTGCACGAGGCGCGCTTATAGCGCCCGATCCACGCCCGCGCGGTGGCATTTCTGAGACAAACGTCATCTTGATGCAAGGCGACCAAAAGGCAGGTCAATCCCGCTTTCGGCACCGACACGCAAATGGACTATGGTGGCGAAATGATGATCGGAACCAATCGATGAGTGAACAGATAACGGCCACCGGCGCGTCGCCCGAGGCGATCCGCGCACACTACGACGTCGGCAACGACTTCTACCGGCTGTGGCTGGATGAGACGATGACCTACTCGTCGGCGATGTGGCGCGACGAGAGCGATAACGCGCCCCTTGCCGATGCGCAGCGGCGCAAGATCGACTGGCATCTGCGCAACGCCGGCGCCGACCGCTCGGCAAGCCTGCTCGACATCGGCTGCGGCTGGGGCGGCATGCTGCGCGCCGCCGTCGCGAACCGCGCCCCCGGCGCGCCGCCGCTGGCGCGCGGCGTCGGCCTGACGCTGAGCGACGCCCAGGCCGAGCTCGCGCGTGCAGCGATCCGCGATGCCGGCGCGCCGCCCGTCGAGATCCGCGTCGAGAGCTGGGCCGACCACCAGCCGGCAGAGCCCTACGGCTCGATCATTTCGGTCGGTGCCTTCGAGCATTTCACCAAGCCGAAGGACGATTCGACGACGAAGACGGCGATCTACCGCCACTTCTTCACGCGCTGCCGCGACATGCTGGCGCCCGATGCGCGCATGACCCTGCAGACCATCGCCTATGGCGATCCCGACGACAAAGTGCCGATGGGGCCGCTGGTGGAAGATATCTTCCCCGACTCAGAACTGCCGCGCCTGCCGGAAATCCTGGCCGCCGCCAACGGCCTGTTCGAGGTCGAGCGCTTCCGCAACGACCGCAACGATTACGGCCGGACTTGCGAGATCTGGGCCGCCAACCTCAAGGCCCGGCGGGCCGAGGCGATCGAGATGGTCGGCAAGGACCAGACGCGGCGCTACGAGCGCTATCTCAAGTTCTCGGCCTGGGGCTTCTTCTCCCATCGCATCCATCTGCTGCGCTTCCGCCTGAAACGCCGCTAGGAGGAGCCATGAGCGCGCTCGACACCTTCGCCGCCAGCGTCACCGCCGACCAGCCGCCGGCCGGCTCGAGCCCCGCGCTGCAGGCTCTGTGGTGGGTGCGGCGCGGCGACTGGGCGCGGGCTCATGAATGCGTCCAGGCACACGAGGGCGAGGCCGATTGCGACAGCGTCCATGCCCACCTCCATCGCGAGGAGGGCGATCTGTCCAACGCCGGCTACTGGTATCGCCGCGCCGGCCGGCCCGTGTCGCAGCAATCGCTCGAAGCGGAATGGACGGCGCTTGCGAGCGAAATGCTCAAGAAAACCTGACTTCGAGATCGAGATGCCCGCCTCGTGATGTCGGGCTAGCGGATGCGAGAAACTCCGCCGTCCCGACCGTAGCGAAGCGGAGTGGAGGGACCTCTTTTCCACTTGAAGCCATGAAATAGAGGACAACACCTCCGCGCTTCAGGCCGCCCACGTTGGACGACCGGTCAGGACTCGTCGTAACTCCGCTTGATGAGCGGCTTCGCCCGTTCCAAGTCTTCGGGCGTCGTCAATGTGATCTCCAGATCGCCGGTTCCATAGTGTCCGATCTTCGACACGTCGCGCGTGAAGCCCGGTTCGAGGGCCACGGTGGCGGGATCGACCTTCACGAAGACGTAGATTCGCGACGTCGTCGGTCGAAATTCGATGCAGGCGAAATTCTTGATGCGTTTGAAGGCAATGTAATAACTGAGCGTCGTCTCTTGAACGTCATCGCCCAGAGCCTCCAGATAGGCCTTGAGCGCCTCGAACCGATCGATCATGCCGGCATCGAGCTCCGCCATCACGGCGATGATCGTCTTTTGCTTACTCGGGGATCCGCCTCCCGCCTGACCCTTGCCTGGGACGCCACCACCGGTCTGTGGTCCCTTCGAGGAAGTCACGGAGACCAGATCGAGCATGAGAAGGTCAGCCCCGAAGCGGCGATAACGGATCAACTCGATGTTTCGTTGCATCTGCCTGACCGCATTGTAGTCGTAGCGGTTGAAGTCACCTGCGATGCAAATGAGCCGGGGCGCCGACCAGTCGACGGCGTCGGCCACCTTCTTCCCGAACTTCTCGAGAACCAGCCACTGGAAATCCTTCTGATGGCCCATGAGCCAGTCGAGATAGAACAGACCCTGCGTGACGACGTTCTCGTTCGAGGCGCGCTTGTACTCGATGATGACGGGACATCCGTTCTCATCGAGCCCCAGAGTGTCGACCCGGCCTTCCGTGATGGTGAATTCGCTGGCGAGGAAACGAACACCCAGCAGGACTTCGAGATTCTTCTCGAACTGGGTCTGGACCGACTTCTCGATCGTGTCCGTCGTGCCCGACAGCTCGTCCACTATTCCATTGGCAACGCGAAACAGCTTGATGTCACCCATGCAACTTCCTCGTGCGCCAGCCAGGTCGGGCGTTCGTTATAGAGATTGGTCAGCGTGCGCTTCTTCAGCAATTCGACTGCCGCCAGATTCTTAGGCAGAACGCGATCGGAGTAGCAGGCTCCCCGCCCCGTTCCGCCGGCTATTTGTCTTCCGGCTTCAACATCAGCCGCTCGACCCGGCCGCCCTTCAGCAGGTGCGTGTCGAGCACCTCGTCGACGTCTTCCTTGGTGGGCACGCGGTACCAGATCCCCTCGGGATAGATGACGAGGGTCGGTCCCAGCTCGCAGCGATCGAGGCAGCCCGCGTTGTTGATCCGCACGTTCTTGAGGCCGAGCGCCTTGGCCTTGCTCTTCATGTGATCGCGCAGCGCCTCGCCGCCCCGTTCGGCGCAGCAGCCGCGGGGATGGCCGGCCGGACGCCGGTTGGTGCAGCAGAAGACGTGGGCCTCGTAGTAGGGCTTGGGATCGGCTGGCTTGTCACGCTGGCTCATGATGATCCGCCTACTCCTTCTTGGTCGATCCGCCGGTGGCGATGTTGGCGAGCTGGGACCAGAAGACCTGCTGCATCTGCTGCATCTGGTCCATGCCCTGCATGGAGGCCGGCAGCCAGGTCTTGAAGATCGTCTCGGGGTTCATGGCGCCCAGGCTGCTGCGCAGGCGTTCCTCGATCTCGCCCATGATTCGGTCCTGCATGGGCTTGATGTCCGGCAGCCCCATGAAGGCGCGAGCCTCCTCGGGCGTACAGGTCACTTCGACATTCACCTTCATGGGCCACTCCGTTTTACCGAGCTTAGCATGCTATGACCGGGTCATGACGACCCCCTGGCTGGCCAAGAATCCGCGGGCCCTGCGCCCCCTCGAATTCGGTCGCGAACAGCAGTTCGTGATCAATCCCAACGGCATTCCCGAACTCTGCGAGGAGCTGAAGGCCTGCCCGGCCCACAAGCCCACGCCGCTCTACGAGCTGCCGGCCCTGGCGGCGCGGCTGGGCGTGGGCGAGATCCGGGTCAAGGACGAGAGCCAGCGCTTCGGCTTCGGCGCCTTCAAGGCCCTGGGCGGCGTGATCGCCGTGGCCAACGTGCTGACCGGCGCGGTCGGCGACGCCTATCATTCCTCGCCCTCCTTCGAGAGCGTGATGAAAGGCGAGCACAAGGAAATCACGGGCAAGTTCGTCTTCACCGCCGCCAGTTCCGGCAATCACGGCCGCTCGGTGGCGGCCGGGGCAAAGTTGTTCGGCAATCGCTGCGTGATCTTCCTGCCAAAGTTCACCAGCGCGGAAAAGGAAGCCGCGATCCGAGCTAGGGGCGCCGAGGTGATCCGAGTCGACGGGGACTACGACACCGCCGTCGCCGAGTGCCGCAACCAGGCCGCCGCCAGGGGCTGGACGATCATCTCGGACACGTCCTGGGAAGGCTACGATTCGGTGCCGCGCAGCGTCATGCGCGGCTACTGCGTGCTGGTCCACGAGGCCGCCGTCCAGCAATGGGGCGCGGCGCCCACCCATGTCTTCGTGCAGGCCGGCGTCGGTGGACTGGCGGCCGCGGTGATCGGCTATCTCTGGGCGGTCTGCGAGCAGCGCCCGGTCTCGATCGTCGTCGAGCCCGAAAGCGCCGATTGCTGGTTCCAGAGCAACCTCGCGGGCAAGCCGACGCTGGCCAGCCGCGAGATCTCGCCCGTGACATGGCCGATCATCGGCACGGCGGCCGACTGGTTCATGACCATCCGGGAAGACGAAGTGCTCCCGGCCCGCCGCCTCTACGCCCAGCCGCTGGGCGAGGACCCGGCCATCATCTCCGGCCCCTCGGGTTGCGCGGGCCTCGCCGGCCTGATGCGCGTCTGCACCGACGCCGAAGCCTTCAAGGCACTCGGCCTTGGCCCGGACTCGCGCGTGCTGCTGATCAACAGCGAAGGCGATCTGGGCGAGCCGCTGCCATCCTCCTAGTTGTTCTTTCATCTCTCCCACGCCCCATGGTAGCACTCCTCCGTCGGGCTTTCCGGCAGGGGGAGAAACCAGAGAATGAGCGTCGGTAGAATGGCGGTCGTCGGCCGCCTGATGATGAGTGTTGCGTTGCTTGCGACCACCGCGGCCTGCGCCACAGTGGTCGGCGGCACCACCCAGGAAGTCTATGTCGACACCGAGCCGAAGGGCGCCGCCTGCACGGCCAACCGGCAGGGTGCCGCCGTCAGCTTCGTCAAGCCGACGCCCGGCAAGGTGACCCTCTCGCGCTCCAAGGAAACCGTCACGCTCGCCTGCAACCTCGACGGCTACGAACAGTCGAACGAGGTTCTGGTCGCCAGCTTCACCGGCGCCACGGTGGGCAACATCCTGCTGGGCGGCCTGGTCGGCGTCGCCATCGACGCGGCTTCCGGCGCCAACAACAAGTACCCGGAACGCGTGATGGTCATCCTGACGCCCGCGAGCTTCCCGAGCGACGAAGCGCGCGACGCGCACTATGCCGGCATCCGACAGCGCATCGAGTCCGGCGCCAAGGCGGAGATCGACCTCATCAATACCCGCTGCAGCTCGACCAACCGGGAGCTTTGCACGATCGAGGCCAAGCAGATCTCCGACGCCCGCGAAAAGGCGCTGGCCGACCTCGACAAGCGCCGGCTGGCCGCCAGGGTCGTGCCGGGCTGACGACGCCCATCGATATTCTTGTCTCGCTGCACGAAGCGACGCATCCTGCGGACAAATCACAGGAGTTTCGGTTCGTGCAGCTTCAGCTCAAGACTTGGCAATTCGTCGAGGACTATCTCAAGACCAGGACCGGGATCATCATTCCGATCGGCTCGACCGAGCAGCACGGCCCGACCGGCCTGATCGGCACCGACGCCCTCACCGCCGAGATGGTGGGCCGCCGACGATCTCCGTCGGCATGGCCCAGCATCATCTCGATTTCGCGGGCTCGATCACGCTCAAGCCCACGACCCTGATCGCCGTCGTGCGCGACAACGTGCTGTCGCTGGCCAAGCATGGCTTCACGCGCTTCTTCTTCGTGAACGGCCACGGCGGCAACATCGCCACGGTGACCGCGGCCTTCTCAGAAATCTATGCCGAGCGTTCGATGGAGCGCATGAGCAACCAGCCCTCGATCAAGTGCGCCCTTCGCAACTGGTGGGACAGCCCGGGCATCAAGCGGCTCAGCTCCGAACTCTATCCGACCGGTGAAGGCAGCCATGCCACGGCCTCGGAAGTGGCGCTGACGTGGTACAAATACCCCGAGACGATGGACCGCCGCGTGCTCGAGCCGCGCATCGCACCGAACGGCTCCTTCGCCGACTCCGAGGACTATCGCCGCGCCTTCCCGGACGGCCGCATCGGCTCCGACCCAAGCCAAGCGACACCCGAGCACGGCAAGCGATTCTACGACCAGGCGGTCGAGGACGTGGCGCGTGACTACGAGGCCTGGGTGGCCAAATAAGCGACGCGGCGGCTCAGGTCCTGACCCGCTCGCGGTGCAGGATGTAGAGGCCTGAACCGACGATCACGGCGATGCCACAGAGAGCAAGGGTGTTGGGGGCCTCGCCCCACACCACGTAGCCGATGCCCAGCGCCCACAGGATCGACGAATAGCGAAACGGTGCCATCACCGAGATCTCGCCGCCCGAACGCAGCG
>LNFM01009496.1_pt1 | contig 14124 bp, 9 predicted proteins | sample 596031 | NCBI WGS metagenome assembly LNFM01 (sample SAMN04254537, study PRJNA301005) | activated carbon metagenome | isolation source: dual media filters at the Ann Arbor, Michigan drinking water treatment plant | place: USA: Ann Arbor
AGCTCAACTACAACGTCATCGAAGGGCCGAACGACCGCTTCGGCATCATCGCCAGCGGCAAGGCCTACAACGACACGCGCCAGGCGCTGGCCGACCTGGGGCTGGACGACGACACCTGCCGGCAACTGGGCATCCGGGTGCACAAGGTCAACGTGGTGTGGCCGCTGGAAGCGACCCTCACGCGCGCCTTCGCCACCGGGCTGCAGGAGATCCTGGTCGTCGAAGAGAAGCGCCAGGTCATCGAGTACGCGCTGAAGGAAGAGCTCTACAACTGGCGCAGCGACGTGCGGCCGCACGTGCTGGGCAAGTTCGAGGAAGACGAAGGCGACATGAGCGGCGGCGAATGGTCGCGCCCCAACCCGAGCCAGAACTGGCTGCTGCGCGCCAAGGCCGACCTCACGCCGGCCATCATCGCCAAGGCCATCGCCAGGCGGTTGAAGAAGCTGGGCGTGGGCGCCGACATCGTCGCTCGCATGGAGCAGCGGCTGAGCGTCATCGACGCCAAGGAGCGCAGCCTGGCCGCGGGGGACGCCAGCCTCGGCGAACGCACGCCCTGGTTCTGCAGCGGGTGCCCGCACAACACCAGCACCCGCGTGCCCGAGGGCTCGCGCGCATCGGCCGGCATCGGCTGCCATTTCATGTCGGTGTGGATGGACCGCAGCACCGTCACCTTCAGCCAGATGGGCGGCGAAGGCGTGAGCTGGATCGGCCAGGCCCCCTTCAGCACCGACAAGCACATCTTCTCCAACCTGGGTGACGGCACCTATTACCACTCGGGCTTGCTGGCGGTGCGCCAGAGCATCGCGGCCAAGGTCAACATCACCTACAAGATCCTCTTCAACGACGCCGTGGCCATGACCGGCGGCCAGCCGGTGGACGGCACCCTGCGCGTGCCCGAGATGACACGCGAGCTGGATGCCGAAGGTGCCAGGAAGATCGTCATCGTCACCGACGAACCCGAGAAGTACCAGAACGCCCCCGTGAGCCTGGCGCCCGGCGTGACGGTGCGCCACCGGGACGATCTCGACGCCGTGCAGCGTGAGCTGCGCGAGATCGAAGGCTGCACGGTGCTGATCTACGACCAGACCTGCGCCACCGAAAAGCGCCGCCGCCGCAAGCGCGGCACCATGGTCACGCCGGCGAAGACCGTGGTCATCAACGAGGCCGTCTGCGAAGGCTGCGGCGACTGTTCCGTGCAGAGCAACTGCCTGAGCGTGGAGCCCGTCGAGACCGAGTTCGGCCGCAAGCGCCGCATCAACCAGAGCACCTGCAACAAGGACTTCTCCTGCGTGAAGGGCTTCTGTCCCAGCTTCGTCACCGTCGAAGGCGGCACGCTGAAGAAGCCCAAGAAGGAGAAGAAGGGCGACCCCTTCGCGCTGCCACCCATTCCCGAGCCCGCACTGCCGCTGGCCGAGACGGCCTGGGGCATCGTCGTGGCCGGCGTGGGCGGCACCGGCGTCATCACCATCGGCCAGCTGCTGGGCATGGCCGCGCACCTGGAAGGCAAGGGCATCGTCACGCAGGACGCCGGCGGCCTGGCGCAGAAGGGCGGCGCCACCTGGAGCCACGTGCAGATCGCCAACCGCCCCGAGGCCATCCACACCACCAAGGTCGACCTGGCCAAGGCCGACCTGGTGATCGCCTGCGACTCGCTGGTGGCGGCCAACCGCTACACGCTTCAGGTGATGCATCCCGGCCGCACCTACGTGGCGCTGAACTCGCACGGCACGCCCACGGCATCGTTCGTGAAGAACCCCGACTGGCAGTTCCCGGCCGGCAGCTGCGAGTCGGCGCTGGCCGAGGCGGTGGGTCCTGCGGGCGTGGGCAGTTTCGACGCCGAGGAGGTCGCGGTGCAGCTGCTGGGCGACTCGATCTACACCAATCCGCTGATCCTGGGCTTCGCCTGGCAGCAGGGCCGCGTGCCGCTGTCGCATGCCGCGCTGATGCGCGCCATCGAACTGAACGCGGTGCAGGTCGACAACAACAAGGCGGCCTTCGAGTGGGGCCGGCGCTGTGCGCACGACCTGGCGGCAGTGCGGGCGCTGTTCAAGGCGCAACAGGTCATCCAGTTCGTCAAGAAGCCGTCGGTCGACGAGCTGCTGACGCGCCGCGTCGAGTTCCTCACCGGCTACCAGGACGCCGCCTATGCGGCCGACTACAAGGCCTTTGTCGACAAGGTGCGCCAGGCCGAGAAGCCGCTGGGCGGCAGCCGACTGAGCGAGGCGGTGGCGCGCTATCTCTTCAAGCTGATGGCCTACAAGGACGAGTACGAGGTGGCGCGTCTGCACACCGACCCGGCCTTCCTGAAGAAGATCGAAGGCATGTTCGAGGGCGACTACAGGATCGTGCATCACCTGGCGCCGCCGCTCATCGCGAAGAAGAACGCCCGCGGCGAACTGGTCAAGCAGGAGTTCGGGCCCTGGATGCGCAGCGCCTTCGGCCTGCTGGCGAAGCTCAAGGGGCTGCGCGGCGGCGCGCTCGACATCTTCGGCCGCACCGAGGAGCGGCACATGGAGCGCGCGCTGATCCAGCAGTACAGGGCCAGCATCGACGAGGTCCTGCGCGGCCTGAACGCCGGCAACGTCGACCTGGCCGCCGAGATCGCGCGCATCCCCGAAGAGATCCGCGGCTACGGCCACGTGAAGGAGCGCCATCTGAAGACGGCGCGGCCGAAGTGGGACGCGTTGATGGCGCGCTGGCGCGCTCAGGCCGGCTGAGATGGCCGGCCTCGGGCGGGCTGGGTAGACTTCCGGTTCATGAGCGGTCTGCAGCCTCCCTGGCACTGTCTGAGCGCGGGCCGGGCACACGATGAGGCCGCGCGCGTGGCCTTCTTCGTCGGTCGCGCCGAGGTCGGTTCCGTGGCGCGCCGCCACCTCGCGGTGCTGGCCGACTTCGACGCGCTCGAGGTCAAGGACGAGGCCGTGCGCCTGATCGTGCCGGCCAAGCAGCGCGACGAGGTGCTTGCCGAGCTGCATCTGCAACTGCGGGAGCGTGGCCTGCTGGTCGGCTGGCGCGACGAGATCTTTCCCCTGATCGAGCCGGCCAGCGGCGCCGTGCTGGCGCGAATGGAGCGTGCCGCCGCGCGCTTCTGGGGCACATTGACGCTTGGCGTGCATGCCACAGGCTACGTCGCCGGCGACGACGGCCGGCCCCAGCAACTGTGGATCGCGCAGCGTTCGTCGACGAAGTCCACCGATCCCGGCCTGTTTGACAACCTCGTCGGCGGCGGCGTGCCCTACGGGCAGACGCCCGACGATGCCCTGGTGCGCGAAGGCTGGGAGGAAGCCGGTCTCACGCCCGCGCAGATGCGCCCGATGCAGCCCGGCCGACTGGTCTGGCTGCAGCGCGACATTCCGGAGGGTCTGCAGAACGAACTGCTGTCGTCCTACGACCTGGCGCTGCCGGACGGTGTCACGCCCTGCAACCAGGACGGTGAAGTGGCGGCCTTCCACCTGCTGCCGGTGGCCGACGCGCTGGCGCTGGCGGCCACCGACCGCATGACGGTCGACGCCGCGCTGGTCACGCTCGACTTCGCGCTGCGCCACGATCTGCTCCCGGCGGAGGTTCACAGCCGGCTCGAAGCGCAGATGCAGGCTTTCTGGCTCGACGCCTGAAGCGGGACGGTCCTGCTGGCGCCGGACGTTCCGTCCCGGCCTGTGCATGAAAGTCAAAGCTGTTTCGACAGTGGCCTGTCTTGGGTGGTCCGCGCTCTCGCACGGGCGCGAAAAGGGCCTGAATGGGCCCCCGACCATCAGGGCCAACCCGGGGGTAACACCGGGTTGCCGGGTGATGGGCGGGCGCCAATAGTCAAGGGGTGTCGTTCTTCGACACCATCCATCCTCGAACCCCATGAACCCACATCGTTTGGCGATGTGCAGGAGAGACCCCATGACCGATGCCCACAAGCCGGCGCTGCGCCGTCGATTCCTCAAGTCCGCCGCGGCAGCCACGGCCGGTGCAGGCGCGATGGCCGTCCCGATGATCGCCTCGGCTCAGACGACGACGTTCCGCTTCCAGAGCACCTGGCCTTCCAAGGACATCTTTCACGAGTACGCCTCCGACTTCGCCAAGAAGGTCAACGACATGGCGGGTGCGCGGCTGAAGATCGAGGTGCTGCCCTCGGGCTCGGTGGTGCCGGCCTTCCAGCTGCTCGACGCGGTGAACAAGGGCACGCTCGACGGCGGCCACGGCGTGGTGGCCTACCACTACGGCAAGAGCAATGCCTTGGCGCTCTGGGGCTCGGGCCCGGCGTACGGCATGGACCCCAACATGGTGCTGGCCTGGCACTACTACGGCGGCGGCAAGGCCATGCTCGACGAGATCTACAAGAGCCTGAACATCGACGTGGTGTCGTTCCTGTACGGCCCCATGCCCACGCAGCCGCTGGGCTGGTTCAAGAAGCCGGTGGCCAAGGTCGAGGACATGAAGGGCCTGAAGTTCCGCACCGTGGGCCTGGCCGTCGACGTGTTCAAGGAAATGGGCACCGCAGTGAATCCCCTGCCGGGTGGCGAGATCGTGCCGGCGCTGGACCGCGGCCTGATCGACGCGGCCGAGTTCAACAACGCCTCGTCCGACCGCCTGCTGGGCTTCCCCGACGTCGTCAAGAACTGCATGCTGCAGAGCTTCCACCAGAGCGGCGAGCAGTTCGAGATCCTGTTCAACAAGGCCAAGTACGACGCCCTGCCGGCCGAACTGAAGTCGGTCATCGACTACGCCGTGCAGGCCGCCAGTGCCGACATGAGCTGGAAGGCCATCCAGCGCAACAGCCAGGACTACATCGAGTTGAAGACCAAGGACAAGGTCAACTTCTACAAGACGCCCGACGCCATCCTGCGCGCGCAGCTCGCCGCCTGGGACAAGGTGACCAAGGCCAAGTCGGCCGAGAGCCCCATCTTCAAGAAGGTGATGGATTCGCAGCGGGAGTTTGCCCAGCGCGCCGGCCAGTGGCAGAACGACTACACGGTCGACTTCAAGATGGCCTGGAACCACTACTTCCGCGCCCCGGCCAAGAGGACCTGAGCGCGCGAGCCGTCGAAGCGGGTCCCGCAGGCCGGGCCTGCCGTCGACGAAAGGGCCACCGCTGCCGCAAGGCCGGTGGCCTTCGAACTTCCTGGATGCCTCCCATGACCCAAGAACCCGAGGGCGCGTCATGCAACGCCTGCTGCTGCTCGTAGACCGCCTGTCCACCTGGCTCGGCCAGATCGCCGCGTGGCTGATCGTTCTCCTGACCCTGATGATCACTGCGGAGGTGTTTTCCCGCTACGTGCTGAACAGCCCGAACGACTGGGCGCTGGACGCCCAGCTGATGATGTACGGCACCCTGTTCATGCTGGCCGGGGCCTACACGCTGGCCAAGAACGGCCACGTGCGGGGCGACGTGTTGTACGGCTTCTTCAGGCCGCGCACCCAGGCCACGCTCGACCTCATCCTGTACTTCCTGTTCTTCCTGCCCGGTGTCGTGGCCCTGACCTGGGCCGGCTGGAACTTCGCCAACGAGTCGCTGGCCATTCGCGAGAGCACCTTCTCGGCGACACCGCTTCCGCTGTACCCCTTCAAGTTCATGATCCCGCTGTCCGGAGCCATGCTGCTGCTGCAGGGCATCGTCGAGATCGTGCGTTGTGTGCAGTGCCTGCGCGACGGCTGGTGGCCGTCGCGAGAACGTGACGTCGAAGAGGTCGACGTCGAAAAGCTCAAGGCCATGGTGCACGTGAAGGACGAGGACATCAGCGCGCTGGACAAGTACGTGCACGTCGCGCCGCCGAAGGGAGGCGCGCAGTGAAGATCCGCAAGGAACTCTGGTTCGGCTTCACCCTGATGGCCATCATCATCACCGGCACGGCGGTGATGCTCTTCATGGCTCCCACCATCACCAATGGTCACCTCGGGCTGATGATGCTGGCGCTGGTGGTGGTGGCCATCATGCTGGGCTTCCCCACGGCGTTCACGCTGATGGGCATGGGCATGATCTTCACCTGGATCGCCTATGAAGAGAACACCTCGAAGACGCTCACGCTGATGGTGCAGAGCGCCTTCAAGGTGATGGGCAACGACGTGCTCATCTCCATCCCGCTGTTCGTGTTCATGGGATACCTCGTCGAACGCGCCAACCTGATCGAGAAGCTCTTCAGGAGCCTGCACCTCGCGATGGCGCGCGTGCCCGGCTCGCTGGCGGTGGCCACGCTGTTCACCTGTGCGGTGTTCGCCACGGCCACCGGCATCGTCGGCGCCGTCGTCACGCTGATGGGCCTGCTGGCCTTTCCCCAGATGCTGCGCGGCGGCTACGACGTTCGGGTCTCGGCAGGCGCCATCACGGCCGGCGGCTGCCTGGGCATCCTGATTCCGCCCAGCGTGATGCTCATCGTCTACGGCGCCACTGCGGGCGTCTCGGTGGTGCAGCTTTATGCCGGCGCCTTCTTTCCGGGTCTGATGCTGGCCGGGCTGTATGTCCTGTACGTCGTGATCCTGGCCAAGATCAAGCCGAACCTGATGCCGCCCTTGTCCGCCGCCGACCGCTTCGTGCCGCTGCCGGCGCACACCGAGCCGATCGCCCGGGCCATCTCCAACACCGCGCTGCCGGCCCTGCTGCGCGCGCTGAAGGGCCGTCGCAACCTCGACGTGCCGATCAGCCACATCCTCAAGCAACTCGGCGTGACGCTGCTGCCGCTGGCCGTGTTCCTGGCCTTTGCGCTGATGAGCTGGAACATCAATACGGCGCCGCCCGATGCTGCGGCCCGTGCCGAGGCCCAGCGGGCGCTCGCCACGGCGAAGTCCGACGCCTCGGGCGGCGGTCTGCAGGCGCCTCCAGGCGAGGTCGAGGAGGCGGCTGCAGCGGAGCGCTCGGGACTGGCGGAACCGCCAGCCGCCGGCGGCCTGGCGGAGCCTCCGGTGGAATCCGGCGGCGTTCAGGAGCCACCGGGGTCAGAGGATGTGAAGGAACCGCCCGGTGCCGAGGGCGTGAGGGAACCCCCCGGTGCCAGCACTGGCGTCCAGGAGCCACCCGGTGCCAGCACTGGCGTACAGGAACCCCCCGGTGCCAGCACCGGCGTGCAGGAGCCACCGGGTGCCACGGCAGGACCCCAGAGCCCGGGCGCAGCGGCCGAGCGCACGCCGCCGACGCGCGGCTTCTGGATCGGCACCGGCGTCGGCGCGCTCGCGCTGGCGGTGTTCTACGGTTTGCTGAGCTTCCAGCGGCTGGAGATCTTCAAGATGCTGCTGGCCAGCTTCTTCCCGCTGCTGGTGCTGATCCTGTCGGTGCTGGGCTCCATCGTGATGGGCCTCGCGACGCCCACCGAGGCGGCGGCGGTGGGGGCCTTCGGAGGATTCCTGCTGGCCCTGGCCTACCGCCAGTTCAACCTCACGATGCTCAAGGAAAGTGTCTTCCTGACGGCCAAGACCAGCGCCATGGTGTGCTGGCTGTTCGTGGGCAGCGCCATCTTCTCGGCCGCGTTCGCGCTGCTGGGCGGACAGGAGCTGGTCGAGCGCTGGGTCATGTCGATGAACCTGTCGAAGACCGAATTCCTCGTGCTCAGCCAGGTGATCATCTTCATCCTGGGCTGGCCGCTGGAGTGGACCGAGATCATCGTGATCTTCATGCCCATCTTCATCCCCTTGCTGGACAACTTCGGTGTCGACCCCTTGTTCTTCGGCCTGCTGGTGGCGCTGAACCTGCAGACCGCCTTCCTGAGCCCGCCGGTGGCGATGGCGGCGTTCTACCTGAAAGGGGTGAGTCCGCCGCACGTGACGCTGAACCAGATCTTCGCCGGCATGCTGCCCTTCATGGGCATCCAGATCATCGCCATCGTCCTGCTGTACCAGTTCCCGGCCATCGGCCTGTGGCTGCCGGAGGTGCTCTACAGGTAAGGCGCGCAGTGCCCTTGCCGTGGCCTGGCACCGGTCGACCGGGGTCAGGCGTCGGCCAGGGCGCTGTCGATCTTGCTCTTGACGCGGCGCGCGCCCTTGAGCAGCAAGGTCTGGTCGAGCATGGCCTGCGGCGCGTAGGCCAGGGCCACGTCGTCCAGCCGGGCGGGATCGGTCATCAGCGTGTGGGCCAGTGCCGACAGCACGCAGATGCCGCGCCGCGGCGACTGCGTCGGCAGGTGGTGCGTGGCCAGCATCTGCACGTGGTAGCGGACGCAGGCCACGGCACCGGCGTCAAGGCCCCAGCTCTCGCACAGACGTGCGCCCAGCTCGTCGTGGCCGATGCCGAACTGCGCCTGAGCCATCGCCACCAGCTCGCTGTCGTCGTTGGCGGACTTCAGCATCTGCCCGTAGGCTTCCGGTGCGTAGCGGAACAGTGCGGCCTTGCCACATTCCTCGAAGAGGCCGGCGGTGTGCGCGCACCAGGCGTCCATGTACAGCTCCTTGGCCAGCCTGCCCATCAGCAGGCCGCGCACCGCGGCGCGGTCCCAGATCGGTTGCAGCATCGCCGCCGCGGGGAAGGCCGCGCGCAGTCCGATCTCGTAGCACATGGCCGCGACCTCGCGTGTGCCCAGGTAGGTGATGGCCTGCTGCACGTTCTGTGCACGGCCGCGCAGGCCGTAGAGCGGTGAATTGACGGCCTTCATCATGGCTGCGGCCAGGGACATGTCGTGCTCGATCAGTCGCGACATCTCGAGCATGTTCACGTCTTCGTCGGCCAGCAGGCGCGACAGTGCCGCCAGGGTTTGCGGCGGCGTGGGCAGTTCGATCTGGAGATCGGCGGTCGGTGCGGCGAGTGTCATGGGGCGTCCTGCGAAGGCAGCGAGACCTCCATGCTAGGAATCACCCGCTCGGCCCAGGGGCGGAAATGCGGCCGGAAAGCGGCCGTACTCGAGCCTTGAAACGACGCCCCGATCGTGCCGCGCGCCTCCGGGAGTTCTTCAGGCGGCCGCGAAGCCCGATTCCATCTCGCGACGCACGGCATAGGCGCGCGTGGTGGTGTCCATCGCCACGTCTGACCAGCTCAGGCTCTGCCCCTTCTTCACCGGGCGCAGCACCTTGATGTGGTGCGCCAGCCCCAGCGGCAGGCCGCCCATCTTCATGGAGGTGGCCGCCGGCAGCAGCTTGCCCCACACGGTGTAGCCGCCTTCACCGTCGAGCATGTCGCCGGGTTGAAGGTCGCGCTTGGCGGTGGCCACCACGTCGGCGTGCCAGCCTTGGGCCACACCGGTGGGCTCGCCTCGCAGCATCACGCTGGCCACCGAATAGCCGACCTCCAGGCCGATCAGGTGCCAGCGCTTGTAGAGAGTGAAGTAGCGTCCGCTCGGGTCGGTGTGGGCGTTGTATTCCTCGAAGCAGTTGCGGATGTACTCGGTCTCGCCTTCCACCGTGACCCACACACCCATGCGGATGTCGTAGGGGATCTTGCGGCCGTCCTTCTCCAGCGACGAGATGACCTCGACCATGCCCTTCTTCTCGAGCACGCCGCCCTCGCTGATGGGACGCGTGACGTAGGGGATGTCCTCGACGCTGGCCGGCGGGTAGAGCAGGCCGTTGCTGGGCACCGCTAGGCCGGTGGCGTTGGCCACCGCCGTGCTCTCGATCGACGGCTTGCTGCCGTCGAGGAAGCTGTTGAACATCTTCGGGTTCAGACCACCGCGCGCCGCCTGTTCGGGCGTCAGGCCGTAGTAGCCCCACACCGTTTCGGGCGTCGATTCGGCGAAGTGAGGCATCCACTTGTGTCCGCGGCCTGCCGCCACCACCGGGAAGCCGCAGGCGCGCGCCCAGTCCACCAGGTCGCAGATCAGGGCGGGCTGGTCGCCGAAGGCCAACGAATACAGCACGCCCGCCTGGGCGGCCTTCTTCGCCAGCAGCGGCCCGCAGAAGGCATCGGCCTCCACCGTGACGTTGACGACGTGCTTGCGTTGCGCGAAGGCTTCCAGGCAGTGGTCGACGGCGGCCACTGGGCTGCCGGTGCACTCGACGATGACATCGATGGCCGGGTGCCGCACCAGCGCCTGCCAGTCGTCGCCCACGTGCGTGTTGCCGTCGCGCAGCGCGGCGTCGAGGCTGGCAGCCTGAACACGCTGCGGCTCCCAGCCCACGCGTTCGAGGTTGCGGCAGGCGGCTTCGGGCGACAGGTCGGCGATGCCCACCAGGTGCACGCCGGGCGTGCGCGGCACCTGGGCCAGGTACATCGAGCCGAACTTGCCGGCGCCGATGAGGCCCACGCGGATGGGCTTGCCGCTGGCAGCCCGCTGCTGCAGCTTGTGGTTCAGGTTCATGGTCGAGTCCTCATGCGGCCTGGCGGAGTTCTTCCGTCGATGTCACCAGCGCACTGGCCGGCATGCCGTCGCGCCAGGGCAGGTCGACCGGACGGGGGTTCACCAGGCAGTCGTCGGGCAGGCACTCGATGGGTGTGAAGTCGCGGTGTGCGATGTACTCGGGCCGCTTGTGGCGGCGGATGTGGTTGCTGACCGCGCACAGGCTCAGGTACACCGAGACGCGGTTCCAGGGCGACAGGTTGCTGGTGGAGGCGTGCACCAGGCAGGAATGGAACAGGATCATCGAGCCCGCCGGCCCCTTGGGCGACACGATGCCGCCGTTCTTGCCGCCGCCGCGCTGCACCAGTTGCCGGATGAGGTCGTTGTCGACCGTCCACAGCGGGTAGCTGGTGGTGGTGAGGTCGTGTTTGGCATCGACCACGCCCTTGCGGTGGCTGCCCGGAATGAACATCAGCGGGCCGTTGAACTCGTTGACGTCATCCAGGAAGATGGCCACGTTCATGGCGCGCTCGGTGGGCATCAGGTCGTCGTTCTTCCAGGTGCCGTAGTCCTGGTGCCACTGCCAGACGTCGCCTTCGAAGGCCATCTTGCCGTTGATCTTGAACTGGTGCATGTACAGCTTCTCGTCGAACAGGTCCTGCACCGGTTCGATCATGCGCGGGTGACGCCCCAGTCGCGCGAAGGGCTCGCTGTACATGTGGGCCGCGAAATTGGTGCGCACGGCATCAGAGCCCTTCTCGCGCACGTTGTAGGCCTCGCGGCGCGCATACAGCGCCGGCACCTCGGCGTTCAGCACTGCCACCTCGTCCGGCGTGAAGAGGCTGGGAAAGAAGAGGTAGCCGTCGGTGTGGAAGGCATCGATCTGGGCGGGTGTCAGCTTCATGGGGCAGGTCCTTTCGCCGAGGCGGCGCGGGGGGAAGGTGCGCCTGGGGGCGCCGGGTCGTGAAGTGGGCGGGTCAAGTGCCGTGTCATGTGCCGACCTGCCTGGTCGGCGTGGGCGGCGGCGGCGCCCTCGGCCGCTGCGACATTGCCCTCGGCCACCGCTTCCGCGATGGCCTCGTGCTCGTCCCATACCGGGCGGCGCAGTCGCGAGCTCTGCAGCACCGCGCCCATGGCGCGGCGGATGAAGCTCCAGTGCGTCTCGGCACTGCGTTCGATGAAGGGGTTGCCGCTGGCGGCGTACAGCGCGCGGTGGAAGGCGATGTCGGCTTCGATCATCGCGTGCACGTCGGTGCCCCGCGTGCTGCGGCGGCCAGCGGCCAGCAACGCGGGTGGCAGGGCACGACGGCGCTCTGCGGCCAGTCGCGCTGCCAGCGCATCGAGCGCGCCGCGCACCTGGTAGGTGTGGGCCAGCGACTGGGTGTCGAGTGCCGCCACCTGCAACCCGCGACCGGGCGCGTCGTGCACCAGACCTTCCCGCTTGAGCAGCCGCAGCGCCTGCAGCACCGGCTGGCGCGAGACCGCCAGCTGCGCGGCAATGTCTTCCTGCGTCAGCCGCACGCCCGGGGCCAGCGCCCCGCTGCTGATGGCGCCGAGCAGGGCCTGGTAGACGCGGTCCACCAGATCGGGCGCGGTGTCGAGTCGGTGGAGTTCTGCGGCCATTGAGGTCTGTACTCTGTATACAGAGTTTCTCAGATGCACTCAGCGCGGTCGCTGGGGTTGTCCCCAGGTCGTCAGCGTGTCGTCGGCCCGGATCCGGGTCGCGGCAGCGGGCCAGGGTCAGGCGGGAATCAGCCCGTAGATGCGCTCCGGAAGCACGCCTGCAAATGCCGTGCTGTCCTTCAGCGGCCCCGACACCGCGAATTCGGCCTGTGCCGTGTCGCGATGCTGCGTGGCGGCCACCGGGTGCCCCTTGCGGTCGCTCAGCGTGGCGACCTGCGCCGCACGGCCGGCAACGGCCCGGTGCGTCACGACGCCGACCTCGCCCGACGCCAGCAACACCAGGCTGCCCGGCGGGTAGACCCCCACGGCGCGGATCAGGGCGGTGGCCAGCGGCGCCCCGCCGTCCTGCTGGAACAGCTGGCGCGCTGCCAGCTGAGGCGCCATCGCGGCCCGCATCGCCCGGGGGCTGATCTTGGCCATGAAGACGTCGGCCGCGCGCAGCAGCGTGGCCAGCTCCGACACCTGATTCACGCCGCGCGGATAGCCCCCGGCGTCAGGACGCTCGTGGTGGTCCTCCACCGTCGACAGCCAGTCGGCGTTCGTGACGCCGGCCTGACGCAGCATTTCCGCTGAGGCGTGCGGGTGGGCCCGGATCTGGTCGAGCTGCCGTTTGCTGGGCGGGTCGCGCTGCTCGGCCAGCTGAGCCTGCAGCTCGGACATCGCGACGTTCATGGTCAGCGCGGACTTCACCAGGCAGGCAGCTTGGTCGACGCTCCAGCCCAGCTGGCGCGCCGTAAGCAGACTCAACACGGCACTGTGCACGCCGTGGGTCAGCGCATACAGGGCAAAACGGTGGTCGTCCTGGCGGATGCAGCCGAACAGTGCGACGTCGACATCGCGGTCGACCAGGGCGATCAGGCGCTCGGCATAGGCCTCGATCTCCTGCGCAGCGACCCCACCCTTGGCGAGTCGCCTTGTGAGGTCGTCCAGCTCCCAAACGGCCGCTTCCCACAGGTCGAACAGGGTCGCTTTCCTGATGGCGTGTTCGACCGCTGGTGCCGAAGCGGCAGCACGGGCGCGCCGCGCTTCTTCGACAGCCGGGCGTTCGACCCAGGCACCGCGCTCGACCAGCATCTCGAACTGGCGTTCGCTGCCGACCATCTGACCCGCATTCAGCAGCAGCCGACCCGGCTCGTCGAGCACGCGGAAGGGCAGGGCCTCACCGATGACGATGAGGTCGCGCACTTCAGGCAGCGGGACCCGTTCGATGCTCTGCATGGGCCGTCCTCAGCCACACGATGCGTCGATTGTGGCGACCCGGGACGGACGGACCGGTCGGATCTGACGGGCTTTCCGGGTCCTTCACGCGCGCAGATTCACGCGCGTAAGGCGATCGGGGTGTTCGCGCGTGACGTCGGTTCAGAGCTCGGTCGGACGTCCGTCACCTGCCGGCGACGAAGTTCCGGGCCGGCGCGCCCTCAGCGGCGGGGATCGCTGCGGCGGGGACCCGCGGCCGGGCGCGGCCCGCCGCCACCACCGCCACCCGGTCGAGCCGGGCCGCCCGAGCGGCCGCCACCCGGGCGGCCACCACCGCCCCCACCACCACCGCCGCCGCCGCCATAGGAGCGGCCACCGCCACCGCCGCCGCCCGCGTTGCGGCGTGTGCCGCCAACGCCGATGGTCATGCGGCCGAGCACGATGGGCTCGGCCTTTTCGCCCGCCGGCGGCTCGAAGCCGGGCACCACCTCGCGCGGGATCGTGCGCTTGATCAGGCGCTCGATGTCGCGCAGGAAGATGTCCTCGTCGACGCAGGCCAGCGAGATCGCCTCGCCCTGCGCACCGGCGCGGCCGGTGCGGCCGATGCGGTGCACGTAGTCTTCCGGCACGTTGGGCAGTTCGAAGTTCACCACGTGCGGAAGCTGGTCGATGTCGATGCCGCGCGCCGCGATGTCGGTGGCCACCAGCACGCGCAGGTCGCCGGTCTTGAAGTCGGCCAGCGCCTTGGTGCGCGCCGTCTGGCTCTTGTTGCCGTGGATGGCCATGGCCGTGATGCGCTGCTCGTTCAGGTACTCGGTCAGGCGGTTGCAACCATGCTTGGTGCGCATGAACACCAGCACCTGGTGCCAGTCGCCCTGGCGCACCAGGTGTGCCAGCAGCTCCTTCTTGCGCTCGCGACCCACAGGATGCACCTTCTGTGCGATGGTGTCGGCCGTGGCGTTGCGTCGTGCCACCTCGATCAGCGCCGGCTGGTTCAGCAGCTTGTCGGCCAGGGCCTTGATCTCGTCGCTGAAGGTGGCGCTGAAGAGCAGGCTCTGCTTCT
>LNFM01021024.1_pt1 | contig 14124 bp, 20 predicted proteins | sample 596031 | NCBI WGS metagenome assembly LNFM01 (sample SAMN04254537, study PRJNA301005) | activated carbon metagenome | isolation source: dual media filters at the Ann Arbor, Michigan drinking water treatment plant | place: USA: Ann Arbor
AGCATGGACTATGCCGTCAGCTGCACGATTTAACGAAGCCCCGTCTGAAAGTCAAAAGTCTTCAAGGGCACAAGTCCTCTTGCTGATCGTTCACACTGAAACGACTTGACGACTTTCAGACATTCAGACTTTTAACTCGATGACTACGTCCCTCGCCATCCCTCAACACATTCTCGACGACATGATCGCCCATGCGCGGGAACTGGCGCCGCACGAATGTTGCGGACTCCTGGCCGGAACCGGCGGCGTGGTCAGCCGGATCTACCGCATCAAAAATATCGTGGCGATGGAAGGCGCGCAGAATCTCTCGTCCTTCGACTCTGCCAAAGCCGCGCACCTGGAACGGCTCTCACCCGAAGAACGGGCGGAAATCGCCTTCGTCATGGACATGCAGGACTTTTCAACCGCCAAGAAAGATATGCGCAACAACGGCCTCGATCTGCAAGTGGTCTACCATTCCCATCCTCACGATCCGGCGCGTCCTTCTGTGACTGATATCAAGATCGCCACCGACTACGAAGAGATCTGGCCTAAGATCAACCTGCCGATTCCCGCCTATCTCCTGATTTCTCTCATGCATGCCACGCCGGATGTTCGATCCTACTGGATCAAATCCGGAGAGGTCTCCGCCGCTCCGTTCACCGTTCGGTGATTCCACATTTTTGCAGTTTTCTTCCCGATCATCGAATGCGATAATGCGGTCCTATTGATTCCTCTCCAGAAGGAGTGATCGTCATGCCCTCTCTGCTTGTAACTCTGCTTGCTGCCCTGCTGATCTCCGGTCTGCCCGGTAAAAGTCTCGCCGTAGAAAAGAGCTTCTACAGTCCGGTCATTCATGTAGACGTGGAACAGCACCGCATTCTGATTTCGCAGCTCGGCGGGGTGTTCTACATTGACGTTCCGGAAATCGCGCGGCCCCACATGGAGAAGCTGCCGATCTCCGGCTTGGTCGATTTCGTTGTTGAGTGGAAAAGCGACGATGAAATGCCTGTGCTCAAAACCTGGAAGGTCAAATCCGGCGAATCGACCTGTCTCTACTTCAACGGGAAAGAGTGTAAATAGTGATGATACGGCCTCTCGCAGGTCTGCCTTTCTGAACTTCCTAACGAGTGCCGATGAACAGGCCGCGGTCTCGCTTCACGCTGCATCGTTCTCGGATAACATGACAAAAACGCTTGCGTTCCCATCTCGACCGAGACAATGCCCCCCTGACGCCCCAACGGCCAAGAGGACGGATAGAGCCCGTTCCGGTCCGGCTGGTCGTGATAACAATGATGAACCGTCACTGTGATACCATTCCCGTTGTTGAAGGGGATGCCCGACTCAATGGGATGGTGGTGGTGCGGGATGTCTTACTGTCGCTTTCAAGGTCGCGGGGCATGCGCTTTCTTCGGTTCAACAACAGATGCTAACGGGGGTACGACGATGAGAATAATTTTCTCACTCCTCTTGATGCTGGTCTTGGTCCAGACGACCATCGCAGTGCGGGCAGAACCACATGATTTCACAGTGACAGCAGTGATGAAAGGTTCGACGACGATCAGTGGCCAGAAGATCGAGTATCCCAAAACTGATAAGGCAGAAATGACCTCGGTCCTGGTTGAAATCAAACCGGGGAAGGAGAACGGTCGCCACATGCATGCCGTCCCCACCTACGTCCATGTCCTTGAGGGAACCATGACGGTGGAATTTGAGGATGGCGTTCGACAGACATTTAACGCCGGGAGCGGGTTTCTGGAAGTTGTGAACACCGTGCATAGCGCAAAGAATTTAGGCGAGGTACCGTTGAGATTATTGGTTGTCTTCGTAGGTGAAGAGGGAAAGCCAAATCTTATCCGACCCGCAAAACATCAGGCATCAGATGCGACAAAATGATTCGAAGCTGATGTCTCTGAACCATGTTGTGACCGCTTCCAAGGCGGAGTGAGTCGCGCGGTCGGCTCGTGAATGAGTCGGAGGTTTTTCGTACATCCCCAATTTAGCACAAAGTCGAAGTCCTCTCAGGATGCAGGTCCGGTTGATTGTCAGGGGCAGGAGCATGCACGCAGAGCTACGACAAGCCTACGACAGGGAGATGCATGCAGCAGCAGAGCACTACTCTGATAATAACTTCGCCAAAGCGTTCGGTCACCTGGAGCGCGCACATATCCTGGGGCAGTCCTTCGCATTCGCTCATGCGAGAGCGCACTGGTGGATGCTGAAGGTCGGCTGGAAACGCCGGGACCCGGTAGAGATACGCGGTCAAGTGGCGAGGATTATCGGTGCGTTGCTATTTTCACGAATTTGGGTGCCATTGGGGAATACCGGTGGTGCGTATGTTCATCCGTTTAGGTCCATGCCCATACCCGAAGAGTTTCGGGCCTTGCTGAAGAAACGGTGACATAGGTGGTGCCAACTCACCTGACTGATACCGGGCAATCAGAAAGTTTGTATTGTAACCACCAGCGAGACACGATATTCCTCACCTTGGCCGCCTGTGTCGCGATGGTGTACCGCTCGTATAAAACGTTGAAGGTCTGCTTTCGGCAGATCCGAAGGTTTTTCTCCAAAGGCAGGTTTGGATTGAGGACTGCCATCAGCCACTTTGCGACAGTCGCTACGGCAAGTACCACGCCGGAAATCGGCCGTTCATTCGAGATTGGGCGCGCTTCGCACGACGCTTGGCCGTCCAATCAACACGAGTGTGCTAATTCTCGTGTCTCACTGGAGGGGTTCACCCCACGTCCAGTGATGGCAGAAAACTACAATCTTCTTTTGAGCAGGGGACGCAAAGTCATTTGATATCGGTAGACTTAGCCTTACCGGTCGTCAGCAAATTGGAGGGAGGTCCGATAGGCTCAAAATTCTTTAATAAAGGGATATCATCTTTGTTGAGCCACATTACATCATGATTGTAACTGCCTAGCGGCCCCCCACTTCCATGCATTTTCTTGCCATCTGGTGAAAATGCCCAGCACATATCCTCCCCAGCGGTGTTGATTGTATCGCCAAGGTTCAACGGCTCTTGCCATTCCCCCTTTTGGTTCTTGTAGGAGATCCACATATCATGTCCACCTCGCGACCCCATGTCAGGGCGTGTACTGGTCACGATGAGGCTGTTTCCATCCTTTGACAGGCCGGTCCAGTGCATGTGATCACGATAAGGCGAATTGATCCGTGGCCCTAGGCTCTGAGGTTTCTGCCAGACCCCATCCTTCTTTTCAACTTTCCAAATGTCGCTATCTTGTGTCACGCCCGGTTGTTGATAGTTGAAGTAAATGAGACTGTCGGAGGCGATGATCGGACAGTGTTCCTCGCCGGTCGGTGTATTGATATGCGGAAGTTCTGGCACATCGTTCCAATTTTTGGCTGGTTGCCAGACACCATTGATCTTCTGCGTCACATAGAGGTCGCCAGTAGACAGATTGCCGGGCTGATATCGTGTGAAATAAATGACGTTGCCATCATCAGAGAGACTCGGTTCGAGCTCCCAGGCCGACGTATTAATGTTTGGTCCCACAGTGAGATCAACGCTCGGCCCCAAATGAATTGGGGCTTGCCACTGGCCATTTACCTTGTGCGCTATCCAGATATCAAAACTGTAAGGAACTCCAGGTGACGGAATACTCCCTTGACGCCCTGAGACAAACATCACTGTGTTCCCATCGGTACTGTAGGTCAGCTCCATCTCTGGGTCAGATGTATTAATGGGATCGCCCATGCTTTTGGAGAGGGAGGACAGTGGTTTTCCCTGTCCAGCGGGCGACATATCCATCCCCGACATCGCATACGTCATAGTTGGAGCGAGCAAAAGTGTGAGTGTTGCCAAACCTCGTTGTAAGCGACAGGCATTCGCTCTCATAACAGCCTCCATACTAGACATTGTCCTTCGGGCAGGTCGATTTGTAGTAACTCGCTTCGGTGCACTGTGCGATTTTGCATTCAGTTTGTGGCATGCTCTCGAAACTGCGGAGAGAAGACAGAGTAATGAACCGATCCTATGTGCGCAGTCATTTAACAATCTACCATATTCCAATCGGCACACCATGCGACGGAGGAGCGTTGGCCCGCGATTTATTAGAACGTAGAGGACGGGCTAAGAGGACAGGCGTAAAGGGTTCAAAAATCCTTGTCCATTTCAAGGTTTATAGACGTAGGTTCTTCAACGGCTTAACGGCAACCGCCCTGAGGATTCAAAAACAACTGATTTTGAAGAAAACACCCACCCTTGACCTAAATGGGGAAAAGCAGGTGGAACGCTAGTCCAAGGAGACTAAACAAGAGTACTGCTCTTGCCATGATGAATTCACGCGGAGTGAAACCTTGCTCGCGATCACGTGAGATTAACCCACCGATCATTTCTGTTTCTTTCATTCACGGCCAATGGAGATATTGCAATAAAGAGGATAACCGAATAAATCCCCATGACTATCGCCATACAGAGCATAACAGCTAGAACAAAATACAAATTGCCAGATTCAATCATGATTCACCGGAATGATAACTAGCTATGATTGGCCTGCTCCGTTGTTTCACGGAGTGGCGTGTCGCCAAGGCTGAGTATGAAATCCTTATGAAGCGTATCCTGGCAGAGGGGGTTCGTCAAAAGAAACAGTGATTCATATGTGGCAGATACATTTGTTTTTGGACCAGCACTAGCATGAGTCAAATTCCTTGGGGAAATCGACCAACTTTGGGCGGGCTTTTCAGATGGGGATTTTGACAGGGGTGTAGTGGGGATTTTCTGGAAGCTGATACCCATGAGATCCCGGTGGGGCCGTCAATCGATTGAATCACCGGATAGCGGTCGGTCGTGGACTTCAGCTGTGGGTTGATAGCTGACATTAACTGCCCAGGTCGAGGCTGAACTGCTTGAGCTGCTGTCAGTGCAGATAGAAGTGGGGTATCAAGCGGATAGCAAACCGCGGCCCAGTCCATAGGACGCTGGTTAGGCCGCGATGTCTTCGACGATCAGATGCCGGGCATCCGTCCGCTCGCTCGCATACTCACGTGAGACACCTTTGTTCTTCGGTTGGAACGCCGTGCTGGAGCCGATACTTTTGAGACGAGTGGGTACTTCTCCGGATGTCTGATTGATTCGACGGCTATATCCACATCAAGGTCCGGCCAATACAGGTGATGCAGCTGAGGCCATACGACATTCAGAATCTCCGCAACAGCAGCATCCTTGAACCAAGGGAACTCTCTAAACGATACAAACAACTCTTCATCCGAGACCAACAACCAGAATCCGTGCTTGGAGATGTTGGTGACCTCAGCTTTTGAAATGTGTTTTCCAAGCGCTGCAGATTTCATCGTAACGCTCCTCAATAAGAGCTCTCGCTGCTCGAACTTGCCTGGCAGTCATCCCGTAGTTTTGCGCAAGATTAATCGTGGGTTCCAGCCAAAACTTCGCCTCACCACGTTCACAATACACATGCACATGCATCCGCGCTTCCTCGCGGGAGAAAAAGTAGAACCGAAACCCCCCTGCTCTGAAAATGGTCGGGCTCAGGTACGCTCTCGCTTCTTTGATCTACGACCGTTTCTATGCACGGTCGGTGTATTGTCCGCCTATTGAAAAACACCGTCAAGCGTACTGCAGTTAGACTTTGTAGCTGCTGCGTTTTTGAACAACACTCGGGGCTGTGGAAACCGGTTTAGCTAAGACTGCTCTATACACAACCACTCTCACTCCCCGCTGCCCGCCATGTCGTCGATCAGGGGGCGGTTGATATCGGTACAGCCCATGCAGATGAGATCAAAGAGTTCCTCGTGGTTGGCGACGAAGTTTTTGGCGTCCACGAGTTTTTCGGTCATGACCAGGGCATGACAGGTGTCGCAGAGCATCATCAGGCCCCGCGAGACTCCTACCGTTTTTCTTCCTGCGCTCGTAGCCATATCGATTAGACCGATCCTTTTTGAAGGGCCATAAGAAAATCTTCCGTTTCGAGGTCGATGCCGCACTGCCCACACTCATAGGGACGATCATCCTGCGGCACAGCCAATGGCGCGGGCTCAATCCGCCCTCGGCAGACATGATAGAACTTTCCCCTGGCATTCTCATCGTCCAAGGGATCGCTTTCGTAAATCAGCACCATGATTCACTGATACTCCCTATGTCTGCCGGCGAGTATACCGACGGGCCTGCCCTACCCGCAACCGCGAGGACCATACAGATCCAGGTCACGACTGAGGCTGCTCAAGCAAGCGGTGGAAAAACTCGGCTTACACATCAAACATCGTTGACATATTTACAGATAAAGCTAAAGACCCACTCGCACCAGGATGCTCAAAAGGGGCCCTATTCTCACCCGCCCACCCCGGTGCGCCAAGACGCACCCTTCCACAGGCAACGCCGCAGCGAGCGAAGATGCGAGGAGGTACATACCAAGCTTCGCTTGAACCGCTCGCTTCGATCACATGCGAGCGGATAGGTATCTTGCCTCCGCTGGTTCCCCACGTTGAGCCTCTGAGCGATGCGAGAACGCCGCTGGCGGACTTTTTCAGCATCCTGCTAGACCTGGAACTGCGCTTCGTACAGACCGGCGTAGACCCCCCCGCGAGAGAGCAGATCGTCATGCCGGCCATCTTCCACCAGTCGGCCGCCATCCAGGACCAGAATCCGATCGACATCATGGAGTGTGGACAGCCGATGGGCGATGATGAAGGTGGTGCGCCCTCTGGTCAATTCGGTCAACGCTTCACGGATTTTCACTTCTGTTTCCGTATCAATGTTGGAGGTCGCTTCGTCGAAGATCACGATGGGGGGATCTTTCAACAGCACCCGCGCGATTGACACCCGCTGTTTTTGACCGACCGACAGTTTGACGCCCCGCTCGCCGATCCAGGTGTCATAGCCTTCCGGCAGCGCCATGATAAATTCATGCGGCTTTCGAGACGTTCCTGATCGGCGGCGAGATCGCCGTAGAGGATATTCTCCCGCACCGTCCCGTTGAATAAAAACGGCTCTTGCTGCACGATGCCGATTTGCTGCCGAAGATAGGCCACCGGCAGATCGCGGATGTCCTGCCCGTCGATCAAGATGGCGCCGCCCTTTACGTCATAGAACCGCATGAGCAGCTTAAGCAGGGTGCTCTTCCCCGCTCCGCTCGGTCCGACCAGCGCCACACGCTCGCCTGCCGCAACAGAAACAGACAGGCTCTTGAGCACCGGCACATCGGAACGATAGTGGAATTGCGCCTGATCGAATCGAACGGCTCCCTGCACCCGGTGCGCAGGAGTGCCGACACCAGGCCGATCCGTCACCTCCGGAACTGCGTCCAGGACATCAAAGACCCGCTCGCTCGCCGCCAAGGCATGTTGGAGCATATGATTGACGGAGTGAATCTGATTGATCGGCACATAAAACAACGCCAGATAGGAGAGAAACAACACCAGCTCGCCCAGCGTCATCCGTACCAGAGAATCAACACAGTGCCGAGGCCGGCGAGCAAAATCATTCCCGGTGAATAGATCGACCACAGCACCATGGCTTTGAGATTCGCGTCGCTATAGGCGCGGCTCAGCCGGTCGAAGCGCGTCTGTTCGTACGCCTGCTGCATGAACCCCATGGTCTCCCTGATGCCCGACAGGGCATCTTGCAAATACCCGTTGAGCTCCGCCGAGTTCTTTCGAATGTGCCGGTAATAGCCGTGCACCCTGGACGTAAACCAGCCGGCCGACAGCATCAACAGCGGAATCGGCAGGAGCGACAGCGCCGCAAGCTTCCAATTGAGCATGAACAGCATAATCGTGATGCCGATCAGGGTCAGCACCGCCGTCACCACGCCTTCAAGCCCATCGATGAAGATCCGTTCGACGTGCTCCGTGTCGTTCGTCACCCGCGACATAATCTCGCCCGTCGACCGGCTTTCGTAGTAACTCAGAGAGAGCCCCTGCAGCGCGGAGAAAATCTGCCGGCGCAAATCGTGCACCACCGTCTGTTCCAGCTGATTATTGAGACGGATCCGGAGCGAGGCGAACAGATTTTTCACCACATAGGCGCCGACCAGCAGACCCAATGCCCAGGGGAGCAAGGCCAGTTGCTTCGCTTGGATGACATCGTCGATGACGATCTTGATCGCCCAGGGAGGCACCAGCTCGGCGGCTGTGGCGCAGGCGGCACAGAGCAGCGTCACAGCCGCAAGCCTGCGATGGGGTTGGAGATATGTCAGAACGCGAAGCAGTGGTTTCACAAAATCAAGCAGGCGGGCGTCAGATCACATTTGTCGGTTCTTTTTGCCAGTACTGCGAAAACTCAGGAAGCTGGGTCAAGGTGGACATGTCCTTCATTCGATCCAGAAACACTTTGCCGATCAGGTGATCCATTTCGTGCTGAATGCACACGGCATAGAGGCCTGTTGCCTCAAAATCGAGAGATTTGCCCTTTCGATCCAATCCCTTCACACGCACCACCGATGGTCTCGTGACTTTCCCTCTCAATCCATCGACGCTGAGACAGCCTTCCCAGTTTTCGACTTGCTCAGGGCCGTAATAGACGATCGAGGGATTGATGAGAACGGTCTCGGGAAAACCGCCTTCGTCCGGACAGCCCATCACCACGAGTTGGATTGAACGGGACACCTGAGGCGCAGCCAGTCCGATTCCCGGCTCATCATACATCGTTTCAAGCATCTCATCGATCAAGCGTTGCAACTCTCCCGACTTGATGTCCCGCGGGTCAATCGGAGCCGCTGTTTTTCGAAGGATCGGATTGCCGAGCTTGGCGATTGTCAACATAGCCGAAGGTCAGAAATTATTGTTGCCACACCCGTCTACTAGATACACTCCTAACACAGGCCCCTCCGGGCCTGCAACCCTCTCAGCAGACTGACGCAGTCTCGGGCAGATTACGATTTTCGCTTCGGCCGTGGCGGCTCCGGAATTTCAAACACCTGTTGATTGTCGTTCCACCACTCGACCCATTCGCTGACCCAGGCTGCTCGATCCTGCTTCGTCGAGGTCTCCCAATCATGGAACTCGGTCTCGTGGCGCGTCAAAATCCACAAGGAATGGAGCGCCGACAATGCCACGAACCGCTCATCATCGGTTACTATCGAAATCAAAACGGGGATCACCGCTTTATGCCGCACATACCGCGCCTCGAACGCCGCCGCCTTTCTGACAGACGGATTCGGATCTGCCGCCATCACCTCGATGGCCTCCGGCACCAGAGACGGATTCAAACGGATCGCGACGCGCAAGGCATGTTCGCGCACGCGGGGAATTTCGTTGACATCTTTGGCCGTGCCGACGAGCGCCGGGACTCCCGACACACCTTTCATCATCGACAACGTTTCAATGGCATTGTACCGGACCCTGGGACTCGGCAGGGTCAGAGCCTTGACCAGAACAGGAACCGACGACTCTCCCAAATGGACGAATTCCCCCATCGCCCAGAATTCCTGTTTGCCTTCCAGCAGCGGCAGCAAGGCCTCCGCGCGTGTCAGTTCCTCAGGGCTCAACGGATTCGTGTTGGGAGGGACGGATACATCGGGTGCATCCTGACTGCCGGGCGGCGCCTCATACGGCACTTGAACCGTCCACACGTCCGACGCCCATGCGCGATCCGCCTCCAGCCCGTACAGGCCTCCCAGCAGCTGCACAGCGAGCAATAGTGCACGTCCCCTTATGATGCGATGCGTCTTCACGAAACCTACGCTCCTTTCCACCAATACACCGGCGCGATTACCCAGTCTGCCGACAAGGCAGCGGTCCCAAACACCCTACGCCTGGATTATGACAAATATAAAACCGGTGCGGTAGCCACCTGCATGACAGTCTCTATTGATGGAACTGTACGATGAACTGCACATGACGGCGGGTGGTTGTCGTACTCGGCCAACGGGATAAATCGCCTGCCCTTAACTGAAGCTTCACGGCAGGATCAGCTGTCCAACCCATTTCGGGAGTCGGTGTCTCTCAGGTGTTTCCTGACTCGCACTTTCTCATGATGTTTGCGAAGCAGTTGCCGACGGATGGCATCCCGATCCTCTGCGACGATCCGGACCAGCCGGTCCACATCCTCCGCGTGTTCCCGAACCAGCTCGGATAGTTTCTGCAGCTGCCCTTCCAGCCGCTCGACACGCCACGCCATGTTGTTCGCGGACTCGGCAGGCCTGGTGGAAGACTTCACCACAGGCTTGGAATTATTTCGAAGGGCGGCCACAACAACGTCGCGTTTCATGCTCACTCCTTTTTTGATCAACATGGAATGCGGACGACCGCTGGATTCTGTCGGCTAGTATTATCCGCAAGGAACGGGAAGTCAATGATTCCGCTTTCTTTCTATTTGATGCCGGTCCTGCTAGAATTCGCCATATGAAAAATATCTTCACGATGGTCCTCGCCGGCGGCAAAGGCGAGCGGCTCTTTCCGCTCACCGACCAGCGCGCGAAACCGGCCGTCCCGTTCGGAGGCAAGTACCGCATCATCGACTTTACCTTGAGCAATTGCCTGAATTCCGGACTCCGGAAAATTGCAGTCCTCATCCAGTACAAATCGCACTCGCTCGACCGGCATATCCGGATCGGCTGGAATGTGCTCAATGCCGAGCTCGGAGAATATATCGCCTCCGTCCCTCCCCAGCAGCGCATCAGCGAAGATTGGTATAAAGGCACCGCCGATGCCGTCTACCAAAACATGTTCCTGCTCGACAGCGAACACCCTGAATTTCTCCTCATCTTGGCCGGCGATCACATCTACAAGATGAATTATGCCGAGATGTATTACTGGCTGATGGCCAAACAGGCCGACGCGGTGGTCGGCGCGATCGACATCCCGATTCAGGACGCCTCACGATTCGGCGTGATCTCCGTCGACGAAGACTATCGCATCGTCCGGTTCGACGAAAAACCGGCCCAGCCTACTCCACTGCCGGGAGACCCCGCCCATGCCTTCGCCTCGATGGGCATCTACTTGTTCCGCACCAGCGCGATTCGAAAATTCCTGATGGCAGACGCCCAGGAATCCGGCGCCCACGACTTCGGCAAGAACATCATTCCACGGATGATCGAGGAGCAGCGCGTCTACGCGTTTAAGTTTCAGGATGCGAACAAGAAAGCCGTCCAATACTGGCGCGATATCGGCACGCTCGACGCCTACTGGGAAGCCAATATGGATCTGGTCGCCGTCGATCCCCTATTCAATCTCTACGACCCTGAGTGGCCGATCCGCACCTACCAGGGCCAATTCCCTCCGGCCAAGTTCGTCTTCTCGCAAGACTATCAGGGCGGGCGCATGGGCGTCGCGCTTGATTCCATCATCTGCGGCGGCTGTATCGTGTCCGGCGCGCGGGTCCAGAACTCCGTGCTGTCTCCCAACGTTCGTGTCCTGGACCATGCCGACGTCCGCGAATCGATCCTGATGGAAAACGTGACGATCGGTGCCCACAGCCGCATCAAACGCGCCATTATCGACAAGGACGTCACGATCCCTCCGCATACGGAGATCGGATACAACCGGGACGCCGATGCCCGGCAATTCACCATCACTGACTCTGGTCTCGTAGTTATTTCAAAGGGAATGAAGCTGCATGCCTCCGTCGATTCACCCGGTTGACCTTATCGCCTCGCTCCGCCAGAAGCACCTGACGCCCGCCATCGTGTTTCTCACATCTCGACGCGCCTGCGATGAGGCAATGGAGTCTTTCGACCATGCCGATATCGTACTGCCGCCGGTGCGCCAGGATGCGATCGCGGCGGCGCTTGAACGGGTCATCGCGCAATATCCCAGCGTCGCAGAGCACCCGCTCATTCCCACGGTGCAGCGGATCGGCGTCGCAGCCCATCATGCCGGCCACTTGCCCTCCTGGAAAATCGCCATCGAAGAGTTGATGCGGCAGGGATGTCTTGACGCGGTATTTGCCACAACCACCCTGGCCGCCGGTGTCGACTTTCCCGCCCGCACGGTCGTCATCACCCAATCCAGCATCCGCAAGTCGCGCGATTTCACCGACCTCACCATCGGCGAAGTGCAGCAGATCGCGGGACGAGCCGGCCGCCGTGGAAAAGATCAGGTGGGATTTGCGGTCGTCACGCCCTCTCCCTATATCGATCTGGGCGTCCTCACGAAGGGGTTCACCGGCCATCCGGAATCCATCGATAGCCAATTCAGCATCAGCTATCCCATGGTGTTGAATCTCTTGAAAGCCCACCCCCATGAGCAAATTCAGGCGATCCTGGCCAAGAGCTTCGCCCAATTCCAGCTCAACCAGCGGGCCGAGCTGTTGGAACGGAAACTGGATGGGCTCCACGTACAGATGGAACCGTTCGGCCCCCGCGTCTGCACTGATTGGATCAGCCAGTGGCAGACCTTCGATCAAGTCCGAAGACAACGGCCGCAACGCCATCAAATCCGCCGGCATGAATCGCCGGAGTTATCGGCCCGCTTCCATTTCATGACGCCGGGACGTGTGGTCGGGCTCGCGCGAGGACGCGGGATCGTACTCCGCCAATACCGCAGCAAGGGCCAGAAGAATCCGATGATTTCCGTCCTGCGGCTGGATGGCGCCGTCACCGAATGTCCCGCGTCGAATGTGGGGGATATCTTCGACCGGATATTTGAATGCGACGAAACTCCGGCGTTTCCCTGGTGCTCCGCCGCCGCCTTCGACGAACTCAGCTATCAACTGACGGAACTCCCCACCCGGCTGCCGACGCTGCCTATTATGGTGCCCAAAGACTCGGAAGTGCTCCCGGATGCGATCGTCCAATCCCTCGGCGACTTTCCCTGCCCGAGCTGTCCCTCACGGCCGGCCTGCCAGAAGGACTTTGCGACCGCGCTCCGCCTCCGCCAGGAACAGCACCGCCACACCAAATCCATCCAGGCGCTACGGGCCAGCCTCTGGCATCGGTTCCAGGAGCGAGTCGAGGTGCTCCAGAAATTCGGCTATCTGACACCTTCTGCCCATCTCACGGACGAAGGGGAATGGGCGCGGCTCATCCGCATCGATCATTCACTGCTCATCACCGAGCTGATTCGGGCCGAGGCCTTTACCGGCGCCGACCCGTCTCTCCTCACCGGCGTCATGGCCAGCATTACGCATGACGACGACCGCCCCGGCTCGTTCCCGCGCATCAGCCCCGGATTGAGTTCCCTCTTGGGCCAGGTGCGAAAACTGGCGGAGAGCCTGTCCCCCTATGAAGATCCCCCGCTGTTACGGGCGGATGTCGCAGCACTGGCCGAACGCTGGATCGCCGACCCCACACTTACATGGATCGGCCTCTGCCGTTTGACGACGATGGCGGAGGGCGACATTTACCGGCTGCTCGCCAGAACCCTGGAGTTTCTGTCGCAGATCCACACCCTGCGCGCGACCCATCCGGGCTTGGCCGAGACGGCATCACGCGCAATCGCTCTGATCCGCCGCGGCGTGCTGGAGGAATTGCCATGATCGAAGACGTGAAGGGTGAGGGGTGAGGCGTAAGGGGTCAGACTCCTCTGATCATGAAAACGTGACGGCGGCATTCATCGCCTCACGCCTAACTTTTTACGCCTTACGAAGACCACTATGACCATCGACGAACTCGAACAACTGCTCGTTCAGCAACCGGTTGCGGTCCTGCATCGCTTGGCGCGCGGCCGCGTTCATCGGCACTTTCGGGCCGGCAAACGACGCCTGATCGAGATGATTCTCCAGCATTCGAGTCAGAATCTCGCCGGCCTCGAATCTGACGTACAGGCCCTGATCGCAGAACGGCAATCGCAGCCGCAGCCCCCCCAGCCGCCGGCTCGCCCGGCAGGCCGTGCGGCTGCTTCTCCTCCGAGAAGACCTGCGCATAGAGGCGGAGAGCCGGAGAGCGCCGAAGCCGCTGTGTCTTTGGCGGTCTGGCTGGAAGGGATCGGCGTTCCGGCTCCACAACCATTCGTGCCCGATCCGTGGCAGGAAGAAGCCTTGGCAGCGCTCGATGAAACGGATGTCGTCGTCAGCGTCCCGACCGGGAGCGGAAAAACCTACGTGGCGGTGGAAGCAGCGAAGCGGGCGATCGCGCACAATCAAACAGTGATCTACACCTCACCCCTGAAAGCGTTGTCGAATACCAAATATACGGAATTCTCAAAAATATTCGGCCCGGATAAGGTGGGCATCCTCACAGGAGACCGCCAGGAAAACGGGCAGGCTCCGCTGCTGATCATGACCAC
>LNFM01009498.1_pt1 | contig 14122 bp, 4 predicted proteins | sample 596031 | NCBI WGS metagenome assembly LNFM01 (sample SAMN04254537, study PRJNA301005) | activated carbon metagenome | isolation source: dual media filters at the Ann Arbor, Michigan drinking water treatment plant | place: USA: Ann Arbor
GTCACGCTGATCGCGTGACCGATCAACTGCTGATTCTCTGTCGCCCGCGCGGCCAGCCACAGGCGGGCCGCCAATTCGGTGCGCTCCGGCGCGGTCTTGAGCTTGAGGACTTCGACCTGGAACTGCTCGACCAGGCGCAGGAACTCGGCCTCAGCCTGCTTGGCGCGTGCGCGACGCGCCGCCGCAATTTCGGCCTCGCGCGCCCAGTCGTTGGCGCTCATCCTGAGCTGACAGAAGTCGGGCAACGCAGCCAGCATGCACTCGACGTCGGCCAACTCGACGCCAAGACGGGCCTGTCGGTCGCGGATCTCGCTGACGCAATCTGCACCAGACAGAAGGCCTCGACCGAGCGCGAGGCGCGCCTCCGCGATCTCGGAGCGCAGGCGCGCCGCACGTTCTTCAAGTAAATGCGCGGCGCTCTGCTGGTTCTCAGGCAGCGACCGCGCGAACGCGGCGCTGGTCAGTCCGCCGGCGGCCGCTGCGGCTGCCGTGGACTGCTGACGACTGGCGGTACACGTTGTCATGGCTTCACTTTCTCGGGTTGGCGCGATACCTGGCCGGCTCGCGCGGGTTTGAAGGTCTCGCTGAACGTCCGGTTGAACGACTTCATCAACTGGGTGCGCACGGCGTCGATGCGCTGCCGCTCGACTCGCTTCCAGCCGTCAGGCCGGTCTGACTCAATGACTGCGAGTTCCTGTCGACGAAGTTGAGTGAGGAAACGGTTCGTGGCCACCAGCTGCTCGCCGAGCAGCATCACGGCGCGGTCCTCGGGGTCGCTGAGGTCCACGCTGATGCCCAGCCGCATGGCAGCCAGCGACTGCCGGTACTTCTCCTCGATCTCCTTGCGGTTCTCGTAGAACCGCGCCTGATCAGTGCGGTTGTCCGCCTGACCGTAGAGCGCCTTCAGGATCGGCACGTTGGACGGCGACACCGGCACGCGGGCATCCGTGAACTGGCCGGCCGTCGTGAGCACGTCGGCCATGAACTGACCCAGGCCGCCCGTGGTTGCGCGGACGGCCGTCTCGATCGAGCCCGGCGCGATGTCGATCATCCCGGAGCGCGCACGATCGCCGCCTGTGACCGTGTTCAGCCAACGAGACAGCCGCTGCTGCGGCGTGCCGGCGTCGCCGAGAAACAGCCGCTCGGCATCGGGGCGTGCGTCCCAGGCGCTGCGTGCCGGGACGGCTGGACGACCCCATGTGTCGCGCTCGGCAGCCAGTTGGACCGGCAGATCAAGGATCGTCGGCGCTGCGGCCAGGCCCAGCTGTACGGCATCCGAGGGGTCGAAGCTGCCGCCGATCGGGTTGAAGCTGCCCGCGACTGCGGAAGCAAGATTGATCGCGCTCTTGGCCGGCGTGACGCCGCGCCGCGGATCGCGGGCGTTGCGCAGTCCGTCGGCCAGGGCATTGCCGAGCACCGTGAACACGTTGAAGCCGTAGGGCAGCGGCAGCTTCAGGTACTTGGCGCGGCCGGCCTGATCTTCGATCCCCGGCAGATCCCAGTCGGGTGGCAGCATGATGACGAGGTTCCGCTCCTTGACGAAGTCCGGCACCTTGTCCCAGTTGGCCTCGCCATCCTCGTCGTCGCCGCCCCACTCGGCATTGCCGAGGGCCAGAGCCACGGCCATTGCCGTCATCCCAGCCATGGCGGCCTGCACGCGTGGGTTCGCCAGGGCGACCAGCGTGCGATGTGACCCCTGCACGGCGGCGTTGAAGAACAGGTATAGCGAATTCATCGCCGTGCCCCACTCGCCACGGCGGTTGAAGTTCACGGTGAGGTTCTTGGCGATCGACGCGGCCTGCGCCGCCGACTTGCCGAGCTCGCGCGCCGTCCGGTAAGCAGCCACGCGCGCCGCGTTTTCGCTGGCGCCGCCGAGCATCTCCACACCACGCAACACCGCCGCGGCAAGCTTCGCCGCCTGCAGACCCCGCACGGCGAGGAAGGCGCGATCGGCAGCCCGACCAGCGCCGGCACCGCGCGCCTCCAGACTCCCGCCAGCGTCCAGGATCTCGGCGCGCAACTCGTCGAACACGTCACTGGCGTCGCGCATGAAGAAGCCGCCCGTGATGCCGCCGGCCGCCTTGTACTCCTGAAACCAGCGGTCCCATTCGCGCGCCGCCGGGTCCAGGCGGCCGCGCTCATTGCGCCAAGCTGCCGCCAGTGCGGCCCGGAAGTAGCCGGTGTAGCGGGCGGTCGCACCCCACCCCAGCGTGTCGAGCGTGCTGACTGCGCCTGTCTGCGCATCGCGGATCGCGTTGACGACCACGAACGCCGGATTCCAGCGCGTCAGCGTGTTGCGCAGCCAGTTCGCGTACCACCCGATCTGCTCGGCGATCACCCGCTGCAGATCGCCTGTCTCATCCAGGTAGGCGCGTCGCATGGCACGCAACAGCAGCGGGTCGCTGATGCGGATGTAGACGGGACGGCCGCCGACCTTCACGGCAATCGTGTCGTCGCCGCGGTCGATGTCGGCCGGCCGGGTGGCCTGTTCGAGGTCGAAGAGTGCGAGTTGCGAAGCGGTTCGCTCGTCGCGCGGCGCGTCGACCTCCCACAGCGCCGGGTCGGGGTTGGTCGTCACCAGGTCGAGGAAGACTTTGGCCACGGCATTGCGCTCGGCCCGCACGACGGCGCGCTCGTAGTCGAGGATCACGTTCTCGATCAGCGTGCCAGCGCGACTCGTGCGGCCGCTGGCGTGCTGCGCCTCCGGGCCGCGCACATCGATACCGCCGGCCGGCCGGATTTCGGGACGGCCGTCGACGATCTCCACACGCTCGAAGCCGCGCAGCGGAACGTACTCGCCGAACATCGCCTCCCATGCCTCGAACTGCTCGCCGGAGATGAGTCCCGCCTCCACCAAGCGGCGCCGTGTCGACTTGGTAATGGCTAGCAGGTCGCGGTGGGCATCCTCGAGCGCATCGAACCTGCCGTCGCGCAGGAAACTGTCGAGCACTTCGGAGGCCTCGCGGTCGGACATGCCGGATCCATTGCCGCGCAACTCGGGATTGATCCGCTCGATGTAGCGGTTGCGCTCTGGCGCGTGGCGAGCGTAGGCATACAGCGCGAGGTCATCGGGCGTGAGGCCCGCGGTGGCCAGCTTCTGCATCAGCGGCCGCATGCGCTCGGCTTTGAACTGCTCGAGCTGAGTCTGAATGCGGCCGTGCATGCGCTCTTCGGCACGGTAGGCATCCTGCGGCACGCCGACGGTACCGCCTTGTTCGGCGATGGCGTCCTGTACGACTTTGAGGCGCAGCAGGTAGTCCTGCAGACGTCGGCGTACAGCGGAGAAGTTCGATTCCGAGGGCAGGCCCCACCGGTTCAGCGGGTTGCCTGACCTCGGCGCGCCTGGCCGATCGCCTCCACTGCGGTCGACGGCTTCGCTCACGGAGCGGGCGGCGTCAGCTGCCGTGTCGTAGCCGAGCAGCTTGGTGGGCTGGACGCCGAGGGTCTGCGCCATGCTGCGGCCGTTGCCCCACACGGCGTCCCGCAGGAACCCGTCGCCGATCAGTCGCTCGATCTGACCCGTGCCGGCAGCCAGCAGCGCGGATTTGTGCGACGACCACGCATACACAGCGGATGCGCCGGTACCGCGTGCGAATCGCCGCAACCAGCCCCGCAGCTTCAGCGGGTTGCTCCATAGACGCGGCGGGATCTCGGCCAGCGCACGCACGCCGCGCGAGACGCCCACCACGCCAATCCAGTCCTCGCGCTGCACGCTCTTGCCGATCGCGGCAATGTCACGGGCGCCGTCGACGGTTCGGCCGAGCAGGTCGGCCGGCAAGGCCGGCGTCAGGAGTGTGTCGTCGCCGAAGTAGCGTTCGACAACTTCAGCGGTCGGCGGGATCACGCCGTACGGGTCGGCGCGCGGCGTCAGCACGCCGTAACGGTTGCTGTTGACGACGACGTGCGCGCGCAGACCCGGCACCCGGGCGGCAACTTGCGCTGTCAGTGCAAGGTCGCCACGCGAGGGCGTCGGGTCGCCACTCGGATGGTTGTGCAGCAGGTAATAGCCGTCAGCGCCCACGCGATCGAAGGTGTCAAGCATCAGCGCCAGACCCTCCTCGTTGCTCATGCCCAGCGGGAACGCAGCGGAGGTCTGCGGCAGCCGGGAACTGACTGCCGTGGCGTGCACGATGGTGGCGCCGCGCGTGTAGAGCACGCGAAGCGTCTCGTAGCGCGGGTCGCGGTAGACCTGGGCGAGTGCCGCCAGATCCTCGGGAGAGCGGACGTCCTTCCCGACCAGCGCCGTCGTCCCCGCCGCCTGGAACTCGTCGGCAATGGCCTTGGCGAGCAGGCGCGGACGGTCGTCGCCGCCGGAAGTGCGGAAGGTCCGCGTCGCCGTGCGCTCGTCATCGGGAAGATCGAACCGCGCGCGGTCGGTGCGGTTCGGCTTGTTGCCGCCCACCTCGGCCGCGTAGAGCGCGCCCGATTGCCGGTAGTCGCCGGGCATCGGCTCGGACTGCGTGGCGACGCCCGAATTGAACGGGCTTGCGTTCGGCCGCCGTTCGGCGGCCGGAATGCCCTCGCGCTCGGCGACGAACGTCAAACCATGTTGGTCGGCAAAGCGCCGGAACCGGTCGGGAATACGGACGCCCTTCGGTCCGGTTGCGATGGCGCGGCTATCGTCGGTGACACGGAAGAAGATGCCGTCGCGCGGCCGTTCCAGCAAAGCCGCAGCACGACGTAGGGCCTCCATCGCGGCGCGGTCGCCAAGACGGTTGTCAGGGGTTGGCTGGGATAGAGCATCTGCGAGTCCGAGCGTCGGCATACTGTACAAGTCGGTGCCGGCGACGCGCTCGCCCTGTGCATAGCGGTCGACGGCCTTGGCCACCGCGGCACGCGCGCGCTGCAGGTCCAGCAGGAAACGAGCGGTGCCGAACACGTCGGCCGGCATCGCGCGCAGGTGGCGCAGCATGTCGTCGAGGAACGCCAACACGGCGTCGGCGATGCGTCGGAACCGACTCGGGTTGCGCGCGGCCAGGGCTTCCCAGAAGGCGGGCTCGGCGAAGCGATCGCCGACCACGTCAGCGATGAACTCCTCGCGCAGCAGGTCCTCGCCGATCGGCGGGTAGCCCTTGGCGCGGCGCTTGTCGTTGAGCGCGCGCATCTTCGCGGCGTACTCGGGGCGCAGCAGAGGAACCAGGTCGGCCAGCAGATCGGCGTAGACATCCGGCCGGTCGCGGCGCAGGCGGTGCAGCAGTTCGTGACCGAACAGCGCCCAGATCGGCTTGGTGCTGTCGATATCGAGAAACACGGCGCCGGGGATGGCGTCGTGCACGACCCCGTTGAACGCGAGCTCGCCGGCCGGCTGCTCGATGAAGACGACGCGAACGTCTAGGGCTCGGCGCGCAAACTCGCGGGTCGCACGGAGCGCGCGCCCCTGGGCGGTATTGGCCAGGACTCTTCCATCGCCCGCAGGGACATGGTCAAGCACAAGTCCGGGTCGAGGGAGTCTGTCCCGAAGAAGGCCCTGTAGCGTGCTGACGAGGCGCGCCTCAGTCGCCCGATTCGCGTCACGTGCAGGCGCTTGCGAGCCTTCAGCTTCACTGGCGGCGGTCCAGGCGGCTCGTGAATCGGCGAGGTCGAACGACGCGCGTAGCGGACCACGCGCTAGCGCGCCTGCCCCACGGAGAACCGCTTCCAGTAGTCGGGGTCTTGCGCTGCCCTCGCTGCGTACAAGGGAGCGGATGAGAATGCCTGCACGCAGCGTTGCCTCACCCGCTCGCGCTGCTCGCACGCCTGGATTTCTTTCTCCAGTGTCCAGTCGGGCGGCATCAACGGGTCGCCCTCGGCGATCAACGAAGCGATTTCTTCCGAAGTCAAAGGCATAGTTGTCCAGTTGCGGGAACCGCGCTTCCAGGTTCACCAAGAAAGTGTCGATCAGCGCGCGCGTCTTGGCGGCATCATCGCCTTGCCATGCGAGCGGCGCAATGCCTTTGTCTGCGTTGCCCGCGCGTTGCTCGGCCGCCGCATCCATATGGCGCGTCGTGCCGAACCGCAGCGCCGACGACAGCATGGCGCGCGTGCGCCGCACGACAGCCGCCTCGGACAGTCCCGCCGGGTCGCCGATCAACACCTTACCGGCGTTGTGCGCGTAGTTGAGCACCGCCGCGTAGACGCCGCCGCCGCGCTCGCCCTCCTGCAGGCGGCTGACGTCGATCCACACCTCGCGGCCGCGCTCGAACACGTAGTAGTCGGTTCCGTCCTGCGTGCGGAACAGGTCGCGGCGATCGGCGCCGCTCTCCCGCTTCTCGTCCTCGCGCGTGACGTCGCCTGCGTACTCGTGGTCCGGCAGCACATCCTTGAACACGGCATCCAGCGTGCGGTGCTGGCTGACGGGGAAGCGGAACAGCGGATCAGCCTGCGCCAGTTCGTCGAGGACTTCCCGGGCGAACTCGGCGTCACTGTCGGCGAGGTCGAACATCGCCACGCCGGCATCGGTTTCGCGAGTCTGCAGCGTCTGCACAAAGCGATCGAACGCCGCGTTGATCGCCTCGCGCTCCGCACCGGTCGGGAACGGTCGCGCCCAGCCCCACGGCGTTGGGATCACGGTGTTGGTGCCGTAGGTCAGGAAGTCGCTCTGGCCACCGCGGGCGGCGACGCGATCCTCGACGTAGGCCTGGAAGGCGCGCGCGAGCAGCTCGTGCGGCGTTGCCCAGTAGTCGGACGCCCGCCCCTGATCGATGCGCTTGGCCTCGGTCGTGAAGGCGGTCGGCAGGCGGCGCGTCTTGGTCGTTTGCGCCTGCGCATCGGCGAGCATCGTCAGACGTGCGCCGTACCGCTTGATGTCGCCCGCCAGATCAGCCAGCGGGCCGCCTTGCTCGGTGCGTCCGCCGCGTCCGCGCACGTCCTTGTAGACGGCCGACAGGCTGTCGAGGGCGTCGTTCGACCACTGGTAGCCGCCGAACCTCGCCTTGCTGCCCGGCCGCTGGCGCCACTCGAGTTCGAGGTACTCGCCGGCGATGATCTTCTCGGCGATTTCGTCATAGCGCGCGAGCTGCTCGGGCGTGGCCGGCGCACGCTTGCTGCCGTACTCGAGCTGGCGCGCCAGTCCGTCGCGGATCTGCTGCAAGCGGTTGGCGACGTCGTCGCGCGCCTCGGCCACGAATCGATCGGCCTTCTGCGTGTCCTCGACGTATTGCTCAGCCTTGAACCGAATCGCCTCGATGACCGCGTCGTAGGCGGCTTTAAGGTCGGCGCGCATCCGACTGTCGCGGCGGGTGCCGTGGCTGGCGTAGTCGTCCTCGCGGTCGCTGGCCTTCCAGACCATGTCGCCGCGCTCGTTCATCACGCGCTCGCCGCTGGCCTTGCCGTCCTGCCGACCGAAGTAGTGATCGGCGGCGTGCATCCACTCGTGCGCCAGACTACCGGCGCCGCTCATCTTGGTCAGGTTGATGACGCCGTAGTCGCGCTCATAGTGCGCGCGCGCCCCGGTCAAGCCCTGGCCACGGGCGCCGAAGGCCAGCGCGAGTTCGCCGTTCAGACCCAGCGCGCGCGGCGGTACGCCCAGCACGTCCGCCAGGTCGGCGAGCGCGTCGTAGGCATGATTCATTACCGTCTGGCGCTCGTCCTGGGCTTCCCACAGGCCGAATTCGACGGCGCGGAAGCCGAAGTCACGCAGGAAGTCTTCGCCCTTGGCATCGCCGTCGCGGCGCGCTGGGCCTGTGCGGGTCACGCGATCCGGCCGCGGCAGGATCTCCTCGCCGAAGCTGGTCCGCGTCTCGATGATGGCGACGGCGTTCGCTGCCATGTACGCCTTGGCCTCGCGCTCGCTGTCGAACAGTTGCTGCACCACCTGCACGCGCTTACGGTCACTGATGTTGCGCCAGATGACGAACTTCTCGGCGCCGGTCTCGTCGCGCGTGTAGCCCACGCGATGGTTGCGGGCGACCTCGGCGAGCGGCACGGCTGCCTCTGCGTCCTCGCGGGTGGCGAAGCTGTTGCCGATCTGACGAGGCTGGCCGGACCAGTCTCTGGCGCGGCTGTCGTTGATGAGCCAGCGACCTTCCTCGCCGGCATCTGTGCTCTTGGCGACCTGGCTGACCACATAGCGCCGGCGCCAGCCGGGCGCGTCGTCCTTTGCCGTGGTCGGGCGCGCGCCGGTGCGCGTGGCCGTGTCCTTGCGGGCACCGCCGATCTTCTCGCCCACGTCCTGAATGCTGCCGCCAACGACCGCGCGCTTGAGCGCATCGGCGGCGTCCTGCAGCGCCTCCGCGGCGGCGACGACAGGATCAGCCAGCGGGCCGTCGAACATGCTCGTCTGGCCGCGTGCCTCGGCCTCGTCGACCGCGCGATCACTGCCGGTGAGTACGAAGTCAGTCGAGGCCGGCGCCGCGTCCTGCCGACGGCCATCTGCGCCCGCCTGCTGCTGGCGGCGCTCGCGGGCCTGCAGGTCGGCAGGCGTCGGATTGGCGAGCAGCGGCTCGCCCCCAGGGTCTAGGCCTTGATCGCCTTGCGACGCATCAGCTCGGCGACCACCTTGGCGCGGCGGTCCGGGTCCATCGCCGCCAGCTTGCGCGCGGCTGTCTTGCGCTCGGCCAGCGTCGGCGGCGTCTTCGGCTTGGAGGGTGGCGATTTCGTCATCGCTGAATCCTAGTTCACGCAGCGCCTCGGCAGAAACCGGTGCGCCCGGGTCCGCAAACGCTGCGAGGTCATCGTCGGTTAGCAGGTTCTCGAACGCATCGGCTTCGGCGGCGATGGCCGCTCGTTCGGCCAGCCACTCGTTGTCGGGCGCCACAGCCGGTTGCTGACCGCTGGCAGCGTCGAGCGCGCGATCACGCAGCCGCTCGTACTCGGCCTCGTCGTCCGCCAGGGGCAGCGGCGGTCGATAGTTCGGGTCGTTGCGGCCGCGGATTGCGGCAGCGATGAGGTCGGCAGCGGCGCGCGTGCCACCGATATCGCGGTTGTCCTCGATCTGCGCGGCGGTCAGGAACCGGCCCACCAGCACCTCGTCTGCGATCTGATCGATCGGGCGGCCACCCGCGCGAAACACCTCGATGAGCCCCAGGCGCATCGCAGTCTGCGGCGAGTAACGCTCGCCGGTGAGCTCCCGGAAGTAGGCGGTCGAGATCCCGCCGGCCTGGGCGATTGCGCGCAGCAGCGGGTCCTTCACGCCAGCGCCCGGCGTGCGACGCCGGACACGAACTTCCTTCGGGGGTGGCGGCTTGACGGCCCATCCACGGCTGCGGTTGTCCGCGGCAACGCGCGCCACCCGGTAGCCGCGGCCGAGTTCATCGGCGGCGATCTGGGCAAGCGCACGAGACGCGAACGGCCTGCCGTCACGGGCCAGGATCAGTTCGTCTTCAGAGGTTGGCATGGAGCGGGCTTGTGGCCCGCCGTCACCCGCCGCGCTGGTCGCATTGGCTTGCGATTGCACGGCAGACGAACCGGCAGGCGCTGCCTGCCGGGGCTGTTGATAGGTGATCGGCCGCGTGGTGTCGCCGTAGCGCAGCCACTCGCGGAAGGCGAGCCACGGCATGACCGTGACAGCACCGCGCCGGCGCGGTCCGCTGCCGTCGTCGAAGTGCGCGTCATAGGTAGCCTCGGCTTCCTGTCGACTCGCGTACCCGGTCATCACCTTGAACTCGTCAAAGCGCGCGGTGGCCGGATCGATCTGGTCGACCACGTACACCGGGCCCGTGAAGTCAGGAGAAGTGCCCGGCTTGATGTAGGCGTCGATGTGCTCGCCGGTGTTGTCGCGCGTGCCCTTGATGTAGCCGTAGTGCGCGTTGCGCATCGTCACGCGCCAGCGCGGCGGGTCGTTCTTGATGTCCTGCCGGACCGACCCCTCGGGGTTCTCGATCGAGAAGTCCAGTCCGCCGATGCGGGCGTGTCCGAGCCGGCGATTGTTGGCCTCGATCTGCCCGGGGGTCTCGGTCAAGCCATTGGTCGGCGATGCCGCGGCCTGATGCGCGCCCGTGTCCACGGCGGACCGCATGGATGGCGCTCTCGCAGGGGCAGTCGGCGCCGCGCGATCGTCTTCAGTACGCGCCGTTTCGACCCGCTGCGGATCCGCTGCCGCGCTATGCGGCGGCTGCACGGCGTAACCACGCACGCCGTCCCCATCGAAGTCGATAACGGTGAAGCCGTCGCCGAGCATGCGCGCTGCCTGCAGGGCACGGCCACGGTTCGTGAATGGCTCGCCGTCGGCCTTCACGAGAAGCCCGTCTTGCGTGCTGCGCAGCGGTCGCGCCGAGCCCGTCGCCACCGGCTGCAGATCGGCGGCGGCGCCGCGCCCCGCTGCGCCGTCGACGCGAGCCAACAGTTCGGCGTCGCTCGCCACTGGAATGTCCGCACCCGGTGCGGACGCGCGTCGCGCAAGTTCTTCGCGCGCGGCAGCCTGCACCATCGGCGACTTGGCCGAGGCCGCCAGTCGCTGCAGGTCGACATCGCTGCGGGACGGCAGGCGCAGGAGTTCGACGCTGCGATCGCGCCGGCGAGCAGCTTGCTGAGCTGCCGCGGCGTCGATCGCCTCGGCTGCCACGTTGGGACGCGCGAGAGCCTGCGCCGCCGTCCGCAGGGCCGCGTCAGCGTTCGGCGCGCGCAACAGGGCGTCGACCTCGGCGGTGCGCGCTCGGGCCTCGGTGGCCAGGGCGGCGTCCAGGCGCGCACCGGTCACCAGGGGCGGTGCCGCCAGCACCAGGCCGGCACCGCCGCCGACCACGGCGCCCAGCGTTCCTTCCACCGTGGCCTGCGCAGCAGCTTGGCCGGGCGCAAAACGGTTCTCCGCGGTCTGCTGGCCGACCGATTGGCCAAGCGACTCCAAGGCCTCTTGACCGCCCTCCCGGGCCATCGTGGGCAGCGCACCGCCGACGCCCCGACGCGCGATCGCGCCCTCGGCGCCGCCACGCGTGAAGCGGCCTGCCAGCGCAGAAAACACGCCGGCCGTGCCTGCAGCACCGTAGTCGCCGGTCTCGGCGTACGTGGCGCCAGCGTTCATGCCGACGTTGGCGGCGTTGGCACCGGCGGTTGCGGCGCCTGCGCGGATGGCCGCGACTTCGTCCGCCGGTAGCGCGCGAACCGCACGCGGCAGGCTCGCCAGACGTGCAGCCAGCGCGCCGCCGCCCACGGCGGGCGCCATGGTGGCGACCGACGGCAACGCCGTGTCCACGGCAAACTTCGGATGGGTCAGCAGGAAAGACGCGGCACCCGCAGCGTCGCCGGCTTCGATCAGGTGCGCCAGCTGGGCGGCCTTGCCGCGGTGTTCGAACGACGCGTCGCTCGACAACGACTGATCAAGGCTGCGCAGATACGCGCCTGCGTCAGCGCCGATGCTGCCAGCGGTGAGTAGTTGCGCCACGTCGGTCATCAACGCGGCGGTCTGTGGCAGCGCGCGCGACGCCGCGATCAGGGTGTCACCGTACTCCTGCGCCAAGGTACCGGCGGGGCTGGACGCGCCCGGCAGGCCGAGCCGGGCCATGCCGGATCGGGCGCGCGAGGCGATCTGGTCCACCTCGCTGACTGGGCCGATGGTGCCGCTGTCGGCCTGCGCCTCGCGGCGGCGGCGGATGCTGTCGGCCTGATCCTGCGTCGCCCGCTGCTGGCGGGACGCCTTGTCGAACCCAACCTCGCTCAGGCGTTCGGCGGTGCGCTGCTCGTCGGTTTTGCCGTCGAACATCACGCCGGCATCGGCAGGCCGCTGTGGTGGCCGTGCAGGCCCGTCTCGGCCGCTGCTCGGGTAGATGAACGCCGGCCGACTCGCGGCGTCGTCCTCGCGCATCTGCGTTCGTGTGGCAAAGCGCGTTGCCTCGGCGCGATCGCGGCTATCGTCGTCGCCGCTCAGGTCACCGAACAGGTCGGCCGGTGCGTCGACCGAACCGGCAGGCAGCAGGTCGTCGAACAGCATCAGGATGCAGCTTGCCCGCTGGCGATGCGGCGGAAGTCGGCGAACAGAGCATCGCGGCGCGCGCTGAGATCCTTGACCTCCGCGTTCAGCTTGGCTAACTGCGTCTCAAGGACTGCAACCTTCGCGCGGGCGTCGCTCAAGATGCGATCGGCCGCCTGCTGCGCCTTTCCTTCGGCGGCCGTCACGATCTGCTCGGTGGCGGTCGCCATACAGACGTCAAAGGCTTGGTTACGGTCCGCCAGATCTACCTCGAGTGCGGCGACGCGTTGTTCGCGCGCCCGCACCGACTCTTCGCGCTTCTCAAGGGAATCGACCGTCGATGTCAACAAGTCGATCCGCGACTGCAGCGTTCGGGCGCGTGCCTTGAGCTCGCGCTGTAAGGTGAGAAGCGGCTGCGTGGTCTTCAAGAACTCGGCCAGCGTATCGATGCCGCGCAGGGTGCGCGCCAGGCGCTGCAGCGTGTCGATCGCCTGCTGGGCGTCGAGCATGTCGAACTGGTCGGCGGCGCCAAGAAGTGGGGTGGTGTCGGTGCTCATGTTGTCCTCAGGTCATGTCGTTAACAAAGTTCCGCGCCGCACGGCTTGGAAACCCGCATTGATCTCGGCTTCCTCGGCCGGCGTCGCAGCGGCGCGCTCGAGAATGAACGCTGCGGCCTCGCTTTCGTCCGTTGCACGGCGCGTCATTGCGAGCCGTGCGCGAAGCGTCTCGTCCGCTGCTGCGATGGCCTTCGGCCCACCGGCCGCAATGGTGCGGGCGAGCCGCCGGATCCGTTCTTGGCTCGATTCTTCGATCGGCCCAACGGTCGCACCGACGAACGCGTCTTCCTCGATGCGGTCGAGCCATGGCTGCACGCCCGTCGCTTCACCGGTCGGGCGCGTGCTCACAGCGCACCTGCGTCGATGCCGTACTGGCGCAGCCGCTGCACCACGGCGTCCCGGTTGGCGCCGCGCGCGATAGCCGCGCGCGCCTGTCGGAAGGCTTCGTCCCGCGTGATGCCGGCCGGCAACGACGTCGCGCCGGGCTGCTGCATGTACTGCCTGCGATAGCCCTCCGCATTTGTCAGCGCCTGCCGCGCAGCCTCGACGCGGGGCTGGCGGGCGACCCAGCCTTCGCGGTCGTCGGCAGACATCGAAAGCGCACTCGGGTTGGCTCGGAGAAGCGTGTCGCGCGCCGCGGCCTCGGCGTCCTTCACTGCTCGCCGTGCGACCTCAACCGCCTGGGTGGCGTCGCGCAAGTTGTTCGGCGCCGGCGATCGGCCGCCGGAACCTGCAGGTCGCTGGGCACGTACCAACTCCGCCTTGCCCTTGGCCTCGCCGCGGTCGGTCGTGCCAGTCTCTTCGTTGAACGGGTCGAACACCGTGTCCCCGCGCACCTCGCGCATCGGCTTGCCGCTCAGTGACGCAATGCGCTTTGCGCGCTCTTCCGGCGTAACCGTTGGGTCCTGTTGCAGGCGGACGGTCTCGAAGCCGGTGGCCAGGTCGTCGATTTCGTTCGGGTCGACGCTGCCGGCCACCGTGGCTGCGCGATAGGCCGGCAGATTCACCTTGCCTCGGATCGTGCGCGGGGTGTCGCCTCGCATGCCGCCAGTCGACTCGAGCTGCGCGCGGTCGGCCGGATCCGCGTACTCCATGCCCGGGCTGTCAGCCGAGGCCTTGAACTCCTGGTCGCCGCCGGATGCCTGGACGAACGCGGCCTCCTCGAACTCGGCGTCGGTCATGTTGGCCAGCGAAGCGGACTGACGCGTCGAGAACGCTGGAGCGCCGGAGCCGCTACGGGCGCGAGTTGCACCCGTGGTGGCGCGGATCTGGCTGAAGAAGCTCTTGAGATCGGCAAGATCACGTTCGCGCTCATCGCGCATCGCGGCGAGGCGCATCTGCATGTCTGCCGCGCGCTGCTCTCGGCCATAGGCCAGCACGTCGTCGCCAATGCTGGCGAGGGCGCGGCCGGTGTTGACGCCTGGACGCATGGTGCTCTCCTGTCAGTGGATGCGATCGCGCTCGAGCGGATCGAAGTCGAAGCGGCGGCGATCGACGATCGTTGCCGCCATCCGCACGGCTCGATCCATCGGCCAGCCGCGGTCGCGCAGCACGGCTGCGACCAGCGGTGGCGCCAAGCGCCGCGCGATGGCTGCCACCGAAAAGTCGTCGTTGCGACGGCCTGGCAGGTGCGCCACGATTCCGACGCCCTCGGCGAGCACCAGGGCGGCAATTACGGCCTGCTCTTCGTCGAGTGAGTCGCTGCCCTCGGCTTTCATCTGCGCGAGCAGGCTGTCGGTAAGCG
>LNFM01013927.1_pt1 | contig 14120 bp, 11 predicted proteins | sample 596031 | NCBI WGS metagenome assembly LNFM01 (sample SAMN04254537, study PRJNA301005) | activated carbon metagenome | isolation source: dual media filters at the Ann Arbor, Michigan drinking water treatment plant | place: USA: Ann Arbor
GCCTTTGGCGACGCCCAGAACGGCCTGTTTCTGGCCGCGCCCCGGCGAACCGGCAAAACCACCTTCTTGCGGGGTGACCTGTGCCCCGCGCTGGAGAAAGCGGGCGTGGTGGTGGTGTACGTGGACCTGTGGGCCGACGCCACGCGCGACCCCGGCGTGTTGATTGCCGACGCCATTGGCCGCGCCCTGCAGCCGCATCTGGGCGTGATCGCGCGCGCCGCCAAGAAAACCGGGCTGAACAAGGTGAGCCTGGCCGGCTGGCTGGACGTGGACACCAGCCGCATCGGCAAGCTGGACGGTTTGACGCTGGTGGACGCCTTGCGAGCCTTGCACGAAACCGCAGGCAAACCGGTGGCGCTGGTGATTGACGAAGCGCAGCACGCGCTGACCAGCGAAGCGGGCGAGGCGGCCATGACCGCGCTGAAGTCGGCCCGCGACCAGCTGAACCGGCCGGGCGTGGTGAACCTGATGCTGGTGATGTCGGGCTCGGACCGCGACAAGTTGCTGCGCCTGGTGAACACCAACGGTTCGCCCTTCTATGGCTCGCAGATCAAGACCATGCCCGCGCTGGGACAGGACTTCATCGCGCACATCGTGCAGCTGATCGAAGCGCAGCGCCCGGAGCTGGCCCCAGTGGATCAGGCCACGCTGCAAGCTGCATTTGAAGGCTTTGGCAGCCGGCCGCAGTTCTTCATGGAAGCGCTGGGCCAGGTGCTCAGCCCGCTAGCGGCGCTGACGGGCCGCTTTGAACCCGCCATGCTGCAGGCCGCCGCACAGCGCCAGCAGGACGACGAGGGCCAGATGGAATCCGACTACCTGGGCCTGAAGCCGCTGGAGCAGGCGGTGCTGTGGCGCATGCTGGAGCAAGGCCCGCGATTCAGGCCGTATGACGCCGAAGCGCTGCGCTTCTACCGCGAGAAAACCGGGCGCGACAAGGCGGTGACGCCGCCGCAAGCGCAGAACGCGCTGGAGTCGCTGCGCCAGCGCTCGCCAGCGCTGGTGTGGAAATCGGCCCGGGGTGAATACGCGGTGGAAGACGCGGCCATGCACCGCTGGTACGAAACCCGGGCAGCGGCCGGCACCTGGCCACCGCTGAGCCGGCAAGGCAACCTGCTACCAGACACCGAGTAGTCCGCCGCTGCAACGCATTGACCCCAAAACCGACGACACAAAAATCAGGGAGCCCGTCGTGAACGATGTCAGCAAACCGGAGCGCGCCACCCAACACCGGGTGGTGCAGCTGCTGTGCCAGGAACTGGGTTACCGCAACTTGGGTGACTGGACCGAGCGCGCCAATAACGCTCCGATTGAAGAAACGCTGCTCACCGCCTTCTGGCAGACCAAGGGCTACACGCCCGAGCAAATGAGCCGGGCGCTGAACACGCTTCGCAGCGAGGCCGCCAACCCCACCCGCACTCTGTACGGCAACAACCAGGCGGTGTACAGCCTGCTGCGCTACGGCGTGCCGGTGAAAACGGGCGCAGGCGAACAGGCCGAGACGGTGCACCTGGTGGACTGGGAACACTCCGACGCCAATGACTTTGCGGTGGCGGAAGAAGTAACGCTGAACGGCGGCCTGGAGCGCCGGCCCGACGTGGTGCTGTACCTGAACGGGCTGGCCGTGGGTGTGCTGGAGTTGAAAAACAGCCGGGTGAGCATTGGCCACGGGATCCGCCAGAACCTGTCCAACCAACTACCCGAGTTCAACGAGGGCTTCTTTGCCACGGTGCAGCTGGTGATGGCGGGCAACGACAGCGAGGGCCTGCAGTACGGCACCATTGCCACACAAGAAAAGTACTTCCTGAAGTGGAAAGAAGACGAGGCCGACAACGCAGGTTACAAGCTCGACAAGTACCTGCGCAAGCTGTGCAGCAAGCCGCGGCTGCTGGAGATCGTGCACGACTTCGTGCTGTTCGACGCCGGCATCAAGAAGCTGCCACGGGTGCACCAGTACTTTGGCATCAAGGCGGCGCAGGCGCATGTGTTGAGGCGCCAGGGCGGCATCATCTGGCACACGCAGGGCGCGGGCAAAAGCATCTTGATGGTGCTGCTGGCGCGCTGGATTCTGGAGAACCTGCCGCAGGCGCGCGTGCTGATCGTGACCGACCGGGACGAGCTGGACGAGCAGATCGAGCGCGTGCTGGGCGACGCGGGCGAAACGGTGTACCGCACCGACAGCGGCAAGGACCTGATGCGCCAGCTGGCCCTGCCCTCGCCCCGGCTGATGTGTTCGCTGGTGCACAAGTTTGGCGGCCAGGCGCGCGGCAAGAGTGAGGCGGAGTTCGAGCAGTTCATCAAGGACGTGCAGGCTGCACCCAGCGCCACCTACGGCGAGCTGTTTGTGTTTGTGGACGAGTGCCACCGCACGCAGAGCGGCCGGCTGAACCGGGTGATGAAGGCGCTGATGCCCAACGCGGTGTTCATTGGCTTCACCGGCACCCCACTGCTCAAGGAAGACAAGGCCACCAGCCAGGAGGTGTTTGGCGGCTACATCCACACCTACAAGTTCGCCGAAGCGGTGGAAGACAAGGTGGTGCCGACATTGACCAGCGGCTGGGCTCGACCGACCAGATCGACCAGTGGTTTGCCGCCAAGACCAAGGGCCTGAACGACTGGCAGCGCGACGAACTGAAGAAGCAATGGGGCACCATGCAGAAGGTGCTGAGTTCCCGCTCGCGCATGGACCGGGTGGTGGCCGACATCGTGTTCGACTTCGCGACCAAGCGCCGCCTGTCCAACGGGCGCGGCAACGCCATGCTGGTGGCGGCCAGCATCTACGAGGCCTGCAAGTATTTCGAACTGCTGCAGAAGACGCCGTTCAAGGGGCGCTGCGCCATCGTCACGTCGTACAACCCGCTGACCAGCCACATCACGCTGGAAGAAACCGGCGCCCACACCGAGAGCGACAAGCAGGTCATCTACAACACCTACACCGAGCTGCTCAAGGACGTGGTGGCGAGCAGCAGGCCAAGGAACGGTTCATCAAGGAACCGGCCAACATGCAGTTGCTGGTGGTGGTGGACAAACTGCTGACCGGCTTTGACGCCCCGCCCTGCACCTACCTCTACATCGACAAATCGATGCAGGACCATGGCCTGTTCCAGGCCATCTGCCGCACCAACCGGCTGGACGGTGACGACAAGGACTTTGGCTACATCGTGGACTACAAAGACCTGTTCAAACGGGTGGAGAAAGCGATAGCGGTTTACACCTCGGAACTGGACACCAGCGCGGGCGGCAGCGACCCGCAGGTGATGCTGAAAGACCGGCTGGACTTGGCCCGCGAGCGGCTGGATGCGGCGTTCGAGGCCCTGCACCTGCTGTGCCAGCCGGTGTTACCGCCGCAGGGCGACCTGGACCACATCCACTACTTCTGTGGCAACACCGAGATCCCGTCGGACCTGCAGGAGCGGGAACCACAACGTGTGGCGATGTACAAGGCCGTGGTGGCGCTGATCCGAGCGTGGGCGAATGCGGCCGACGAACTGGAGGGCGCGGGATATTCGCCCCAGGACGTGGACCGCATGAAGGCCCAGCTGAAGCATTACCTGGACCTTCGCGACCTGGTGCGACAGGCAGCGGGCGAAACGCTGGATCTCAAGGCCTACGAGGCCGACATGCGCCACTTGATCGACACCTACATCGAAGCCTCGGCGCCGCGCAAGATTTCGCCGTTTGACGACATTGGCCTGTTGGACCTGATCGTCAAGACCGGCATCGCTGAAGCCATCGCCAAAAAGCTGGCGAACGTGAAGAACAACCACGAGGCCGTGGCCGAGAGCATCGAGAACAACGTGCGCAGCAAGCTCATCAAGGAGCAGTTGACCGATCCGGCGTTCTTTGAGCGCATGTCGGCCCTGCTGGACGAGATCATCCGGCTGCGCAAGCAGAAAGCCATCGAGTACGAGGAATATCTGCAGCGCATTGCCACCCTGACCCGACAGGTCATGAGCGGCAAGACGGACGACACCCCGAAGCAGCTGAACACCCCGGGCCGCCTGGCGCTGTACAACAACCTCAAGGCTTGGGTGACCACCAACACGGCCGGTCAGCCACACGCACCCTATGGCGGCAACGATGCGACGGTGGCCATGGTGATGGCGCTCGACGCGTCCATCAAGGAACACCGGCCTGACGGCTGGCGCGGCGTGACGGCCCGGGAGCAACTCGTCAAACAGGCGATCTACAACGTGGTCAAAGACATCGACGCGGTGAACCGCATCTACCCCATCGTGTTCGCCCACAAGGAATACTGATGGCGGTGCACATCGAGCTGGGTGACATACGGGCTGAGGTGATCCGCAAGGACATCAAGCACCTGCATCTGAGCGTGTTGCCGCCCATGGGACGTGTGCGCATTTCAGCACCGCAACACATGAAGCTGGACACGATCCGCGTGTTCGCCATCTCGCGGCTGGCCTGGATCAAGACCGAGCAGCACAAGATGCAGGCGCAGCCTCGCGAAGCGCCCCGCCAGTTCCTGACGCGTGAGAGCCATTACGTCTGGGGCCAGCGCTACTTGCTGACCCGCCATGAGCACGAGGGTGCGCCCAAGGTGGAGCTGAACCGCAACCGCCTGGGTATGTGGGTTCGGCCCGGAATGGACGAAGCACGGTGCCAGGAGCTGCTGGACGGCTGGTACCGCGATCAGATCCGGGCCACAGTGCCAGGGTTGATCGCCACCTGGTCAGCGGTGCTGGGCGTGAAGGTCAATAAAGTGTTCGTCCAACGCATGAAGACCCGCTGGGGCAGCTGCAACCCAACGGCTGCCACGATCCGCCTGAACACCGAGCTGGCGAAGAAGCCCGCAGAGTGCCTTGAATACATCGTGGTGCACGAACTGACTCACCTGCTTGAACCTACCCACGGCCTGCGATTTGTGCAACTGATGGACCACTTTCTGCCGCACTGGCAGCAGCGGCGGGAACTGCTGAATGCACTACCTGTGCGGCATCATGAGTGGGGGTATTGATACCCTGGACCGTGTGCCGTCTGACTTCGGGCTTCGACGGCGGGACTTCAAGGAACTCTCGCACTTGACCAGTCTGCATCAGACGCCGCAGCCGATATCACGATCATTCCAACCTTCGAACCTGTCTACCTCGGTTGACCAATCCGAACGAAGGTGCAGCTTGCTCATGCAGCAGCTCTTCGCTATGAGAAGTCCCCGACCAGATAGGGAATCAGTGGCGGATTGTCAGGGTCGCCGTTGACAAGATGTCGACTATTTATCGACAGGTCAATGTCCTCAGGTACGGCATTAAATTCGTTATCAATGATGACGAACTGTGTTTGGGCTAACTCACCTTCAGCCAGTTCGTAGACCAGCCGGAAGAACGCTGCAATGACTTCGGGGTTCTCGACCGAGCTAACATTCTTCGTCGGAGTGTCAATGATGAGAACTGGGGGCAATCTTGAGTCACCTGCCTGCGCGCAAACTCGATGCAAGGCCAGCGCGTAGCAGGTCTTGAACAGCGCCTTCATGCCACCGCTTCCCGCGTTGTCGAACGTGAGCACCACGAGGGCTTCATCCACGCCTAGAGGTATGCGCGGATAGAAGGTCGCTGGTTCAATCTCCACTCGATAGTTGGCTCGAACATCCGGAAACTTGGCCCGAACCAAACAGTCGAGGAAGAGTTCGCCCAGTAGCGAAACGTTCTTTCGATCGTTAAAAGCCGATTTTTTGGCAGTCTCAAGTCTGGCTCGCAACTCGGATTCGTCAATTTTCAACGCCTCCGCCTGTGCCTGTTGCCCTTGAAGCACGTCAGGCAACTTTCGATATCTCAACATCGCGTCAAGTCGCTGCTCCAGAGTGGCGACCGCGCGCTCGTGCTGTAACGCCTGCGACAGAAACGCAGAGTCATACTCCCTCAGCCTGACCTCCAGCGAACGATCCGCTGCGTTGCGCGCAGATGCTATCTCCGCAGCGCGAAGCTGAACAGACCGCAATTGAGCACGCATGCGCGCCAAGGTTTCCTTCAGCTCTGCCTGACGTGCGCGCAAGTCCTCATTGACCACTGATTCGCCGAGAGCCCCCACTGCATCGGTAATGTGCTCGGGTTGTCCACAGACAACACAGAGCCCAGCATTTCGACTCGGGAGGGTTTGGGTGCATCGAGGGCACGAGGAAAAATCAACACCGCCCAGGACCATCCGCGCAGAAGCTGTTCGTTGGAAGCGAACCGAAAGCATCTGTAGCTCGTTTGCATGACGTTCAAGCTCCCCGATTCGAAAATCGATGTCCGAAGATGCCTGCTCCAGTGCGATCTGTTCTTGGGCAAGGCGTCGCGCTTGGTCTCGCAAATCCTCTGCAGCATGAGGCGCTGGCGAGCGTTGCTCTCTCGCTGCTTGCGCAGCGGCGCGCGCATGGTCGATTTCAGCCTTGGTCGATTCAATCTTCGCGTCATAGTTATTGATATCGTCCAGGCCAGCATCCATAAGCGCCTTTGCAAGCGCCTGGGCGCCGGACAACAGACCTAGGCGCTGCTCACGGACTTCCTGCAGACGCGACTCCAGTTCAGCAACCTGTTCCGTGCGGTAGCCAAGGACATATCGCAAAGCATCGACACTCTTGGCACGGATTGCGTAGTTGTCTGAGTCCAGCCGGAAGAAAACGTTGTCCATCCCCTCTTGGTCGAGGTAGCAAAATCGAAACAGGTCGCGGAAGCTCAGACGTTCAAGTCGTTCGTCGGGCGCCCCTTTTCGTCGACGTACGTACGGCGGATCCTCTTTCGCAAGATAGAAAAGGAGGTCGGACAACACCGTAACGCCAGAATCGGGCAGAACTTCGTTAGTCCCTGTCCTTGCAGGGACGAGCACTTGCAGTGTTTCCTCGCCCTCCCGCCAGGCCGCCATGATCTGATTCGAGTCCCTATCACGATGCAACGTCACCTGGACGTCGTTAACCGAAATTTCCAAAGCCGCAGAGACCATTTCCGCCTGCAAGGCAGGCGTCCAAGCGTAGCTGCCACCAAGACAGAAGTCGATGAGCCGTCCGATACTGGATTTACCTGACCCGATTGGGCCAAAAAAGTAGATGACGCCAGGCAGGTCGATTCGCTCAATCGACCTGTGCAGCGACAGATGTAGCTTCTTCAACGCAAGTTTCATATGGCGATTTCCTCTCCCCACTTCATGTCGGTCAGTTCTGGGAACGTGGCGTAGATAAAGTTCTTCAAGTCTGTCCCAGTACGATTTCCAAAACCCTTTGCAACTAGTCTTGCGCGGGTGGCTAGGCCCTCAAGTGGTTCTTGATCCGCGAGTGCCGTAGCCATGACTTGCCCCTCCGGCGTAGGCCACAGCCGAACGGTCTTTCCCTTTACGTCTACAGCTACAAGCCCTCGGGCCGACATCAACGCCACCCATCTGCGATATCGGTGGTCCCAGGGACCGTATCGGAAGCGAATCATCTTGCTTTCAATGGTCGTTCGTTCAAACTCGGCTACATCCGCCCTGCTCGGATCCTTCCCTGCAGACGTCAACGCACGTTCAAGGCAGTTGGGATAGCGCAGCAGAAAGTCCAACTTTGCGAGCTTCGTTAATCCCTCAATAGGTCGGCCTTTGTCGCCCGCATGCGCAGTCAAGAGAAGCAGCAGACGTGCCATGTGTAAGCTGTCGTCTCGCTCGGTCGCGGCGAGTGCGCGTGCAAGTTCAAGCGCCATCTTGGGACCCCTCTTCAAGCGGGGTTCCCCATGCGAACTTGCATTCGCCGGAAAGCATGCCAGCGATACCCATCAAGCTGTCTTTCGGCTCACGACATACGCGCTCTGGCTCCTCTTTGGCAAGGCTGTCCATTCGTCGCAGGATTTGCTTATAAATCGCGAGGCCACGCGTCTTCTCATCGGCATGGTCAAAGGTCATCGCCTCTATGTCTTTGCACTCAACCAGCACGGTGCTGACAAGTTGGTTCGCGATGGCGTCGAAGCCATCGGGCTCCAGCAAGGCCCTCTCCATCAAACGCTGGTCTGCTGCGTCCATGCGCATGCGCAGTGGCTCAAACTGACTGCCTAGGTAGGCATTGCGCATTTTTCGGCTGAGTACTTCGGTTCGACCAGCAGTGGCACCAATGCTTACGCCCGCCCCACTATCTACAAACCTGAAGGATGGCTGTCTAAATCGAGCCATCAACTCGACCACCGATTCTGGGGTTATGCATTTCCCTCGAAGTGCAGGTTCAGGCCGACCGTTTGTAGCGAGATACGCGACGGCGCCGTCTATTCCGTCTGCTCGTAGTCTGCATGCGGCTTGAACAAGTCCTATAAGTTCGTCCCGTAGGCGGCAACAAGCAATAGCTGTCAGCGTGGCGCAGCTGGGCAGCTTCGGAACAATGGAAGCAGCCAAGGTATCGTCGTAACCCCGAAGGACCGGCCCCTGCGCGAATCTGAGCTTGAGCAGGACTTGGAATAGCAAGATTGGATCGCCGCCGGTTTTGTCAACAAGCCCGGTAAAGGCCACCTTGTATGGCTCCTCGATCTCTGAATGAGTCGAAGCCCGCGAACAGCACTGAATGAGGCGGTCAGGACTCGCCATAAGCGAGTCCGCCCTTCTTGTTGTTGCGGCCGGCACATAGGGTGCTGCATTTGAGACGAACTCATAGCTGTCGATAACAGCTCCATGCGTCTTCTCAAAAGCACAGAACCTTGCCACTGAGTCGACAAGCGCATCGTCGCTCCAACGCCAGTGCACGTTCTCACGGCTGTCCGTCTTGACTTGGACGGCGATGTAGCGGCCGGTCGGCAGTTCCAGCAGATAGTCTTCGTGATGCTCGCACCAAAGAGCACGAATTACTCGTTCGCCGGAAAGGCTCTGCGCGAGAAGCCACACGCCAATTGCCCACTGATAGCGAAACCGCTCCTGGGTCTCGTCTCCTCGATCTGAGGGCGTGGTCGCAAGTCCTACAACCTGTTCTGGCAACCCGAGCGGTAAGGGTTCATTGTTCTTCCGTCCCATTTGCACTCCTCCGAGTCTTGCGCCAAGCACTTTGCGCAAGTATCCGGCACAGCCCACTTCGTGAAGGTCTGGCTGGCCCGAACGTCACAGAACAGTCTAAAGCACCCTATTCGGACTCCACACCAAAATTCGGAAGCTTGCAGACCACTGAAGTTCATAAGTCACGCATCCAACGTCAGCGGCGAACCTGCGGATCAACAACAGGTGTCGGGCGCTGTTTCTCTATGCCGATGTCTGGCCAGTTCTTCTGGAAGGTCCACGTCGCACTGGCCTCCTGGATGAATACCGCAATCGATCTTGCTAGCTTCACGTCCCGCGCGTCGGATGACCCAGCCAGGGCCTGCCCTATGTGCAGCCAGCCCTTCAAGGCTTCCACCCTACTGAAGCGAACCCTGTCCCCAGAACTGATGGTGGGCCGCACCTTTCTCAACCGACCATCCTCATTGGCTTTCAGTTGCCACAGGTCCGGGTGGCTCACGCTCCGGCCGCGGGTGGCCTGCCGGGTAGCTTCTGCCTCAACCCCGTACCCACGAAGCTTCTCGGCAAAGGTTTCGCGCCATCGCTGCAGGTCGGCCTTGCGCGGGTTGAGTCGTCTGCCGCTCATGGACTCCGCCCGCACGCTGATATGCACATGAGGGTTGGCCTGGTGGTCGTGCAGCACCATCACGTACTTGTGGTCCGCCAGTTCGGTCTGCGCGAACTCGCGTGCCGCACGCTGGACGATCAGCGGGTCGGTGCCCCGGGGCATGGACAGCATGATGTTGAAGGCCTCGCGTCGGTAGCCTTCTTCCCCGATCAGGCTGCCGCCATAGCGCCAGTCTTCACCCAGTTCGTGCACAGCCGATTTGCCGAGCACCGTGTCGCCTTGTTCGGTCTCGATATCGAGTCGGCCGTTCTTGCTGATGTAGCGGAAGTGGGCGGCAATGGCCAGCATGCCCCGCCCTCCCCCAGTGACTTTGACCATGACCTGGGGCGCGCGCTTCACAACGGTGGCTTCAATGCGCTTGCGAATGGCGTCCGCGCGATGACGCATGCCGCCGTCGCCCAGCCTGGGCTGCGGCTTGACCTTGACCACGCGGTTGCCCGGGTAGAACAGGCGGTCACCCCACTGGATGAGCACCCCATCGATGTTCGGCGCTTGGCTCATGGCGTTCTCCTTGAAATCACCGGTTGGCCCGGTGGGTGGTTTCAGCGGATGACACACGCGGGCGCAGATCAGCCATCAGGGCCGCCGCCTGTGTGAGATGGCGATGGATGTCTCCGTCCAGCGTGTCGAGCATGTCGCGATAGACCAGCGCCTTTTGCACGTTGCTCTGGGTCAGCAGGCGCGTGAGGGCGTGGATGTTGCGGCTGAGGCTGGAGAGCTGCGCGTTGGACGTGTTGAGCGCAGAGAGCAACTCGGTGCGGTTTGCGCCCGTGGTCAACGCGGGGATACCGGCGACGAGCCCTGCCAGGTAGGCGCCGCGCGACAGACCTGCTGCGCGCGAACCGGCTGCCAGTTTCTCCGCCTCAGAGGTTGTCAATCTGATTGACAACTTGATCTGGGACTGGCGCAAAGGGGCGATGCTCTCGAAACCTGTGATCGGCGGTGGAAGCGATTCAGGCCGCCCAAGTTCGCGGGCCACAGCCCGACGAACCAGCACCGACACGCTCTCACGCCGAGCCTGTGCATGGGCCACCAGCGCGGCCTTCAGACCGCGCATATCGACCGTGACGAAGTCAGGGTTGTGGGTGTTCATGGGTCAACCGAAAGGCGCAAACGTGAGCGAAGCGAGTCGTTTGTGAAACCGGCGGCGTGCCGCCTATCCTGCAATCCACCATGCACCTATGCTCTCCGAGGATCGACCGATCCGAGGTGCTGGATTCACCCCAAAATCCAGCAGAACGCAGGCAAGCTCCCGCCCACCAGGTTGTCAAACCGTTTGACAACCGGTGAGGCAAGGGACCGCGATCAGAGGGAGATTTGCCGCAGGTCGATGGCGTCAAAGCCAGGGCTCCTGCTGCTGGGAGAACGTCGAACTTCTGTTGTTGTGACCGAGTGAGTTGTCAAACCGTTTGACAACTCACTTCGCCGACCAGCCCATGAGGGTCAGCTGACTGGCCTGCACCGCTTGCACCGAGCCTCCACTTTCGGGAGTCACGTAGACCTGCCCTACTTGTGGTGGCGCCTGCAGAGTGTTCACCACAACCTGCGCATCGCCCAGACTGGCTATCAGCCTCAGTGGTGCTGGCCGAGGGGCACGGGTCACAGGTTCTGGGGCAACAGGAGGTGATTTGTGCCCCTTCACAGATTGGCCCTGGTCTGCGCCCTGCCCCAGACTGGCTTCCATGGATTCGATCAGCGCCGACGTTCCACGGCGGACACTGCCCGAACCTTCCGTGAGATCGTTTCGCAGAGCAGCGACACTCTCACGGGTGATGGCGTCCCGGTCTGATGCCCAGGCCTCGACGTACTGGGGATGCTGACCCGCCAGTTTGCGCAAGTCGTACAGCTCGGCCAGTCCCCGACAGCGCCGTTCCCGGTACGCAGCCAGCAACCAGTCCGGCGGGTCGATCAGCGCCGTCGCCAAGGTCACGTACTGCCGGCTTTTGCCGATGGCCCGTGCGATGTCGGCCTGCGTCTGCCCCTGGTTCAACGCCCGTTGCACGAACAGCGCAATCTCCAGCGGGCTCAGGCCCTTGCGCTGTTCGTTCTCGATGAACTGGTCCACGCTGTTGGCGGTCTGGTCCACGAAGGCGGGTATCTCGAACAGTCCGACCCGCTTGCAGGCTCGCAAGCGACGGGCGCCGAAGTTGAGCATCCATCGCCCAGGCTGGGTGGGGTGTGTGCGCACCGAGACGGGCTGGCGCACGCCCCGTTCTCGAATGGTTTCGGCCAGTTCGTCCAGGCTCTGATCGTCGAACTCCTGCCGGGGCTGGTCCGGGTCTTCGTCGATGGTGTCCAGCGGAATCCGCAAGGGGGTCCCGCCTTCTCCCCCGGTCGGCGGCAGCAGGTCCAGACTATCCAGCGACAGGGCCATGGTCCGCTCCGTTGATGGGGGTGATGGGGGTTGTCTGTGTCGGCACTCCATCCAGCACAGCTTTGGCGATCACGACCATTGCCATCTCGATCTCGCGCCAGGCGTCTCGCGCGGCGGTCTTCTTCATCTCCCACAGCGCCAGGCCTTCGGCCTGCGCTTCGGCCACGGCCGAGCGGCGTGGCATGGACGCGTACTGCCCTGGCCTGGGCCCGTAGGGGATCAGGATGGGGTGGAACTTCTGGACCAGCTGCAGGAAGTTCTCCCGCTGAAACGGATTGGCCTCCACCATCACCGGGAGCAAGCCGATCAGGTGCAGCTTCGGGTTGAGCATCGACGTGATCTTTCGCACCCCCACCCGAGGGTGGTTGAGCAGTGCGTGCACGCCGTCCAGGGCTTCCTGGTTGAGCTGGACCGGCGAGAGTACGAAATCGGCCGAGGCCAGCGCCGCGATCATGCGGATGTCCGGGTTGGGATTGGTGTCGATGAGGCAGACATCGAACCGGTCGTCCATGGCCTTCAGGAAGGCCCGCAGGTGGTTCGCGAAGTCGTTGTGCAGGCTGGGCTGGCGCTCCAGCCCGGACAGGTCCCGGTCGGCCGCGACAAGGACGAAGTCCGCCGCCGGTATGACCGGGTTCACCTGCGTGAGCAAGGCGCTGGCCGGGACATCGGCCACGGCCGCGCGCTGGGACTTGCGCAGCGGGTCGGAGAAATTGCCCTGGTGGTCCAGGTCGATGGCCAGCACGCGGCAGCCGAGTTTGCGGAAGTAGTGGGCCAGCAAGGTGGCGACGGCGGATTTGCCGACGCCACCCTTCTGGTTGGCGAGCACAAGCGTCTTCATGGGGAGTCCTCCAGCGCGACCGACAAGGGAGGTCGAGGCGGAGGACGTTTCCCGGGCGCCGCGCTCGATGCGCCAGCGGCCGGGATCGCGCGAGCCGGCGCCGGCCGGCGCACGCACCGTCCGATGATGGGTGCGCTGCGGCGTATGGGCGGCGCTGGATTCGGGGTTGAATCCAGCGCCGAGTTCGTTCAATCCTTGTGCATCACGCCTTGAGCTTGCGCATCTCTTCGGCCAGCACCCACAGCGCCCGGTTCAGGCTCACGCTGCGGTCGATGCTGCCCACCGGGCGGGTGTGCAGGCGCCTGCCCTTGGCACCGCGACCGGGCTGGCCACCACGCAGGGCGTTTTCCTGAACCCGCTGGAACGTGGTCCACAGGCTGTTGCCGAAGTCCTCCGGCCGACGGGCTTCGATCAACTGTTCGGCGGTCACCGGCGCAGGTGGTTCGCCCTCCCCTCGTTCACCGTAGCGCAGCGCCAGGGCGGCGGTGGCAAAGGCCTGCTGTTCCTCGCGCTGCAGCGGCAGGGACTTCATGCGGTCGGTGGACGCGTCCACCAGCTCGAAGTCCTCCAGCACCCGGAAGGCGCCTTCGATCACCTCGTCCTGGATGTTGCCTTTGTGAGGGATGCGGATGTCGTTGGTGACATCGCCGACCACCAGTCCGTTGCAACAGACGAACCTGAACAGACCCGAAAGCATCTGGTAACTGCTGGCGCCGTCATGGCTGTTGATCAGGATGATCTCGTTGGCCTCGGGCCGGGTGTTCACCTGACCCGCGTGACGCATGCGGATCATGTGTTTGGTGAACTCGGTCTTGCCTTCGATGCGGCTTTTGCTCTGGGCCACCATGAAGGGCTCGAAGCCTTCCTGGCGCAGACCGCGCAGCACGTCGATGGTGGGAATGTAGGTGTAGCGCTCGGAACGACTACCGTGTTTGCCTTCGGCAAAGATGGACGGCGCAGACTGACGCATCTGGTCTTCGGCCAGCGGGGTTTCGCTACGGATGACAAAGGTGTTCTGACCAAAGCGGGCGGCCAGTCGGGGGGAATGGGCGGTAGAGATCATGGTGATGCTCCTGGTTCGGAAAATGCGGAGTGAGGGATACCGGGCGGACGAACCGCCCGGTGTGTGAATTCAGGCGTGTGCCGGTTGGCGTTCGCTGCGGGCCTTGCGGCTGCTGTTGGGTGCGCTGGGGGCGGCTGGGGCTGGATCGCCTGCGCTCTCGCGCGCGCGGCGGGCCTCGCCTTCGGCCTTGCTGTCGAGGTAGTCGATTTCGTCCACGGTGAAGGCCAGCCCGTAGACCTCGACCCCGTCG
>LNFM01009499.1_pt1 | contig 14119 bp, 19 predicted proteins | sample 596031 | NCBI WGS metagenome assembly LNFM01 (sample SAMN04254537, study PRJNA301005) | activated carbon metagenome | isolation source: dual media filters at the Ann Arbor, Michigan drinking water treatment plant | place: USA: Ann Arbor
CGCACGAGCACATGAAGGCCATGAAGGACCAGGCCATCGTCTGCAACATCGGTCACTTCGACAACGAGATCGATGTCGCGTCGCTCAAGCAGTATCAGTGGGAAGAGATCAAGCCGCAGGTCGACCACATCATCTTCCCCGCCGCCGATGGCAAACCGGGCAAGCGAATCATCCTGCTTGCCCAAGGACGGCTGGTGAACCTGGGCTGCGGCACCGGCCATCCGAGCTACGTGATGTCGAGCTCGTTCGCCAATCAGGTGATCGCGCAGATCGAACTGTTCGGCAACACCGACAAGTACCCGGTCGGCGTCTATGTGCTGCCCAAGCACCTGGACGAGAAGGTGGCCCGCCTTCAGCTCAAGAAGCTGACCGCGCAGCTGACCGACCTGACCGACGCGCAGGCGGCGTACATCGGCGTGGGCAAACTAGGCCCGTACAAGCCCGACCACTACCGCTACTAGCCAGCGGCGCCCTCGCGCGCGGTTGATTTGCCAGTCTGGCGCTCCTCACAACGGCGCGCCGGATTTCGGTTCATCGATTGCAAGCAGGGCGCTGACACGCTGCTCATGTCGCCGGTCTCGGCCGGTCGACATGGGCTGATCGACAACCAACGTTCGAGAGCAAGCGGAGCACACCATGCGCATTCTGCTGGTCTGGGTACTCAACGCGGTCGCGCTGTGGCTCGTCACGGTCATCGTGCCGGGCGTGCAGGTGCAGGATCCGCTGACCGCCTTCATCGCCGCCGTCGTCCTCGGCCTGGTCAATGCCCTGGTGAAGCCGGTGCTGATCATCTTGACGCTGCCGATCACCGTGGTCACGCTGGGCCTGTTCCTGTTGGTCATCAATGCGCTGCTGTTCTGGGCAGTCGCATCGCTGCTGCCCGGGTTTCACGTGGCCGGCTTCTGGTGGGCCATGTTGGGCGCATTCGTCTACAGCGTGTTGACCTGGGCCTTCTCCGCCCTGCTGCCCAAGAAGTCATGAGCGCGGTCGTCGCAAATGACGCGCACGCCGCCCACGCGCGGCGCGCACTCTGGGCGCTTATCGGCCTGGCACTGACCATCGGCGCCTCCTCTGCGGCGGTCGATGCGCGGCAGGTGGACGAGCCGCCGGTCTGGACGCTCATCTACAACCTCGGATTCGGCGCACTCACCTTCGCCTGGGTTCACTTCGACAGCCTGCGGCGTGACTACCGTCCGTCGCTGCTGCTGCGTCTGGGCGTGGTGCTGCTCGCGGTGGTGGCGCTGCCTTGGTACCTCGTCCGCAGCCGCCGCGGTGCCCAGCGCTGGCTGTCACTGGTGCGCCTGGCGGGGTTCTTCGTCGTCCTGGTGGGCGCGGCCTCGTTTGGCTACGGGCTGGCGGCCGCTGTCCTATAGAGAAAGTCACCTCAGATGACCAGTGCACGCAGCTTCAGCTTCGAGTTCTTTCCGCCCAAGACGCCCGAAGGCGCCGACAAGCTGCGACTGGTTCGCGGTCGGCTCGCGGCGCTGGAGCCGACCTACTTCTCCGTGACCTTTGGCGCCGGCGGCTCGACCAAGGAAGGCACCTGGAACACGGTGGCCGAAATCGCGAAGGAGAACCTGGCGGTCGCGCCACACATCTCATGCATCGGCACGACTCAGGCGTCGGTGGCCGAGCTGATCGAGGCCTATCGAGAGCGTGGCGTGCGGCGCCTGGTGGCCCTGCGCGGCGACATGCCATCGGGCGCAGGATCCGGCGGCGGTGACTTTCGCTATGCCAGCGAACTGGTGGAATTCATCCGCCAGAAAACGGGCGACTGGTTCCACATCGAAGTGGCGGCCTATCCGGAAGTGCACCCGCAAGCGCGCTGCGCCGACGACGACCTGCGCAACTTTGCGCGCAAGGTGGCAGCCGGCGCCAACTCGGCGATCACCCAGTACTTCTACAACTCCGACGCCTACTTCCGTTTTGTCGACGAGGCGGACAAGCTCGGCGTGCGCGTGCCGATCGTCCCGGGGATCATGCCGATCACCAACTACACGCAGCTGGCCCGCTTCTCCGATGCCTGCGGTGCGGAGATCCCGCGCTGGATCAGGCTGCGCCTGCAAGGCTTTGGCGACGACCGGGAGTCGATCCGCGCATTCGGGCTGGACGTGGTCACCGACCTGTGCGATCAACTGCTGATGGCGGGCGCACCCGGGCTGCACTTCTACACGATGAACCAGGCAGAACCGATGCTCGAACTGTGGTCACGCCTGAATCTGTCGCCGGCGCGACCGGTCGCAGGCAACGACCGCTAGCGCGCTGCGGTTCGCCTGCCGGCTCAGGCAGGCGGCAGGCGATACGGTTCGTCTTCGACGACGAACTCGTTCTCCAGCGCGGCATCGTGTAGCCACGCGTGCATCGCAGGCAGCGCGAGCATGGTGCGCAGGTAGTCGTGCACGGAGGCAGGCAGGTCCGGTTGATACGTGTTGAAGCGAAACACGACCGGAGCGAAGAAGGCGTCGGCTGCACTGAAGCGACCGAACAGGAACGGGCCGGCGGCCGCATTGGCCTCACGCTGCGTGGTCCAGATGTCACTGATGCGATCGATGTCCCGCTGCACGGCAACGTTCCAGCCACGGCCAGGCAAGTGCGCTGTCACGTTCATGCCCATCATCGACCGCAACGTGTCGAAACCGGCATGGACCTCGGCGCACAAGGCGCGCGCCAGCGCGCGCTCGGCCGGGCGTGCCGGCCACAGCTGCAAGCTGGCGTACTTCTCGGCCACGTACTCGACGATCGCCAGGCTGTCCCACACGACGATGTCGCCATCCACCAGCACCGGCACCTTGCCAACCGGCGAATACCGTCGCACCTGCGCGGTGAAGTCCGGCGCGTTGAAGCTGATGCGCTCCTCCACGAAGTCGATGCCGGCATGCCGCATCAGCAGCCACGGCCGCAGCGACCACGACGAGTAGTTCTTGTTGCCGATGACGAGTTTCATGGCGTGTGCGTGCATTGGCCACCGCGATGCGTCGCCGGCTCACGCTGACCCGCATGGCCGGTGATCCAGCCACCGATCGACGCGAGCCGCTGTCGCAACCGCAAGGCACCGACCAGGTCACGCATGCGTTGACCGATTGTCGGCGCCGCCTCGACCACCTGTACCCGGGCTTCGCCCAGTCCTTCGATCACGGCACGCCCGCGGGATTTGAGCGCCAGTTCGGCACCGCTGCCGGCGAACACGTCTTGCGACGTGCCCTCTTCGGTCAGCCACAGGTTGCCGTAGAGCACGCGCACCTTCCTGCCGGGCCTGCCTTCGAGCACCAGCAACTGCTCGTACCCGAGATCGACCGTGCGTGATGTTCCTGCTGTCCATTCGCCTCGCATGTGCTGCTCCTGTGCGCGCGATGCGCGCGCTGCTTAGTGGGGCGAATTACAGGCTCCTAAAGGCTGGCCGGCAAACGAAAAGGACGCAGTTGATGCATGCATCATGCGCATGTATGGTGACTCGCCCTCTCCAATCGCGCGGCCCCCTCTGATGCCGAAACACCCCAGCCAGCCCACATCGTCGCGCCCGCGACGCAAGCGCCCGATCCAACTGCAGGCGCTGCGCGGCTTCGAGTCCGCGGCCCGTCATCGCTCATTCACGCTGGCCGCCGCCGAGCTGAAGCTCACCCAGTCGTCGATCAGTCGGCAGGTGGCGGCGCTGGAAGCGGACGTCGGCCTCGCGCTGTTCACCCGACATACGCGCGCGCTGCGGCTGACGCCGGCCGGTGAGCGCCTGTTCTTGTCGGTGCAGCAGGCGCTGGCGGCGATCGACCGCACGGTCGACGAGGTTCGGGGCGGCGGCGCGGCACGCCGCGTCACCGTGGCGACCTATGCGTCTTTTGCATCGCTGTGGCTGGTGCCGCGCCTGGCGGAGTTCCAGCGGCTGCACCCGGGGATCGAGATCCGCATCGACGCGGCGGATCGGCTGGTCGATCTGGAAGCCGAGGGCGTCGATATCGCGCTGCGCTGGCTGCGCCCCAACCTGCCGCCGCCGGCCAACGCCGTGCTGCTGGGCAAAGAGGAGTTCAACGTCGCCTGCAGTCCGCGCCTGCTGCAGACCGCCGGCGTCACGCTGAAGTCCCCGTCCGATCTCGATCAATTACCGGTGCTGGCGATGGACGAGTCGGTCCCGAGTGCGCCGTACAGCAGCTGGGACAAATGGTGCAGCCTGGCCGGCATTGCGCCGATCGAGGGCGTGGCGCGGCTGGTCTTCACCTATGTCGATCAGTCGGTCCAGGCGGCCGTACGCGGGCAGGGTGTCGCGCTGGTGCGCACGCCGTTCCTCGACGACCTGGTGGCCTCAAACGACCTGATCGTGCCGTTTCCGCAGCTGCGCAAGCCCACCGGTTTTCGCTACTTCCTGGTCGACAACCCGCTGCGCCGCGACCTGCCGCACGTGGCGGCCTTCCGTGACTGGGTCATCGCCGAGTTCAAGCGCGGGCCACACCGCATCACGTGAGCGGTGCGGTGGCGGTGAGGTGGTGCGCGGCTGCTAGGCGACGCCGGCCTGATGCGCCTGGCGATCCGCGTGATAGCTGGAGCGCACCATCGCCCCAGAGGCGACGTTGGAAAAGCCCATCGCCAGCCCCTCGCGCTCGAACAGGGCGAACACGTCGGGGTGGACATAGCGCTGCACGGGGTAGTGCGCGTTGCTGGGCGCCAGGTACTGGCCCAGCGTCAGCATCTCGACATCGTGCGCACGCAGATCGCGCATCGCATCGAGGATCTCGTGATCCTCTTCGCCCAGGCCGAGCATCAATCCGCTCTTGGTCGGCACGTCCATGCCGCGCGCGCGCAAGCGGCGCTTGAACTCCTGCAGCAGGCGCAATGAGTGCGCGTAGTCGGAGCCGGGGCGCGCCACCTTGTACATGCGCGGCACGGTTTCCATGTTGTGGTTCATGACATCGGGCGGTGCGGCTTCAAGGATCTCGAGCGCCCGGTCCAGTCGACCGCGGAAGTCGGGTACCAGCACCTCGATGCGCGTGGCCGGCGACAGCGCCCGCACCGCGCGGATGCAGTCGACGAAGTGCTGCGCGCCGCCGTCTTTCAGGTCGTCGCGATCGACCGAGGTGATGACGACGTAGGCGAGCTTGAGCGCAGCAATCGTCTTGGCGAGGTTGGCGGGCTCATCGACATCGAGCGGCTGCGGCCGTCCATGCGCCACGTCGCAGAAGGTGCAGCGGCGCGTGCACTTGTCGCCCATGATCATGAAGGTCGCCGTGCCCTTGCCGAAGCACTCGCCGATGTTGGGGCAGCTGGCTTCTTCGCACACGGTGTGCAGCCGGTGCTCGCGCAGGATGTTCTTGATCTCGTAGAAACGGGTCGAGGCCGAGCCGGCCTTCACGCGGATCCAGTCGGGCTTGCGCAGGGCAGCACGGGTCTCGCGTGCGGCGATGACTTCTACCGGAAACTTCTTGAACACGACCCCGGTCTTGGCGTCGCCTTTCTTCTTGGCAAACGGGTCGAGGGTCGGGGTGCCGGACGCGTCCGGCTTCTCAGGAGAACTCATCGCGCGATGTCGATCGGTGCGGGTGCGGGTGCAGCGGAATCGAGGCGCGGCGACAGATGCTGCACCAGGCGCTCGCAGAGCAGGTCGGCCGCCTGCTGCCACGTGACGGTCGAACCCAGTGTAGCCAAGTCGACCGTCGGCAATCCGGCGTAGCCACAGGGGTTGATGCGGGAGAACGGCGCAAGATCCATCGCCACGTTGAGCGCCACCCCGTGATAGCTGCACCCGCGCGTGACCTTGATGCCGAGCGCGGCGATCTTCGCCAGCCCGGTCAGTTCGCCGGTAGCCCGGCTGTCTGGCCATGTCACGTAGACACCGGGGGCGCCACGCGCGCGCCGCCCGTCGACGCCACAGGCAGCAACCGTCTGCACCACCGCCTGCTCGATGCGGAACACGAGTTCCTTCACGTAAATGCCGAGTCGACGCAGGTCGACCAGCACATAGATCACCACCTGCCCGGGTCCGTGATAGGTCACCTGTCCACCGCGATCGCTCGCCACCACCGGGATCTCGCCAGGCTGCAGCAAATGGTCGCGCTTGCCGGCCTGACCCAGGGTGAACACCGGTGCATGCTCGACCACCCACAACTCGTCGCGCGTGGTGGCGGTGCGCTGCGCGGTGAACGTGCGCATCGACTCCCACGTGGCAGCGTAGTCGGCGCGCCCAAGCGCGCGCACCACGGGCGCCGGCGGCAACGCGGTCATCGCAGCCTCAAAGCACGACCTTGACCAGCGGATGGCTGGTCAGCTCGCGGTACAGCGCATCGAGCTGCTCGCGCGAGGTGGCCCGGATCGTGGCCGTCACCGACAGGTAGTTGCCGCCACGGGAGGCGCGCAGTTCGACCGTCGCGGCATCGAAGTCCGGCGCGTGCAGCCGCACCACGCGCAGGATCTCCTGTACAAAATTGTCGACGCGCTTGCCCATGACCTTGATCGGAAAGTCGGTCGGAAAAGTCAGCAGTGATTCGCCGTCGGGGCTGGTAAGTGTCTTCATCGCGTAAACCGTGTGGCTCGGCGCGCGTGAGCCGGCCGGGCTGATCGAGGTCAGTGCAGCGCCTCGATGGCCTGGTCGTAGCCCGCGCGCAACTTGGCATAGATGGGGCCGGGCGCGCCGGTTCCAACCGGGGCACCGTCCAGCCGCGTGATCGGCAGGATCTCGCGCGTGGCCGCCGACAGCATCAGCTCGTCGGCCGCTGCCACGTCCGTCTGCGACAGGCGGCGCACTTCGAACGGCACACCGGCCTGGGCGCACAGCTCGCCGATGAAGCCGTAGCGAATCCCTTCCAGGATCAGGTGATCGCGCGGCGCCCCGATCACGGTGCCGTCCTTGACCACCCACATGTTGCTCGCCGAGCCTTCGGTGAGAAAACCATCACGGAACTGCACCACCTCATCGGCGCCTTGCTCGGCGGCGAACTGGCGCGCCAGCACCGCGCCCAGCAGCGACACGCTCTTGACGTCGCAGCGCAGCCACCGCTCGTCACGCCGCGTCACTGCGGTCAGCCCCTGGGTGCGCGGCGCCTGGCCGGGCCGCGCGAAGGGCGTGGTCATGGCAAACACCGTTGGCGTGCTGTCCTTGGGGAACGCGAAGTCGCGCTTGGCCGCGCCGCGCGTGACCTGCCAGTAGATGAACTGGTGCTCGGCCGGACTGGTGGCGATCAGGTCGTCGATCAGCGCGCGCCACTGCTCGCGACTGAGCGGATTGGTCAGGCCGATCTCGCGCGTGCTGCGCTCGAACCGGTTGAGGTGATGCTCGAAGCGGAACGGCTTGCGGTAGTACACCGGCACCACTTCGTAGATGCCGTCGCCAAAGATGAAGCCGCGGTCGAGCACCGAAATCTTCGCCTCGGCCAGCGGCAGGAACTCGCCGTTCAGATAGCAGGTGGAGTCGTCGAATGTCATGGATGGGTCATCAGGGGGCGGCCGCCTCGGGGCGGTTCGCACGGGTCACGGAATGGGTGCGGATGGCGCGCGAGGGACTCTGTTCGGACTCTGATCGGCTCGGGCTGGACTCGGAGGGGAGGCGGAGAAAACGCGGAGGGCACGCGGAGGGGACTTTACGCCGTGCCTGCCCAGGCAAGCGTCGCGCCGACACTGGTGCAACGCTGCGGCAGCCACAGCGCGACGCGTTCAACGCCGGTTTCGCAGCGCCCGCAGGTAGTCTGCGGCAGCAGCCTCGCCCATCAGGCCGGCCACCAGACGCTCGGCCTCGCGCAGCCGCTCGCGCAGTTCGTCGGCGGTGCGCGTTTGCTCCAGGCGGATCGCCATGATCTCGGCCTCGGGGCCGAGGCGCTCGGTCAATTCGCGCACGGCGCGCCGCTTGGCTTCCTCGATGGTGACAAGCGGCCGCTCCTCCGCCTCATTGGCAACGGTGTTGACGTCGAGCGCCTCACGAGGCGCCAGCGTCGACTCGCGCGGCTCTTCGACACGCAGGCCGATGGCCATCGTGGTCGGCCCGGCGAACCCACTGCCCTGGCGCGCGATGAAGCCTTGCGAATCGAGCAGATTGATCACCACGTCGAGATCGCTGGTGCGCAGCATCGCGCCCAGTTCGGCAAGGGAGCGCCGACCATCGATCATGATGAGGACGCGGCGCGCAGCCATGTTCAGCGCACCGCCGCGGGTGGCCACCTCGGCCACGCCCTTGGGGGTCTTCGCGAACACGAGCTTGTCGTTCGGTGATGCCATGCGGGCGGTGCTCGGGTGGTCCCGACGCTCCTGGTTGTCGTGTCGCGCGGGATGGCGGAATGGGAAGCGTGTGTCGTTGCTGCAGCGCTGATTGGGCTTGTATCGACTTTGATAAGGGCAGTCAACCGTCGATGCCACCGACCTCGGTATCCGGCGCCGCCTCGATCGCATCGGCTGCCAACACATGCCGCAGCACCAGTTGCTTCAAGAGTCCCAGGCGACGATGAAAGAAGTGGTCCGCGCCGGGCAGCACCACCACCGGCAGGTCTTGCGGGCGGGCCCAGTCGAACACATCGGCCAACGGGATGGTCTCGTCCTGCTCGCCATGGATCACGAGCGTGTCACGCCGCACCTGCGGCATCGGCCACTTGCCCGCCGCACTTCCCACCAGCACCAGGTGTCGCACCGGCTGATGCTGGGCGGCGAGCGTGCGCGCCGCCCGCGCCACGACGAAACTGCCGAAGGAAAACCCGGCGAGCGCGCGCGGCGCGTCTTGTGCCGGCGCCTGCGCGCCGAGCCACTCGTGCGCGTGCGCCATCAGGTGGAGGAAGTCAGCGGTCTCGCCCTCGCCATGATCGTGCGCGCCCTCGGAGGCGCCGACACCGCGGAAATTCGGCCGCAAGGCGAGCCAGCCCAGCGCAACGAAGGCGCGCGCCAGCGTGGCGGCGACCTTGTTGTCGAGCGTGCCGCCGTACAGCGGATGCGGATGACCGATGAAGGCGGTGCCCCGCGGTGGCGCCGGTGGCCAGTCGATCGCCACCTCGATGCGGCCGGCCGCCCCCTGCAGGTGACGGCGCTCGATGCGCGGGCCCACGTTGGTCCTAGATCTTCAACCGGTCGACCACCCGCCCGTGGACCAGGTGTTCATCGATGATCTCGTCGATATCGTGGGCATCCACGTACGTATACCAAGTCGCGTCCGGGTACACCACGAGGCACGGACCCTGTTCGCACCGATCGAGGCAGCCCGCCTTGTTGATGCGGACCTTGCCTTCACCCGCGAGATCGAGTTGCTTGATGCGCTGCTTGGCGTGCGCCTGCATCGCGCTGGCGTCGTGAGCATTGCAGCAGACGCGACCGTCGTCGCGCTGGTTCAGACAAAAGAAGACGTGCTTGTCGTAGTAGCTCATGTGGCTGGGTCGCCAAGGGTGATCCGAAGTTCAAACGATCGCCGGGCAGCGGCGAAGGTTGCAGCCAGTCTATCCCGCCCGCCGCAAGCCGCTGCGGCGTAACCAGGGCAGCACAGCCAAACCGACCAGAAGCAGCCACGGCCAGGCCGCGGCCAGCCACAGCGCCACCGAATGAAAGTGCGCCAGTCGACCCGGCCGGAACTGCGCCAACCAGTGCGCGTTGTAGGGGTTCTCGGGCAGCACGTTGACGGCGGCCAGCCACACCAGTGCCGCCAGCCAGGCCGCGCCGTAGACTGCCCGCGGCCGGCCGTGGGCGGCCACCAGCAACGCGAGCGCGCCGAGGCACAGTCCGCCCACGGCGCCGGGCGTCAACCAGATGAATGCGCGCTCCGGACCGAACGCTGTCGCGTACGCAAAACTGCGTGCCAGGAGGGCCGCACCGATGAACCCGAGCAGCAGCACGACACGGGGTGCCCCGGTATGCATGACGGCCGCCAGGGTCAGCCCCGCGGCGAGCATCGCCGCCACCACCACCAATGCCTCGGCAAGGACGAAGTCGGCCGCATCGAAGTCGGCCGTCAGGTTGATCTGCAAGTCCAGCAACTCGCCGTTGCCGAACAGCATCGACGCCGGCGCGAGCTGCGCCGCCGGCCACAGCGCAAGCAACACCAGCAGCACGCTGCTTTCGCGCAGGAACCAGCGCGCGCGCAGTTGTGCCAGCCGGCCGCGGTCGATCAGGCTGCTGGCGAAGGGCAGCACCAGCAGGGCGCCGACCGCCGCGCCGGTCACGTTGGTCGCGAGATCCAGGTTCGACGGGACGCGCCTCGGCAGATAGGTCTGCAGGGCCTCGATGCTGCCGGCGAGCATGACACTGGCCAGCACCGCGACCACCCAGGCGGCCGGGCCGCGGACACGCGGGTGCAACGCCAGCACCAGCAGCGCTCCGAATGGCAGATAGCCCAGCACGTTCACCACCAGGTCAAAGGTGGTGACGTGGCGCGGCAGCGGCGCATCGATGAAGGCCCAGGGGCTCACGCCCAGGTCGCGCCAGCCGGACCACGGCGCCAGACCGGCATAGACGATCAGCAACACATAGGCGGCCCAGGCCGCACGGGCGAGCGGCGAGGCGCGGCGCTGCCACGACTTGGCGTCGTTCAGGGCGGGGGAGGCAGAGCGGATCATGACTGTGGCCGTGCGCGCGAACGGTACACGGGCGCAGCAAGTTGGTCGCCGCCGCACAGGTCGGGGCGGTACGATCCCAACGACCAGCGGTTCATGCCCCCGGCACAGGGCCGAACGCCCTGTTGGCTCGCCCGCGCATCCGTTAAAGCTCTTCCTGCAACGATGACCTCCTCTGCCGCACCCGAGTCTGCCGCTGCCGCACCCAGCGCGGCACTGCGCGCCGCTTTCGCGGCGGCGCTGCGACCGGCGGCGATCGTGGCGGGCCTGCAGGCGCAGGCGGCCAGCGCCGACCGGACGCTGCCAGCCGTCGACCTGGATGCGCTCGACGTGGAGACAGTGCTTGCCACCGGCTCGACCAATGCCGATCTGCTTGCCCGCGCACGCATGCGATCGCCGGGCCGGATGCAGCTGCGCGCCGCCGTGAGTCAGACCGCCGGGCGCGGCCGGCTCGGACGTCGCTGGCATGCCGAACCCGGCGCGGCCCTGCTGTATTCGCTGGCGCTGCCGCTTGGCCAACGGCTGGCGCCGAGCGCGATCACGCTCGTCGCCGGCGTGGCGTTGGCCGACTGCCTGGCGGCGCGCGGCCTGGATGTGCGCCTCAAGTGGCCTAACGATCTGCTGCTCGGCGCCGCGCCGGGACGCAAGCTCGGCGGCGTCCTCGCCGAACTCGCGCTCGACGCCGAGGGTGAGCGCACGCTGGTGCTGGGTGTGGGCATCAACCTGTGGCTCGACGCCGCGGCGCGCGGCTCGATCGGCCAGCCGGCCGCAGCGCTGGCCGAGCGGATCCCGCTCGATAACCTGGCCGGCCAGCGCGAAGACTGGCTCGGAGCCACCGCCTGTGCGGTGCTGCAGGCGGCGAGCGACTGCCTGGTGCGCGGCTTCGTGCCGTACCAGCCGCGCTTCATGCGGCGATTTGCGGCGCTCGGCGCCGCCGTCGAAGTGATCGAACATGGCGCGCGAGTGGCCGAGGGGCGCGCACTGGGCGTCGATGGCGAAGGACGACTGCTGGTCGACCGCGGCGGCCGCGTGACCGCATTTTCCAGCGGCGAGGTCTCGCTGCGAACCCGCCCGGCCGATGCCACCGCGACCGCCGGAGGCGCCGCATGAGCCCGCCGGGCCGCCCCAAGGGCGAATCCCCGAGCGCGAAGCGTGAGGGCATTCGACATCACCCGCCGGGCCGCCCCCAGGGCGAATCCCCGAGCGCGCAGCGTCAAGCTTGGAGGTTCGTCCCGTGAGCTGGCTCGTGATCGATGCCGGCAACTCTGCCGTCAAGTGGGCCATCAGCGACCGCGATGGGCATCGCTTCATGGGCACCGGCTTCGAATCGAATGGCAGCGCGCAAGGTCTCGACGACCGCCTGCTCAGCGCCTGGGGCGGCTTGCGCTTTCGCGGCGTGTACGCAACCAGCGTGGCCGATGCCCAGGTGATGCGTGCCGTGGAGCGTGCCGTGCATGCCTGCTGCGGGCGCGACGTGACCTGGTACGGCCCGCAGCGGCACTTCGAAGGCCGCGGACTCGGCCATGGCGTCGCGCTGATCAACGGCTATCGCGATCCGCTGCAACTGGGTGCCGACCGTTGGCATGCACTGATCGCTGCCTGCGCCAAGTTCCCGGATCAACCGCTGGTGATCGTCAGTGCCGGCACCGCCACCACGGTCGAGTGCGTACGCGCGGAGCCGTTTTCCGCCGCCGTTTTCATGGGTGGCGTCATCGCACCGGGCTTTGCACTGATGCGCGAGAGCCTGGCGCGCCGAACCGCCAATCTGCCGCTGGCCGACGAAGTCGAAGCCCCCTCATCCCACGCGGCCACGACCGAGGCGGCGATCGCCAGCGGCGTGTTCTTCGCGCAGTTGGGCATGGTCGAGAACGTGGTGCGCGAGTTCTCCGCCGAACTGGAGCGCGACCAGTTGGAGCCACCGCGGCTGCTGCTGACCGGCGGCCGCGCGCGCGCGCTGTTCGCCCCGCTGTCGCGTTCGGTCCTCGCCGAGCGCGCGGTGGCGGCGCTGTCTCTCGAACACAACCTGGTGTTGCGCGGCATCGCGCTGCGCGCCCACGCTGAAATGGCACCTGCGGTGGTCGATGAGGGCAACGCACCGCCGGCCCGCGAGCCCGCGGAATGACGACCGTGTGCTTCACATTGCAGCGCAGGTCGCTCGAGGATCGATCGTGAAGCTCTTTTTTCTGCTGCTCATTGCCGCCAACCTGGCGGTGTTCGGCTGGCAGCGCGGGGCGTTCGGCGTGCTGCCGGAAAGCGGGCGCGAGCCCGAGCGCGTTGCGCGCCAGATCGAACCCGAGCGCGTCCGCGTCCTGACGCCCGATCAGGTCAAGGAACTGCGCGACCGCGCGGCGGAACGCGCTGCGGCGGCGACTGCTGCAACGACGACGTCGACCAGCGGCGATGCTGCGGTCGAGGTTGCATTCGACCCAACCGGAGGCGCCACCTGCGTTGAGTTCGGGGACTTCTCCGAGGCGCAGGCGGCGCGCCTGCGACCTCGACTCGAAGCTCTGGTCCCGGCGCAACGGCTGCAAGCGCGCAGCGTGGACGCGCCGGGCTGGTTCATGGTGTACGTGCCCCCGTTCAAGACGCGCGCGGAGGCTGATCGCGCGGCTGCGCTGATGCGCGATCAGGGTGTGAAGGAACTGGTCGTCATCGGCGACAACTCGCCGATGCGCTTCGGCATCGCGCTCGGCTCGTTCCGCGATCAGGAACTCGCGAACCGACACCTGGCCGATTTACAGCGACGCGGTGTCAAGGCGGCGCGGGTGGCCGACAAGCCGTCGACTGTGCCGGGCACGCGCTTCGTCATCCGCGGGGTCGATCCATTCCTGGTCGCGGCATTGCAGGCCATGCAGAAGGACGCCGCACCGGCACGCCTGCTGGCCTGCGGACCGGGCTGACGCGGTGCTCGGGGCCCCGCCCAGCGTTGCCTGACTTCAAGGTGCCGCCGGCAGCCGGCTGCGAATCTCGTCGACCAGTTGCGGCAAGTGCGCGCGTCGCTGCACGAGTGACGCCTCATCCGGCTCGCGCTGCCGGCTTCCCCAGATCGGCTGCGGGAAGTGCGCGTCATCGGCCCAGCGCGGGATCACATGCCAGTGCACGTGCGGCGTCATGTTGCCAAAGCTCGCGAGATTGATCTTCAACGGCGCCAGCACGGCTCGCTGGGCATCTTCCACCGCGAACACCGCACTCATCAGGCGTGCGATCTGCGGCGGCGCGAGATCGGTCATCTCTCGCGCATGGCGATTGAGAATCACGCGGCAGTAGCCTGGGTACGCTGGCTCGTCCACCAGCACGACGCGCAGCAGGTCCGTTTGCAGGACGAGTTCGCCGCCGATCTGCTGGCACAGCGGACAGTCAGGGACGGGTGAATCGCTCATGGCCGCAGGATAACGGGTTGCGCCACGTTGCCGGTCGAGGTGCCGTTGCTGTCGTCGCACGCCGCACGACGCGACCGCAGGACCAAAAAAAAACGGGGGAGCATCGCTCCCCCGTTCAATGTGACGCTAGCTTCTACGCATCAACTATCTGTGCGCTTCATTCGGTTTGCCAGGACCGTGGCAGACGTTGCAGCTTTCGCCGATGCCCGCGATCGTGTTGACGTCGAAGTGCACCTTGGCTGC
>LNFM01008278.1_pt1 | contig 14118 bp, 11 predicted proteins | sample 596031 | NCBI WGS metagenome assembly LNFM01 (sample SAMN04254537, study PRJNA301005) | activated carbon metagenome | isolation source: dual media filters at the Ann Arbor, Michigan drinking water treatment plant | place: USA: Ann Arbor
TGCGGTGCCCGCTCAACAGGTTGGCCGCGCGCGTCAGCAGCCACTTGACGGGACGACGGAGCGCCGGGACGTGCACGGTGCCCCCCGTCCGCGCGCCCACCACCATGTCGGCCTCGTCCAGGTGGGCCAGCAACTCCGGCAGCCGGGCGATCGGATACGTCCCGTCGGCGTCGAGGATGGCGACCAGCGGATGCGTGGTGGCGCGGATGCCGGTCTTCAGGGCAGCGCCGTAGCCCCGATTGGCCCGGTGCCGCACCACGCGGGCGGTCGTCCCCGCCAGCACGCCGGCCGTGCCGTCCTCGGAGCCGTCGTCGACCACGAGCACCTCGTAGAGGCGACCGGACGCCTGCATCGTCGACTCGACAGCCGCGAGCGTCGAGGCGATGGCGCCCTCTTCGTTGAAGACCGGGATGATGATCGAGACGGGTTCAGGCATGCGATCAGTGGCGCCAGGCATGCGCCCAGCGCACCAGCGTGACGAGGCCCCAGAGCTTGAAGGCGTGATTGGCGCGACCGGCCAGGTGTGCCTCCATCATCGCCTGCACGGGGGCCACCTGCAGTTCGGGGAGGATGCGGAGCGAGGTCGGCGACAACACCTCGCGGAGGAGCGGCTGCAACGGGCCGCGGAACCACGAGGCGAGCGGCGCGTGGAAGCCGGCCTTGGCGCGCCCCACGATCGGGTCGGGCACGAGGCCGCGCATGGCGTCCTTGAAGATCACCTTCGTGTCGCGTCCGCGCAGCTTCCAGCGCCACGGCAGCCGGGCGCCGAGCTCCACCAGCCGATAGTCGAGCCATGGCGCACGCGCCTCGAGGCCGAACGCCATCGTCGTGCGATCCACCTTCGGGAGGATCGAGTCGGCCAGGAAGGTCTTGAGGTCGACGTAGAACAACCGGTCCATCAGCTCGGTGGCGCCGGAGGCCGTGTAGGCGGCCAGAAACGGGGCTTCTGGCGCCTGGTCCCGCGCGGCCGCCGCCAGCACATCGGGCCGCAGCAGCGTGGCGCGCGTCTCGGGCGAGCAGATCGTGCGCCAGGTGTAGTGCGCCGTCTCCGGGGCTTCGCCCGCGCCGGCGACGAACTGGCGCAACGCGTAGTCGAGGCTCATCTTGGTCGTCGCGGCCGGCAGCGCCCCGACGAGCGGGCGCACGACCCGATCGCGGAACCATCGCGGCAAGGTCCGCCACACCCGTGCCGCACGATCGGCGTGGTAGATGGCGTAGCCGCCGAACACCTCGTCACCGCCGTCGCCCGACAGCACGACGGTCACGTGCTCGCGCGTGGCTTGGGCCAGCCGGTACATCGGCACCATCGAGATGTCGGCCACCGGGGCGTCGGCGTGGAACACCAGGCGGTCGAGCGACGCCGACACGTCAGCGGCGCGGCACACGACCTCGTGGTGGGTGAGGTCGTAGGTCCTGGCGACCAGCGCGGCAAACGGGCCTTCGTCGAAGGACTGCTCGTCGAAGCGGACGCTGAAGGTGTGCAGTGGCCCGGTGTGGCGCGGTCGCATGAAGTGGACCACGGCCGATGAATCGAGACCGCCGCTGAGAAACGCCCCGAGCGGCACGTCGGACACGAGGCGCAGCCGCACGGCGTCGTCACACAGGGCGCGGATGTCCTCGATGGCCTGGTCGCGGTCCGTGTAGAGGTCGTGGCCGAACCGCACATCCCACCAGGGCTCGACGGTCTGGCGGTCGGCCGTCGCGGTGAGCATGTACCCGGGCGGCAGCTGGCTCACCTCCTGCCAGATGGTGCGAGGGCCGGGGACGTAGTTCAGGGCGAGGAACGCATCGAGGGCGGCGGGGTCGAGGGTGCGCGTGACGCCCGGGACGGCGAGCACCGCCTTGATCTCGGAGCCGAACACCAGGCGGCCCGGCGTGCTGGCGAAGTACAGCGGCTTGACGCCGAGTCGGTCGCGGACGAGCCAGAGCGTGCGTGAGGCACGGTCCCACACCGCCACGGCGAACATCCCGTTGAAGCGGTGGATGGCGGCTGGCCCCCACTCCTCCCAGGCGTGGGCGATGACCTCGGTGTCGGTGCGCGACGCGAAGTGATGCCCGCGCGCGACCAGTTCGGTGCGGATCGCCTCGAAGTTGTAGATCTCGCCGTTGTAACAGACCTGGATCCGGCCATCCTCGGAACCGATGGGCTGTCGCCCCGCCTCCGAGACGTCGATGACGCTCAGCCGGCGGTGGGCGAACCCGAGGCCGTCAGCCGCCCAGAAACCCTCCGCATCCGGGCCCCGGTGGCACAGGGTGTCTGCCATGGCGGCGAGCCACGCGTGGTCGACCGCCCCGCCGTCACGAACGAACACCCCCGCGATGCCACACACCTGGACGGGCCGATGGTAGCAGACGGGTGCCCCGCGTGCCGCACGGACGAAACACACAGGGATCAGGCATTTAACGACGGCGAAACAGGCCCGTGTCGCCCGGGTCACATGAGGTTCCTACAGTCGGTGTGGTCGAGGCGCGCTCCCTGCCTGCCTCGGGATGTCACCTATGAGGAATCGCATGATGTTGCGCCTTGCGGCCCGCCCGTCCCGGCTCCTGAGCCTGGCCGCGTTGGTCATCACTCCTCTGCTCGTCCCTGCGCCGGCGCTGGCGCAGCCGACGGGTGCATCGGTCCCGGCGACGTCGCAAGCGAAGCGGACCGGACGCGTCCGTGTGACGGGCCGCGTGCTCGACCAGCAGAACGCCGTGCCGCTGCCCGGCGTCCCGGTCGAGCTCGTCGGCACGACGGATGTCGCCTACACCGACGTCGACGGCCGCTATGCCCTCGATGTCCCGGCGGGGCCCCAGACGCTCAAGGTCGTCATGGGCGGCTACGTCGAGCGCACCGTCAGCGTGCAGGCCGAACCCGGCACACCGGTCACGGCGGATGTGGGCCTGGCGATGGAGGGCTTCTCCGAGGCCGTCACCGTTTCGGCCGACGTGACCGATGCCAATTCGTCGACCGCCGAGGCGCAGTTGCTCGAGCGCAAGCGGTCGGCCGTCGTGTCCGACAACATCGGCGCCGAGGAGATGAAGGCCAACAACGACAGCAACGCGGCGACCGGGTTGTCGCGCGTCACGGGCCTGTCGGTGGTCGGCGACGGGTACGTGTTCGTGCGCGGGCTCGGCGAGCGCTACAGCAGCACCACACTCGGCGGCGTGTCGCTGCCGACCACCGAGCCGGAACGACGCGTCGTCTCCCTCGACCTGTTCCCCGCCGGTCTCATCGACAACGTCAAGGTCGCCAAGACCTACGCGGTGGACCAGAGCGCGGAGTTCGCCGGCGGCCTCGTGCAGATCGAACCGCTCAAGTTCCCGTCGCGTCCGGTCTTCGACGTCTCGCTCGGCGCGGGCTTCAACGACCAGACCACGTTCGACGACGTCCTCGGCTACCGCGGCGGCAGCAACGACTTCTGGGGCTTCGGCACGAGCGCACGCGCGCTGCCGGGCGCGCTCCCCAACTCGCGCGTCATCCGCGGCGCCGGTCGCTTCACGCCTGACGTCGGCTTCACCCAGGCACAGCTCGAGCAGTTCGGCGAGTCCTTCTCCAACAACTGGTCGCTGGCGCCCCGCACCGGCGACCCGAACCAGTCGTTCGGCGCCGTGTTCGGCGACCGCTTCGGCAAGTTCGGTGTCGTGGCCAGCTACTCGCAGAACTACCGCGAGCAGTACTACCAGGACAAGCAGATCACCTACGTGCTCGGGCAGAACGACGCGCTCGAGAACTTCGTCGACTACGACTTCGACTACGCCACCAAGCGCTCGACGATGGGCGTGGTGGCCAACCTGGCCTACCAGTTCACGCCGACGCAGCGCCTGTCGTTCGAGAACTTCCTGACCAACAACGGCGAGGACGAGGCCCGGGCCTACAGCGGGTTCAACGGCGAGGCCGGCCGCTTCCAGCGTGCCCAGCGGCTGTTCTGGACCGAAGAACGCATCACCAGCAACAACGTGTCGGGCGACCACTTCTTCTCGAGCCTGAGCAACAGTCACATCGACTGGCGCATCGGCTACGGCGTCGGCAATCGCGACGAGCCGGACCTGCGCGAGACGATCTACCAGGCCATCAACCCGGCCAATGCGTACGAGTTCGCCGACCTGTCGCAGAGCGGCTTCCGCATGTTCAACGCCCTCGAGGACACGACCATCGACGGCCAGGTGAACTGGTCGGTGCTGGCCAGCGCCAAGGGGCGGCCGGTGCAGTTCAAGACCGGGTTCGCCTACCTCGATCGCGAACGTGACTTCCGGTCGCGGCGCTTCCGCCTGGTGCCGCTGAACCTGACCGGCCTCGACCTGACGGCACCGGCCGAGACCCTGTTCTCGCCGGCCAACATCGGCCCGAACCGCTTCGAGCTCAAGGAAGAGACGCGGACGACGGACTTCTACGATGCGACGCAGAAGGTCGCCGCCGGCTACGCGATGGTCGACCTGGCCATGTCGTCGCGGCTGCGCCTCATCGGTGGCGTACGGGTCGAGCAGTTCCAGCAGGAAGTCAACACGCGGGACCTGTTCAGCCTGTCGTTCGACCCGACGGTCATCCAGGCGCGACTCGACGAGACGAACCTGTTCCCGTCGGTCAACGTGGTCTACGCGCTGACGCCCGCCTCGAACTTCCGCGTCGGCTTCAGCCAGACCGCCAACCGCCCCGAGTTCCGTGAACTCGCCCCGTTCGAGTTCACCGATGTCGTCGGGGGCCGGGCCAGCGTCGGCAACCCCGACCTGCAGCAGGCCCTCATCCAGAACGTCGACGTCCGGTACGAGATCTTCCCGCGCGCCGAGGAAGTGTTCGCGGTCAGCTTCTTCTACAAGAACTTCGACAACCCGATCGAGCGCGTCCTCGAGCCGACGGCCAACATCCGGACCTCGTACGACAACGCCGACAGCGCCCGCAACGTCGGCATCGAGCTCGAGGCCCGCAAGCGGCTGGCGCCGTGGTTCTACGTCGGCGCCAACTACTCCTACATCAACTCGCGCGTGACGCTGACGCCCGCGCTGGCCCAGGTCCAGACCTCGCTCGAGCGGCCGCTCGCCGGCCAGTCCGACAACCTGCTGAACGTGATGGCGGAAGTGCGCATCGGCGCCGCGGCGTCGGTCCGTGCGCTGTACAACTTCGTCGGCGACCGCATCACGGACGTCGGCGCCTCGGGGCTGCCCGACATCATCCAGGTCGGCCGCAACCAGCTCGACCTGGTGTACTCGCAGCGCATCTTCAGCAAGCTGACGCTGCGCGCCAGCGCCGACAACCTGACCAACGACCCGTACGAGTTCACGCAGGGCGACTTGCGCCAGCGGTTCTACGACCTCGGTCGCACCTTCTCCTTCTCGTTCACGTTCTCGGCCTTCTGATGAGGACTTTCTCCATGTTCCGCTCGCTTCGCGTCCTCGGCCTGGCGCTCGCCGTTGCCGCCCTGGCGCTGACCCAGCAACCGACGCTGCTCGGCCAGACCGTCATCGGACCGGCCTACACGGTGCCAGGCATCGACAAGCCGATCCGCGTCATCCAGGGGCGACTGTCGACCACCCTCAACCTCACCAACGACCACTACTACGTCCTGCGCGGCGCCGTCTTCGTCGCGGAGGGCGGCGTCCTGAACATCCAGGCGGGCACGACCGTCGCGGGTGAACTGGCCACCCTCGGGACGCTCATCGTCGAGCGCGGCGGACGCCTCAATGCCGTCGGCACGGCGGCGCAGCCGATCGTGATGACCTCCGACCAGGCCATCGGCAACCGCAACCGCGGTGACTGGGGGGGCCTGATCATCAACGGCCGGGCGCCGCTCAACGTGCCCGGTGGCATCGGCATCGGTGAAGGGGACACCGGCGAGTACGGCGGCAACGACGTCAACGACAACAGCGGCATCCTCCGCTATGTGCGCGTCGAGTTCGCCGGCATCGAGTTCAGCCCCGACAACGAGCTCAACGGCATCGCCTTCCAGGGCGTCGGCCGCGGCACGACCGTCGACTACGTGCAGGTCAAGATGAACCGCGACGACGGCGTCGAGTTCTTCGGCGGCACGGTGGACATCAAGCACATCGTGCTCAACGGTATCCGCGACGACAGTCTCGACTGGACGTTCGGCTGGAGCGGCCGTGTCCAGTACCTGGTGGCGCAGCAGCGCGGCGACGATGCCGACATGGGCATCGAGGCGGACAACAACGACATCAACAACAACCTGCTGCCGCGATCGAACCCGACGATCTACAACCTGACGCTGGTCGGCGACCCCTCGACTACCTTCGGCAACGAAAGCAACATCGGCATGCTCCTGCGCCGCGGCACCGCCACGACGATTCGCAATGCGGTCGTCGTCGGCTTCAAGAGCTGGGGCCTCGACATCAACGGGTCGGCCTCCCTCGCGCAGGCCCAGGCTGGCGAGTTGTCGGTTCGCAACAGCATCTTCTTCGGCAACGGCATCGTGCGCGCCGGGGCGCAGTACAGCCCGGCGTCGATTCCCTTCATGAACGACTCGACGATCCGCAACGCGGATCCCGGTCTCATCGACCCGTTCAATCTGACGGCGCCGAACTTCCGGCCGACGCTGGGATCGCTGGCCGGCGGCCAGCTGGCACCCGCCACGCCGCCCAACGACGGGTTCTTCGAGGTGACGACCTTCATCGGCGCCTTCAGCCCGGATCCGGAGCAGGACTGGACCCGCGGCTGGACCGACTTCACGCTACGCTAGGCGTCGTGCGCACCTCGCCGCGACAGGGCCGCCCGATCCGGGCGGTCCTGCTCCTTCTGGTCGTGCTGCTCTCTCTGGTCGCGCCCGCAGCCTGCAGGCGCCCCGCCCCCGCCCTCACCAACACCTTCGCGTCCCCCGAGGATCTGGCGCGCGAGGTGCTGGCACGCCTGCTCCGCCGTGACCAGGCGGCGCTGGCCGCGCTGGCGCTCACACACGACGAGTTCAAGGCGTTCGTCTGGCCGACGCTGCCAGCCAGCCGACCCGAGACCAACATGCCGCTGTCGTTCGTGTGGGGACGGCTGAAGCAGCAGAGCGACCTCTCGCTGGCCGCGACGGTCGCACGCCACGGCGGGCGGGCCTACGTGCTGCAGCAGGTGCTCTTCGACGGTGAGACGACGGAGTCGGGTGCGCTCCGTGTGCAGCGCGATTCGATCCTGGTGGTACGGACCCCCGAAGGCGCGGTCGAGCGCGTCAAGATCTTCGGGTCGATGCTGTCGATGAACGGCCGCCACAAGGTCTTCAGCTACGTCGTCGACTGAACCCCTGGGGCCTTCGTCCGTCGGCCTTGGGCCTTCGTTCTTCGCCCTTCGCCCTTCCTCATTCCGCATGTCCCGCATCGCGGCATTCGGCATCGCGGGATGAAAAAAGGGCCCCATGCTCCGGGGCCCTCGGTCAACCACGCTGCCCTGAAGATGTCCCAGGTGCAGCGCAAGGTCAGTGTCGCGTGCGTCGGTATCGCGGTCGTGACGGTCAGGGCAATTCGGCGTGACGACTCGTGCGACGCATGACGAGCGCGCTCGCGGGACACGCCCCCTGGAATTCCGCCGACGTGCGCAGCGCCGCAGGTACGTCGTCCCGGCTCACCGGGGTGAAGCCGAAGCGCGGAAAGAACGCGCCGGCGGTGGTCGTCAGCAGCACGAGGTCGCGGATGCCGCGGGCTTCGGCCTGCGTGATGACGTGCGTGACCAGGCGTGTGCCCAGCCCGCCGCCGGGGGCGATCACGGCGACCGATCGCAGCAGCGCCGCCTCGCCGTGGACCTCGAGACCGGCCACGCCGCACACGCCCTCGGACGACTCGGCGACGACGAAGTCGGCGAGGTGGTCGGCCGCGCCGTCCAGCGGGAGACCGTGGCGCTGGAGCACGGCGGCAATCGCCGGCCAGTCGTGCTCGACGGCAGGCCTGAGGCGTGCAGGCATCAGGCCGCCGCCCCTGGTCTGGTCGCTCGGACGAATCCGCTGAAGAAGCGCCCATCGGCCGCCGTCAGATCGCCGCACGACTGGCCGGCGTCGCGGAAGTAAGCCTCGGCGTCCGCGGCGGCGTACTCGCGCCACGGTTCGATCTGCACCTGCTCGAAGCCCGCGGCCTCGAGGCCGGCCTGATACTCGTCATCACGCAGGGCGCCGGCGATGCAGCCCACCCACAGTTCCATGTTGCGGCGCACGTCGGCGGGCACCTCGCCGCGCACGAGGACGTCGGACACCGCCAGGCGACCGCCCGGCTTCAGCACACGGAACGCCTCGCGCAGCACCTGCGGCTTGTCGGCGGAGAGGTTGATCACGCAGTTGGAGATGATGACGTCCACCGAGGCATCCGGCAGCGGGATCTGCTCGATCGTGCCCTTCAGGAACTCGACGTTGGCCACCCCGGCGCGACGCTGGTTCTCGCGCGCCAGCGCCAGCATGTCGTCGGTCATGTCCAGGCCATAGGCCTTGCCGGTCGAACCGACGCGCCGGGCCGACAACAGCACGTCGATGCCGCCGCCAGACCCGAGGTCGAGGACGACCTGCCCGGGCCTGAGATCGACGAGCGCCGTCGGGTTGCCGCAGCCGAGCGACGCCTGGACGGCTTCGGCCGGCAGCGCGCCAATCTCCTCGGGCGAGTACAGCCCGCTCGTGATCGGATCGTCGCACCCGCCGGACCCACAGCACGACGTCTTGCCCTGGCCCGCGGTCACCGAGGCCGCGAAGCTGCCGTACTTCTCCTGCACCACCGCTGTGATGTCGCTCATGGTCGTTCTCCTCGATCCCTCGAGCCGCGGCCCCCCGCGGCTTTCCCTACTGCAAACGCATGATGGACACCGTATCCGCGAAGGCGTATATTTGTCAACGCGAATACAGTTCGCACGAAGAGACGTATGCCACGAGCCCGACGTTCCACCACCGTCACCGACATCGCCACCGTCTGCGCCGCGCTGGCCGATCCGACGCGCCTGCGCATCCTCGCCCTGCTGGCCGGCGAGGAAGTGTGCGTGTGCCACATCCACGACAGCCTCGAGATTCCGCAGCCGACGGCCTCTCGGCACCTCGCCTACCTGCGGCGCACCGGCCTGGTGGACACGCGGCGCGAGGGGCTGTGGGTGCACTACCGCATCGCCGCCACGCTCGAACCGCATGTGCGCCACGCCGTGGACGCCGTGCTCCACGCCGTGCGGCACTGCCCGGAGCCCGCGGCGGACCATCGTCAACTCGTGCGCACCACGGGGCGGGCGCCCATCGTCAGCCTGCCCCTGGTGGCGGGCTGCTGCGGCGCCCCCACCTCAGGAGACCGTTCATGACTCGCATCGATGTCTTCGACCCACCGTTGTGTTGTTCGTCCGGTGTGTGTGGCCCTTCGGTGGACCCGCAGCTGGCGGCCTTCGCCGCCGACGTCCAGTGGCTGACGACACAGGGCGTCGAGGTGGTACGTCACAACCTCGCCCAGGTGCCCCAGGACTTCGTGACCAACGAGACGGTCCGCACCCTGCTGGCCGACCACGGGGACGGCTGTCTGCCCGTCGTGCTGGTCAATGGCGAGGTACGCCATCAGGGCGCGTATCCGAGGCGGGACGAGTTGGCCCGTGAGAGTGGGCTGGTGGTCGGCGTGTCGCCCACCAAGCCCCGCATCCGAGTCTCCGTGACGGGGACCGGTGGGTGCGCCCCAGGGTCAGGGTGCTGCTGATGGACACGATCGCCGCCCTCGCCGCCAACGCCACGCGCGTGCTGTTCTTCACCGGCAAGGGCGGCGTCGGCAAGACGTCGCTCGCCTGCGCGACCGCCATCGCGCTGGCCGATCAGGGGCGACGTGTGCTGCTGGTCTCGACCGATCCGGCCTCCAACCTCGACGAGGTCCTGGGCGTGCGGCTCGGGTCGCAGCCGACGCCGGTCCCTGGGGTGTCGGGCCTCGACGCGCTCAACATCGATCCGGAAGCCGCCGCGCGCGCCTACCGTGAGCGCGTCGTCGGGCCGTACAGGGCGCTGTTGCCGGCCAGTGCCGTTGCCAGCATCGAGGAGCAGCTGTCTGGCGCGTGCACGGTGGAGATCGCCGCCTTCGACGAGTTCACGTCGATCCTCGCCGGCGCCCGCGACGGCAGCCCGCACGACCACGTGGTCTTCGACACGGCGCCCACGGGCCACACGTTGCGTCTGCTGGCCCTGCCCGCGGCCTGGACGGGCTTCATCGACACCAACACTTCGGGCACCTCCTGTCTCGGGCCGCTGGCCGGCCTGCAAGGCAAGGTGCAGACCTACCGCGAGAGCCTCGATGCCCTGCGCGATGGCGCGGTCACGACGGTGGTGCTGGTGACGCGGCCCGAGCGGGGACCACTCGCGGAGGCGGGCCGGACGAGTGAGGAACTGACGGCGCTCGGCATCACGCACCAACGCCTCATCGTCAATGGCCTCTTCCACGCGAGCGGTGTCGACGACCCGCTGGCGACCGCGCTCGCCGAGCGTGGACGCCTGGCCCTCGACACGCTGCCCGCCGCGTTGCAGGTGCAGCCGCGCCTCGACGTCCCGCTGCGCGCGTGGGCGCCGATGGGTGTCGACCGCCTGCGCTCCCTCGGCCAGGTCGGCGACGACCAGGTCCTGCCGCGCCACGATGCGGTCCCGGCGCCAGGCGCACCGCTCTCCGCCCTGATTGACGAGTGCGCGGCGACAGGGCGTGGCGTGATCCTCACCATGGGCAAGGGCGGCGTCGGCAAGACCACGATCGCCGCGGCCATCGCCGTCGATCTCGCCTCCCGCGGCCACGACGTGCTGCTGAGCACGACCGACCCCGCAGCCCATCTCGGGGCCACGCTCGAAGGCAGCGTGCCGCGATTGCGTGTGACCCGGATCGATCCCGTCGAGGAGACGCGCGCCTACACGGCGGAGGTGATGGCCAGCGCGTCACCCGATCTCGACGACGCGGGCCGCGCGCTGCTCGAGGAAGACCTGCGATCGCCGTGTACGGAGGAGATCGCGGTGTTCCGGGCGTTTGCCCGCACGGTCGACGAGGGCGCCGCGGGCTTCGTGGTGCTCGACACCGCGCCGACCGGGCACACGCTGCTGCTGCTCGATGCCGCGCAGGCCTACCACCGGGAAGTGTCGCGCACCGGGGGGGCCGTGCCGGACGCCGTGCGTGCCCTGCTGCCGCGTCTGCGCGACGCGACGTACACGAAGGTGGTGCTGGTGACGCTGCCCGAAGCCACACCGGTCCACGAAGCGGCGCATCTGCAGGCCGACCTCGTGCGGGCGGGCATCACGCCCTGGGCGTGGGTGGTGAACCAGAGCGTGGCCGCTGCGGCGGGCGTGACCGACCCGCTGCTGCGTGATCGGGCCGCCCGCGAGCAACCCTTCATCGACGAGGTCCTGGCCCGTCATGCGACGCGCGTCGCGCAAGTCCCCGTGCTGCCGGACGCGCCGATCGGCCGCGAGAAGCTGCTGGCGCTGGCGCAAGGGGCGCGGGCGCCCATGCCGGTCGGCTGACCGGCGGACCTACGGCATCTCGATGTCGAGGTCGTGGTCCTGCACGCGCGCGGGGTCGGGGGGCACTTCGTTCACCCGGACGACGTCCTCCAGGCGCTCCGGGGGCGGCAGGTTGTCGGCAAAGGCCAGCCCGAACAGTTCCCACGACGTCTGGAACAGCGCGGCGATGATCGGCCCGATGATGAAGCCGATGGCGCCGAAGACGAAGATGCCGCCCAGTGTCGAGAACAGGATCATCAGGTCGTGCATCTCGGTGTCGCGCCCGACCAGGCGCGGGCGCAGCACGTTGTCGATCGATCCCACCACGAGGCCGCAGAACAGCGCCAGGCCGACCGCCTTGACCCAGTAGCCCATCAGGCCGAGGACGATGCACGCGGGCACCCACACGATGGCGCCACCGAGCATCGGGATCACCGACAGGACGACCATGATGGCGCCCCAGAACACGGCGTGGTCCACGCCCGCGACCCAGAACCCGATGCCTGCCAGCGTGCCCTGGGCCACGCCGATGACCAGCGTGCCCTTCAGGGTCGCCCGGGTCACGGACACGAACTTGTCGAGCAGCAGGTCGCGCTCGCCTTCCCGCAACGGCAGGAAACGGCGCAGCGCGTGCAGGATCTCCGGCCCGTCCAGCAGGAAGAAGAACACCGTGTACGCGAGGATGAACAGGTTGAAGACGGCCTGTACCGTGCCCACGGTGGTGTTGGACAGCGACGAGACGATGACGCCGCCGAGGCCACTGACCCACTCGCCCGCCTTCTGGAGCAACTGCTCGCGATAGGGCTCGAGGTAGTTGGCAAACGGCAGGCGCTCGAGCAGGGGCGCCAGCGAGGTCGGCTGCGCCGACACCCGCGCGACCCAGGGACGCGCGCTCTCGCTCAGGCGGATGGCCTCGACGGTGACCATGTACGCCACGGCGGCCAGCGGCGCCGCCAGCGCCACGAACCCGACGAGCAGCGTGGCCAGCGCCGCCAGCGGCCCCCGCCCGCGGAACGCGTCGACGAGGCGCACGAACAGCGGATACCCGAGGCCCGCGAAGATCGCCGCGAGCAGGATCGTCATCAGGAAGCTGCGAATCAGCCCCAGGAACAGGACCGAGATCGCCAGCACGAAGACCAGCAGGAAGACGCGGCGGAAGCGGTTCTCGCGGAACGGGAGCGGCTGCCCCAGGCTGTCGGACACGATCGGCACGGTCCGACCATGCTACCAGTGGGTCGTCGCGATCGATACCGGCCCGTCAGCGCAGATCGCGCATCGCGGGCCACCCGTCGAGTCCGGTGGCCTGCTCCACCCCGCGACGGATCGCCTGGGCCGCCGCCTCGGCCGCAGCGGCGCCGAGCGCGGTCAGCGAGACGGACGGCGTGATGCGCGCGGTCGACAGCGTGATGACCTGATCGCCGTCGCCGTTGGTGTGGTACGGGTTGATGGCGCGGGCCGGCCCGGTGTTGGCCATCATCGCCAGCTTGGTCAGGCTGGTCTTGTCGAGCGCGACGTTGGTCGCGATCACGGTCAGCGTGGTGGCGCGAAACGGCTGGTCGTCGAGGCGCCGATCGGCGCGTGGGCGTGTGGTGTCGAGATCACGCTGCAGCTGAGCCGCACTGTCGATGAAGGTGCGGCCATCCGCCCCGCGCGCGCCCGCCACGATGCGTCCAGTCTTCGCGTCCAGGATGTCACCCGCGGCATTGACGACGCAGAGCGCCGCCACCACCACGTCGCCCGATCGGATGGCCACGGTGCCGACGCCGCCCTTCATCCCGCCGAACCCGCGCGATCGGAACATCTTCCCCACCGTCGCGCCGGCGCCGACCCCGACGCTCCCTTCGGCCACGGGGCGCGTGCTGGCGGTCTCGCAGGCGCGGATGGCCAGCGCGGCGTCTGGCCGGATGCGGCCGTCGCCGAGCCCGAGATCGTCGATCACGGCACCGACCACGATGGGGATGCGCACGTTCGGGATGCCCCAGTCGTAGCCGACGTTGTTGGCCTCCAGATGCCGGACCACGCCCGCCACGGCCTCGAGGCCCATGGGCCCGCCGCCGGTGAGCAGGAGGCCATGGATGTGCTGGAGCGGGCTCACGGGCTGCAGCATCACCCCGAGCATCTCGCCCGGGGCCGACCCGTCGTAGTCCACGCCCGCGGTCACCGGGCCGTCGAACAGGATGGCGGTACAGCCCGTGGGCCGACGCGGATCGACGGCGTGGCCGACGCGGATGCCCGGGACGTCGGTCAGGGACCCGGCCGAGGGCGTGACGGCGGCGCGGCTGGCCGCGGCGGCCGACCACGGCGCGAGCGCCGCACCGGCGAGGATCGACGAGCACTGCCTGGCGAAGTGACGACGACTGGCCATGGCGATGCACTATACGCCGGCCCGTCCCGTAATCCAGATTTAACGCATGCGTCACGACGGGGAAACCACGGGTGCGTAACGTGACAGTGACCGCTGTCATCACCGGCAGGGTCTCGGTCCACGACTCCACAGGGAGCACTGCGTGACGCTGGCTCAACCGCACGGCACCACCCACTCGTCCTGGCCCGCCCAGGCCGCCTCCATCACACGCATCCTCGTCGTCGAGGACGAGCACGACATCGCCGGGCTCATCAAGCACACGCTCGAACGGGAGCCGGACACGCAGGTCGAAACCGTCGGCAGCGGCGACGCGGCCCTCAAGGCGGTGGTGGCCCAGGCCCCGCACCTGATCATCCTCGACCTCAACCTGCCCGT
>LNFM01009500.1_pt1 | contig 14115 bp, 11 predicted proteins | sample 596031 | NCBI WGS metagenome assembly LNFM01 (sample SAMN04254537, study PRJNA301005) | activated carbon metagenome | isolation source: dual media filters at the Ann Arbor, Michigan drinking water treatment plant | place: USA: Ann Arbor
TGTTCCTCACATTGCCGACACTCAGTCTTCAAGGTCGGCTATGCGCCGCATTGCCGCCTACCGGCGGCGCCGACCGAGTACCGACACCCGACCCTTCAGCGACACCGATATCGCCGAACAAAACGGCGGGAAGCGGTCGCTCTACGTGCGGGCAAATCGTGCGACGACCGCAGGCCGCCTGACCCCGATGGGCTATGCCGCGTACTGCCGGCCGGGTGCTGGTGGCCCGTCCCCCGCCGCTTGTGCTCCGATTGAGAGGCGATCATGTCGCCATATCAACGTTGAAGCTAAGCGGGCACGCAGCGGGGTGGCGCCGGGGCCCGGCTGGCGAAAAGTCTTGAGCTGGCGGTTCCTCAGATGACAGTCCTTCCGGCCACGGCCTCCACGGGTGAGTGCTTTGACCGGAGCTTTCGCCAAGGCGACTCTGCACCAGGGAAAAACCCGCGGGGTCGGGTAGTTCTTGACCGGCTCGCTCTCCACCGATTCGAAGCCCGGAAGAACATGAATTGAGCACGCGCCTCATACATCGACCGAGGGCAAGCTAGTAAGGCATCTCCCACTTGTGAGGTAACGTAGCTTGTCCAACGGCAGACCGACCATCGGAGCACAAGTGCACCTGCTTCGACCGGGCAGCCTAGGTCGTTGGTGCGGTTCGCGACGTTCATTCCGGCCTAAGGCCGTCTTCGACGTGACCCATACACGCGGTACCGAGTTTCCACAGGTTTATGGGCAAGGAGCGCGAGTGACTTCTGATCAGGCAAACAGCGGTGAGCAGCTGGAGCGCTCGCTGATTGATATCGCAGTCGAGAGCTGGCGCTTTTCCCGGCTCTTCGCGCGCCTCGTCAGCAAGCTGGACGCTGGCGAGGGATCGCGATATGTGAACCAGATCCGGTACTTTCAGAAGAAGGTCGAAGAGAGCCTTGATGCAAGCGGGCTGAAACTCGTTGACGTTGAGGGCCATCAGTTCGATCCGGGCATGGCGGCATCAGCCATCAATATCGGCGACTTCGGCCCCGACGACGTTCTGGTGGTCGAGCAAATGCTCGAGCCGATCATCATGGGCCCCGATGGGCTGCGCAAACAAGGCACGGTCATGCTCAGAAAGGTGCAAGGATGAACTACATCGGAATCGACCTCGGGACGACGAACAGTGCGATTTGTTCGTATGACGGGGAGACAGTGCGCCTGTACAAGAGCCCAGAACAGCACGACGTGACCCCGTCGGCCATCTTTATCGATCGTCGAGGCAATAAGTATCTGGGCGCTCGTGCTTACGACAGCGCAGCAAAGAACCCGGACAACGCGGCGACCAAATTCAAGCGGATGATGGGCACCAGCACGCCCGTCAAGCTCTCTGCCGTGAACGTCACCATGACGCCCGAAGAGTGCTCGGCCGAGATCCTGAAGCTTTGCTTTGGCTACCTGCCTGAAGAGATTCGAAACAGTGGCAAGACCGGAACGGTGATTACCGTCCCTGCTGCGTTCAACCAGATGCAGAAGGATGCAACGATGGCGGCCGCTGAAATGGCTGGGCTTGGTAGCGTCGCGCTCATGCAGGAACCGGTCGCGGCTGTCATGTGTGTCATGAAGCAACGAAAGGGTGACGGGGTCTTTCTGGTCTTCGACCTGGGCGGTGGGACCCTCGACATCGCGATTGCCGAAAGTACCAGTGGCCGCGTCAGCCTACTGGCGCATGGCGGCGTGGCAATGTGCGGCGGTACGGACTTCGACCGCGCCATCCTCGATAACGTCGTCAAGCCCTGGCTGCTCGAAAAGTTCGATCTCCCCGATGACCTCAGCGTCAATCCGAAGTACAAGTCCCTCCTCCGGCTCTGTCTATGGGCTGCAGAAAAGGCGAAGATCGACCTCTCTTTCAAGGATGAATCGGTCATCAGTCTAGATGAATCGCGAATTGGTTTAAGCGACGAATCTGGTTCGGAGATCTATGTCGACATCCCGTTCCAGCGCAAGAAGCTCGACGATCTCATCGCAGCGAAGTTGGACGAAGGCATTCAGTCTGCGCGCGAGACGCTGGAGAAGGCTGGGTTGACGCCGCATGACGTGGAGCGAGTCGTCTTCGTCGGTGGCCCGACCCAGTACAAGCCCCTTCGCGACAAGGTTGCCTTTGAGCTTGGCATCGCGTCGTCCACGGACGTCAACCCCATGACGGCGGTTGCAGAGGGTGCGGCTGTTTTCGCGGAATCGATCGATTGGACCTCTCAAAGCAGAGGCAGGAAGAGCTCACGCGGATCGTTGAGCGCGGGCGGAAACCTTAACATCTCCTTCAATTACATCTCTCGTACGCCCGACTCCAGAGCACGGGTTGTCGCGAAGTTGGCAGGCGCTGCGGCTGAGGGTGCCGAGTTTCAAATTGATAGCCTTGACACCGGTTGGTCATCAGGACGGATGGCGCTCAAGGATGGCGCGACGGTAGAGCTGAGCCTGGCGAAGCCTGGCGAGAACACGTTCAAGGTCTTCGTCTTTGACTCCAAGGGTGGACCTGTTCCGCTGAAGAACGACAAGATCATCATTGCCAGAACAGCCGCGAGCATCGATGCCATCCCAGCCTCGCACTCTGTTGGTGTTGAAGCTCGAGAGAAGCTCGGGGGACGAATGGTCCTCGACTACTTGGTTAAGGAGGGTGAACAACTTCCGAAGAAGGGGACGATGGTCTTCAAGACGGAAGAGTCGTTAAAGGGTGGAAGCGCTGGATCGGTCCGATTCAAGCTCTGGGAAGGCGACATCGCTGATCCCATCAGCGACAACCGCTTCATCGGAATGTTCGAGATCAAGGGCTCTGATTACGAAGGCGTGATCATGGCAGGCGCGGAGTTGATCTGCGAGTACGAGGTGCTGGACTCAGGAAACATCACGATGGAGGTTTCCGTGCCCTCCATCGGAGGTTCATTCCACAGCGGGCGTAACTTCTACTCTCGACAGGAAGGGCAGATCGACTACAGCCAGGCGTCCAAGCTGGTCGCGGAGCAGTCGGAGCACGCGATGCAGAGGCTCGAGGAGATGGCCTCCAAGATCGACGACCCTCGCCTGGATCAGGCCAGGGAGAGGCTTGAGCAAGCAGAGACGATCAAGTCCGGCGAAACGGACCCGGAGCTTGCCAAGCAGGCGATGGACAACGTGCAAGAGGCAAAGCGCCTGCTATCTCTTGCACGCAAGGAGCATCTGAAGGACATCCGCCAACTGGAGCTCGACAAGGCGGTCGAGTTCTTCGACAAGCATGTTCGGGAGCATGCGCGTCCTACTGAGGCGAATGCGTTCGATAACCTCGCGAAGACTGCTCAGCGAGCGATTGACAACAACAGTGGCGATTTCGAATCGCACCTAGATGACCTGCGCGGCAAGAACTTCATGATCTTGTGGCGCCAGGACTGGTTCGTACTCGATCGGTTCAAGTGGTTGGCCAAAGACACGTACCTGTTCCCGGATGCGAGGGAGCATGCGCAACTGGTGAGCGCTGGTGCGGAGGCCCTTAAGGCGAACGACATGACCAAGCTGCGCGCGGTCGTTGCGCAACTGGACTCAGTCCGGATCGGGTCGGGTGGCGACGACGAGATGATGGCCGGTGCAAACATCGTGCGGAGCTGATCGATGGCGCTCGATGCATGGCTACCAATAGGCTTCAGGCTTCCAGATGGTGCCAAGTCGCGAGTCGCCCTTTTCGGCGGTCCGAACTGGCAGATCCTGGAGACCCAAGGTGACGGTCGAGCGCTTGTTGCGCATGAGGACCTTGGGGCACGATGGCTGGATTCGGGCCTCATTGAGACCGGTCCGTTCAGTACCTTCGACTTCGGGGACCGTCGCATATGGGCGATCTCGTGCGGCCCAAGCCAGGTGTTATGCCCCGTCGCGGACGGCAAGTCACCAGATACAAAGGCCGAGGCTCTCGCATTCGCATTGGCCTTGAAGGCGACCAGAAGCATCGACGCCGAGACTGCGCTGCAAGATGCGCTGTATGTCGAAAGGATCAGCAGACTGCTGCCGACCTACAGCATCAGTTCGCGAGCCGATGACGACGTGGTTCTGGGCTACTGGCTGACCGGTGGTGCGAGCGTTTCCGCGAAGTCGTTCCGCAGGCTTCGTCAGACCATGAGCTGGCTGGGTGCGCAGCATCTGAAGGATGTTGTCCAGGCGGCTGGCTTTGAGGTTGCCGAAGTGATGCCTGCGCAACCAGCTCGCACATCGACTTCGACTCAGGAGGCCTCACAGACTGCCCGGAAAGAGCCACAACAGGCGCAGCCCGTTGCGAACGATGGGTCGAAGTTCTTCGAGCTTGCAGGCCGACCGGAGCTGGCGGCCTTCTTCAACGAGCATGTCATCGACATCGTTCAGCACCGCGACCGATACAAGGCGCTGGGCATTGATTTCCCCTCGGCGATCGTTCTGCATGGGCCACCGGGCTGCGGCAAGACGTTTGCGGTCGACCGCCTGGTCGATTTCCTGGGGTGGCCGAGCTTCCAGATCGACGCGTCCAGCGTCGCGAGCCCCTACATTCACGAGACCAGCAAGAAGGTGGCAGAGGTCTTCGACAAGGCCATGCAAAACGCTCCCTCCGTCTTGGTCATCGACGAAATGGAGGCTTTTCTAGCGGACCGTGAGATGGGGTCGGGCCATCACCGGGTCGAGGAAGTTGCCGAGTTCTTGCGTCGAATCCCGGAGGCCACGAAGAACGAAGTGTTCATCGTCGCAATGACGAACCGCGTCGACATGATCGATCCGGCGATACTGCGCAGGGGGCGATTCGATCACGTCGTCAAGGTCGATTTCGCCAGCGAAACGGAGATCCTGTCTCTGCTGGAGAAGTTGCTGTCGGTGTTGCCGAAGTCCGACGACGTTGATCCGAAGCCATTCGCGCACGAGCTTGCGGGGCGACCGCTGTCTGACGTTGCCTTCGTGGTCCGCGAGGGTGCCCGTCTGGCCGCCAGGTCCGGCAAGAACGCGCTCGATCAAGAAAGCCTCTTGGCAGCGCTGGAATCTGCCCCAGCTCGTGAACGCGAAGGCGGTCAGCAGCGCAGGATCGGTTTCATCTGAGGGGGGCCTGTGGCTGAGGGAGACGAACAAGAAAAAGGGGATCGCAAGAAGGGCTTCGCAGGGTTGTCGTCCATGGTCTCTGACGTGGACAGCACCGTCGCGCAACCAGCGCGCGAGACGAAGCCGGCTTCGAGAGCAGCGTCCGCCCCTGCTCCTGCTGAACGCGCGCGATCGACCGATGACCAGGAACCGAATCGACCGGTCTACCAGGCACCGGCACAGTCGAGCGGAGGGTCTTCAACCGGCAGGTGGTTGCTCGGCATCGGGGTGGTCGCGGGGTTGCTCTGGCTTGTCTCTCAGTCAGGAGACAAGACTTCATCGCCAGCGCCAGCCTTCACGCCGAGCAGCGACTCGTCGTCCGTCGCATCGCCCAGCCCTAGCTGGCAGCCGGCACAAAGCCCTACCGCAGCCCCCAGCCGTCCGTCTGAGGAGAGACCGCCAGCCGGCACCAACAACGTCTTGACTTCCGCGCAGCTTCGTTACTGCGTGGCGGAAAAGATCCGTCTGGACGCTGCCGAGGGAGCCATCAACAACTACAACCAAGCGCACGTCGATCGCTTCAACGAAATGGTGGCCGACTACAACGGTCGCTGTGGACAGTTTCGGTATCGGAGCGGTGCGCTTGAAAGTGCCAGGGCAGAAGTTGAGCGCTTCCGAGGGGCCTTGGAGGCCGATGGACGAGCGAGATTCGTACGAGGAAAGGCGGCGTCGCAGGACTGGACAGTTGTGTCCGAAGAGCCGATTTCAGATCCGACCGTCGGTGCTATTCAGAGGAGGCTGAACGAGATTGGATACGACGCAGGGCCACCTGACGGCGTAATGGGCACCAGGACGAAAGCGGCCATAGGCTCGTTTCAGGCGGACCAGGGGCTTCCTGTCGATGGCATTCCAAGCGCTTCGATCCTAGATAGGGCGAAATCAGCTTCAATGCGCCCGCAACGTGACGCGCAGAGTGCGCCAGCAGATCGCACCTCTGGCAGCGCTCGTCGTAGCCTTTCGGACCTCACAGCCGAGGAGCGCGGGTCAATTGAGTCGGCTTGTTACTTGCCGAAGCAGACTGAGGGGCCCGCCGCTTACAACGCGTGTCTGTCCGCAAAGCTGGGCGCACTGGCGCGGCAGGGAAGACGCCCAGACCTCTCGAGTCTGAGTGCTGTTGAGCGTGGGTCGATAGAGTCGGCCTGCTACTTGCCGAAGCAGACCGAGGGGCCAGCCGCGTACCACGCATGCCTGACCGACGGGCTGAGCGCCCTCGCTCGGCAGGGAAGACGCCCAGACCTCTCGAGGTTGAGCGCTGTCGAGCGCGAGTCGATAGAGTCGGCCTGTTACTTGCCGAAGCAGACCGAGGGGCCGGCCGCATACCACGCATGTCTGTCCGCCAAGCTGGATGCCCTGGCGGGGCAGGGAAGACGCCCAGACCTCTCGAGGCTGAGCGCTGTCGAGCGTCAGTCGATAGAGTCGGCCTGCTACTTGCCGAAGCAGACCGAGGGGCCAGCCGCGTACAACGCATGCGTTTCTCAGCAGCTTGCAACGCTTCGGCCCAGATGACATCTCTTCCTGTCACGTCGATTCAGCGATGACTGCGATCTGCTTTAAATGTGGCCGAGAGAAATCTGAGCCTTTGCATGCTTGCGGCGAGTGCGGTGTTTCGCCCAGCAAAGACGACGAGCTTGTGCGTTCTCTGCTCCTCTCCGACCGCGTTTCCTCCGCGGCTCAGCTAACGCACTTTGCCCACGAGGTGCGTCATCGCCTGAAGCTATCAGCCCCGGACAGTTTGATCGTCAAGGCGCGCGCCGCGCTCGCCAGCATGGGTACACGGCCGGCGGCATCTCGGAGCAGTACAGAAGCACCGGCGAGGACCTCGCGCGAGGGACCTTCGCGCAGTGTCACGCCTGGCACAGGCACTTCAGCTAGTCGAACAGCCCCCACGGTTGGCAAGCGACAACGCAGCGTAAAAGGTACCGTGCTGCACGAGTGCCCGTTCGCCGTTCTGTCCGCAAGTCCGCGCGATGATCGAAAGCGGATCGTCGAACTGGCGGAAGAGAAGGCACTTGAGATCGATCACGCCAAGTGCCAGAAGGCCCGATCCGACCTCACGAACCCTAGGACTCGGCTCAGCGCAGAAGTGGCTTGGTTGCCCGGCGTATCACCCAGACGCGCCCAGACGCTGACTCAAGCGCTGCTGGCCGACCCGATGGCTGCACGCGCCGAGGTTGGGTTGCCGGTGCTGGCCCACTGCAATCTCCTGGCTGCTGCCTTCGAGGCAGTTGACGCACAGGATGCCCCTGAAGAGTTGGCTGAATTCATCCTGGAGATGGCACTCCGTGTGGATGAACTTGACCCCGAGGAAATCCTGCAAGCCGTCAACGAAGACAGGTCTGTGTCCGGCTTTCCCGAGGTTCGAGGTACGAACCAGGTCGAGTCTGAGCTGGCTGAAAGAAAACGGTACTTCAGAAACGCCATCAAGGATGCCCTAAACAGGTTACCGCCTAGTGCGCTGGTCGAAGCCATGACGCTCACGGTTGACCGTGCCACCGAGGGCGGAACGGAACATGCGCCCGAGCTGATCGACGAGATTGTCGACAGCTATGCCGTTGAGACACAGAGCTTCCTTACGAAGGAAGCAGAGAACGTTGAGAAGCTCATCGGTGCAGTTCGCGAGTCTGCGAACGCTGGAGAGGCGACGATTCGACCGCTAATTGACCGCCTCGACGGCGTCATTCGCAACTGGGACAAAGTGGCGCAGCCTCTTCAGCTCAGCTTCAAGGCGCGGGGCCTAGATCACGATCCAAGCAGGGACCTCGCCTACAAGGTCCGCAGTCTGGCAGTCGACTTGTTCAATGAGCACGACCTGCTCAAGCAGTCACAGCGGCTGAACGCGCTGCTCAAGGAAGTGTTCAGCGAGATCCCCGCCATTGTTGATCGCGTTGAGGAAGACGCCAAGGCATTGAGTGACATCGCGCAGCGTCGCAACGAGTTGGCATTGATCGACCCGATCCGTAAGCTCTGCGAGGACATATCGAAGAGCGCCGACAGGAACCCATCGCTTGCACATCATGAAGGGCAGCGCCTTCTTGACGAAGGCGGCGACCTGTTGAAGTCGGCCCCACTCAAGGCGACCTCTCCGACCTACCAAGAGGCTCGAAACCTGATGGCGGTGACGCTCTTGCACTGCGCTGTGTCGTATGGCAACGAGACCTCGAAGTGGGCGCCATGCGTGACCTTGCTGGAGAAAGCACTGGAGCTCGCGTCCGACAACAAGCTACGTCAGAAGCTGCGTGAGAACCTCGCAACGGTTCAGTCGAACCTGAACAGTCTGGGTGACGTGGAGCCGATATCGTCTGCGCCGTCCTTGTCCTCAATTAACGGCATAGGCTTCACGCTGTACGGAAGCACGGACAAGAATCCGTCGAACGGCTCGTACATGGCGACGTATTATTTCATTTTTTTCTTCGTCCCAATCTTCCCGATCGCTAGATATCGAGTAATTCCTACAGGAGGCGGCTACCGATTCTTGGGGAAAGGCCCGCTCAGAACCTTTGACAAGTTTCATATTGCCATAACAATCGGGTTGTTAGTTCTAGTTTTCGCTCAAGGATGATGGCGATTCACGCATGACAAGCAATCTCATCTGTGACGCGTGCGGGCACAAAGGTGGCCTCATCTACGATAAGTTTCCTGCTGGGCCCAAAGTCGTTCTTGGCGCGTTTGTAGTCGACACAAGAGTAATTGTTCCGGCTGCATTGCAAATCGCCTGGTGCGACAGTTGCGCAAGACAAGTTCCTCAACTTCGCGCGCTTTCGGAGCATCAAATATCAGAGCTCTTAGTCAACGACCTCCTGAAGGCCGCTGACTACGATGAGGACGAGCTAGTAGCTGACAAGTCGAGAGTGCTCGGGCTAGTGCTTGATAGTCGGAAGGTATGGTCCCAGTGGCTTCGAGAAAATCAAGGATATGCAACTGCCTGCGAATGCGGATCAAAGCTTAGTTTGTACGATCCGGAGGTGCCCAAGGTTCACCGCGGGTGTGGAGGGAAATTTGAGTGGATCGACAGTGGACTAAGAATCTCGTGGCGTCGCCCCGTCTCAGTAAGGGTACTGGCCTATGACCTTGTCACGCGAGAGTATCTTAAGAGTGAAGATGCTCTTTCATTGCTGACATTGGGCGCGCGTGGTCTCAAACGTTCAGATCCATTCATTCAGTCTCCGTCGCGTTCTACCCCCGGACTCCATACACCGGTGCGGAGCTCGCAGGAGCAGAGTTCTGTTGGTCCGATTTCGAGGGGGCGCCCAGGCCGGGAGTTGACCACGGTACTTCACGGTAGTCCTTTCCACCTGTTGTCCGTCAGCATGCGCGACGACAGAAGGAAGATCGTGGCGGAAGCAGAAGAGCAGGCCCTTCATCTCGATGCTGAGACGTGCCAGAAGGCCAGGTCCGACCTGACGAATCCGCGAACCCGGCTTTCAGCAGAGTTGGCGTGGCTACCGGGACTCTCGCCCAACAGGGCGTCCTCTTTGGTTGAGACACTGAAATCGCGGCCTTGGGATATTAGGCAGGAGGACGGCTTGCCCGCACTCGCAAAGGCGAATCTGCTGGCTGCCGCTTCGGAGGCTGTCGACGCCGAGTTCTCTAGTGAGGAAGTGTCAGACTTCATTCACGACTTTGCGCTCTTGGTCGACGACATTGATCCGGAAGACGTGCTCCGATCAATCAACGAGGACCGTGCTGTATCTGGATTCCCAGAGGTCCGGGACATCGACCTGATAGAGGCGGAGATAGCCGAGCGTAAGCGCTACTACCGAAATGCGATCAAGGCTGCACTCAACAGACTGAACTCTCCAGAGTTGGTAGCCACCATGACGATGGTCGTCGAGAACGCTACTCTCGATGGCGAGGTTCACGCACCGGACTTGATCGACGAATTGGTGGACGCGTATGCGGTTGAAACGCAAGGTGTGCTGTCGAAGGAATCGCAGAACGCGGACAGACTGATACGCGCTGCACTGGAGAGCGCGAAGGCGGGCGAAGCGGCGGTGCGGCCGCTGATCGACAAGCTCGAGTCCGTAGCGAGAACCTGGGACAAGATTGCCCAGCCCATCCAACTCAGCTCCAAGGCACGCGGGCTTGAGCATGAGCCAAGCAAGGAGCTGGCCTACTCGATTCGTAGCCTGGCAATTGACCTCTTTAATGAGCACGATTTGCTTGTTCAGGCACAGCGACTGACCAAGTTGCTGTCTGAACTCTTCTCCGAGCTCCCCGAGTTTGTCGAGCGGGTTTCTGCAGATACTCAATCGCTATCTGATATTGCACGGCAAAGGCAGAAGTCCGAGCGTGAGCAACGCCAGTGGGAGGAAGAGATTGCTTTCAGCGCGGACGTGGGGATGGTTTTTAAAGATAACCTGGCAATCTCAGCGAAGGGCATCTCATGGAAAGAGAAGACGTATCCGCTTGAAAGCATTACACGCGTGAGGTGGGGTGGGGTTCGCCACTCCGTCAACGGAATTCCAAGTGGGACAGACTACACGGTGGCGTTTGGCGACAACAGAACAGAGTCGGTTGTCTCGATCAAGCGTGAAGCAACGTACACAAAGTTTACCGAGAAGCTCTGGCGCGCCGTATGCGTACGCTTGATGACGGATATTTTGAGAACAATGAAGAATGGCTCAGAAGTCCAATTTGGTGAGGCTGCTGTTCGAGATGATGGAATTACGCTGATCAAACACAAGTTTCTTGGGTCAAACGAAGCAGTTCGATACCCTTGGTCGCAGGTCCAGATTTGGTCTGCCGATGGCGCAGTCGTGATCGGAGCCAAAGACGATAAAAAGGCCTATGCCAGTCTTTCGTACATTCAAATACCGAACGCCCACATCCTTGAGCAGATAATTAGAATCGCATTTAAGAAAGCTGGGTTTAGGCGTTTAAGTGATTTACTCGGGTGACGGGCAGTATAAGGAAAATCTATGGGTTTATTTGATTTCTTCGGAAAAAGGAAGCAACAAGAGGCGGACGCCGCTGAGCTTCTGAAAGCGATCGTGCAGTTTCAGGTCGAAGCACGAACCGATGGGGTGAACACTGACGATATTCCTAAGGCCTACGGACCGTTTGGTTTATGCAAAACGAATCCGATTCCAACCAAAAGCGTTGTCGGGTCGAACGTGTATCTGGAAAGTCTAAGGACGAAAGACGGGCGGCGGGTGACGGCCAGCCGTATAGGTTCGACGGGCGCCGAGGATGTGACCAGTGGGATGATTGACATCTACCAGCTGTCGGCTGATGGGCAGCCGGCGGCGACGATCTACGTATGCCCGTATCACAAAAGGAATTCAGCTAAAGCGCCGGATGGGTTCTATCTTGCCTAGCTCTTGGATACCGGGCGTGCAGTCCAAGGTTCAGGAAGCGATGTGAGGATTGCGGTATGCCTCATCGGCATCGCCTCGGTTCTACTCCACGGTGTCGGGCTGGCCGCTGAACTCTACGGCCAAGTCGTCCGTGTGAGTGACGGCGACACCATCACCATCGCCGACGCTGAACTCAAGCGATACAGAGTTCGATTGGCCGGGATAGATGCTCCGGAACGGCGACAGGCGTACGGAAAGGCCTCGAAGAAGTATCTTGCGATTCAGTTGGTTGGAAAGTCGGTCCTCGTGGACTGGCACAAGGCGGATCGGTTCGGTCGGCTTGTCGGCAAGGTGAGTATCAGCGCCAGTGATGTGGGACTCGGACAGGTTAAAGCGGGGATGGCGTGGCACTACAAGCAATACGCCAACGAGCAGAGCAGCGGCGACCAGATGGCTTACGCGGCCGCTGAGGTTCTTGCGCGGCGGGCCAGGATAGGGCTCTGGAAAGGACCTGAACCTATCCCGCCCTGGAAGTTCAGGCACTAAGTGGGCGTAATGGGTTAACTGGAGGAGGTATCCAAGTGAAGAAACTGTTGGTGTCAATTGCTTTCGGGCTCGCTGCGACGGCGTCGCAGTCGGCTTGGGCGTGCCAGTCGGAAGTGACGCTCAGCATCAACTCATCCAATTATTCAGGGTTGATCAATATCGAACTCCGCGAAGGACGTCGGCCGGGATCGAAGGTTGTTCGCCGAGATAGCGTCGACACTCGCGGCACCGTGATAGTGCCTGGCGTTTGCCCGGGAACATACTTTTTCGCCTTCTCGACGCCGAAGGATGAGGCGGTGAGCTTGACCCGCTATTTCGACGTAACCGACGACGGAACTTCGTACAGCAACCCGTCGATCACTGTGACGTACTCCCGCGTCACATCGGGTGGTCAAAGGGTCGGATCCGCGAAGAAGAGCGATCTGTAATGAGCTTCGGCATTGATCCCTGCTTCCTTGGTCAGCGCGGCAGCATTGCGTTCTGCCACATGCGACGGATCACGAGGGGCGCGAGTGGCGTCTGATACTGGCAATGACGGGGAATCGCCCGAGAGAAGGGGATTTTCAGGACTTGCGTCGCTTGTGTCTGACGTCAGTTCTGTGGTCGAGGGAGCATCAGGCGATGTTCGAGCTACTGCGGCGAACTCGGCATCGGCTGAGCGCCTCGCGGGTTCCCTGTCTCCAGGCCCTACTGGCTCAGGCGCGCCAGTTGAGGCGAACGCTGATCGCCAGCGCCAAGGGACGTCAGAGGAGAGATCGTCGCCCGTAACCGTCAGCGGTAGCGGTGATCAGGGCAACAGCGACAGGTCATCACGAGTGCTGCTGTGGCTTGGCGTATTCGCGGTGGGCGCGGTCGTGTGGCTTGCAGTTTTCGGTGGTGGCAGGCAGGGCTCAAGCGTTCCCGCGCAGTCCATTGCTTCCACAGATGCGCCGATCGTGCGCGGTCAGAACGAGACTCCCCGTGTGTATGCGGTTGCGGCATTGAATGCCAATCTTCGCGCTCTCCCGACCACGCGTTCAAAGGTGGTCGGGACTCTCAAGCGCGGCGCCCCCGTAGTGGAGATCGAGCGTCGCGATGGGTTCATCAAGTTGCAGGGCAGCGGCGACCTCGAAGGTTGGATCTCGTCAGACATCCTCATCGAGATGTCCGACCTGACTCGCCTGCAATCGTTGTCGACGGCTGACTACATTGCAGCAAGAGAGCAGTTCACGCCCATCGAGAGGCTGACCGAGCACCTCGATCGCATGTCTCCCCAGGTCCGTTCGCTACTGTCGCAGATCGAAAGCCGACAAGATGGTGCGGCGACGACCATCAGCGAGATCGAGGGGTACGAACGACCGGCCATAGAGGCGGACAGTGCCGCTGGGCTTTGGTTTTCACTGGCCGCTCGCGCTGCAGCAGATGCTGGAGACCATGTTGCGGCGATCAGGCTGACGACTGCTGCGATCTACGCCGACCCGCTGAAGGTTGACTACCACACTGCGCTGGGCTTCTCAGCGATCGCCTTGGGTCAGCGGGAATTGCTTCAGGTGACGGCAGCGATTCTTCCGGCGCTTGCTCCGGGGGCGACGAACACCTGGATCGTCGTCGGAATCAACGCCGCACTCACTGGCAGGACTGACTTGGCCCACGGTGCGTTGCTCGCCGCCCTTGACCGCTCCAGAAGCCGGGCCACGACGGTTCGGGTGCTCCGTGGAATGGCGACGCGATCGGAGGACGCTGCCGTGGTTGCTGCAGTGAACGGCGCTTTGGTCGCTGCCGGTGAACCTGCATTCACCACGGGTACAGAGAAAGCTAACCTGAGAGGGAATTAGTTATTCATGGCACCTGACAACCACCACCTGCGAGGGCTCAAATGATCTCTGGTTCCTTTTTTCGCCTGCAATTCGCGCGCCGGGCACCATCGGCGCCCTGGCGGGAAGTGATCTTCGCGTTGGCCGTCATCCCGCCGCTGGATCGACGCGCTACCCTTATAGACTGAAGGTGACGGGTCTTCGCACCTGGCAGCGGAGGCGCAAGCAACACAGCACTACGTCGCTGTCGGGGGCTTCTCGATGAGATGCCGGGAAGCCGCCCGGCGCGACCGTCAGCAGATGGCCGAGTGGAGCCGACTGGTTTTCGCCGACGAACGGCCGGTGTACCTCAGGTTGCCGACCTTCGGGCTCGGACCACGGTGCCGTCAGACCGC
>LNFM01009502.1_pt1 | contig 14114 bp, 14 predicted proteins | sample 596031 | NCBI WGS metagenome assembly LNFM01 (sample SAMN04254537, study PRJNA301005) | activated carbon metagenome | isolation source: dual media filters at the Ann Arbor, Michigan drinking water treatment plant | place: USA: Ann Arbor
ATTTCCCTTCTTGGCCATACTGTACCGCCAAGCTGGCCGAATTGCCGATCTTGTTTCCGGGTTGGTTCCGGTTGATGAAGTAGTTGCCTTCAATAATCATGCGCTTCGGGTAGTAGAGGAAGCCGGTGCTGTAGATCTGGCCCTTGACCGGCCCCTGGAAGTTAAACTGCGAGACGCCCGCGGTCAGCAACAGCCGCCGCTGCAGTACCGGCAGCTTATAAAATCCCCGGAGGTCGAAACGCCGGCTGGCGAATAGCGAGAGGCCGCCCCGTTCCGGCGCGTAGCTGAAGCCCTGCGTCGTATAGAAATTCTTTGACCAGTTCGCAAAGCTGAAGAAGCTGAACGACTGCTGCGTCACGCCCGGCCGCGTCTGCGAATTGAACTGGAACACCGGCGTGAAGCGGGGGATCTTGCGGACCCACAACGTCGCATCCGTCCCGCGCCAGTATCCATAGCCGTTCGAGACGGCGTTGTGATATGTCCCCACCTCCAACAGGTAGGGCAGGGGGCTCTCGTAGCCCGGCCGTTCGAAGGTCGCCGGTGTGCCGGTGGTCTGTTCCGCGCAGGCGGCCGGAATCAAGCCGAGAATCAGAAGAATGCGAAGGTTCATGGAAGTCACGCTCTTGCCTTGTTCGGTTGCAGCCAAGCCATGGGTGTCGAAATGGCGATCACGCGGTTCGCCGACGATACCTTGCCGTTAATCACGATGTTGCTTTCGAGCGTCACCGCCTTGGTGGCATGGGCCGCCACCGGTAGTTTCTCCCGCAAGCCCCGCACCCCGAAGGAAAGCCGCATCTCGCCGCCGGCCTGCAATAGCGACTGGAAATAGACGTCGGGCTTCAACTGCAGATTGCCGTCCGCGACCAGGTTGCCCTTCACCACCGATGCCGGGCCAATCGTGATGTTCCCGTGCGCTTTCACATCCGCTTCGAGCAAGCTCTCTTTCCCGCACGAAAAGTGGCCGCGGACGACGATGGGCGCCCGCAGACGCAAGGGCGCGGTGACGTCCAGGTTGCCCTCATAAAAGTACGTGCCGCCCCCCATCGAGAACAGCTTGGCCGGGTCGAACCCATGCCGTGCTCCCGCCGTTTCCTGCGGCCCGTGAGGAATCTGCACCAGCGCGCCGCGCACCGGAGAAAGCTCAATCGACTCGTCGTTCCGCCCTTCCGTTGTAATCTCTGGCGCGAACAACGACTGCGCGTAGGCGCCGGGCAGGAATTCAATGGCCGTCCGCGAGGTCGCCCGGGAGTGAATCGCCGTATCGGCCCCGATGGTCAGCTTGCCCGCCGCGTCCACCCATCGCCGCACCGTTACGCCTTCGCCCAGTTGCAACGCGCCGTCCGCGGCAATCGCCTGCAGCGAAGTACCCTCGCCAATGTCGCCATCGCCCTTCACCATCAATTCGTTGCGGAAATCGCAGTTGGGTCCACAGGCAAACGCGCCCTCGGTCACCAGAATCTCCTTCTCCACGCGGCCGCCCGGATACTGCACCGTCGGCGCGACGTAGATCCGCTCCTTCCCGTGGTCATAGACGCGCAGCCCCGCCGTCGAGTTCGTCGCCGCCGGCAAAGTCGCCAGCCAATGCTTCAACTTCCGGCGGAACGACTGGCCGAAGTAGTCTTCCAGGCGAACGTACCCCATGTCGAGTTCCGACGACTGTTTGCCCCGGATGGCGATCCAAGCCCGGTGCGCTAATGCGAAGTGCAAGTAAAAGATCGCGAGAAAGATCGCGGAGAAAATCAGGAAGGCCATTGGATCAATCCCCCATCCCTTCGTTGTTGGCGTAGTAAAGACCCTTCACGGACTGCCGCGCCGCACCGGCCGGCTTGGCGCCGGCTCCAAACGCTTGTCCTTCGGTATCGAGGCGCGTCCGATGGGTTTTGTACCAGCCGTCGCCCCCGCTGCCCCAGAAGCGGTTCCAGTAGAATTTCCGCAAGGCATTGCAGATGGCCCCTGTGTTCGCAAAAAAGTTGAGCAGGCTCAATGGCATCAGCAGCGCCCGCAGACGGGTGCCGTCGAGGAGTGTGGCCACCCCGATTTCGAGAAACGTCGCCTGGTTCGAGAAGAGCAGGTAGCCGATGATCAACATCGCCACCGGCAACACCGGAACCGCGTGGGCTTCCGGAATGAAGAAGAGAACCAGCGAGGCCACCCAGCCGATGACGATGATCGGCGCCGTCAAATACATCGCCAGCAGGAAGAGGGCGTCCGTCTTCTCCTCCCGGCTGAGAAAGCGGGCGCGGAGCAGATCCGGCCAGTAATTGTGGAGACACTCGGTGTGGCCCGTCACCCAACGGCTCAGTTGCCGCCGCCGTACGGCCCAATCCTGCGGCACCTCTTCGTAGCATTCGGCGCGGTTGACATAGGCCGTCCGCCAGCCGCTCAGCAGCAGGGCGAACGTCAGGTCCGTGTCCTCGGTCAGCGACTCGGGGTTCCATCCGCCCACCGCCCGCAGCGCTGCCGCGCGGACTCCGCCGACGGTGCCGCCGAACTGCGCGGTAAAGCCCAGGTTGAAGCGCGCCTGTTGCACTGATTGGTAGCCGGCGCAGCGTTCGAGTGAAAGCAGACCGGAAAGCAGACTATCGCCAATGTTGTGCGGCACCACGCGGCCCATCACCGCTCCGATCTCCGGATCGACGAACGGGGCCGTCAGCATCTTCAGCACCGCGCGGCCCGGCACATAGTCGGCGTCGAACATTAAGTAGATGTCGCCGGTCGCCAGCTCGGTCGCCTCGACGAGCGCCGCCGGTTTGCCGCCCACGCCCTCAGTGCGGTGGTAGGGCTTGATGAATGGATACCGCCCCGCGAACTCGTCGACAATGGCGCGGGTGCCGTCGGTCGAACGGTCGTTCACCGGGATCACTTCGAGCAGCTCCCAATCGTAGTCGCAGTCGACGAGCGCCTGCAGAATGTCGCGGGCGACCTTCTCTTCGTTATGCATTGGGATGAAGACGGTGATGCGCGGCATCACGAAGCCAACCAATTCATTGGTTTCCCGGGGATGTTCGAGGCGCATCCGGGAGTAGCCCAGATAGTAGTGCCGCACCGCATAGGCGCCCAGCACCAGCATGGACAGCACAATCAAGAGCCACGAAATGGTGATTAAAGCTGTGACTGCCATGAACTACGGACCCCCCAAAGTTGACCCGAAGTTCGATAGACCGAAATCGAGTAGAAGAAAAGCAGGAACAACAGATCGCTCAGCGTGCCCAGGGCGAACCACAGGAGTGGCATGAACAACAGGCCCGTGTGGTGCAACATGCCAACGCAAAAAACGAACCGGAGCACCGAGAACAAGAAGCCGTACACCTGCACCAGCGCCATCCATCCCAACCCCACGCCCAGATTGGGCTGCGGCAGGAGAAACAGCAGCAGGCTGACAAACGGCATCAGCAACCAGACCAGCAATTCCTGGCGTAGCCAGATCTGCCCAAAGACCTTGGACTGCAATTGAAACGTGTCGAAGAACACGTTGACGACCGCGGAGACCAGCAGCAGGACGATTAGAAAGTTCGCCAGATTGCGGAAGAGGGAAAAGCGCCGCGCTACAATCAGCAGCGCCACGATGCCCAAGATTAGGGCGAACCGCGCCCCTTCGGAGACTTGCGAGAACGTCGGGACCGGCACCAGAGGGCCCGAGCCCGGCTCCAGGCCGGGGAAAACCGAGACCGGCTCCCAGCCCGCGTTCGGTATCCCCGCCCACCGCAGCAGGGTGTCGGCCATCGAAGAGTGGAGCGCCATTAAAGGCACGGCGAAGTAGGCCAGCAGGATAAAGACGGCGAAGGCGAATCCCAAGGCGATGCCCACCCGGGCCCGCGTCAGTTGCACGGATCGAACACTCCGGTGGAGGTATATAGACGTCCGGCGCGCGGCTCGCCCCCCGGTGCTGACAGCTGGATTCATTCCCCATTATTCTGGCCACCGCGCCAGCGTCCAACAATGGACACCCGGTACCAAACGACCATGGTTACCTAGGCCCACCGCCTTAGTACCAGGGGACCGGACACCCTGTACTAAGGTGCTTTAGCGGGACGTGCTGTAGAGCACTTCCACCGCCCGCCGTACATATTGCTCGTCCGACAACGCTTCCACGGCTTCGGCCGGAAACTCCACCATTCTCCGCAGTTTCTCCGCCAAAATCGCAAACACCGCCACGCGCGCTTCCGGCGCCAACTCCTCCCGCCGCAACACCGCGTCCAACGCCAACCCCGCCAACTCCGGAGCCGTCCGTTGCCGCAGGCGCGCGGCTAGCGCCGGATGCTCCCGCAGCGAATTATACTTCTCCCGCCCTAACTGGCTCCAATCTCCGCGCACGCTGACTTCCGTTCGCACCACCACGGTCCCGGCGGCCAAATCGCCCAACCGCTGCCGGTGCCGGGTCAGCCAACTCGTCGCCGCGCCTACCAAGTACAGCGCCGGCAAGGAGTCTACCGGACGCAGCAGATTCCGGATCACCATTTGCGCCGGCCGCGCCGGGCGAGCCGCCTGGTCCATCACCCGCAGCCCCAGTAGCCGCTTCCCCAGCGTCTGCCCGTTCCATGCGATCTCCATCACGATTCCGTACCCCGTCGATACTCCAAAGAAAACCAGGGTCACCACCCCGCCGATCACATCCGGCGCCAGTCGCTCAAATGCCCGGAACACGCTCAGCCCTGCCGTGACGATCGCGAGAATCGCGAGCAGGTCGATGATCAGCGCCATCATCCGCGCCCCCGCGCCGGCCAGGGGAATCGTGAACGGCACGCCCTCTGGCGTCCGGATCTCCAAGCCGTCACTCGCCATCGCGGCCCGCCAACTGCAAAAATGCCAATAAGCCGCCGAGCTCGCCCACCCCGAAGGCGATCTTCACCGCATACGGAACCACCGGTTCGTGATACTGCGAGAAAAACGCCTCGACGATCCCCGCCCACACCAGCATCACCGCCACCCCGCCCATAATCGCCAACGCATCCGGAAAGATCGCGCGCAGCCGCTCGCCGACCGGTGCCCGGCGTCCCCGCGGCAGGAGCGCCCCGGTCAACAGGAACGCCGCCTGCCCGGCAAGAATAATCGCCGGAAGTTCAATCACCCCATGCGGCAGCAGCCAGCCCAGCAGAAACAGGGTCTGCCCGTCCTTGATGTAGTCCATCGCCACCGCGCCGAGATAGACGCCGTTTGAAAACAGCAGCACCGTTGGTCCCACGCCGTAAGTCATTCCCAAGGCGAAGGTGAAGATCGCCACCCGCGTATTGTTCTGAATCAGGTGCGCCGAGAAGCGTCCGGTCCGCTCGGCTACCATCTTGCTCCGTTCCACGGTCTCCTGCTTCACGCGCTCGCTCGGCTTGGTCGCCAGTCCGGCGAACGGAAACAGCGTTTCCCGCTCTTCGTACAGCACCACCAGCAATCCCGCGCCGACCGCTGACCCGCCCCAGAAAAGCGCCATGGCCAGCGCCAACGCGCCCGCCTGCCGCCGGACTGCACGGGGGAAGTCCCGGAGGAACCAGCCGAACCACGACGCCTTCTTCCGGTCCGTTACCCCGTGAATTGCCGTATATCCGCGGCTCACCAGGCTTTCGAGATACTGCCGCAGCCGGGCCTCCGAGTGCAGGCCGCGCACCCGCAGCAGGTCCGCCGAGGTCCGCTGATAGAGCGCGTGCAGCCGTTCGAGTTCCGTGACCCCCACGGTTGCGTAGGGATGCTTTTCCATCCGGGTCAACACCGCGTCCAGCTCCTGCCAGCGTGGTTCACCCTCCCGGACAAACCGATCCAAATCGAGAATCATACGAGTTGCCTCTGCCGGATCTCCTCGTACATCGTCAGGGCGCGCAGCCCCATCTCGCGTGGCTCTTCAAACGCCAGCCGGATGCCTTGGTGGCCCAGATCGAGCTGTAGCTCCCGCAGTCCGCGCCAAACCAGATGCCCCCCGAGGGCGCGGTAGATGTCGACTGCTTCTGCCGGCGGCGGCCCGGTGAACAAGGGCTCCGCGCCGGGCGCCCGGGCCGCCACCACGGCGACCAGATGCCGTTCGCCCAGGAGTTTCGCGGCTCGGACGAAGGGTTCCGCCGAAGCCTGGTCGTCGAGTGAGGTGAACACCAGTAGCAGCGCCCGCCGGGGCAGCCGGGCTCGCAGGTAGGTGGCCGCCTCCGTATAGTCCGTCACGGCCTCGGACGGGCGTAGCGGATAGAGCATCTCCTGGCACGCCGCGAAGTGCGCCGCCCCGCTGCCGGCCCGGACGAAGCCATTGATCCGGTCGCTGAACGCCAGTAGCCCCAGCCGGTCGCCTTGCCGTTCCGCCGCCAGGGCCAGGTGGAGGGCCGCCGTCAAACTCCAATCCAAAACCGTTTGCTTCTCCTGCCGCCGGGCCTGCAGACGACCGCAGTCGAGTAAACAGTAGATCTCCTGCGTCCGCTCAATCTGGTAGGTCCGCGTGATCGGCGCTCCCCGCCGCGCCGTCGCTTTCCAATGGACGTCCTGAAAACTATCTCCGGGACTATACTCCCGCAGCTTTTCGAACTCTCGCCCACGGCCCACCTGCCGTACGTGCCGCGACCCGGTCAGCGCCCGCTGCAGCGCCTTCATCTCCTGCGCCCCGCGCACTCGCGGATACACCCGAATCTCCACCACTGGCGTAAACCGCTCCCGCAACTCCCAGAGCCCCAACTGGGAAGGCGCCTGCACCGCCAGCGCGAGAACACCATACCGCCCCCGCTCCCGCGGCGTGAACGTCCACGGGTTCCCCGTCTCCGCCTCCATCTCCAACTCCGGCGGCAGCGCTAGCGAAAGCAATGCCCCCGCGGGGGCCCCTACCGGAATTGCCAATGTTGCGGGCACGCCCAGGTAGCAACGCACGGGCTCCACCGCCCCGATGCGGACACCGGCGATCCGCCGCCGGCTCAGGCCGAAATCAACGGCTGCGGCCAAGGCCACTAATCCCACGCCCACCGTTCCCGCCATTGGCGACACGGCCGCCGCGACAGCCGTTACGGCCACCAGCGCGATCAGGCGGGGCGTCGGAGCGATCATACCGGGACGGCCACCTCCGTCAGAATCTTCGTGACCACTTCGCTCGCCGTCAGCCCTTCGATCTCGAACTCGGGCCGCAGGACCAACCGGTGCGCGAGCGCCGCGACGGCCATTCGCTTCACATCGTCGGGGGTGACAAAGTCCCGCTGCTCCAACGCGGCCTGCGCCCGCGCCGCGCCTAGTAGTGCTTGGGTCCCGCGGGGCCCGGCCCCCGTCAGCAGCGTCTCCGCGGTCCGGGTGCGCCGCACGATCTCGACGACGTAGCCGACCAGCTCATCGCGCACCCGAACCTGCCGCAGCGCCGCCTGCAACTCCGCCAACTGCCCGCCCGCCAGCATCGGCCGCACCGCGCCCTGCGCCAGGCGCGCCTCGGGCGAATCGCCGCTCAACTGCCGTTGGGCCAGCTCCACCTCCTCCGCGCGATCGAGGTAGCCAATGTCGATCTTCAGTTGAAAGCGGTCTTTCTGCGCTTCGGCCAGTGGATACGTCCCTTCGTGTTCAATCGGGTTCTGCGTGGCGAACACTGTGAACTCCGGAGGCAGCAGATAGGTTGCCCGGTCAATCGTTACCTGCCGTTCCTGCATCGCCTGCAGCAGCGCCGATTGCGTCTTCGCCGGCGCGCGATTGATTTCGTCGGCCACGAGAAACGAGGTGAACACCGGGCCGGGCGCCAGGGTGAACTCGTTCTTCTGCAGGTTGAAGACGTTGGTGCCGGTGATATCCGCGGGCATCAGGTCGGGCGTGAACTGTACCCGTTGAAAGGTCCCGCCCATCACGGCGGCCATCGTTTTGGCAAGTAGCGTCTTCGCGACTCCCGGCACTCCTTCGAGCAAACCGTGCTGCCCGCAGAGCGTAACCACCAGCGCCCGGTCAATCGCTTCCCGCTGTCCAATCATCACTTGGCCAATTTCGGCGCGTACCGCCGCCAACCGTTCGTGCATCGCTTCCAACGTCATAAGCTTGGCTTCTCCCTTACGGACTCCTGCATTCTTCGGTACGCCACCACCGGGTCGCCTGTCCCGTCCGGCAACTCCTGCCTCCGCTGCCAGCGCGGCAACAGACCCGCGGCCCGTTTCCATTCCGCTTGGCAGGTCGCGAGCAGTTCGCCCGGCGCTACGTGCTTCCGCAGCAACTGAGCCATCGCTGCCGCCCCGCCCCCTGGCTCGGCGCGGGTCACGGCATCCGCCCGCTCCGGCAACACCGGCACCAGACTGCGCCACAAGTACAGCGCGGTCGCCACCAGCAACAGGAGTACCGCGGGTCCCCAACCGGCGCGCCGAATCAGGCTGACGATGCCGCCCCTTTCCGCTACCCCCAGCGCGCTCTCGACAAACGTGACTCGCCGCCCCGGGCCCAAGAGCAATAGTAATCGTGGGCCGTTTGGCTTTTCGCGCAGCGCCCCGCTTAGCAGTTCCTCGCCGCTGAGCACGACGAGCGATCCTTTCCCCAGCCGCCGCTCCGCGTACCGGTCGCCCAACTTCCAAGCCGTATCCTTCACGACGTACTGCCAGTTTGTCGTCTCCAAATATCGCTGCCCTATGTACTCGCCCGAACTCTGGGGCTCAAACCGGATTCCTAGCCACTCGTGTGTATCGGTCTCGGTTTTTGGTCCTTTGCGCAGGGATACCCGGCGGCCCGGTACGCCCACCACGACTCGAGCGCCGCCTGCCGCCAATCGTTCGGCGGCTTTGGTCAGGTTCTTCAGCGAGCCCGGGTCCTGATGCAGAAACAGCACCGCTCCCGGCTCCGCCGGAAGCTTGGCGTCCTGTCCGAAGTGCCGCTCGACGCGCCACCCCCTCAGCTTGCGCAGACTATCGTGCAACAGCTTCGTCCCGTCGGCGTCCGCCCGCAAGCTCGACCATTTCGGATAGACATCCCCGCGTTCATACGCCGCGCCCGCCAGGTCAAGAATCGCCCAGCCGAACCCGGCCGCCAACAGGCCCAGCGCGACTCTAGCCCACATGGTTCCGGATCTCCTCCCACCGCGTCCGCACTTCGCTCACCCCCGCCGTGCCCAACTCATGGAACCCGTACCACGCCTCTTCGAACCGGCGCCGGTTGACTTCAAACAAGGGGTGCACGTGCGGCATCGGTCGGCCCCGCCGCTCCAGCTCGCGGCCATACTCGCCCCCGCTTTTGGCCGGACCGATCGTCACGAGGCCTCGCTCACTCAGCCGCCGCAATCCCGCCAAGTGAAGCGCGCGCAGCGCCAACCGGTATTCGCCCCGCGACGCGTAGTCATCGGCCAGCGCCAGCCAGGACTCCTCCGGCAAGGCATCGGGCCGCAAATCTTCGCGACTCAAATCCGGGGCGGTCATCGCTGGCGCGGCCACCGGGGCTTTCGGCGGTCGCCGCTGCTTCAGCAGGTAAACCACCAGGCCAGCGACCAGCAGCACGGCGAGCCCGATCAGCAAATTCTGCGACATCTGCGGGCTCAGCCCGAAGTTCCCCACGTCTGGCGACGTCTGCTGCTCCGGCCGCAGCCAGGTCAAGAAATCTTCAATCCATTGGGCCAGGGTGCGCAGCATCTGCAGGAACCAGCCCTCTCGCGCCCCATCCTGCTCCACCACTTTCGGCTGCCGGAACGCAAAAGCCGGCTCCCGCATCGTTTGGGTGATACTCCGCTCCAGCTCCTGCGCTTCCTGCGCCGCCAGCGGCAGCGCTAACACCAGTGCGGTGGCCACCATCCGCAGCGCGGCTAGCAGGTCGATCCCCGTCTTCCGGGATTCCTTCAGGAACACACGCCGCGCCGCCATCGCGTTGAGCAGCGGATCCACGCAGAGGTAGGTTGTCAGCGTCACCACCCAGAAGCTTGGGAAATTGAACATCCGGTCTTCAATTCGGCCGAACGACGTCTCCCATCCGAAGAATGCCCGCAGCAGCATCGGCGCCGTTAACCACAATACGAAGAGATTCACCCAAAGCAGGAAGCCACCGGCCATGGCCAGCGAAAGCTCCCAACTCTGCAGCAGCACGTCCTGGGTGGCATATCGCAGGGCCTCGCGCGGGGAACTCACCGACAGTGTCCGGTAGAAGGTCACCGCCGGAGCGAACGGGAAAAACAACAGCGCGGCCAGTGGGAGCACCAGCAGGGCTGTCGGTTGCAGTGTCAATTGCGGGCCCACACGCAAGGGCGGCGGCGATCCGCCGAGTACCCGCAGCAACTCGCCTTGAAAGTACGATTCTCCGACCTGCTTGAACAGGTACGCCGCCGCCACGAGCAGCGTTAAGCCGCCGGCCTGTTCGGCATAGTAAGCGTCAAAGGTCGCCGTCAGCAGCAGCCGCCCCAAGAGATAGACGAACGGCAAGGTGCACACCGCCCACACCACCCAAGCCGAGCCCGGCGCTCGCCGCAGTAGCGCAGCCGCCGCGTCAGCTGACTCGGTCCAGGATGGCCGCTTCACGCCGAGGCCCTCCAAATCAGCTCCCCCACCCCGAGGAAAAAGAGCCACGCCAGCAACAGTCCGGCCACCGCCCCCAGGCCCCATCCTACGCGGCCCCAGGCCGGGCTCGGCGGCTTGGCCAATTGGGTTCGTTTCGTCAGGCAGAGTACGCACAGCATCCGCCCGTCATGTTCGGTGATGCATTCGCGGCAGAATGATTGTTTGCAACTCGGGCACTTGGCCACTGCTTCGCGCCCGGGGTGTTGCTGGCATCGCGCGTGCGCAATCATGCCTGCTCCTCATCGCCCTGCTGCGCCACCCAACCTGCCACTGCCGCACCCACCACCCGCCAGCCGATCGCGGCCGCGAGAGCCACCTTTTGCCATTGCTGCGCGGCTAGCGTCAATTCCGCCAGGGTCAGCGAGAAGGTCGGCCGCCGCCACTCCAGCAATAGGAAGAAGCCAAACAACAGTAGGTCCACTACCATCGCCGCCACCAGCGCGGCGGCCACCACCTCATGCCGGCGCAACATTCGCCACCAGGCAATCGCGGTCGTCAACGCCCCGGGTATAAGGAACACTGCGATGTTCCAGATCTCCGTGCGCATCTCCGGCCGCGCCGAATAAACCACAATCAGAAGCGCACTGAGGATCAGCGTGCCCGCCACCGCCCATCCCAACTCCCGGGGATGCCGGTACGCCTTCTCGGCCTTGCCCGGCACGAGCGTCGGCATCACCGCCGGCCTGGCCAGTCCCGCCTGCGCCTCCTGCACCCGAGTCAGGATTTGGGGCACCGCCTCGGCGGCCGCGCGCATGGTTCCCAACCCTCGCAGCGGCCACTCTCCGGAAAGGCTAATTACCCGCGCCACGCAACGCTTCCCCTGGGCCAGCGACCACAACTGCAAAATCAAGAGTGTCGCCGGCAGAAAAGCCAGAGCGACGCGCACGCCGACTTGCGCCGGCAGCATCGCGAGCACGAGCAACAGGGTGAAAACCAGCAGCCGAACGATGCGGCCCGTCGTCCAGAGCGGCGCTTCCGCCACTGTGATCGCCCGCATCTCCGCGTAGGGAAACCGCTGATACTCGTGCTGCACCCGCAGCGAAGTCACCTGCAGCAGATGGTCCCCGCCATCATAAAGCGCCGCTGAGCGCAGCCAGCCCGGTGACCAACCCGTCAACATGCGATACTCGCTCACCGGCTACCTCCGCCGGTGCGAATGAGCAGGACAATCAGCCCCACCAGCGCCAGCAGCCACAACCCGGAGATGGACAGCGCCGCCCAGCGCACGGCGGGCGACCGCGGCACCGCTGTCCGCGTCTTCTTCCAGGTCGCCAGCGTGAAGGTCCCCACCAGCGGACCGGTGAGGATGGTTAGCATTGGCACCGCCGCCAGCATCAAGCCAATCGAATCGTAGAGCGTTGCCCGCCGCCGGAAGCGGAGATCGCCGGCGGTAGTTCCTCGTCCGAAGCAGGCGCTGCAAACGGCCTGGTCGCCGGTGCCATCGACACATAACGCGCACACAAAGCGTCCGCACTGCCCGCAGGCGGCTTCCGCCTGATTCGCCGGATGATGGAAGCAGGAAGCCATTCCCTCTCCCGTCAGCGCAGCCGGGGGCTTGCCTCTGGTTTCGGTCCATCCTGCCGGGAACACCCAAGCCTGCACCCTGGCCTCGCAGCCCCGGCAGGGCAAAGCTTCTGTCCGGTTCCAATCCTCCGGCGGAACCTCCACTCCGCATAGATTGCATCGCGGCATGGCTGTCATTTCTTCATCACCCGCGTATCCGCCACCATGTCGTGCAGTGCCCGCTTCTCGCTGTCCCAAAGCGGCAGCAGATACCCTAATCCCAGCGTGAACCCGGTTAGAAACTGGGCAAAGTAGCGGCCAAACGACTGGCCCCGCCGCAGCCGGTTCCCTTCGCCGTCAAGCACCTGCAACTGCAACATGAGTTTCCCCGGCGTCCCGCCCTTCTTGGTGACGAACCAGACCTCATACCCGCACTGCACCCCTAACTGCCCCAGCACCGTGAGCCCGTACACCCAAAGGAACGTCGCGCCCATCTCCTCGGGCTTGCCGCCTTGACTCGCCCCGGCGGCCAGGACGAACATCGGGATCTGCAACGCCATGTTCACGACCGACAGAATGACGCCGTCGATCATGCGCGCGACGAACCGGACGCCAAACCCCGCGAACTCGCCCTGCCCGAGGAGCACGGCCGAGCCCTCGCGGAGTTCCGCCACGTGCCGCGGTTTGCAGTAAGCGCAGACATCCGCCCCGCCCCACCGGGCAATCCAGCTTTCCGGATACATCGTGCCGCATCGTTCGCAGCGTCGCCGCGGCCCTTCGGGTTCGCCGTGCGCGAAAGCTTCGGCTACCGGCTGCCAGCCGGCCGCCCCTTCGCGCCACACCAGCGTGCCCACCGCCAGCAATCCGGCCGTGGCCCACTCCTTCACCTGTTGCTCTTCGAACGGGCCCTGTTGGATACCGTTTTGCCACGTGTACCAGGTCAAGTCATCAGTATAGCCAGAGTTATACTGAATCCAGTCGTACCTTGCAGCCGTAACCCCTTGAGAGAATGTTTTTCTTCCCCATCTTATTTGCGGCCCTCGACTCGGAAACGGACCGCGCGCTCGCCGCGCGCTTAAAGGCTCGCGAGCCGGAGGCCCTGCGGGAACTCTACGACAAGTACGGCCGGTTGGCCTACTCCGTCATCTTCCGCGTGGTTCGTAACGCTGCCGCCGCCGAAGACCTGACCCAGGAGACCTTTCTGCGGGTCTGGAATCGCATGGCTGGCTTCGACGCCGCGCGTGGCTCCATCGGTCCGTGGGTGCTTACTGTTGCCCGCAACCGCGCGATAGACTACGTCCGCTCTGTCGATGGCCGGATGTCGCAAAATGCCATCGAACTTTCCGGCGCCGAGTCCCCGGCGCTCTTTGTCGATATGGAGTCCGTCATTCTGAATTCGCAACGTGCCAAGTTACTGAAGGCCGCGTTTCATAAACTCTCCGAGCAACAGCGTACGGTGATTGAACTGGCTTACTTCGAAGGCCTCTCTCAAACCGAAATGGCGGAGCGCCTGAGCCAGCCTTTGGGTACAGTGAAGACGTGGGTGCGCTCCGCGCTTCGCCTATTGCGGGAAGAACTGGAGGAGCCTGTCACCGTATGAGCGACACCAACCGGGACACGCTCTACGAACTCTACGCCCTCGGCCTGCTCGAAGACCCCGAGCGGTCCGAGATTGAAGCGGAATTGCGCTCCGGCTCTCCGGACGCTCAACGCCTGCTCCGCCAAGCGATGGCGAACAACGCGCTGCTCGCGACGCTCGCCCCCGCTGCCGAACCGCCGCCGCGCCTCCGCCGCCGCATTCTGGCCGCCGCGGGCGTCGAAGAGAAAACCGGTTGGACGTGGCTTGGCGCGTGGGGCCTGGCCACCGCCGGCCTCTTGGCCGGACTCGTTTACTTCAGCACCGAAGTCAGCAGACTGCATAAGGATGCGTTCGGCGTGCGCGAAGAACTCGCCATCACCCAAACCGAACTCCGCCGCTCTCAGGCCACGCTGGCCTTTCTGCGCGACCCCGGCACAACGATCCTGAAGTCGGGTACCGCCGAAGAGCGCCAGCCAGTCGCCCGTGTCTTTGTCAACCCGCTGCAGGGTGTCCTTTTAATCGCCAGCAATCTGCCTCGCCTCGAACCCGGCAAGGTCTTCGAAATGTGGCTCGTCCCCAAAAACGGG
>LNFM01009504.1_pt1 | contig 14113 bp, 16 predicted proteins | sample 596031 | NCBI WGS metagenome assembly LNFM01 (sample SAMN04254537, study PRJNA301005) | activated carbon metagenome | isolation source: dual media filters at the Ann Arbor, Michigan drinking water treatment plant | place: USA: Ann Arbor
CCCGACATTGCGCGGATATCTCGGCGGCCTGGACCTGCTATTTGCAAATGCCATCCTGCTCGCTCCGTCGAGAGCCGCTTCAGGGGCAGACTAGGCGATAGGGGGGGCGCACAGGCAATAGCGTGAAAGTGTCGATGCCACTGCCGGAGCGAAAGGTGTTGGACGTGACTGACATGAGCCCCCATTGGTCGCGCATTATCGTTTGGAATTGCGGCGATCCAGCCAGACGCCGAAATCGATCATCGGAGTTAACCTGTTACTAAACAGCCGGTTAGGAGCATTCCAGCGGCAGAAAACTGGATCAATGATTGTGCGTCTCTCTAAGCAGTCGCCCTCGCTGTAGGACCTCAGCCAACAACCTCGCGGTTGTCTGGTGCGGTTCAGCAATGTCTCATCGCCCTGATACTCACCCATGAACTCCCCTATGCGAGAACAAATATCGAGCAAGCTGCTTCTGGGAAGCCGGGATAGTAACGACGCTCTCACAGCGTCGCTTTTGTTGGTGACGAATCGTCGGCGTTTATGCTAGCGGTGCCGACATTATGTCACAAACGCCTCGCACACTTCGTCCATCGCGCAAAAAGGGAGATGCGCTCACGCAAGCGGAGCGCGCCCTTGCTCTCCTAGACAAGACACCGCTCCTCCGGGCGCGCGATCTCGTCGATGCCGGTATCGCACGCGAAACGCTGCGCCGTCTCGTGCAGAGAGGTGAACTCGAACAACCCGATCGCGGACTCTATCGCCGCGTCGGCGGTGCAATGGCGGCAGAAGCCTCGATTGCTGAGGTCGCACGCCGGACACCGCATGCCGTGGTCGCGCTCCTATCGGCGCTTCGCTTCCATGGCCTGACGACCCAGGTACCGCATGAAGTATGGGTCTATATCGGCCGAAAGGCGCGTGTGCCGGCGCGCACACACGTCAAACTCAGGGTGTTCCGCGTGGACGGCGACGGGCTGACGCTCGGGATCGACGACCACGTCATCGACGGCGTGCCGGTCAGGATCACCAACACGGCACGGACCATTGTGGACTGCTTCAAACGACGGGACGAAGTCGGGCTCGACGTGGCGATCGAAGCCCTACGCGATGCCCGGCGGCAGAGGAAAGTAGACCTGAATGAAGTCTGGCGTATCGCTGAACGCCGCCGTGCGCTGACCTACATGCGACCCTATCTCGAAGCGTTGGGCTAGGGGGCGCCGGAACCATGACCGCCAACATTGCTGCTTCCGTTCGTGCGCGATTGACTACCCTGGCCAAGCAACAAGGTGATGCAGTCGACCGTGTCTTTCTGCGTTACGCCATCGAGCGTCTTCTCTATCGACTCGCCCAAAGCGGCTACCGTGATCAATTCGTACTCAAGGGAGCCATGCTGTTTTCACTTTGGGCGCCTGTCCCTTATCGCAGCACCGGCGACCTTGATCTGCTCGGTTACGGCGATGCCGCGCCTGAGCGTATGGCGGCGATATTCTCCACGATTTGCGCCGCCGCCGTAGATGATGACGGCGTCGTCTATAACGCCGCCAGCGTGCGTGGCGAGAGTGTCCGCGACGATGAAGACTATCGCGGCGTTCGTGTCTCGCTGACGGCGACGCTCGCCGGTGCGCGCCTGACGATCCAGATCGATATCGGATTTGGAGATGCAGTGATGCCTGGCGCATCAGACGTCAATTACCCGTCGCTTCTTGGCTTTCCATCGCCGTTCCTGCGCGCCTATCCGCCAGAGACTGTTGTCGCGGAAAAGCTCGAAGCGCTTGTGTCGCTCGATATGCGCAACAGCCGTATGAAAGACTTCTTCGATCTCTGGGTGATCGCCAAGACATTCGCGTTTGATGGTCCAACGCTGGCGACCGCCGTCGCTGCGACCTTCGAGCGCCGCGGCACCGCGCTTCCGCAGGGTGCGCCTGTTGCGCTGACCAAGACCTTTTCAAACGACGCAGGAAAGCAGTCTCAGTGGCGAGCGTTCTTGAACCGAACCACAATCGCCGTTGCGCCAGAACCACTCCCTGAATTGATTGCGTTCATTGCGGAATTCGTCTCTCCAGTCATGACGACCAAGGCGGCAGCCGCCATGGTGGGAATGACATGGCAGCCGGGTGGCCCTTGGCTGGCTGATTAAAGGACTTCCGATGAGTGATCTGTAGGCAAACGTTCGCCTGCGTCCTGCACGTATTGCGCTGTTAGTGCGGTTGACCGACCTTGCGTCCGTTCGCAAATTCATGCGCCCCGTTACTGACCCCGGGAGATCGGATACAGTGTGACCGCTTTTGAGCGATCGGTTCGGCGAACCGCGACGCCTCCGCAATTGCAAAAGTTTGGCGCACAGTGTGGCTCGCGCATGCCAGCAAAGAGGCGAACAAAATCAACCGCGGGAAGAGGGTGTATTCGATTGGCAGCTCTCGGCGATCTCCGGCCTGGCTGCGGTCAGTCAGCCGAATGACTGGACTGAGGTGATCCCGCCAGATGCCAGTTCGTACGTTGGGAGCCGACCTGGCCCAAATGCGACGCTCACGAGCAGAGCGCAGATGCAATTCTTTCCCGGTTTTGACGTGCCAGGCAGGTATCCTCAGCCTCCGATCGTCCTGCGAAATCTTGCCTCCACGCATCGCAGCCCCACTTGCCGCCCTTTCAATTCGATGTAGGGATTTGCTCTCCGTCAGGCGAAATTCTACGGTGGTGGGAGAAGAAAAATGACGCCAAAGGTGCGGCGCCGTCGGCTGGCTAACTTGTTGGGCGCGCTTCGATTTGCATTGCTGGCAGCGGTAACGATCCCCGCTTCCCTTGCCGCCAACGCCCAGGCGTTCACACTACCACCGCCGGAGAAGGTGCCCACCTTCCTGGGCATCGACCTGCCGCTGCGCCCGGGTGAGCGGCTGCTGCCCTTGGGCAATAGCGGTTGTTCGATGGTCGTTTTCGAGCCCAAGCCAGAGCAGTTCGAAGCACTTCGCAAACTGTGGGACGATAATGAATGGTCGGGTGCCTGCCGATTTGGTCTCATCCACGGCAACGGCCAAATCTCAGATCTGAGCCTCAACTTTCATCAGGAAATCTGGGCGATCTACGGAATGCAATATCTTCCGGCACGGTATGAGACCGCGTATGGTTCTGTCCATGCGGCCTATAGCGGCTCTGCATTCAGCGCTCTTGATACAAAGCAGATGAGTCTTTTCGGATCTGGCGATCTTGAAAACCTTGACCGCTTTGAAAAAACGTCAGGGAATTCATTCTCAATCGGTCTGCAGTCATTCGATGCGGCGGGAAACGCGCTGAACGTCGGAGTTTGGGGCAGCAACGATCCATACGCGTGCGTGGCCGCGAACAAGGACAAGTACAAGCCCTTCCAAAAGGAGATCAAAAAAGTCTGCTCGCGAAACGAGGCAGCGCAGTTCTTCGTTTCCCGCAGCGAAAGCGCTTCTGGTATGATGGGTGGGAAGTATGTCTGGCTGAAAGCCTGCCCGCTCAAGAAGGGCACCGGTGAAGCTGATTGCCCGGCGCTCATGCGCGATGCGATCGGAAAACACTATGCCGAGCTAGAGACAATACTTGCGGGCAGCCCGGCGGCTCGTCCCGGAATGGTCCAGGAGACACTCGACCGCTATGCGCCCCTTGAAGCGGCGGTTGAAGCAAGGCTCAAGGACAAGGTCTCAGTCGGGGGCGCGCAGTGATGACCAAAGGACGACAACTTGCGAAGACCGGCCGCGCACTTGTGATTACCAGCCTGCTCGGCCTGCTGGCCAGTCCGGCGCTCGCACAGTCCAGCGGCTATGACGCCAATTGCGATCCGCGCAACTACACGGCCGACGAAATGCTGCAGCAGGAGCTCTGCTCGGCGCATGTCGGATGCCGGCTCACTCAGAAAGCGGCGACCTCTGCCTGCAAAGTGAAGGACTTCTTCTCCAATCTTGGCGGCGTCCTCGGCGGGCGCAGCACACCGGACAATCTCGATGTGCTTGAAGCCCTGAACCGGTCGGAAGTGCCCCAGACGTCCGGTGTAAAGAAAACCAACGCCAGTGCGAGACCCTATTACGAGGGCTCGCGCCTGCCGTCCTATGACCGGTCGAATGCGGCCCAGATCAGTGTTGAGCCCCCGGAGGACGGAAGGCCGTCCGGCTCTCTCAACCGGGACAAAGATGGCACGGTCCGCTGGTTTGAGGGCACGGGCGCCCGCAATGCGTCAAACCAGCTTTCCGGCAATGGCGTGCAGATCGAGTCCACGGGTCGCATCAGGGCAGGCATCCTGATTGATGACGCCATTGGCGGCGGCGGCCTTGCGCGCACGCCGGACGCTTCCTGGGCAGGCGGAAATTTCAAGTCCGGCGGTCTTGAAGGCGATGGATACCAGCTCAAGTCTGACGGGACCGGCAATGCGCCCGTTCTGGAAGGAACCTTCAAGAACAACCAGCCGGACGGCATGATGCTGGCGACATACCCGGACTTCAGTTCACGGAAGGAATTGTGGAAAGACGGTAAGCTGATCGTTGCCGGACCGAAGGTGGCCAAAGGTCAGGTGCCGCCCACTCCAAAGACGCCCGAAGAGGAAGCCGCCGAGAAAGCCGCCGCCGAAGCGGCCGCCTTCTCGGCACAGCTCTCCAGCGAAAAGAACCCCGGCGCCCTCTACGCCCTCGGCGACGAGTGGGCCGAGAAGGGCGACATGGCCAAAGCCAAATCCGCCTGGCGCGAACTCATCAAACGCTTTCCGGATAGCCCACTCGCCATCAAGGCGACAGACAGATTGTCAGGCGGCGGAGCATCGGCCGCGCCGGGCCCGGCAGCTATAAGCAGTGTGCCAGGTCCAACATTTACCGGTAATGTGGACTTCTCCGGCATCTGGGTCGGTGAAGGCAGCGGCAACAAGGTTGAAGCCGATTTCCGGGCGGATGGCCTCTATGCGTGGGCTGCCGGTACACCGGCGCCTGATCAGGCCACCGGTATTAATGTGTTCAAGTTGCAAAGCCCGGGCGTTTTTATGATGACGTTTCCAGACGGAGCACAGGCCTTCGTCCGCATGGAAGCGCCCGACAAGATGCGCATCATCAACCCGGATGGATGGACAGACCTGTTTGTGAAAGGCGGTGCGCGCTCCGCTGAATAGCCCCTAGATTTGTGGACGCATTCTTCCCTAATTCGAGGGAGCGGATCACACTGCTAACGGCTGTTTCCGGCGATCTCCCGCCTAGCTTCCATGATTCGGCCGAATGACAGGACTGGCCCTATACAGCCGGTCGCTCGTGCTTGGTGGGTCCGTGGCCTTCTGCTCGCTCGCCACACCTCAAACCGGGGACTATGATAAGGGCAGCCCTTCGAAATGAACGAGGACGCTAGCGGCTCAGGTCAGAACGAAGAAGCAGATTGATGAAGACTTCGAACAATCGAACTGAACTAACGAATGACGAGATTGTTCAGTGGAACCGCGCTTCCGACCTACTTGACGAAGGCATTTATTCTGATGCGCAACGAATTCTCGACGATCTGTTGCGACAGCCTCGAACAGTGGCAAAGCTTTATGCTCATCGAGGGTTCGCCAGATACAACCAAGGTCAGTTGCGAGGCGCCATTGAAGACTTCTCAGAAGCTCTCATGTTGTCACCAGGAGGTAGGCACACACTGTTCTTGCGCGGGCGTTGTCTCGAAGAGCTGGAAGATTTTGAGCTAGCCGTCAGAGACTATGATGCGGTTATCGCAATAGCGCCAAACACCGCCGATGCGCACGCACAGAGAGGTTACTGCTTTGAACAATTGGGCCGTCATGATGAGGCACGCTCCGCTTACTACGCAGCTCTGGCTTTGGATTCGGAGGAAACTCTTGCGCTTGCTGGGCTAAAATCCCTCGGTAGAACGGGATGATGAGCACAAGCAAGAATACTCTATTTCTTCTGACCTGAGCCTGTGTGCGGCCTGCTAAACGGTCGAGAGGCTGCTCAAATTCCGGCATCTAGCAACAGGCGGTCGATGACTGTTTCCGGCGAAGTCCGGCCGAACTTCGACCAGGCTTCCCGATGACCGGACTGAAGAAACACTGCCGGTTGTCGGCGTTTGCGATTGCAGCCAACCTGGCCTAGAATTGGCGTCGGCAGAACAAAGGTGAAGTGTCTACTTTCCAGCGCAAACCAGGCTTGTACCTTTCTAAACGAATGAGACTTGCTAGAGAGGCCCCTGAACTGACCTCGGCGCCTATTTTGGGTTGGACAGGATGCCCGCGAGACGGTGTAATATAGGTCATTCACCAGCTATGCGGGCGGCGCTCCGATGTCACTACTCAACCTGACCGGCACACTTCGGATCCCAATGCTGTTTCAGGCGGAAGCTGCAGAGTGCGGCCTGGCATGCGTCGGCATGGTAGCGGCGGCCCATGGGCATCGTGTGGATCTGGCCAGTCTGCGCAGAGCGTTTCCAATAACCCTGAGAGGGGCAACGCTCAGGGATGTCGTCTCGATCGCGTCCGCGCTGGGAATGGGAAGCCGGGCGGTGCGTTGCGAACTGGGCGAGTTGGCTCAGCTGCGAACCCCGGCCATCCTTCACTGGAACATGAATCATTTTGTTGTATTGACCCGTATAAACGCAAAGAAGGCGGAGATCCTGGACCCCGCACGCGGCCGGTTGCGACTTCGTTTGAGCGACGTGAGCCGGCACTTCACCGGCGTCGCCCTGGAGCTGACGCCGACAGCCACGTTTGAAAAAAAGCGTAACACCAACTCCGTCAGCCTGCTTGGCTTGCTCAACATCGGGCAAACAGCCCGCGGCGCGATCGTGCAGGCGTTTGCCTTGTCACTCTTCCTGCAGGTGTTTGTGCTGCTCAGTCCGTATTACATGCAACTCGTCATCGATGAAGCGATACTCAAAGCTGACCTGTCGCTTCTTGCGGCAATCGCGCTCGGCTTCGGCGCTCTGAAGGTGTTCGAAACTTTGACCGCGCTGGTACGGGGGCTGGTCTTTCAGTTCCTCTCCAGCCTCCTCAGCTTTGACATGCAGGCCAGCTTGTTCCGGCATATGATCCGTCTGCCGCTACCTTATTTTCATCGTCGGCATATCGGCGATATCCAGCAGCGGTTCCAGTCGTTGATGCCTATCCAGCACTTTCTTTCGAGCGGCGCCATTGTCGCGCTGCTGGACGGCCTTCTGGCGGCGCTGCTCGGAATCATACTGTTTCTTTACAGCCCGCAACTGGCATTCGTCGTGATGGGTATCCTGATTCTTTATGTCTTGATCCGGGTTGCGCTTTTGCCTCTGGTCAAGCGCCTGTCGGCAGAGGTCCTTATTGCTCAGTCCACTGAGCAATCCACGTTTCTCGAAACGCTCCGGGCGATGCAGAACTTCAAGGTGGCCGGCATCGAAAGTGAAAGAGAAGGCCTTTGGCGGAATCTGGCTATCAACAAATTGAATGCTCAAATTCGCCTCGGGAACGTCAACATCGGATACGACACGCTTAGCCAGGCGCTGATTGATATAGGCGGCGTCATTGTCATCTTCCTAGCGGCTTCGACAGCGATCGGTGGAAACATGTCTATAGGCGCGATTATAGCATTTCTCGCTTTTAAAGGTCAGTTTGATCAGCGAATGATGGCTTTGATCGAGCAGGTTATCCAATTCCGCCTGCTGGATGTTCATCTGGACCGGATTTCTGACATAGCGCTTGAGCAGCAGGAAGAGGACGCGGCCACGCCCGGAGGGGGCCGCGAGCTTCTCGGCGGGTTGGCGGTGGAAAACCTGAGCTTTCGTTACTCTCCGTTTGAGTCGGAAGTGCTGAAGGACGTCAGTTTTAAGGTCGCGCCCGGCGAGTTCGTTGCCGTCGCGGCGCCCTCGGGGGCCGGCAAGTCTACTTTGCTTCGATTGATTGTCGGCCTGTACGAGCAAACGGGCGGGGAAATATATTTTGATGGCTTGGAATCACGCAAATGGGGCCGCGGAAACCTGAGGCGGCAGCTCGGGGTTGTAATGCAGGACGATTGTTTGCTGGCCGGATCGATCGAAGAGAATATTTCACTGTTCGATAACAATCCGGATCCGGATCGTATCCGCACGGCGGCGCGGCTGGCCTCCATTCATGACGACATCGAAGCCATGCCGATGGGCTACCGGTCTCTCGTGGGTGACATGGGAACGTCGCTTTCCGGGGGGCAGTTGCAGCGGATCGTCCTGGCTCGCGCCTTGTACCGCCGGCCAAAAATGCTGATCATGGATGAAGCGACCAGCGCACTGGATGTCGAAACCGAAGAGCGGGTCAATGCAGAGCTCAGGGCGCTGAAGATAACACGCATTGTCGTGGCACACAGACCTCAAACACTCGCTTCGGCGGACCGGATCCTTTTCCTCAAAGATGGGAGGATAACGCCAGGAGATACAGGTCTGTGAACGCTACCAATTTTACAATCCAGAGAAGTATGTACAATCCGTAAGGTTGACATCTCTTTATTTTGGCGCAACTTTCTGATTGCCGCACTGAGGCGGCGTAGATGGATTGCGGAGAGATGCAATGACAACTCAGACTCTGGCTGGCAGGCTGCTTTCTGACCAGGAAATTTTGGCTGTGAGCGGGGGGAATGGTCCCTGCTTCAGTGTGCCGACACTTTCTGGCTGTCCGGTCAACCCAAACGGAACGATTACGCCTTGCGATGATCACATGGCCGGCAGCGGATGCCCGTCTGGTCCGCCGGGAGTCCATCCGGGTATCGGAGGATAAGCTAGTATCGATTCGGCCGTGCCGGGCTGAGCGGAAAGCTCAGCCCCGCACTATTAATCCGTACAGGAACCTTCATGTTGGTTGTTTTTGGTCAGCAAGCTGACAACCATATTACTCGAGCAGTTGCAGCTCTGGAATGGGCCGAGGGCGACGATTTCATTATTGTTGACCGATACAATCCGCCCAGACTGACTATCTTTCCTGAAGAAGTCCATGAAGTACGAAGCCGGGCGTCGGTCGTTTGGTGGCGCGTGAAGCCTCCGCTCACCGCGTCTGCGTTTGTGCCAGAAGGTGTCCACGAACAATATTTTTTCCAGAGCGAATGGGGTCTGGTAGATCAGTTTCTCATAGGCCAGTGCTGTGAGGCAGCGCAGATCAACCGCCTGGATGCGTCGAACTCTTCGAATAACAAAATCCTGCAGCTCAACAGGGCCAGCCACTTAGGCTGGTCAATACCGAAAACAGTTGTGACGACGGATGCGGACGAAGTCATCCGGATGTTCTCGGCTGGCAATGTCGTGTTCAAGCAGCTGTCGGGCACGCCGCCCGGCGTCAAGGGCCCCTTGCTGACGACCGAGATTCCCGTCAGTGAACTGCCAGCCTACGCTTCGGAGATAGCGCGGTGCCCGGGTATATTCCAGGAAGTGATCGAGAAGGTCGCAGAATGGCGGATAAATGTTTTCGGCGACCTCTCGTTCGGGGTGGAAATAACACAAGAAGGCGCCGAAGGTGTTGGCGTTGACTGGAGGCGGGCGCACGCACGTGCCGGCGTGTTTGAAGCGATTCCTGTTCCGCCTGATGTGCATTCGTTCTGCCTGCACTATCTTGCAAGCTTCGGAATGAAGCATGGCGTGTTCGACTTCGCGCTGGATCGATCCGGAACCGTGTACTTTCTGGAGTGCAATCCGTTTGGCCAGTACACATTCATTGAAGACCTTGTAGGCCAGCCACTGTCCGAGGCGATGGCCTCTTTGATTGCGGGCCTCAGGCGAACCGCAGCAGCCATGAGTTAGCGCATGATCGGTCCGGATGTGCCTGTGCGGCCCGGCACTTGGTTGCGTGCCTCATGATAGATCTTCGAGGGGTGCCGCTATCTGCTGAGGACGTGGAAGCTCTGGAGGAGGCTTTGGACCTTCTCCTTAAGCGGAGCATCAGCATCGAGCAGTACAACGAGGTGCTGATCCGTATCAGGAACGCCAATGAGGCGAGCCTCCCGGAGCGCGAAACACGTCGGGCGAACTTTTTGGCGCAGCTCGGTTGGATTAGGCGCATGCTGAGAGATACTGCAAAGCGTACAAGCCGTCTTGAATATGAGCGTCGGCTGGAGATCTGTTCAACATGTGAGTTCAGCAGGACATTGATCCGAGACTCCGAGCAAGTTTGCCTCAAATGCGGATGCATCCTCAGCCTGAAAGCTTGGATAGGGACGGCGACCTGTCCGGACAAATCTGACCTTCATCCAACCGGTAAATGGAGCTAGACTGTGCGTGGTATTTGTTCTGTGCTTGCAACCCTTGTTGTTGGAGCCTGCTCGCTGTCCGGTCCTGAGGACAGAGTGAGCGGCCCGATGTACCAGACCGCGATTGCGGACATTGGATTCCGTGACCAGATCGACGGGGAGGTGGATACAGCGTGGGAGTATTACTTGTCACTGGCCCAAGCGGCTTGCGGCGAACGGGACGAACTGCGGTGCGAACTCTTTCGGCGGGTGTCCGTTGATACCTATATGTCGACCGAACTGGCGCGTTTCTCAGGCGCAAAAACTGACGAAGCGATGCCGTTCGACATGCCCTATGCGGCGTTCAGTCTGGCGGCGGGCCGCATAAAGCGATCCGACGACCATTGGATGAAGCAGTTCATGCGCCAAGGTACCTGGTTTGAAATTTCAAAGTTTGGTGCAGACGCCGACGCGGCAGCGTTCTTGCTGATCCAGCATTCAAACGATACGCAGCTCCAGCAGGAAGCGCTTCGATTGCTGGAAGCAGCGCGGCAGGTTGGTGAAACAGATCCTCGAAATGTAGCACTCCTGCATGACCGCGTGGCCATCAAAAACGGCGAGCTTCAGACATACGCAACCCAGGGCGACTGCGCCGGCGTGGGAAACTGGGAGCCCTTTCCCGTCGAAAACGCTGACGAAGTCGACGCACTGCGAACACAGATGCAACTTCCGCCGCTGGACGTCTACAAAGGGACTATGGCGCCGTTTTGCACCTAGCAGGCGGCACGCAATCATGGTCTGGCCTAAGCCAGAGCGCCATAGATTTTATCTCATCAAAAGGATTGGCTCAGACAGCCATTCGATCAATTTTCGTTCTTCTGTTATGATCTCGGCAGTAAGCGCCATCCCCGTTTGCAGGGTATACGTCTGCCCGAAAGCCTGGACGTCAGGCGTGTCGAGGCTCACTTTGACTCTGTAGAAAAGATCGGGTGAGGCGCTCGTGGCATTGGAGTCTCCACGCGGTTGGGGCACCGCTGCAACACTGGCAATAACACCTTTTGCCATCCCAAATTTTTGGTACGGAAACGCATCATACCGGAGATTAACGCGTTGCCCGGGTTTGACAAACCCGGCCGCTTTGGAAGGCAGGTAGAGTTCGGCGATCAGCGCCGCATCTTCCGGAAGGACGATTGCAACCGGGGTGTTCGGTTCCACGGTCTCGCCGCTGCGATGGGCCAGCGCGGCGACCCACCCTCTTTGAGGTGATCGGACGATATGGGCCGCGCTTGCTCTCGCCTGGTCCATCTGGGCATCAACTTGCGCCATTCGTTGTTCGATGACCGCTGTGCTCGCTGCATGGAGTTCCAGAGCTTTTTGTGTCTCTGCCCGCGCTCGTGTTGCGCCTGAGCGCGTGTCGCCGATCTGGGTGTCGATCTCCATCAATAGCTGCCGGAGCGCCGCGATGGCTTCTTCGCGTTCGTTGAGAACGGGCTCCGCGACGAGGCCGCTTTCCCTGAGGCTCGCAATTTCATCGCGCCGCCGCTCAGCGACGGAGAGGCGTTCCTTAACAAGCGCGCGCTGCGCTGCAAGCTGTGTTTCCCTGCGAAGGGCATCGTTCTCAGCAAGGTCTGCTGTTCTGGATTCCAAGCTTGAGGCACGAACTGTCGCGTCGAACTCTGCTTGCAAGCCGCCGCGTTCACGCGCCAGAGCGATCAGGGACTGTTCACTCAACGCTTTGTCATTGGACAGAACTCGGTCGCTGCGCACCTCCAGCAGGGGCTGCCCGGCTTCGACCTGGTCACCTTCCTTTACAAACACATTCGCGATGGCGCCGGGCTCGATTGCGTGCACTTGGGCTTCGGCGCCGTCGAAGCGTAGCCATCCTTGAACCGTTTCCTTTCTTGGCACGCTCACACTGAACAGGAAAACCAAGAGGCTGAAAACGAAGGCAGCAATCAGCCAAGTAACATGGCTCCACATCGGCGGGATTGCGCCTATTGGCTCTCCAGTCTGGTCGGATGAAACGCTGCGATACGCGACCGCCTCCTGCCGAAAGAGTTGAGTGCTCAACGGATCCATCCATGCGCTGTGGTTGTTAAACGCTATCAGCGACGAAACACGCCGACAAGTTGACTGTATAGGGATGCGGGACTCTCATTGGCTTGTGGCGTCTGGCCTGAACAATTTCCCGGATCAAGGGCGTGCTATACGCAAGCGGGTCGGCGACCGCGGGCGTACCTGAATATCCCAACTTGGGGCCTGCATACCGAGTTTACCTGCCTGAGTGCCCGGGATTTAAATCTGGTTCTGGACCCGCCAGCGGACTGCGGCCGAACTGGCTTGGGTCCTCGTTGCAGGGGGGGGGCAGGTAATCCATGTTGAAAGACATCTGCGGGGAGAATCCGATGTTCGTCGCACGCCCGCCGGTTTCGGCAGATCCGGCGGCCGCAACGTGGATGCGCACGACCTTTTGTGTGGCATATTCGAATGTGCGGGCAGGAGGTTCTGGGCAATGTTCTGAAGCTATGGATGAAGCAGGGGTCACAGCAGCTCCATTTGCGAAATCGAGACAGAAGCTGAAGTCTGAACGCTTGAGTCATCTGACTTCCATTGCCGGTTGGTCGGCACCACGATAGCGGGGGCGGACTGACATGCACCGGCATCGTCGGTCCACCGACAATTGGAAACTAAAATCACTTCGCCACTTTATTCGCGGAGGGAACGTCCGTAATCGGCGAACTCCGGCCCGGTTTGCGTGAGGCGGCCGAATGACAGCACTGAAGTGACCCCGCCGCTCGCCGAAACCGATCATCGACACCGACTGGCCCGTTGCGGAAATGCCTTTTTCGCGTCCGCCAGTTGTGCCAACTTGTTCAACATGAGCGAAACCTGCCCAGCCAGCGAATAGCGATGGACCGCCAAACAGTTCGCAGATTCCGAGAAGAGCTGAGGGTTGCCAGTCCAGACGAACGGGCGCGCAAATGGGGTGCCTATGGCGCATGGCTTAAGGAAGGCGCAAAGGCGCAGGGTTTTGTAGGCCAATCAGGCATGCTGATCTTGGGTGTGTGTGCATTCTGCGTACTGCTGGTCGCAGTCCGTGGCCTCGGAACGATCCCGCTTTACTTTGTGCTGGGCGCGGGCGCTCTCATCGGGTTGGCAGGAGCCTGGATAGGCGCACGGCGCGAGCGAAACTGGCGGCGCGCCAATCCTTTCAAGCCCTAGCCTGCCTCACCATTGCGCGGTGCATTTGTTGGAACTCAGAATGCTCACTGTCTGGGATCGGCGAAGTCCCGCCTAGTGCTCATGATGTAACTGAACGGCAGTACCGAAGCGGCCCTGCCAGATGCCGAAGTCGATCATCGGAGGCGACCTGGCCCGTTCCTGCCGTCACGGCTTGCGCGTTCAGATGTCTGCGGACCATCGGAAAGCTGACGCTGGACGCCGAGCTTCGGCATGCCTTGACCACCATCCCCCAACCAGAAAGATAGGCGAACGGAGTCTCCGAATACACGGCCCGGATCAGGGGGCTGGGTCACCGATCACTCCCGTTGAAAGCGCTTAAAAGCCGAGCCCGGGATAACAACCGTATGAATCCCATTGGTGATACGGGCTTCTGGCAATTGATGTGAACTTGCGAAGTTCAGGTTGAAATCGGCATCGGGGATGCTAGGCGCAAGTATGCCGTTGAGCGCAGCATCCGACAGATGAAATGCGTGGTTGTGAAGCACAAATTTAACCCGCCAACCTTGGCGCAGTTCTGCGTCAATGAGTTTTGTCAGCGGGGTCATCGCACCAATACCGTTGCGATTAACAGAGTAGAAATAGGTGCGCACCCGCTCGGTGTCAGGGCGGTCCAATACGATACTCACGAATTCGGTCGGTTCGCGCCGGATGCTGACCCTGTCGTTCTGGATGCCCACCAACAGCTTCTCGAGACAGTCCGCTGGACGGATCCATTCGGACGCTGCCCCCAAAACGATACCATTGTTTATGGAAGGACT
>LNFM01009505.1_pt1 | contig 14112 bp, 12 predicted proteins | sample 596031 | NCBI WGS metagenome assembly LNFM01 (sample SAMN04254537, study PRJNA301005) | activated carbon metagenome | isolation source: dual media filters at the Ann Arbor, Michigan drinking water treatment plant | place: USA: Ann Arbor
CGAGATGCGCAACGGGATTCGCGCGATGCTCGACACCGAACAGAAGCAGGCGGAAGGCTACAAGCCCAACAAGGCGGATTGGCTCGACGGCCGCTGGGCAGGGCTCGGCATGGCAGGTGACGACGAGCGGCGCGGAAACACGGGCGTCGATCAGGCTTCACTGAAAGAGATCGGCCGCCGCATCACGCTCGTTCCCAATGATTTCAACGCGCACAAGACCGTGCAGCGCCTGCTGGAGCGGCGGCGCGAGATGATCGAGACAGGCGCCGACATCGACTGGGGTATGGCGGAGCATCTCGCCTATGCGACGCTGCTCAAGGACCGGTTCCCGGTCAGGCTTTCCGGCCAGGATGTCGAGCGCGGTACGTTCTCGCATCGCCATTCCGTGCTGCTCGATCAGGATACTGAGCGCCGATACACGCCATTGCGCTACGTTTCGCCGGACCAGGCGAACTTCGAGGTGATCAATTCGATGCTGTCTGAGGAAGCGGTACTCGGCTTCGAGTACGGCTACTCGCTGACGGAGCCCAACTGTCTCACGATATGGGAAGCGCAGTTCGGCGATTTCGCCAACGGAGCGCAGGTCGTCGTCGATCAGTTCATCTCGTCGGGCGAACGCAAGTGGCTGCGCATGTCGGGCCTCGTGATGCTGTTGCCGCACGGTTACGAAGGCCAGGGGCCGGAACATTCGTCGGCGCGAATCGAGCGGTATCTGCAGCAGTCGGCCGAGGACAATTGGCAGGTTGCGAACTGCACGACGCCGGCCAACTACTTCCACATTCTGCGGCGGCAGTTGCACCGTACTTTTCGCAAGCCGTTGGTCGTGTTCACGCCGAAGTCACTACTGCGCCATAAGCGCGTGGTATCGAGAATTGAAGATTTCACGCTGGGTACGTCGTTCCACCGCGTATTGTGGGACGATGCCGATACGAAGCAGGAGGCTGTTCGCCGTACCGGTCCGGTGATGAAGCCGGACGCCGAGATCCGCCGGATCGTATTGTGCTCGGGCAAGGTCTACTACGATCTCGCCGACGCGCGCGATGCAGCGGGTATCAACGACGTGTATATCGTGCGACTCGAACAGCTCTATCCGTTCCCGGCGAAGTCGCTGATCGCGGAATTTGCGCGCTTCCCCAACGCCGAGGTCGTGTGGGCACAGGAGGAGCCGCGGAACATGGGGCCATGGACGTTCGTCGATCCGAACATCGAGTGGGTGCTCAGTCACGTCAAGCTGAAGAGCCAGCGTGCTCGCTATGTCGGGCGTTCGGCATCTGCTGCAACAGCGACGGGCCTCGCGTCGAAACACGCCAGCGAGCAGAAGACGCTCGTTGCGGAAGCATTGGCGCCGTAGCGGTTGCCTTCCCTGAATAGACCTAAGGTAGTGTCGAGACTGATCGTCGAGACGCGTTATTAAAGTCCGAACACCGGGCATCGTCCCGGTCGAGCCCGCCCGCGGATTGAGGCCTATCATGAGCATCGAGATCAAGGTTCCGACACTTGGCGAAAGCGTCGCCGAGGCTACCGTTTCCCGGTGGTTCAAGAAGCCCGGCGATTCCGTGAAGCAGGACGAGCCACTGTGCGAACTCGAGACCGACAAGGTCACTGTCGAGGTGCCGTCGCCTGTCAGTGGATCTCTCAGCGCGATCAGTGCGCCGGAAGGTTCCACCGTGACGCCGGGCGGCGTGCTCGGCTCGATCAACGAAGGTGCCGCCGGTGCAACTGTGGCGCCGATTGGCGCTGCCGCTCCCGCCGCTGCAGCGAAACCTGCCGCGGCTCCCGCGCCGGCGCCGGTAATGGGGGCGGCAATGCCGCCTTCGCCGGCCGCCCGAAAGATCCTGGAAGAGAAGGGCGTGGCCGCTGCCGATGTCGCCGGCTCGGGTAAGCGCGGACAGGTTTTGAAAGAGGATGCAGTCGCCGCGCCGCGGCCAACTGCCCCTGCAGCGCGCGCAGCGGTTGCCTATGCCCCGCCCCCGCTCGTGCCGGCGCGCATGCGTGCACCTTCACCTGCCAACGATTCGGCGCGCGAGGAGCGCGTACCGATGACGCGGCTGAGGCAGACGATCGCTCGCCGCCTGAAGGAAGCGCAGAACACCGCGGCCATGCTGACGACGTGGAACGATGTCGACATGAGTGCGGTGATGAAGCTCCGCTCCGATTACAAGGATATGTTCGAGAAGCGCCATGGGGTCCGGCTCGGTTTCATGGGCTTTTTCGTCAAGGCCTGCATTCAGGCGCTGAAAGAAATTCCGGCGGTCAACGCCGAGATCGACGGCACCGACCTCGTCTACAAGAATTATTACCACGTCGGCGTCGCGGTCGGTACGGACAAGGGACTCGTGGTTCCGGTGGTGCGCGAGGCCGATCGAATGGGGCTTGCCGAGATCGAAGGCGCGATCACGGATTTCGGACGGCGTGCGCGCGACGGCAAGCTCGGCATCGACGAGATGCAGGGCGGTACGTTCACGATCTCGAACGGCGGCGTCTACGGGTCGATGATGTCGATGCCGATCCTCAACGTGCCGCAGGCGGGCATCCTGGGCATGCATCGCATCGAGGAGCGCCCGGTCGTGCGCGGCGGCCAGATCGTAATCCGTCCGATGATGTACCTCGCGCTCAGCTACGATCACCGCATCGTCGACGGCAAGGAAGCCGTGACGTTTCTCGTCCGCGTGAAGGAATGCCTCGAAGATCCTCAGCGGTTCGTGCTGGAGCTTTGAGCGGGTGGAATTCGAGTCGCGTCCCCTTTGGAGTTCTGGTAATGTTCTTCCTGCGTGAGGCTGATTTCGCGCCGGGTCGAAAGGGCTAGGGATGGCTGACGACAATGTCGATTTCCGCTTTCTGGGGCAGCAGGTGAAGAACCTGCAGGCCGACGTGCGAGATCTCAGGTCGGGGCATCTCCGGCTCGAAAGCGATGTCGTGGGGATGCGGAGCGAGTTGGTCCGGATCGACGAACGGCTTGATGGCGTCGAGCACCGGCTGGGCTCGGTGGAGCATAGGCTGGACCAAGTCGAGCAGCGGTTGGGCAAGGTCGAGCATCGGTTGGACAAAGTGGAGCAACGCTTGGACAAGGTGGAGCAACGGCTCGAAGCGCTCGATCACAAGATCGACAACCACCATCGCGCGAACCAGGCGCAGTTCGGGCAAATGGCACAGACCGCCGCAACCAATCTGCACCTCGTGCTCGCAGCAATCGGCAACAGCAACGGTTCGAAAGGCGTCTGATAGGCGTCGTATGAGCAGTCCAACCACCGCTAAGCATGCCAAGGAGTTTGAAGCTTTGTTGGCGTTTCTCTCCCGCATTCCGGGTGTTCGAACCAACAGCACTCCGGGCGGAGGTTTCGGGTCCGGGAGTGAGGATGGCCGATGGTGGGTCAAGCTCAAGATAGATATCAATCATGCTTTGGCCTGGAGCACTGTCCAGGAAATTGGGTATGTATTGAACTATCTGTCCCTCGACGAACGCCTGCCGACGGTGTTCATGCCGATATCCCCACCGCCATACTTGAACGGCGGCCCTCAGTTCTTATCCTGGGTCATCAAGTGTGACGACCCTAGTTTCACACCCGACAAGGTGGCGGAATGGTTGGCTGGCCGCCTGCCTGATCCTGTCGAAGATGCCAGCCAATGGCCGATAAACCAGAGCGAATAGCGCCAATCATATGTCACACGATCTCATCGTCATCGGCACCGGCCCCGGCGGGTATGTATGCGCCATTCGCGCGGCCCAGCTCGGGCTCAAGGTCGCCGTCGTCGAGAAGCGCGCCACGCATGGCGGCACCTGCCTCAACGTCGGTTGCATCCCGTCGAAAGCGCTGCTGCACGCGAGTGAGATGTTCGACGAGGCATCGCACGGGTTCGCGGGCATGGGCATCAACGTCAGCCCGTCTCTCGATCTGAAGAAGATGCTCGCGTTCAAGGACGAGGGCGTGAAGGGCAACGTCGACGGCGTGGCCTACCTTCTGAAGAAGAACAAGATCGAGCACTTCCACGGCACTGGCCGCGTACTCGGCACTGGCAAGGTCGAGGTGACCTTCATCAACGGCGAGAAGAAGACGCTCGAAGCGAAGTCGATCGTGATCGCCACGGGCTCGGATATCGCAAAGCTGCCGGGCGTGAACATCGACGAGAAGTCGATCATTTCGTCCACCGGTGCGCTGACGTTGCCGCAGGTGCCGAAGCGATTGCTCGTCGTCGGCGCGGGCGTGATCGGTTTGGAACTCGGTTCGGTGTGGCGACGGCTCGGGTCCAAAGTGACGATAGTCGAATATCTCGATCGCATCCTGCCGGGCACGGACACGGAGGTCGCGCGCTCGTTCCAGCGCATTTTGGAAAAGCAGGGCTTCGCGTTCAAGCTCGGCATGAAGGTCACGAAGGTGGAAGGTACTGCGCTCACCAGCCATAAAGTGACGCTCGAGCCGGCCGCTGGCGGGGCTGCCGAGAGCATCGACGCCGATGTCGTGCTTGTCGCTATCGGTCGCGTTCCATTTACAGACGGGCTCGGGCTTGCGGAGGCCGGTGTTGCACTCGATGAACGCCGCCGCATCAAGGTCGATGCGCATTTCGCTACGAATGTGCCGGGGATCTACGCCATAGGCGACGTGATCGCCGGTCCCATGTTGGCGCACAAGGCCGAGGACGAGGGGATGGCGGTTGCGGAGATCCTCAGCGGTCAGGCTGGGCATGTGAACTACGACGTGATCCCGGGCGTGATCTACACCGCGCCGGAAGTCGCCACGGTCGGCAAGACGGAAGAAGAGCTCAAGGCTGCCGGCGTCGCTTACAACGTCGGCAAGTTCCCATTCACGGCCAACGGCCGCGCGAAGGTCAACAAGACGACCGACGGATTCGTTAAGGTGCTGGCGGATGCTGCCACCGACCGTATTCTCGGTGTGCATATGATCGGGCCGCATGTCGGCGAGTTGATCGCGGAAGCGGCCGTCATCATGGAGTTCGGAGGCTCCGCGGAAGATCTCGCGCGGACGTGCCATGCGCATCCGACGCTGGCGGAGGCCGTGAAGGAAGCTGCGTTGTCGGTCGCGAAGCGGCCGATCCATATGTGAGTGGCTTGGCCTCGGGTGTGCCAGGGCTCTAGCCCGTAGCGCACCGGTAGCGCTCGATCGCGGCGCGGTACGCTGCCCTACCGCACCCAACGATCTACTTTTTGTAGACCGGGCGACCCTCGAGACCGGCGATGCGGGCTTCGAGGCCCGGGCCTGTAGGCTTCATCGTGAACACTTCCGTGACGCTGGTGTAGTCGTGGTAGCCCATGCGTGCGAGCGGACGGATCTTCAGCACGTCGAGGCGGCCGTCTTTCGTCAGCACGTCGTCGCGGATGTGGACGCCCACGACGCGGCCCATAACGACATGATGAACCTGCTCAGGTGTGCGGCCGGGCAAGGTCACGATGGTTTGCAAGCGGCACTCCATGTGCACCGGCGAGCGGGCGACGCGCGGCGGCTTGACGATCATCGACGGCAGCATCTCGAGGCCGGCAAGCTGTGATTCGTCGATGTCGGGGGCTACCGACTGCGAGGTGGTGTTGATCTCCTCGCGCAAGTCCCAGGTCGCCATGTTGATGACGAACTCTCCGGTGTCGGTCGCGTTCTTGACGCTGTCTTTGCGGCCTTCGGAGGTGCCGCCTCCACCGCCGCCGGAAAACATGACGTAGGGTGGATCGTAGGACAGGTTCTGGTACTGGCTGTAGGGCGCGAGGTTGACGATGCCATCCGAGCTGACCGTGGACACCCAGCCGATCGGGCGGGGAACGCAGATCGACTTGAACGGATTGAACGGCAGGCCGTGATTGTTCTTGTCGGGCTCGTAGAACATCGTTTCCTCCTTATTGCGCTTCGGGCTTGGTCTGCATGGTCGGCCAGCGCGAAGAGTTGCGCAAGTGCGGCGTGGAAGGAATGCGCGACCGTGCGGCGTCTAAACGTTCGGCTTGCCCCAAGGGCCCGTGACGTTGCCTTTCTCATCGTGCTCAGGCAGGCCCATAGTGAACACGCTTTCGGGGCGCACGACGGTATAGTCGTGGTAGCCCATGCGGGCGATCGGCATCATGGCGCCGGTGTCGACGAGACCGTCCTTGATGTAGCGGTCGTCGATGTAGATGCCGACAATGCGGCCCAGCACGAGGTGGTGGACCTGGCCGGTTTTTTCGTCCCGTGGCGTGGTCGTGGTCGAGACATACTTGCATTCGAGCGCGACGGGGCTTTCGGCGACGCGGGGCGGCTTGACGTAAGTCGATTGCGCTTTTGTCAGGCGGCTGATCGCGAACTCGTCGATTTCGGAAGGCACTTCGGCCGAACTCGCGTTCATCTCGTAGCGGAGATCCCAGGTGGCCAGTGAGCAGACGAACTCGCCGGTCTCCTGTGCGTTGCGCCAACTGTCCTTGGGCCCTCCACCGGAAAAGATCACGCACGGCGGCCGGTCGGAGACAAGATTGAAGAAGCTGTAGGGGGCGAGGTTGGCCACGCCGTTCCGGTCCAATGTCGAGATCCACCCGATCGGACGCGGCGCTACCAGCGCTTTCAGCGGTGTATAGCGGAGCCCGTGGTTGTTTCGAGCGGTGTCGTAGAACATGAAAATGGATCTCCCGAGCGTCTTCGACGCATCCTGCGGGGAAGGCTAGACGATCGGCAGCAACCGCGCCACAGGCGGGGCTCGCCAATTGTCGGTGCTCCCCGTCACTCGCCGGGCAAGGCCGGTGCCCTTCCGGGAGATCACTCTGCTTGCGGACGTTTCGGCGGTCTCGCCAAGACCGGTTCCATCCCGGCACTGCGTGGAGACCGCAGAGGTCACCAGCCGCAACCTCTCGATCGGCTTTCTTCCGCCGACGTCATGCACGATGGCGACCGCCCAATTGGGGGCGGGTTTTCGATCGTTCGGCACGGTGCCCTGCTGTCTCGAACTCAGAAATGAATGAGAGTATCTCGTGATCGTTTCAGACGCGGCCGCGCGAGCAAAAATGAGGAGGTTTCCGATCGGTGATGGTTGCCGTTTGTCCTGTCTACCGGATGGGTGCACGAAGCCCGCGATGTGGTATAGAGCGGGTCGTGACCGCAAACACTGGAACGAGGAAACGCCTTGACGCTCTCTCATCGCCTGCTCGGCACTATAGTCGCTTCGATGACGTTCTGCGTGGCGACCGCCGCCACTGCACAGTCACCGGCCGAATTCTACAAGGGCCGCGAAGTTCGGTTGCTGGTTTCGCATCCAGCGGGTGGCGGCTATGACACCTATGCGCGCTTCTTTGGCCGGCATCTCGGCCGTCTGATGCCCGGCAATCCGAACGTCGTCGTGCAGAATATGCCGGGTGCCGCCGGCGTTGCGATGACCAACTACCTGTTCCATCAGGCGCCCAAGGACGGCAGCGTGATCGGGCTCGGGGCGGGGCCGCTTGCGACCGCGGCGCTAATGGGTTCCGTCGGTGCACGCTACGAGGCGCGACAACTCTCGTGGATCGGGAGCATGAACGCGGAGGCGGCGACCGCCATCGCCTGGCACACGCATGCGGTGAAGACGGCCAAGGATCTGGAAACGACGGAACTCGTCATTGCGGCCGGCGGTGCAACGGACATCAGTGCGATCTCGCCGATAGCGCTCAACCGTCTGCTCGGCCTCAAGATCAAAACCGTGACGGGGTATCCTGGAAGTGCCGGTCAAGTCCTGGCGCTGGAGCGCGGCGAAGTCGGCGGCATCGGTGGCTACAATTACGGGTCGCTCAAGTCGGTGCGGCCGGACTGGCTGAAAGAGAAGAAGGTCAACATCCTGCTGCAGTATACATTCGAGCCGCACCCCGACCTTCCCAATGTGCCCACACTGCCGATGCTCGCCAAGACGGAGGAGGACAAGGCGGTGCTGTCGCTGATATTCGAGCCGCAGCGGATGGGCCGGCCGATCTTCGGACCGCCGGGAATCCCCGCGGACCGGCTGGGCGCGCTGCGCGCTGCCTTCGACGCTTTCGTGAAGGATGCGGCGGTTCTGGCCGAATCCGAAAAATCGCAGACCGAGCTTTATAAGCCGATGCGCGGTGAGGACATGGCGGCGCTGGTCGAGCGGCTTCACAAGGTATCGCCGGACATCGTCAAGAAGGCTGCAGCGGCAACAATGCCGGCCGATCAGGTGAAATGAGGGGGCGGTGTGCCGAAAAGGCCATCTCTTTAGGCACTTTACGGCCCATCGACTTGACAAAAACGCCGGGTTTTAGCACGCCCTTGTCCTTCGCTGCAGCATGGGCGTCCGCAGATGAACGACGAGATCGAGGGGCTTGCCGTTGCCGACGGCGCGGATGATGCGCCGCCGCAGTCGGAATTCATGCAGCAGATGTATGTGGCGGCGGGCGATGCGGCGCAACTTCTGCGATCGATCGGCAGCGAGCACCGCCTGATGATACTGTGCGTGCTCATGGAAGGTCGCAAGACCGTGACGGAGATCTGCCTCGCGATCGGGGCGCGGCAGAGCCTCGTGTCGCAGCATCTGACGCGACTTCGGTTGGACGGCTTGGTTACCGTGGAGCGGCAGGGCCACTTCGCCTACTATTCGATGCACGATCCTCTGGTCCGGGAGATCGTCGGCGCGCTCTACAAGCGGTTCTGCCCCGCGCAGCCGGATGCGGCGATCTAGAAGCGGTCCACGCGGTAAGGGCGCGGGTCGGTGAAGGGGGCTTCGCCGGTCATGATCTCGGCCAGCAGGCGGCCGGTCACGGGCCCCAATGTGAACCCCAGATGGTGATGGCCGCTGTCGATCCACAGACCGCTGAAGCCCGGCACGGCGCCTACCATGGGCAGCATATCCGGTAGACAAGGGCGTGCGCCGAGCCAAGGGGCGATTTCGGCGCGGTCGCCGAGCGGGAACAGAGCGCGGGCGAGCGGCTCGACCTTGCCCAGCTGTACCGGTGTCGCGGGCGCTTCCCGGCGTGTGAACTCCGCGCCGGTCGTGAGGCGGATTCCGCCGTGCATGGGAGAAAGCAGATAGCCGTTGTCACCATCCACGATCGGGCGCGTGGGGATCGCGTTACCGAGTTGGCGATAATGCATGTGGTAACCGCGCTTGACGAAGAACGGCAATCTAACGCCGATGCGGCGCAGCAGCGCGTCGCTCCACGGACCGAGGGCGACGACGACGTTGGGTGCTGAAATGTGGCCGTCGACGCGGGGAATGGTCCAGCAGTCGGGGGATGATTGGAGCAAAGAAGCGTCGGCGGTCAGGAAGGCGCCGCCGCGTTTCACGAAAAGTTCGGCGTAGGCTTTGCCGAGCGCGCCGGGGCTCGACACGCTCCAGGGCTGCGTCATCAGCAGGCCGCCGGCGAGCTGACCCGTCAAATGCGGCTCGATGGCTCGGAGTTCGCTTTCTGTCTTGGCTTCTGCCGTGATACCCCATCGCTTCCGCGAGCCTTCGTCGAGGGCCAGTTCGGCAGCGAGCAGGGCTTCGTCGCGAAATACCTTGAGGTAGCCGGTGCGACGGACCAGTGCTGATGCGCCCGCGGCTTCGGTGAGCGCTTCGTGCTCGGTGAGGGAGCGTTCGACAAGCGGGGCTGCTGCGTGGGTCGTCGCCTCGACGCGCTCGGGCGTGCCGTAACGCCAATACTGGTAGATGGCCGGTGCGATCCGCGGCAGGGCGGTCCAGTGCAGGTGGGATTGCGTGGTCTGGTTCAGCGCGGATTTCAAGATCGTCTTCCAGGCGCGAGGAAACGCATAGGGCACCACGCCCTCGCGCTGGATGAGGCCAGCGTTGCCGTATGAAGTTTCCTCGGCAGCGGGGCGGCGGTCGATCAGTGCGACACTGCGGCCGCGAGCCTGCAGCGCTAGTGCCGCAGACACGCCGACCATGCCGGCGCCCAAGACGATGACATCGTATTTCATGAAGTGAGCAGGCTTTCCTGTGGGATGATGTTCCGGCGGGCGGAGGGAGCGGAAGGTCGCGGACGCCCGGAGAATCCTCTATCTGGATGAGGGATCATCCGCACCAGGGTTCGCAAACGAGCACGCGAACTCAGGTGGGTATCTCGAAACTTTCCGGAAAGTATCTGGCCTCGATCCTAATGCCAACGTCTCCTCGTGCAGTGCAGGAAATCGATATCGAGCCCTACAGGGTCGATGCAACCCGTGTCATGCGCGGATTCTTTGCGATCGCTTTCGGTCCGCTCTATCTGCTGGTGATGACGCTGTTGCCCGTGTTCGACGACCTGCCGTCTTTCGATCTGGAACCGTTGAAGGAACCGCTGACCTGGATCACGGTGGCGTTTGCGGCTGCAGGTCTCGCGATTCTCAAGCGCTATTCGGGCACTTACGATGCTTCTGCGCTGCGCGCGATGCTGGCGGGTGCCTGGGCCTTGACGACCCTCACCGTCGCTTTCGTGCTGGTGAAGATTTCCGAACACGACGTGTGGGATTTCGACGAGAGATCTGCGCTGCTACTTACGGTGCTCGGCATTCTGGCGCTCGCTGGCATCGGTATCATGCTCGTTTGGCTGGTGTTGACGCCGAGCCTCGCAGCGCTGCGGCTCTTGTCGGCGCGGCTGCCCGGATCGAAGCGTGCGTTGACCGAGGCGATCAAGCAGGTCGAGGCGCGGGAAAAGTCCGGTGCCCGGGCGCCGCGGGACAAGCAGCCCAATATCAAGAGCCGCGCGCTGAAGGCGCTGGGCGTGTCGGTGGCGCTGGCGGGGACCGCGGCAGTCGTCTGGTTCTACGCGCAGGAACGGATGGTGACGGCGCTGGCTTTCGAATTTGCCACGATTTTTCTCGCGAGCTTCGTCTGGCGTTACGCGCATCGGTTCGAAGCGCTCGATGCGCGCACGCTGCTGTCGCTCGACCCGCGTCCTCCGATCCTGTTCCTGCGGTCGTTCCAGGACGACACGAAGCCGATGGAGCAGTCGCTGGATATGATCGGCCGTGTGCCATTTCTGGGAAAGTGGAAGGCCGGCCGCTCGTCGCGCACGCTCACGGGGATACGCCTGGAAGAAACGCTGGCGCAAGCGGTGAAGCCGCTGGGTCCTTTCGTCGGCATCGGGGCGCCGGGTGAGACTGTTCCCGAACTGGGCGCTGCCCGGGCCTACTTTTCTAACGCTGCGTGGCAAGGCGCCATCGTCGGCTGGGTCGACGCGGCGCAGCTGATCGTGAAGATTGCCGGGCCGACGCGATGGATCAGGTGGGAACTCGATACAATCATCCACCGCAACGCGTGGCAGCGGCTGCTGATCCTCATTCCAGAGGGGAGCAGCGACGACGACCGGGCGGCGCGCTGGTCGAACATCGCGGCCGAACTCGACGATACGCCGTGGAGAGACGCCTTCGCGCAGATCGACCAGAGCCGGGTGGTGGCGATCCGTCTGGTCGATGGCGGTGTGCTGTCGGTGGTAACCAGCTCGTCGCGGATGGTTATGGACTATATGCTCGCGACCCGGATCATGCTGCACCAGATGCAGGGGCCCTAAAGGTGACGCCGGGGGTGATTGAAACCCGGGGCCACACCTGCTAGCCCCGCTCCCAGCAATTCGGCTGTCACTGAGTGAAACGGCAGCTGCCCCGTTGTGGAGAGGCCCCATGATTCCCCGCTATTCACGCCGCGAAATGACGCAGATCTGGGATCCTGAAACCCGCTTCCGGATCTGGTTCGAGATCGAGGCGCACGCCGTCAGCGCGATGGCGGAACTCGGTATCGTGCCAAAAGAAGCAGCTGCCGTGATCTGGGAGAAGGGATCGGCTGCCAAGTTCGACGTGGCGCGTATCGACGAGATCGAGCGCGTGACTAAGCACGACGTGATCGCGTTCCTGACGCATCTGGCCGAGCACGTCGGGCCGGAGGCGCGGTTCGTGCACCAGGGAATGACGTCGTCTGACGTGCTCGACACCTGCCTCAACGTGCAGATGGTGCGGGCCGCCGATGTGCTGCTCGCGGGTATGGACCGCGTGCTTGCGGCGTTGAAAACGCGCGCCTACGAGCACAAGAACACCGTTACGATCGGGCGCAGTCACGGCATTCATGCGGAGCCGACGACGTTCGGTGTGAAGCTGGCATATGCCTATGCCGAGTTTTCGCGCGGGCGGGCACGGCTGGAGGCTGCACGCAAGGAAGTCGCGACGTGCGCGATATCGGGCGCGGTCGGCTCGTTCGCGAACATCGATCCGAGCGTGGAAGAATACGTCGCCGCCAAGATGGGGCTTTCGCCGGAGCCGGTTTCGACGCAGGTGATCCCGCGCGACCGTCATGCGATGTATTTCGCGACGCTCGGCGTGATCGCGTCGTCGATCGAACGGCTTTCGATCGAGTTCCGGCATCTGCAGCGGACAGAAGTTCTCGAAGCGGAGGAGTTCTTCTCGGAAGGCCAGAAGGGTTCGTCGGCGATGCCGCACAAGCGCAACCCCGTGCTCAACGAGAACCTGACCGGTCTGGCCCGCATGGTGCGCGCCTATGCGATCCCGGCGATGGAGAACGTCGCGCTGTGGCACGAGCGGGACATTTCGCATTCGTCGGTCGAGCGGATGATCGGGCCGGACGCGACCGTGACGCTCGATTTCGCGCTCAACCGCCTCGCCGGCGTGATCGAGAAGCTGGTCGTGTACCCTGAGAACATGCGCAAGAATCTCGATCGGCTCGGCGGACTCGTGCATTCACAGCGCATTCTGCTGGCGCTGACGCAGAAGGGCGTGAGCCGCGAGGATTCGTATGCGTGGGTGCAGCGCAACGCGATGCCGGTTTGGCGAGGGCAGGGAGATTTCCTGTCGCTGCTGAAGGCCGACAAGGACGTTGCGAAGGCGCTGACCTCCGCCGAGCTCGAGGCGCTGTTCGACCTCGGCTATCACACCAAGCACGTCGATACGATCTTCAATCGCGTGTTCGTAAGTTAATTCGGCTGAATGTTTTCGCCGGCTAGAATACGCGCATGAGGTGGAGCGGATACAAGTCTGTGATGCTTCTGCTGGGCAAACTCGCTGCGGCGAGTTTGGCCTCGTTCGTTTTGTATCTGATGATTGCGACTTGGGTGACTGCTCTGGGGCGGCACAGTCCGATGGTGTTGGGATCGCAAACCTCAGCCACGATCGTTGCCAAGAGTGAGGACAGGAAGGCGCGTCGTGCCGATCAGCAGGAAGGTACGATCACTGTGCTGGTAGCCGGACAAGGCTATCTCATCCGGATCGGCAGGCCTGATTTTCAGCACTTCGTGGTCGGCCGACCCGTCGATGTCGTTCGCTACGATGCATGGTGGCCGTATGCCGGTTACTATCTCGTCGACCGGCCCGGGCAAGTGTATTTCTCGGGAAGTTATCTGCTTGCCTCGTTCTTTCCGGTCATCCTTTTTCCGATTATTCTGGTGGCGCTTCTGGCCGAATTCGGTGAGCCACAAAGCATTCGCACAGCTGCGCGCAAGTCCGAAGGCAGTACTCCTCGGGCTTGAGCGTGTGATGCTGACATTGGGGTCAGACCCGCAGGGTCTACCCCCGCCAAGTGCTCGAGCACATGTTGACAGTGCCCGGTGTCCGCCCCCCCGGGGCAGACACCACAAAGGCTATGTTCTGAAGGGTTCCGCTCGTTCGCCGATACGATTGCTGTCGACCTGTTCCGGGTGAAACAGCGCCGCCGCCTGCTGCCACGTAGGGTCCATTCAGTCGAGACGAACCCCATGGCCGGGCGCCAGGGCCTCGATCAGAAACTTGGACCCTCATTCATTCGGCAACAGGAGAATTCCCATGGGCTTCTTTGACAAACTCGGCGACGTGATCGGCGGTGCGGGCAAGTTCGTCGGCGGTGCAATCGGCACGGTCATCGGCGGGCCGGCCGGCACTGCCATCGGCTCGGCAATCGGCGACAAGGCGGGCCATCTCATCGACGGCGTGCTCGACAAGGTCGACGGCAAGGCCGGCGGAATCGGCGACAAGGTCGGCGATGCCATCGGCAACGTCGTCGGCAACGACAAGGTGGGCGACTTCATCGGTGATGCGCTGGGGCAAGGTGCTCTGGGCGGCATCGGCGGCGGATTGGGCGGCCTGGGCGGCATCGCTGACAAGATCGGCGATATTCTCGGCCCGCAGCAGCAGCCCGGTATCGGCGGCACGATCGGCAACATCGCTCAGGATATCTTCGGCAGCAACGGGCAGCAGGGCACCGCCGGCA
>LNFM01009506.1_pt1 | contig 14109 bp, 13 predicted proteins | sample 596031 | NCBI WGS metagenome assembly LNFM01 (sample SAMN04254537, study PRJNA301005) | activated carbon metagenome | isolation source: dual media filters at the Ann Arbor, Michigan drinking water treatment plant | place: USA: Ann Arbor
ACCTTTTATGCTTGAGCGCATGAGCGATGAAAACAAACTTCAATTGAATGAATTGATTATTCGATCTTCTGCGTAAAGCAAATCAATATCTATCAGGCGGGCGCCCCATTTTTCGCCTCGCTTGCGACCCAGGTCTTTCTCAATTTCCAGAACACGATCCAATACACTTTCAATGGGTAGATTCGATTCTACCAACACCACCTGATTGATAAAATCGGGTTGGTCACTTTTGCCCCAGGGCTTGGTTTCGTAGAGCGATGAACTTTTTTTTATCACTCCCAGGTGCTTTTCAATCTCCAAAGCAGCTTTTTCCAGATTCGCTTTGCGGTTGCCAAGGTTGCTCCCCAATAATATGAATATCGGATACTGTTTCATTCCCAGTGAAAGATAGGCAGTGGTTTCCTTTCCGAAAGGCCTTTGAGTATTTTTGCATCTAATTTTTTCATCAACATGAATTTCTTCAAAACATTTCTTGCGTCTTGCCTGGGTTCGATCGTGGCCATCGGGGTGCTGATCATCCTCATGGTTTTATTCATCACCGCACTTATTTCCGGCCTTTCGAATGACGATGCGGTAACGATAATAAAAGATAAATCTGTTCTGCATCTTAAACTGGATGTGCCCATCACCGAAAACGATCTGGAAGATCCTTTTGAAGGATTGCCACTGCCCGGGGCTGTGTCCTCCATAGGTTTATTGCCATTAAAACGGACTATTGAACATGCGAAATCGGATCCACAAATTGAAGGCATTTATCTCGACTTAAGCATGTATATGGGCGGCTACGGAGTAGCCCGCGAAATCCGGCAGGCATTGATAGATTTTAAAAGTTCGGGAAAGTGGATTGTTGCGTATAGTGAATTTTATACAGAGGCTGCCTATTACATTGTCTCGGCTGCCGATCAGGTTTTGTTAAACCCCGAGGGGGAGATTGAATTTAATGGATTGGCCATTGAAGTTTCCTTTTTCAAAAAGTTGTTTGATAAGTTGGAGATCAAACCCCAGATCTTTAGGGTGGGAGATTTTAAAAGCGCGGTTGAACCTTTTATGCTTGAGCGCATGAGCGATGAAAACAAACTTCAATTGAATGAATTGATTACGGACATTCATACAACGATGCTCACCGATGTTGCGGAAAGCAGAAATATCGAAGTTACTCAGCTTCGCGGAATCGCGGATCAGATGCGCGTAACCAATACACAATCGGCATTAGCACTGGGTCTTGTAGATTCATTGGTTTACTTTGATCAGGTGCAGGATAATTTGCGGGGCAGACTAGGATTGGAGGATGATAGTCCTATCAATTTTGTTAAGTACGGAAAGTACAAGAAGAGTTTTTCAGCTTATTCGAAATCAAAAAATGAAATTGCTGTGATTGTAGCCGATGGAGATATCCTGCCGGGAAAAGCAAATGCGGGTACGATTGGGTCAGATACTTTTGCGGAAGAAATCCGCAAGGCTCGAACCAATGAGCGAGTGAAAGCCATCGTGATCCGCATCAATTCTCCGGGTGGCAGTGCACTGGCTTCCGATGTAATGTGGCGTGAGATTAAATTAGCAACCGAAGTAAAACCCGTGATCGCCTCCATGTCGGATTACGCAGCATCCGGTGGCTATTATCTGGCGATGGCCTGTGATACGATTGTTGCGCAACCAACAACCATAACAGGATCGATAGGCGTATTCAGTGTGTTATTTGATCTAAGCAGTTTTCTGGATAATAAAATCGGTATCACATTCGAAGAAGTTAAAACCGGTAATGTGGGTGAGTTAATAACCGTAACAAGACCCTTGACGGAACCTGAAAAGGCAATCTGGCAAAAGAGAACCGAAGAGATTTATGAATCCTTTACGAGCAAGGCCGCGGAAGGGCGAGGTATGTCGGTAACTGAGTTGAAGAAAATTGCTTCGGGCCGGGTATGGACGGGTGCACAAGCGCAAGAGCGCGGTCTTGTTGATGTGTTGGGAAACTTTGAAGAGGCGCTAGACATTGCTGCGGCAAAAGCAGGTGTACAGGGTGATTATAAGCTTCGCTATTACCCGGTGCAGAAATCGTTTATCCAGGAGTGGCTTTCGGAAATGGAAGAGAATGCTGAAACAAAAGCGTTAACCCGCGAACTCGGAGAGCATTATAAGACCTATGAGCAGCTCAAGAAATTGAAAGAATATCAGGGTAGCCAGGCGCGGATGCCGTTCGAATTGATAATCCGATAAAATGCGTTAATACCGTAATTTTCAGGTGTAAGATTTGCTAATAGAATTGCAGGTTTTTGCAATTTTTTGACAAAAGCGATACTGTTCTGACTTGCCTGTTCGATTCATTTATCGACCAAAAGTCCGACTTATCGGAATATTAAGAATGTTTTGCTCGCATTGTTGCGGACTACATGCAAAGAATACGCATGCGCAACATGCAGGCATAAATAGAATATAAATACCTGGTTACATTCTATTTTTGAATGCAAAGAGCAAAATGATTTTAGTGGGTTATTACCACTGGTCGCGATCTTCCAGGGCAAATCCTTCGGATGGCTTTGAGTTAGTTGACGATTGAGAATCCTTCTTATTTGCTCTCTCTACTTGGATTGCAGTAAATGAGAATAATGCAACAGCAGCAATGACGAGTATTACTAATTTGATTTTCATAGTCTTTGTTGTTAATGTTTCTTTGATTACCAACCTTTATCATTTGAACCAGAACCTTGACATCCACAAGTTTCAGCAGGTTTTACAGGTTCTTCTGTGCATGAAGAAATACCAAGACTTATGGTAATGATAAATGCGAATAGATAGATTGCTTTTCTCATAATGTTAGTAGGAGTTTAGAGTTAGTGTAGTTAAACAGGAAACGATTTACCAGCCTTTGTCATTAGAGCCAGAACCTTGACACCCACAAGTTTCAGCAGGCTTTACTGGTTCTTCTGTGCATGAAGAAATAGTTAAGGCGATGGAAGCCATCACAATAAATGAGTAGAGTAGTTTTTTCATTTGATTTTGATTTTAAAATTTTAATAATGGGTTTGTTTCGAGTATTATTGTAAGACAAAATTCAATATTTAGTTTCAGACTTTTCTTCTTATATAATTTTGAAAATTGCTCACGTACCAAATTTTATAAATCCACTCAAGTTTCTTGGGCTAATAGTACTCTTTATAGTTCAGAGCGTAACCGCCCAAGTTAATGTCGAGAAGGTTGATTCATTAAAATCATTATTGTCAACTGCTCAGGGTTCGGATAGATACAGGATTCTTTTTGATGGACTTTTCGTTGAGTATGTTGATAAGGATAATGAACAAGCTCTAAATTTTGTAACCCAAGCCCAAGAGGTTGCAATAATTCAAGGTGATAGTTTAAATATCGTTAGATCAGGTAGAGGAAGAGGTTATGTTTTGGGTAAACTTGGGAGAAATGAAGAAGCCATCCAGGCTTTCTTAAAAGTTTTGGCTATAGCAGAACGAAATAAGTTTATTGATTTAGAAAAATTTCTCCTAAATAATATTGCTTTAGCTTATACCTATCAAGCTGATTATGATAAAGCTTTAGATTTTCATTTTAAATCTCTAGCCATTAGGGAAGCAGCTGGATTGAAAGGTGAGATTAGTGTTACGAAGAATAATATAGGACTTGTATACTATAGATTGAAGGACTTTGAAAAGGCACTTAATTACTACCAACAATCACTCGAGATCAAAAGGGAAATTGGTGACTTATACGATATCGAGCGAAGCCTCATCAATATTGGGTTATGTTATAGCCAGCTAAGACAGTATGATAAAGTTCTAGAGTTTATGAATTCTGCCATCAGATCTTGTGAACCCAATTGTAGTGATGTTATCCTGATGGAGAGTCATGCAGCTAAAGGTTTGGCTTACATGGAAATGGGTAAGTTAGATGAAGCGGATCAAGAATTTCAACAAACTTTAATTATTGCAAATAAAGTCAAGGATAATCAATTTCAAGCCGAGTGTTTTTTTCGATTTGGGTTAATTCATCAGATGAAAAATGATACAGAGAAAGCAATCTCGAATTTAAAATCAGCCGAAATTTTGCTCCTTCCGACTACAAATAGAGAGGAGCTTCTTAGAGTTTATAGATCACTAGCTGATATTTATTCCAATAAAAGTGATTTCGAAAATGCGTCATTTTATCAATCCAGGCATATACAACTTAAGGATAGTGTTTATAGTGAGCAACTAATTAAAAATCTCGCTCGTGTTGAGTCGGCTTATTTGGAAAGGGAAAACATCAAAACTATTCAAGAGAAAGACGAAAACATCAAACTTCAAAACGAACTTATCGCTCGTCAGCGCCTGCAATACATATTCATCGTACTTGTTTCTATCCTGATTGTCTTACTCGCCACGGTTCTAATCTGGGCCAACAGGCGGCAACACCGACATAACGCTGCGCTTAGTGAAGCCAAGCGCGTAATCGAAGATCAGAATAAAGAGCTTACCAGAAGTAATGAAGAGTTGGATCGAAGGGTGCAACAAAAAACCCGCGATCTTTTTCTTACCAACGAATCACTTAGTCAGGTGAATGAAGAACTTGATAATTTTATTTATCGCACTTCGCATGATATCCGTGGGCCGCTGGTTACGTTGAAGGGCGTATGCAACGTAGCTCTCCTCGATGTAAAGGATGCACTGGCTATCGATTATTTGAATCGGTTGGACTTAACAGCCGAAAAGATGAATTCTATTCTCACCCGCTTGCTGATTGTAAACCAGATTAACCATTCAGATCTGGAGGCCTCGACTATCGACCTGAAAGAAATGATCGATAGCATACTTGTATCAGAAAGAAAGAATGGTTTGCCACCCAATTTATCGATCGAGTATCAGATTGACCCTTCCGTAAAATTAATGTCTGATGTTACCATGATCAGGATCGTATTGGAAAACCTGATTGATAATTCAATTAAATTTTACAATACATCGGAACGTATAAAACCTTATGTAAAAATAAAGGTAGATCGGGGTAATTCCGATAAGATTAGAATCCGGGTGGAGGATAATGGTATCGGCATCAACCCACGCGATAAAGATCAGATCTTCCATTTATTTGTGCGGGCTTCAGAGCGTTCTGAAACCGGAGGAATCGGTCTCTACCTTTCCAAACTCTCAACACACCGGCTGGGGGGCGAAATAATATTAGCGGATACCTCCGAGCGTGGAACAACCTTCCTGGTGCTCATCCCTGCAGATCTGCGCCCTATTCTCGAAAAGCGGAAAATAGAGGAGGAACTTCGTAAAAAGGACAAAGCGTTGCGCGAAAAGGAGATGCAAGCAGCCCGTGAAAAGGCTGGAGATTTAGAAGCCATGAATGGCATATCCTCCAAACAAAGTAATCTGCTCACTTCCTGATATTGCCTTCCATTTCGCATCTTTGCAGTCTGTTTTTGTGAACAGATTCTATGAGCGACAAGACCTTTAATCGATATACAGTTACGGCTGCCTTGCCTTACGCCAATGGTCCAAAACACATTGGTCATTTGGCAGGTGCCTATATTCCTTCCGATGTGTACGTACGCTATCTGCGACTCTGTGGCAAGGATGTAATCTTTGTCTGCGGCAGTGATGAGCATGGAACGGCCATCCCCAATCAGGCGCTCAAAGAAAATACCTCTTCGCAAGCCATCGTTGACAAATACGATGCATTGATCCGCGACTGCTTCGTGAAATTAGGAATGTCTTTTGATATTTATCATCGAACCACAGAGCCTATTCATCATCAGACTTCACAAGAGATATTTCTCAATATTTATAATAAAGGATTGCTCACCGAAGAAACCTCTGAGCAATATTACGATGAGGAGGCAAAATTATTTCTGGCCGATCGGTATATTGTGGGTACATGCCCCAAGTGTGGTCACACCAATGCCTATGGCGATCAATGCGAAAAGTGCGGCTCTACGTTAAGCCCGCGGGAGTTGATTAATCCCCGCTCTACAGTCAGTGGAAAAACTCCGGTACTCAAGTTAACCAAGCACTGGTACTTACCACTCGAAAACTATGAGCCCTGGTTGCGCGAATGGATTTTGAAATCGCACCAGGATGATTGGAAGCCGAATGTGTATGGTCAGTGCAAGTCGTGGATCGAAGCGGGGTTGCAACCACGTGCCATGACGCGTGATCTTGATTGGGGTATTAAAGTGCCGCTACCGGATGCGGATGGAAAAGTTTTGTACGTGTGGTTTGATGCACCGATTGGATACATCTCCGCCACGCGTGCTTTGTTTGACGAGCTTCAGTCTGGCAAACTTAAGTTTGCTACTCCGCGAAGAGATTTTACCGGGGCTAAAAAAGATGATTGGAAAAAATACTGGCAAGCCGAAGACACCCGGCTCATTCACTTCATCGGGAAAGATAATATCGTCTTTCATTGCATAATTTTTCCGGTGATGTTGCATGCCACCGGTGAATATATTTTGCCCGACAACGTGCCCGCGAATGAGTTCATGAACCTCGAGGGTGATAAGATGTCCACCAGTCGCGGGTGGTCTATTGAAATGCATGAGTACCTGCAGGATTTTCCTGACAAACCGGATGTGTTACGCTATGCCTTGCTAACGAATCTGCCGGAAGCAAAAGACAGTGAGTTTACATGGAAAGATTTTCAGGCGAAGAACAACAATGAGTTGGTGGCTATCCTAGGAAATTTTGTGAACCGGGCCGTTGTGCTTACGCAGAAGTATTTTGATAATAAAGTTCCTGCACAAGGCGCGCTGACCGATCTTGATAAAAAAGCGTTGGACGATTTGAAAGCGGCTCCGGCAAAGATTGCGGCTTCCATTGAAACGTTTCGCTTTCGCGAAGCAACGGCAAATCTTATGGATCTGGCACGCGTGGGTAATAAATACCTGGCCGAAACTGAGCCGTGGAAGCTGGCGAAGACAGACCTTGCTCGCGTTGGGACTATTCTGAATCTATCGCTGCAAATAGCGGCAACACTTTCGGTGGTGGCAGAACCCTTTCTTCCATTTACTTCCAGAAAATTGAAAGACATGTTAGGGGTAGGAGAGTTGACCTGGCAACAAGCAGGTGGTAGTGATTTAGTAAAAGCGGGTTCACCTCTCACAGATGCTCCGCTGTTGTTTGAAAAGATTGAAGACGTTGTAATAGAAGCGCAAATAAAAAAACTGATGGATACCAAGAATGCTATTGAATTGGCAAACCAACCAGTAACACCTGCCAAAGCCGAAGTTTCCTTTGATGATTTTTCTAAAATGGATATTCGCATCGGTAAAATTCTGAAGGCCGAGCGTGTGGATAAATCCAAAAAACTATTGAAGCTGCAGGTGGATACCGGTATTGATACCCGCACAGTGATGAGTGGGATTGCTGAACATTTTACGCCTGAAGATTTGATTGGAAAACAAGTGACCCTTTTAGTGAACCTCGCGCCCCGAAAAATTATGGGTGTTGAATCGCAGGGAATGATTTTAATGGCCTCGGATAAAGATGGATCGTTGAAATTACTAAGTCCTTATGGAGAGGTAGCTACTGGGTCGCAGGTTAGTTAGTTAAAGGTTAAATACTCGGAGTCCCGAGGCAGGCAAGTTGCTGGGAAGTGATTCGCATATATTTCAGAGATGTTAATTAAACTAAAATTTATCCTATTTGCCCTTACGTTGATGCTTTTCACCTGTAGGGAAGGATTTTGTCAATTCGATAAAGATTTTAATGTAATCCTAACAGTGCTTTGTTCGAGTAATGATAATTTGGAAATATTTAATAGTAGTTCATCATTATTTCTTTACATGAATAAGATTGCAATTAATCATGTTGATGATTACTATGAATTTTTCCGGGTAACTTCAATACAAGATGATAAGGCCTTTGATGTGAGTCCTTGCCAAGGAAGAAACTTAAAAATTATTATTGACCCCTTTTTTAGTAAGATATACTTTAAAGATTCAATGAAATCAATTTTGGTAGTTAAAAAGCTGAATTCTGGAGATTCAAAATTTGAAATAGCCCTGACGACAGTTGGTTCAAAAAAAGAAAATCCTTTCCTTACAAAGAATATTTGATTAGTTATTCTGAAGATATGACGGTCTTAGATGTGAAGGAAAGCAAATCAAAATTTATAAAAGTTATGTATTGATGGGTGCTCTAATGCTGTCAGTTCTTCCCATCTAATTTTACATTGATGTTAGAATATACTCCTATTCAAGCTTAATCTTCGGTGGATGGATATTGATAACATGATAGGCCACAAAGTGAAAACGCAGCTAATGGAATAAAGTCATTTTTAATAGTATCTTTCTCAATTAGAATAAATTTATTCTCATGAAAATCCTTTCATTCTTATTGTCTATATTTCTACTGATCGCTTGTCAGCAGAAAGAAAATTCAGAAACTGCACAAACCACACCTTACGAAGCCTTTCGATCACAGTTTCACTTTACCCCCAAAACAGGTTGGATGAATGACCCCAACGGGATGGTGTATTATGAAGGCGAGTATCATTTGTGTTAAGGAATAGTTAATAGATAAATAGTTAAAAAGCCCGAACTGCACGAACATTCTTTATGTTGTCCTTTCTGTAGGTGACCTGCTCACCACTGCTGAAGTACTGCATCCACGCGGTGAGGCTGGAGCCGCCCCCGGTAGAACTCCAGTACCAGTCATTAATAAAACCACCAACAATTACTCTTTGTTGATATAATTTGTTTAATTCATCTCTTGTGGGCAATCGCCAATCGGTAAATGCTTTACCATCTGCATTGTGCGTGCCAGTTTTAGCTATTTCTATAGCTTGTTCCCAATCACCCCTACCTTGGTCAATTGTTTCAGCAATTAAACCATGTAAACCATCGGCAGACACATCAAACACTATTCCGCCACCGAACTTATCACCAATTATATACTTTGTTTTTATTATTTTATACTTTATTTGTGCTTGCGATATGAATATCAAGCCTAAAAGCACGAAGGCTGTTAAAAAGATTTTTTTCATTTGCTTAAAAATTTAAATTGTTAATAAAAATTGAAAAATCTAATTTCATTAAAACATCAAAAAAACTTTGTTTTATTTGTAGGGTTGAAAAATATTATGGATTTTTTAACAGTTGGTTTTTTATTTTGTATAACGTTTGTGTTTGCGCATTGGTGGCCTTTTGAAACCGCCTCTTGTCCACGTGACCAAACGAAATTAAGAAAAACAAACTACAAATTTAAACTGCGCCCCAGCTATGTTTTATACATTTTTGTTGGGCGCTGTGCCTACCTGCCCTTTTCTATTTTGTCAATTAGCTTATCCGCTGTTTCTAAATAGTCCAGTATTTCCTTGTTACTGAGTCGTGCTTTTCCATGTACTACTTGATTTCTCTTGTTAAGTAGTTCTTTCAATTTTATCTTGTCAAAGTCGTCCAAAATTTTAGACTCATTTAAGAAGTCAAGAATTTCAATTTAGCGTTTTTCTGGTTTGACACAGTTTGCTGAATAGACTCCAGTCACCATCTCAATCTATACCGGACACCGAAGCATTCTATACTTAGTACGGAAGTAATTTATAGCATCGAAATAATCTAACCAGGTTACTGTCTTATTAACTGTGGATTGCGTGGGTTTTTCGTAATACCCGCTAGGTAAAGGGAGGCCTTGAATAAAGTGATTTTGTGGTATCTTTCTCAAATTAAGGAAACCCACGCCCATGAAAATCCTGTCATTCCTGGTATCCCTTGCGCTGCTTAGCGCTTGTCAGCAGAAAGAAAATTCAGAAACTACACAAACCACACCTTACGAAACCTTCCGACCACAGTTTCACTTTACGCCCAAAACAGGATGGATGAATGACCCCAACGGAATGGTGTATTATGAGGGCGAGTATCATTTATTCTATCAACATTACCCCGACAGCACCGTATGGGGTCCCATGCATTGGGGCCATGCCGTAAGTAAAGACATGATTCGGTGGGAGCACTTACCCATTGCCTTGTATCCAGATTCGTTGGGAATGATTTTCAGTGGTAGTGCCGTGGTGGACTGGAAAAACACAAGCGGTTTTGGTACATCCGAAGCGCCACCTTTAGTTGCAATATTCACCTATCACGATCCGGTTGGCGACAAAGCTGGCCGCAATGATTTTCAAACACAAGGCATTGCTTATAGCGTAGACAAAGGCCGCACCTGGAAAAAGTATGATCAGAATCCGGTGTTGAAGAATCCTGGTATCCGCGATTTCCGCGATCCCAAAGTCGCATGGAATGATGTAAGCCAACAATGGGTGATGACGTTAGCCGTAAAAGATCACATTGAGTTTTATAGCTCGCCTGATTTAAAGAAGTGGAACAAGTTAAGTGAGTTTGGAAAAAGTATGGGGGCCCATGGTGGCGTGTGGGAGTGCCCGGATCTATTTCCACTTACCGATGCCGAGGGAAAAGCCCACTGGGTTTTGTTTGTTAGCATCAATCCCGGTGGACCACAAGGTGGCTCGGCAACGCAATACTTTGTGGGGGATTTCGATGGCAGGAATTTTATCCCGCAGGATACCGTAACCCGATGGATTGATTACGGTGCGGATAATTATGCGGGTGTTACATGGTCGGATGTTCCCGCAAAGGATGGTCGTAGGTTATTTATAGGTTGGATGAGTAACTGGCAGTATGCGAATGTGGTTCCAACACAAGCGTGGCGAAGCGCTACCACGCTGCCGCGTGAAGTTGTATTAAATAAAAAGTCTGATACCTATGAATTGAAGTTTATACCGGTGACAGAGATAAGCAGTATCCTAGGAGAAGCAGTGAACTCTATTGGTTATACTACCCTGGCGAACCCGTTAAGTTTAATTGAATTTGAGGTAGATGATTCGCAGGAATTCACTCTCACGGTGTCAAATGATGAAAATGAAAAGGTAGTGATAGCTGTAAAGCAAGGAGTGTTGACTTTTGACCGGACAGCTTCGGGAGTAATAGATTTTAATCCTGATTTTCCGGCTGTTCATCAGGTAAATTTAACCGATATAAAAATCGAGTCTATAAAACTTTATGTTGATCTCGCATCCCTGGAGCTTTTCATCAATGATGGTGAGCGGGTGCTTACTGAAATTGTTTTTCCAAACAGCCCATACAATCAGGTTCAGCTGGATATGAAAAATCAAGCTATGCGGATTTCGCCTGTTTCTTCAATCATCCGGTAGTCAAGGTGAACATAGAATCGTAAAACCTTCATAAATCTTGTCTAATCAGTCCTATTTGATGTAGGAGTAATTCTGTTATGTAACATCCGTTACACAGCCACGCTCTATTGGTGATAAAGATCATAGGCCCCTGTGAGTAGCGTCATTACCCGGGTGCGCAGGAGAGCCTACTTTTATATCACCAACCAATCAATAAGTCAGATGAAAAAGCTACTCATTTTGGGGGCCGGCACAGCAGGAACTATGATGGCCAACAAACTCTCCAGAAACCTGAATAAGGACCTCTGGGAGATTACGATCGTTGATAAAGATGAAAATCACTATTATCAACCCGGATTTCTTTTTATACCCTTTGGAATCTATCAACCTGAGGAGGTGATCCGTCCTAAGCGAGAATTTATTCCTAAAGGAGTGAATTTCGTGATAGACAAAATTCAGAAGATTGAAGGCGAAAAGAATCAGGTACTGCTTGGCAGTGGCACGGTTCTAAATTATGATGTGCTTGTAATAGCCACCGGAACCATTCCGGTGCCCGAAGAAACGGAAGGTCTTAAAGGAAAACTCTGGTATAAGGACATTTTTGATTTCTATACCTACGAAGGCACAACCCAACTTGCTAAAAAGCTTGAAAACTGGCAAGGCGGCAAATTGGTCATTAACCTCGCTGAGACGTTGATCAAATGTCCGGTGGCACCTCTGGAGTTTACTTTCCTTGCTGATGCCTACTTCACAGAAAAAGGAATGCGTGACAAAGTGGAGATTTTTTATGTTACTCCACTATCGGGTGCTTTTACAAAGCCTAAGGCTACAGCCATGCTGAACCAACTCATGGACGAGAAACACATCCATGTAATTCCAGATTTCTATCTGCAAATGGTAGACAATGATCGCAAAGTCTTGATTTCCTATGACGGCAAAGAAGTGCCTTTTGATTTACTCGTTTCCATTCCAGTGAACAAAGGTGATCAGATGATTGAAGAAAGTAACCTCGGTGATGAAGATGGCTTGAATTTTATCCCTACCGATAAGCACACCCTCCAGTCAAAGAAATTTGAAAACATGTTTGTGATTGGCGATGCCACCAATGTGCCAGCGTCTAAGGCGGGTTCAGTAGCTCACTTTGAAGCTGAGATTTTAACGGACAATATTTTAAGCTATATCATTAAGGAACCATTAGCAGCTAAGTTCGATGGCCATGCCAACTGTTTTATTGAAACCGGATACGGCAAAGGTACATTGATCGATTTTAACTATGTGACTGAACCACTGCCTGGAAAATTCCCATTTGCAGTGATAGGCCCTATGGATTTATTGAAAGTAACACGGGCCAATCATTACGGAAAGCTTGCTTTCAAATGGGTGTATTGGCACATGTTGCTCACTGGTAAAAAACTTCCTGTAAGCACCAACATGTCGATGACGGGAAAACTTGTAGAACCAATTAATTCGTAAACCAACCAACTAAATATATGGAAACCTTAACATACAACGGAACACAAATCGAAGTAAATGCCGAAGGGTATTTAAAAGATATGAAACAATGGACTCCGGAACTGGCTCGGGAGATGGCAAGCAAAGAGAGTATAGAATTAACAGATAAGCACTTTGAAGTATTGAACTGGCTGCGGGCCAAGCAAGCAGAAGGCACTCCGCTTAGCATTCGCAAAATCGGTAACTCGGGCCTGGTGGATATCAAACAGTTCTATGCACTTTTCCCCGGGGGGCCACTTAAAATCTCAAGTAAAATTGCCGGCATACCAAAACCAGCAAGTTGTATCTAACCTATTCAACTTTAAAAATTAAGTCATGCAAGAAGTACTCGAAAGACCGGTAACTACTGTAGCTGAAGCTCCGGTTGATAAAAATAAAGGAAAAGTAAAAAAAGTGCTGGTTATCTGTTCCAAAGGTAAACTGGAAGATGTGTATGCTGCCCTGGTGATGGCCAATGGTGCCTTGATGGAAGGGATTCAGGCAAAAATGTTTTTCACTTTTTTTGGGTTGGAGGCAATCACTAAAAAAGGTGCGGATCATTTACATACCGCTACCGTAGGAAACCCTGCCTTTATGCCCGGTATGCCAACGGTACTTGCGGGCTTACCTGGGTTTGAAGCATTCGCTTCGTATATGATGAAGAAAGAAATGGATAAACTGGATATGCCACACGTAACAGAATTTTTTCAAATGATTGATGCAGGTGGTGGAGAAATTTATGCTTGCAAATTGGCAGCCGACATGTTCCACCTAAAGAAAGAAGATTTCGTTCCTGAAGTTAAAGATATTATAACGGTAGGCGATATGTATGCGCTTGCCGAAGGCGAAGGCACTCAGATAATTTTTATCTGATTTTGGTTGGTGACTGTTGGTTAGAGTCGTCAGGGGTTTCCTCTGGCGACTCGCTTTTTTATTGGTTATGGAAATTCATGGTACGTTCGGCACCTATCGTACAAAAGGAATAAACAACCTCAGCAGCCTTGTCCATGAGTACGGGTAAGTCTTTAATTTCTTCTTGCGAGAAATTGCTGAGTACAAAATCTATTTGCTGGCCTTTCGAAAAAGTATTTCCAATGCCGAACCTAAGTCGGGAATAGTCCTGGCAATTCAGCAGGAGTTCAATATTCTTAAGTCCATTATGCCCTGCTGCGCTGCCTTTGGTTCGCATGCGTAAGCTGCCAAAGGGCAAAGCAATATCATCTACAATCACTAATAAGTTCTCTTTAGGTATTTTTAATTCCTGAAGCCAATACGCAATTGCTTTACCACTCAGATTCATGAAGGTATTAGGCTTAATAAAATGTAATTGTCGGCCTTTGTATTTCAATTCAGCACGATCAGCAAGCCGCTCAGTCTTAAAATCAATTTTATGATTGTCTGCAATCCGGTCAAGAATTAAAAAGCCGATGTTGTGCCGGGTAAGTTCATACTCAGGACCTATGTTCCCCAATCCGGCAATCAGATACTTCATGA
>LNFM01009507.1_pt1 | contig 14108 bp, 22 predicted proteins | sample 596031 | NCBI WGS metagenome assembly LNFM01 (sample SAMN04254537, study PRJNA301005) | activated carbon metagenome | isolation source: dual media filters at the Ann Arbor, Michigan drinking water treatment plant | place: USA: Ann Arbor
GGTTCAGACGGCAGCCGTGAAGGGCGCGTCGACCGAGATGAGGCCGTAGTCCATGCCGTTGTATTGGCACTTGTCGGCGCCCATGATCATCTCGAAGAACAAGATGTGGTCGTGCTTGCGGTCGTCGGTGTCCTCATCGAGGTTCACCGTCATGCCGTCGTCCTGGCCCTTGGTGCCGTGGGCCACCGCGAAGGCGTTGGCGCCCATGAACAGCGAGCGCGCGTAGGGCACGTTGCCGCTGGCGCCGCCGTCGCTGAACTTCACGCAGGTTTCCATTTCATCGGCGAGCACGCCGTTGAACATGCCTGCGCCGCCCTTGAACAGTTCGGCTTCCTTGCCGATGTTGGTCACCAGCGCCTTCTGCGCCTCGAACCAGCCTTGTGCACCAACGTCATCGCGGATGTCCTGCATGTTCTCGGGGCACATCGACCAGATGAAGCAGTCCTTGCCGCCCTTGGAGACGGGGGTCATCTTCACGGCCTTGTCGGGCTGGCCGCCCAGCATCTTCTTGGCCTTGGTGCGCAGCTTGTTGAAGGTCTTCAGCTGCAGCTTGTCGGTGGTGCCGTCCAGCGTGGCCTTGACGTGGCTGTTGTCCACACCGAAGAACTGGTGCGACGAATCCGGCGCGCGGAAGGCGTTCGGATAGCCGGTCCAGTCGGTGGGGAAGTGCTGGATCTCGTCGCCGGTGCCACGGGCGCCGGAAGCGGCCATGCAGATGACCTCTTCGTACATCTCCTTGATGTACTCGGTGAGCTTTTCGCGGCCTTGGCGCTTCAGGTTGAAGCCCACGCGGCTCTGCTCGATGCGCGCGCCGACGTTCACGCCGTGGCGGAACTCGTTGATGCGCATGGTGTGCGCGGCGTGCTGCAGCCGGAACTCCGAGCCGGCCAGCTTCTGGCCTTCGATGCGCGGTGTGCCGCGCAGCTTGGCCACCAGCGCGGTCACCACCTCATCGGCGGCGCCCTTCTCGGTGTCGGTCTTCTTGATGCCGGCCGAGCGTGAGCCCTCGGCACCGATCATGCGGGCGAAGTACTGGTCCTTCGCGGAGTCGTTTGCGACCGCCGCGGCCCAGGCCTTGCGCTTGTTCGGGTCTGACGGGAGGATGGTGGTACGCGCCATGAGTGCTACTCCGTGTGAACGGTGTTGCAGCACTCCTGCGCTGTCGGGCGGCCGATCCGCCCTGTTGGGCCACGTGGGCCCTTTGAAGTGGAAATTGTCAGGCCACCAGCGGCCGTGTCAAACCGACTTTTCGGGTTGGGCTGCTGGTGTCTTGATCTTGACGGCGGGAACGGCGCGCACCCGCAGGCGCCCACCGTTCCCATGCTTGGCCTCGAACCGGATGACGATGGGTTCCTGGCCATCCATCGTGAGCACGAGTTCTTCGCCGACCCGCAGGTTCACCGCCAGGCCACTCGGGCGCGAGCGGCCGTCGGCGATGGCCCGTAGCGGGTCAACGAACTCGAGCGTCATCACGAATCCAGCCAGGCGTCCCGTTGGGAGCGAGGCATCGCACCGATCTTCTCTTCGAAGTCCAACCCGTCCAGGCGCGAAAGCTCTTCGTTCAGCCCGCCCGTGGTGTTCGCCGTGGCCGCAGCTGGCACACCTCGCAGGGTGATGGGCGGCGCCAGGTCTTGCCGGGCGGGAGCAGGGCCAGGCGCTGGTGCTGGGCCCGGCGCCGGCGCACCGACTGCGATGCCACGCAAGGCCGCGACCGTGGTGTGAGCCTTGCTGTAGATCTGGTCGATGCTCAGCGAGGCGTTGGCCGGGTCGGCGATCACCATGTCCACGGCATGATCAAACTGCGTCGCAGCAGCGGTGTCCGCGTCGTAGTCCAGGCCTTGGCCCTTGGCGGCCACCTTGATGCGGTCCAGCGACTGCTGGGCGATCTGGTGCTGGGACTGCGTGCTGGCGTCCAGCAGCGTGCGCTGTGAGGCCACGCCCATCAGGCCGCTCATCACCTCGGCGTCGATGGCGCTGAAGGCCTCGGGCGTCATCTTGCCGTCGGAGTACTGCGCGAAAGCCTCGGCCTTCTTCTGCAGCAACGCCTGCTTCTCGGCTTCAAGGTCGGCCGCCGAGCGGGTCTTGAACTGCAGCGGTGTCGGTGCCGGTGCAGGCGTGGGTGGCGGCGGCGGTGCAGCGGCGGCAGGCGCGGCAGGCGTCGCTTCAGCTGCAGGTGCTGGCGCAGCTGCGGGCGCCTGGGCCGGCGCCGGCGGCGGTGGTGCAGCAGCCTCGCTGCCCTCGCCTTCCACACCGAGATCATCCTGCTCGTCCAGCGCATCGCTCGCGGCGGCGGCTGGTGCTGGCGCTGCGGCCGGCGCAGGCGCGGCTGCAGGCGCTTCGGCACCACCAGGCGGGTCGTTGTCGCCGAACGGGTCTTTGCCGGCGTCAAGCTGGCGCTGCACGTCGGTCATCACGGCCACGTCGGCGGCGTTCTCGAAGGTGGCGGATTCCGGCTTCACGGTGCCGGCTTCATCTCGTGCTTTCATGGTCGCTCCCTTCAGGCTTCGAACTTGGCCAGGGCGCCATCCACCACCACCACGCGCATCGTGCGGCCGTCGGTGTCCTTGAAGGCGCGGATGGCGGTCGGGTCATCGTGCTCGAACAGAGGCGGCAACTCGCTGTCGGCGGTGGGCGGCTCGAACTCGGGCAGCGCGCGGGCCGCATCCAGCGTGCGCACCGGATAAATCACCGGCTTCGGCTGCTCCACCGGCTCGGCCGTTGCGATCTCCGGCGGCTGCGGTTCGATGGTCGGCGTGTCGCCGGTGGCCGTGCTGGCGGCGCTGGCCAGGACGGCATCAGCGCCAGCTTGATCCTGCTGCGCAGGCGACTGCTCCGGCAGCGGCGCGGTGCCGGTTGCCGTCGTGCCGTCGGTGTAGTTCTTGGTGTCGGTCTCGTTCGGGTCCATGTGCGGCTCCTTATGCCATTGCGAGGGTGTCGGCGCCTTCCGGCGCCACGGGGTCGAGGCCGGGCTGCGGGAGCGCCGGCGGTGCTGCAGGCGGCGGCGTGTCGATCAAGCCGTCGTCCGGGTTCTTGTCTTCGAAGCCCGCGCTCTTCAGCAGGCTGTCGGTAGCCGATGCCACCTCGGGCATGGATGCGAACATCGCCGCGGCTTGCGCTGCGTCGTAGACGGCGCTGAGGCGCGAACTCATCGCATCGGCCCGCAGCTTCTCGCCCTTGGCCTGGGCCTCGTGCACGTCGGCGATGAGCTTGGCCATCATGGCTTCGAACTTCGCCTTCTCCACTGCGGCCTTCTGCGCCTGCGCGGCCTGCTGCTCGGGGGTGAGCTTGCCGTCCGGGTCGGCCTGTTGGTTGATCTGGCGCATGCGCTCCACGATCTGCCGCTTGCGCGGGAGGTTCGGGTGCATGTCGAACACGATGTCGAGCAGGTTGATCACCGCCATAGGGGCAGCGGTGGCCAGCTTCGAAAGCACGTCGAACAGCGACTCGAAGGCCGCCTCGGCGTACATCTGCTTCCAGGCCTGCTCACCCACCGTGAACTTCGCGCGGCGCTTGCTCAGGTCGTTGAGGTAGCTGCCGTCCGGCTGCGGCTGGTTGATGCGCACACGCTCGCCAGGCTTGCCGCCCGGCACCGGGAACACGCGCGGGGCCAGCATGCCCTGCTCTGCGATGCTGAGCGTGATCTCGCCCTCTTGCTGGCGCGCGTGCAGCAGGTTGTCGAACAACTCGGCCGTCAGCAATGAGCCCTGGTCCTGCTTCGCCAGCACCGCCTTGCCGCTCTGCACGTTCGAACGCTCGCCGCGGTTGTCGGCGTTGACGCCCGACATACTGCGGATCATCGAAGAGTCCTTCTCGGCCAGCAGCAGCTGCTCCTGCGTCTTGCCCATGTGGTCGACCTTGCGGACCCTCTGCCCAGAAAGCGCACCGGCGGCCAGCACCGGCATGCCGTGCGGGTCGTCGTACTCAGCGCGCAGTTCCTCGAGGTCCATCACCGAGCCGTTGATCGCCCCTTCCTCGATCTCGATCTGGTTCGCATTGGCCTCGAACAGGCTCTTGCTCATGCGCTTGTTCAGGCCCGTCTGGGGCCCGATCAGCGGCCAGATAGGCGAGTAAGGCAGGCCCGTGCGCTTGTTGCGATAGGCCCAGACCGGGATGAACGGAAAGCGGTCGTGCAGGTACGGGCTCTTCACCTCGATCAGCGTGTCGTGCTCGGTCATGATGGACACGTTGATCTGGAACTCCACCGGGTCGCCCAGGCCATCGGCGTTCGGCTTGCGCGGCACCGGGTCGCGCGACCAGCACTCCAGCAGCAGCACGCGCTTGCGCGCGTTGAACATGTCGATGGGCTTGGACGTCATGTAGTCCAGCGGATCGTCGATGCCGCCGAACTGGTCCAGGCCGGTGAGCGTGGCGGCCGGCCCACCCATCCACTCGCTGAAGACCTGCAGCGTGTCGCCGGTCTGGATGCAGCGCTCCAGCTGGTCCCGCTTGTCGGGGAAGATGGCCAGCGCCACGTCGAAGTCCACCACCTTGATGCGGAACAGGTAGCGCGCGTCTTGCAGGTCGCGGCGCTGGCACTGGCTGTCCCAGAGGATGTTGCGCCACGATTCGTGGCCGACGTAGATCGGTGCTCCGGTGCGGTCGCCACGGATGGCGACCTCGATCCAGCCCATGCCGCCCTTGAAGGCGTCCTCTGCGGCCCAGCTGCGCTCGAAGTGCGCCATGTTCGTGGCGTCCAGCCACTTCATGAGCTTCGTCTTCGTCTGCGCGTCTTCGTCGGCGTCTTCGTCCTCTTCTTCGTCGTGGGCGCCGGCGTCAGCCATCACCACGAAATCGACGCGCACGCGGCGCTCGGTGCCGATCAGCCAGTCGATGGTCGGCTTGATCTCGTTGTAGACGATGGGATCCTGCCCGCGGTCTTTCAGCGTCTGAGCGTCGAGGTAGTCCCACTGCTCGCTGTCGTAGAAGGCCTCGCAGCGCGCCATGCGGGCGCGGTTCGTGGCCTGGCGGTGCGCCTCGGTGAGAAACCAGCCCTTGCGCTGGTCGTGCCGCTCTTGGGCCGTGAGCGAATTGCTGGTGCCCGGGTTGCCGCGGTCGACGTAGGTGGCGTCCGTGGCCTCGCGCGCGGCCATCGCCATCGGCGTGGGCCCGGTGGCGGGCGTCTTGCGCTTGTTGCTGCCGCTCTGCGAGATGTCAGCCTTGCGGGGCTTCACCTTGCCGCTGGTGCGCTGCTGCAGGGCGAACTCGCTGCGCTCGTCTCGGTCGTTGATCTTGGCTGCCATCTCACACCTCCGCTTCGTTCAAGACCTGGCCGGTACGCTTGTTCGTGGCCCGCACCTCCCACAGCGCTGGCGCGGCTTCGCGCTTCTGCAGCCACGGTGGCGTGGGCGGCATGTGCACCAACTCGGGCGCGAACTTCACAACGCAGTCGATCAGCGCGTTCAGCGCGTTCTTGTCGTTGCGGTCCTTGCCCAGCATCGGCAGCGCCTGGTGCGCCTCACGCATGCAATGCACGCTGGCGCCGCCGGTGCACTTGCCTTCGCGGTTGAAGCCCACGAACTCGGACAGCGCGCGGCGGCCGATGGCCCACATGCCCTGGTCCGATGAGCCGGGCACGAACACGTTGCTGGTTGGCCAGATGACCATGCAAGGCGCGGCGCGGCGGCGCGTGTCGCTGATCACCCATTCCAGGCTGACGGTGAAACCCCGGTGCTCGAACTGCTTCCACGAGTGATTGCCGCCGGCGCTGAAGACCGGGCGCCCTTGCGGGTCGATGACGGGTGAGCGGTGCATCAGGCGCCCTCCTTCGATGCCGGCGCTGCGATGGCTTTCTCGATGCGATCAAGTTGCTCTCGCAGTGCTCTGGCATCGAACAGGCACTCGTCGGTGCGCTGCTGCTCGATCATCTTTTCGAGGATGAGCGCCGTCTGTCTGTCGTCGTAAACGAACGAGGCTTCAGGTACGCAGCTGCCTAGCTGGTGATGAGCAATCTCGAACCAGATTTGCGCCTTCTTCTGGTACCGAATCGGTGGCGACCAGTCGTCGGCGAGGACATAGAAGCGGTCGATGATTTCGCTCTTGGTGGGCATGATCAGATTCCTCTGCGGGCCCGCTGCTTGAAGCGGGCGATGGCACTGCTGCCGTGGTGATAGGTGATGTCGTTGCCGGCCTGCGCGTGCTGGCGCCAGGCGTCGGCGCCGTGGCTGGCCCAGTTGTGCAGCGGCTCGTTGCTCCACACGCCGCGCTTCGCATCCCATGTGAACTGGTAGCCGTCGAGGCACGAGATGCCGTTGCCGGCGCCCATGTCCTCGCCCTTCTCGAAGTCGGGCTTGCGCTTGTCGAACCAGTGGTTGCCTTCGAGGCACTTGCGCGTGATCTCGATGCCCTGGCCGATGGTTGCGACGCGCGGCACAACGACGATGGAGCCGCCGTCCTCGGAGCCCATGCCAAGCTCTTCGAGGATCTTGCGTTTCGTGGTGACGACCTCGCCCAGCATCTCGGCTTCGGCGTCGTGCGGAAGGACGTGCTTGCCCCAGCGGTACCGGTGGCGCGCGCGGTGCGGCTCAAGGAACTCGTTCCACCACCAGCGCAGGCCCTTGCCGTTCTTCTCGAAGTAGTAGAACCAGCGGTGCTGCTGGCCCACCTGCTGGTGAAACCAGATGGCGGTCATGTCGGACACGCCGAAGTCCCAGAACGTGTTCACCGGATAGGTGGGGTCCAAGGGCACGATGCCCAGCCGGTCGTTCTCACGCAGCCAGGTCATCTGCTCGCCGTAGACGGCGCCTTCGATGGCCTGCTCGAAGGCCTCTTCGGGCGAAGCAGGGTATTCCTGCTTCATCTTGCCCTTGAGCGTTTCCTTGGTCTTCGCGTACCACGCGCGCTGGTTCGGGCTGAGCTTGATGCCGAGTTCGACCTCGAGCTTGCGGAAGTACTGCGACAGCGCCGACGGGATGTCCACCAGCGGCACGTCCTCATCGGGCAGCGCGTACTCAGGCGCCTCGAACCACGGGAAGAAGTGCAGGCGCCAGTCAAGGCGGGTTTCGGGCGTGCCCTCGTGCCAGCGCTTGATGGCCGGCTCGCACAGTTCCCAGAACAGGCCGAACGCGCCTTCAGCGGTGCTCTCGATGACGATCACGCCATCGCGCGGCACCGAGGGCAGCGCGCCGGTCTTGATTTCCTCGGCCCGCTGCGGGAACTTCAGGCCGATCTTGCCGAGTTCGGACACGTGCAGCAGCTGCACGGTGCCGCCGCGGCTGCTGACGGTGACGCTGATCGTGCTGTTGGCCGGCAGGCCGTCGATCACGTGCTCGATGGAGAGCAGCGAACCCACCTCGCGCTTGGCGATGGGATACGCGGCCTTCAGCAACTCGGGCAGGTGCGCGTACGCGAACTCGACCTTGCCGAACAGCTTGGATGCGTTGGGCAGCGTGTCGGCGATGACGACGCCGTTGTGGTTCGGGTTCCACCAGGCCTGATCCAGCTGCAGGATCTGCATCAGCGTGGAGAAGCCCAGCTGCCGCGCCTTCAGGATGAGGTTCCGGTACCAGAGGCGCTTGACGAACTTGCGCTGCTGCACGTTCATCTGGAAGCGCACGACCTGCGCGTCCTTGTCGACGATCCAGTAGAGGTTGTCCAGGCGCCATTCGAGGCTGCGCCACTGCTCAGGCGTCGCGCCGAACGTGGCTGACAGCGTGGTGAAGACCTGCAGGGCGTCCTCGGCGACTTCGCTCATGGCGCTGCGCCTTCGGTCTTCGCGTGCATGCCCTTGGCGCGCAGGCGAACCACGTGCACGCTCTCCACCGCCTCGCCCTGGCGCTGCAGGTGGCGCGCGGCTTCGTAGGCGGCCTTCAAGGTGCAGTCGAAGCGCTGGGCGATGTCGGCCGGCTTGAGCTCTTCGTCAGGGTTGGCCTTCAGCCAGGCCATCAGGCGGGTGGCCACACCCAGACCGCGGGCCCTGCGGCTCATGGCGACACCAGTGGGTTATCCGCCGGCCCAGGTGGCGACGGTGGGGCCTGGCGGTTGGGCTGGGCGATGGGCAGCCGGTTGCCGTGCAGCGCTGCGAAGAACTCGCGCGCGGCCTCGGCCAGCGGCTTTCCCTTCTGCTCGTTGTCCTCTTGGTAGAGCCCCTGGATCTTGAAGAGCTTGTCGCGGGCCGCGTCCTTGCTCTCCATGAGCATCTGAATGCCCTGCTGGGTGACCTTCACCCCGCCGAACAGTGCGCGCAAGGCAGGCGACAGCTTGCGGGTGTCAGCGAACCAGGCTTGCTCGATCCCCTCGCCTTCACAGGCTTGGCAATCCGGCTGCGGCTCGGTCCACATGCTCGACTGCTTGCCGGACCAACATCCGGGGCATCGCACGCGCCGCAACTGCGTCAGTTCGGACGGGTCAGCGTCGATGATCGCCCGCAGGTGGGCGACGGCTTCATCCCGTGTCATGCCCACGCTCGCTGCGATGGTTGAGCGCACGGCGTCGATCCGCTGGCGAATCTCAACCTTTCTCAACCACTTCCAGGCCATGGTGCTGGCTGTGGCAGGAGACACCTCGGGATGGATCGAAAGCCACGCGGCGGTGCCGTTCAGGCCGTTCAGCAGGTACTCGGTGATGAACGCCTCGACATCCGGCGTCATCGGGCTGTTCGGGTCTTTGCTCGGGGCCCGGAGTAGCTTGCGCACCGTGGCAGCGACCTCGGGCGGCTGTGCAACCGGGCTCGGCGCAGGCTTCGGGGCGGCGCGCTTGCGGGCGGGCTTGTTGGTGCGTGCGGATGGCTTCGAACCACCGACCCCGGCCTTATCAGGACCGTGCTCTACCCCTGAGCTACGCGCGCTTGTCTTTTTCGGCGGCGGGCGCTTCGCCGCGGCCTTCTTGGCCGGGGCTTTCTTCGCGGGCTTCTTGCCCGGTGCACTCTTGCGCGCCGTCATCTGGGTTTGGTCTGGGTTTCTGAAAAGAACCCAGTGGGTTTTCAAGGCCCACCGGGCTGAATCTCCGTGGCTTCCCGACCTCGGAGAGGAGACAGCTGGCAACCGCCAGCGGGGCGAATCTTCGCCAGGGCGGTGGGTGTGCCTTGCAGGGAAACAGGAGGCGCAGAAAGCACAAAGCCCGCACGGGGCGGGCTTTGCTGGGTGTGGTCTTGGTGGTCAGACCGATGGGCACAAGCGCCAGCGCGGCGTCACCCTGGGGCTGGGCTCGTGCCTGCTGGCGCGCAGGCGCGAGGCGTTGTCCAGGCTCTCGGCCACGGGCTGCGGGAAGGCGTCGCGCGGGCGTCGCGCGAGCGCAGGGCCGGCGAGCACGCTCAGCAGGAGTTCGGGCAGGCGCTTCTTCAGCGTCAGCATGGCGTCAAAGGCCTTGTCGACGGTGGCCGCGGCGACGGTAGCGACGGCAGCCGCGCTGAGGACGGCAAGGCAGAAGAGCGAGTTCAGGTGTCGTTTCAAATGAGCCTCCTACTGGGTAGAGCCGGGGTTTGTGCCGGCGGGTGGGCCTGTGTCAGCCCACCAGAGGGCTGCGTCAGGAGCGCTCAGGGTAGAGCGCTGCGAACTCGGTCTTTGTCATCGAGACGCAGCGGAAGATCAGCGGGCGGGCAGCCAGCGCGGAACTCAGGCCTTCGGCCCAGGCCCTGCGGTTGGCCACCTGCTGCGGCGTGAAATAGCCGAGGTGGTGAACGATGCCGCCGTCGGTCGCGCGGCGTGTCACCAGGTCATCGCCGACGCGCCAGCTGCCGGGCTCACCGCGCCGGCGCTCGCTGCTGGCGACAGGGTGCTCTGGGTCGATCCCGGCGGCTCGCAGTTCCTCGGGTGTTGCGTGTTTCTGGATGGCGTTCAAAGCCTCACCCCCCTTGCGTCCAGCACATTGCCTGCGCCGTCGATGAACGCGGTGCCCGTGGCAATCCACGCTTCCATGGCGCGCTGCATCTGTCCATCGAGCGCTGACCGCGATGCACGGTAGATGCGGTTCAGCAGCCGGCACATACGCTGCTGGTGGGCGAAGGCCTGCCGGCGGGCGCGGCGGCCACGATAGCCAGGGCCCAGAGGCTTGGGGGTGATGCGGATGCTGTTCACAGATCCACCTCGTCACCCAGCTTCGAGGCCACGAAGGCCCGCATGGCGGCAATGAGGTAGGTGGGACCGGTGGCATAGCTACGTTGGCAGCCGTCGGCTCTTGCCTCGTGCTCAAGACCGGCTTCGAAACGCTCGGCCACATCGTCCCAGCCGAGGCTCGGCTTAATTTGGTCGATGATCGGCCCGCCCACGCTCCAGTCGGTCGACGGCTGATAAGGCACCAGCCCACGGCCACCGCCAGGGGCATACCAGCAGGTGCCAAACTCGTAGTCGCGCGGCTCCAGGCCCTCGGCCTTGGCCACTGCGGCATCCAGCAGCGCCCCGGTGAGGTCGGAGGTCTTGCGCTTCATCACAGGCCGTCCATCCGCCAATTCGGCTGGTTGAACTCACCTCTCATCGCGCGTTCGAAAGTCTCCATGCGAACGCGCGCGAAATACTCCCCGAAGTTCTTCCGTGCTAGCGCTTCCAGGTCCGGCTCTCCTGTGTCGTAAACCCGGCGACCCTGGTGGTCCTGAACCCACACTCGGTCGGCGCGGAACAGAATCGTCTTGCTGGGCTCCTGCGCAAGATCCAGACCGACCAACGTGACGGCCGGCGCCGCGAGCGGCACCACTGGCATCAGCACCCCGCTGCGGATGATGGCCGGCGCGGCGAGGAAGGTCTTTAGGAGGTTGCGGCGGTTCAACAGATCACCTTGGTGGAACAGTTAGGCAAACAGGGCAGCCAATGCGACCAGCGCGTGAATCCAGACCCACATCATGCTGTGAGTCTGCGCAATTGCAAGGTCGTCGTCGGACGGGCCGAAGCGTTTGGCCAACTCTTCGCAGTCGCGCTTCACATGCCAATCCCACGTCAAAAGTCGGCCCGCGGCGGCAATCGCAAAGCAAACCGCGATGATGAGTCGTTCAGTCTCCATGTCACTCTTTCCGTGTCACGGTCATCGTTGCCGAAGTCCCGGCCAGCACGTAGCTTTCTCCCACGCTGAGCGCGCTGATGGCCGCCCAGTCCTCGTGGTGGAAGCCCTCACCGTCGGCGCCGATCTCGCCATCGGTGAAGTGCGTGATGGTGTGGCGCTCCGCCGGCATCTGGTGGCCGTCGGAGAGCGTCACCTGGGTTTCGTATGGTGCGGGGTAGCCCAAGATGCTGGCCAGGTGCCATGCGGCGTGGCTCATCCGGGCCCGGGTGTTCAGGTCGAAGTGCGGGCCGACGATCATGTCGAAGGCGCGGTCCATCTCGGGCAGGTGCTTGAACAACGGTTCAGCGCGGTTCCGCATCAGTTCCACGCCGTGCGCTCCGTGCGTGATCAGCAGTTCTTCAATGAACTGGTTGGCCAGCGCGGCGGCAAGTTCAGGCGTCGCGCTCACGGTCGGTGCCGGGGATTGGGTGCTCTCGGTCATGGTGCTCTCTGGTTGGTCAAAAGTGCAATCTCTTCGGCCAGCAGGCCGAGTTCGTCGATGCCGTAGCGGCGCTCGAAGGCGCGTGCGCCCAGGCCGTGGAAGCCGGTCGGGCCGCGGTGGTGTTCAGGGCACAGGCCCAGGGTCAGGAAGTCGCTGGCCCGCTCTGCCCCGCCCACGCCGGTGCGGATGTGATGAACCTCGGCAGCTGTGAAGCCGAAGCCCAGGCGCCGGCAGAGCACGCACCCCAACGCGGCCACGAGGCCCATGTGGCGCTCGCCGGCGGCGGTGGTAGCCACCGGCCGCGGTGGTGTGGCCGGTTCCATGGCCAGCGCCAGCGTCAGCAGCCCGGTCGACGGCGCGGGACGGCGCGGCGAGCCGGTATAGGTCACCTGCTTCGCCACACGTGGCGCGATGGCTTTGCGGCCGAAGCTCAATGGCGCCCCCGGATCTCGAAGAAGCCCGCGGCCCCGGGGTTCAGTTCGCAGTACAGCCGCGCGCAGTCTGGCCATGCGTGATCGTTCACCTTGAACGTCGGTTTCGTCTCACGCAGCGCGGTGCTGTGGCGGATGTACTCGCCGATGGTCCGCGCGCTGTAGTGACGGCGCCCGCGCTCGCGCATCTTGTTGGCCTCGAACTCGAAGCGCAGCCAGACCGCCCAGTTGTCGTGTAGCCAGCCGGAGAATCCATCGCGGAACTGGCTTGACTCGCTCACCAGGCGAACCAACTCGCCACGCCGATCAGGTGGCTCCGGCAACGGCTCGATGCCTGGCAGCAACATCGTCCTCGTGTCGCGCGGCCGTGAGGCGGCGCCCGGGGTGGTCGTGGTCATTGCGGTCGACCCTCAACAGCGCGCCGCACTACCCGCTTCTTGCCAGCGATGTTCACAGCGATATGCCAGGAACTGCAGTGCCTGCAGCGGTAGTGGTGCGCGCCGCGGCGGCCGTGCCGGTTCATGCGCCGCATCACCTCGCGTGCCAACGTCGGAGACGTGAACGGCTCCTTGCCTTCGCAAGAAGACTCGCGCGGGTTGTTGGCGTTGGTGTGCGGCTGCATGAATCCAGACGGTCAGGCTGCGCCGCCTTCGGGCGCGTCGGGTCCGCTGGGGTTCGCTGCCGGCTGGTTCTTGGCCTTTTCGGCCGCCACTTCCTGGCCCAGCTGCGCGATGACCTGATCACGCGCTGCGATGCCGATTTCCAGCTGCATGATCTTCATGGACTGATAGGCCATCGTTTCGAGAAGGCCTGCGGCACTGAGGCCGGGCTGCTGTTGGTTGTTCACTGCTGCTCCTGCTTGGGTTTGCGGGCCTTGCGCTTCCAGCGCACCGCCTCGCGTTCGGTTTCGATGAAGACGAACTGCACGCCGTACTCGGCCACCGCCGTGTCGATCACCAAGTCGATGTATTCGGAGTACTGCTTGATGGAGAGGTCTTCGGTGCTAACTCGGACCTTGCGTGGCGTCTTGCGCTTGGGGATGACGTAGCAGCCCTGCGCCTTGTCCCAGCGCGGCTCTGCCCTGCTCTCCCAGCGGTCGCCGAGGAAGCGCGCACGGAACATCTCTTTCCACACGCGCCACTCGAAGCGCTGGCCATCGGGAAAGCTCACCTGCTCGGCGATCTGCGGGAACACGGCCTTGTGCAGGAACCCGCGCTGCTTCACGGTGAGGTCTTCGCGGTCCTCACCGAACACCAGGCGGTACCGGCGCTCGTGCACCACGCCATCGGCGTCGATCCACTCGCCGTCGTTGCTGGCGGCTTTGGCCTTCAGCTGCTGATAGCCCTGCTTCACGGCTGCGTGCAGGGCCTCTGGCGTCGGCGCGGCGTAGAGCACGATGTCGTCTTCGTGCAGCAGTGCGTTGGTCTTCATGGCTGGGGCCCTTCCGCTCGAACTTGCCGGTCCAAGATCAGCGCCAGGTGCGTGCGATTGCGCGCGCCCAGCTTCTCGCGCATGCGGTAGATGTGGCTCTTGACCGTGGACTCGCTACCAATGCCGATGGCCGCGGTGATCTCGGCATCGGTGAGCGCGTCCAGCAGACACGCTGCAATGGCCTGCTGGGTCTTGGACAGGCGCGTGGTCCGGCGCGGCTCGCGCGTGGCCCAGACGCCTTGACGGGGCGCGGTCATGCCGGCTGCCCTTCTGCTTCGCGCGCCTTCACGGCTCGCTCTACCTTTGCCCTGTAGGCCAGGAAGTCGGGCGCCTTGCCTTCCATCTGCAGCTGCTCGGACCAAGGCCCTACGCCGAGTTCGATGCCCTTGGCGATGATTCCCGCGCCGCTGTCGCGCCAGTTCGCTGCGGCTGTTGCGGCCGTCGCCTGGGCCTCCGTCGGGGCTTCGAAGCGCTGCTGGTTCAGGTAGGTCAGCGGTGCGGGGATGTACTCGCCACCGTCCTTCGTCCATGCCTCGCTGGCCTTCATCGCCTTCACGTGGGCGACGATCTGATCGGCCATTGAGTCGAACCCGCGGGCCTTCCACTTCGACCAGCACTGATGCCGCGCGGCCTTGCGCGGATGCGCAGGCCATTCGTCCCAGAAGCGCTGAAAACCCGGGGTGGCAGGTGCCCCCTTGAGGGGGTTAGGGGGTGTTTTCTTCTTCGAAGAAGAAGAACTCTGGTTCTGGTTCTGGCTAGCTTTAGCCAGAAGGGGCGTTTGGCTTTCCGCTTTTGCACCCGACTGGGTTTCATCAGGAAACCCAGTGGGTTTTTTACTG
>LNFM01009508.1_pt1 | contig 14105 bp, 14 predicted proteins | sample 596031 | NCBI WGS metagenome assembly LNFM01 (sample SAMN04254537, study PRJNA301005) | activated carbon metagenome | isolation source: dual media filters at the Ann Arbor, Michigan drinking water treatment plant | place: USA: Ann Arbor
CCGCCAGCGCCGCCCCCGCCAGAGCGGCCGCCATGCCCCTGGTCACACGCATGTCGCACCTCCGTCGTCGGCGGAGCCGGGTGCGTCCGCCGTCGGCCGACCGTATCCGCGGGCGGGGACGCGAACGGCCCCGGGCGCCCGGTCCGGGTCGGGGGTGCCAGGCCGCCACCCCGGGCACGTCAGGTGGTGGTGAACGTCCCCATGGCCTCGGCGACGGTCTCCTCGCCGTCGTCCTGCTGCTGGGTGACCTCGGCGTGGACCACCGTGAACAGGCGCCCCCGCCGGCTGACGCGGGCGTCGGCGGTCAGCAGGCCGGGACGGCCGGCCTCGAGGTAGTTCACCTTCATCTCGATCGTGACGGGGCGCTCGTCGCCGTCGATCAGGCTCGCGAGGGCCCGGCCCATCGCCAGGTCCACGAGGGTCGCGATGGCGCCACCGTGCACCGTCCCCGCCGGGTTGAGGTGGTCGTCGCCCGCCTCGAGCGTGATCGACGCGTGTCCGTCGGCGATCTCCCCCTCGACGAGCCCGACGAGGGCGTTGAAGCCGGCGGCGACCGCCGCGGGGGTCTGTTCACTCATGCGGCCACTCTACGGCCGCGCCACGCACCGGGACCGTCCACCCCCGCCGTGACACGGCGGGGGTGGGGGGATCCGGTCAGGCCAGCGCCTTGGCCTTCAGCGCCGTGAACTCCTCCTCCGTGATGGTGCCGTCGTCGCGCAGGGCCTTCGCGGCGGCGATCTCCTGGGCCGGTCCCCCCGACCCGGCGACGTCCTTCACGTACGTGTCGAACTCGGTCCGCGCGGCGCGCTGGTGCTGGATCGCCCGCTCGGCCATGCCCTGGCCCCGGATGATCAGGTAGGCGAGCGCACCGATGATCGGCAGCACCAGCAGGATGATCAGCCACGCCGCCTTCTTCGGCCCCGAGACCTCACGGTCCCGGAAGAGGTCCACGACGATCGAGAAGAGCGTCATCAGCAGGAACAGGACCGCGTAGATCACGATCACGCTCCAGATCAGGTCCAGCACTCCGAAGTCGTCCATCGGTCACCTCCGTTGTATGGGCACAGGTGTCACGTCGCGCCGGGTGGCCCCGGTGCGTCCTCGGCGAGGATCACGCGGCGGAGGGCCTCGACCCCGGCCGCGACGAGCGCGGCGAGGACGAGGATCCCGAGCAGCCGCCGGGATCCCGACGACGGTCCCCAGATGAGGACCGCGAGAAGGATGGCCGCGCCGGCGACCCAGATCGCGACGGGGTGGTCGCGCACCACGGGCGCCAGGCGGCGCCGGGCGGCGACCGCCCGCCGCGCCGGTCCGGCGAGCCACGCCCCGGCGAGCAGAAGGACCCCGTAGAGCAGCAGCGCGAGGGCGAGGTCGCGCAGGAGGTCGGTGCCGATCAGCCAGACCGCCCGGCCCGCGTCCCGCGTGACGGGGTCGGTGAGGGCGTCGACGATCGCGTCACCCGCGAGGCGCCGCACCACGAGCAGCACCGCCCCCACGCCGATCAGGCCGGTGGCGAGGGCGACGAGCAGGCGGCGGCGGAACCCCTCCGCCAGCCAGAACGCGACGGCGAGCAGGACGAGCACGACCACCACGAGCAGCACCGACAGCGTCCGGATCGCCTTCACCGTCTCCTGCGCGGCGCCGAGCCGCTCCGACCGTAGGATCGTGACCTGCCCCGCGCCGGGGGGCAGGGCGGGCGTCAGGCCGATCCGGTCCCCGAGGCGCTCCACGAGGGGCCGCAGGTCGAGCACGACGTCCCCGCCCGTCGTGCTGAGGAGCCCGCGGTCGTCCCCGTCGAGCAGCGCCAGCAGGCGCTGGTGGGCGCGCCGGTTCGCCTCGCGCCACAGGCGCTGGGTGGCGGGACGGGCCAGCAGGTCCTCCGCGGCGGGCAGGGCGGCCTCACGCAGCAGCCCCGTCGCCGGACCCGCGAGCCCCTGCACCTCCGGGGGCAGCAGCCGCCGGATGCGGCCCTCCAGGTCGGGGCCGCTGAACAACGCGTCGACCATCTCCGCCGCGGCGAGTTCCCGGACGTCCTCGTCCTCCAGCAGGCGCGAGCTCGCGCCGACCCAGCTGTTCGTGTCGAGGGCCTGGCGCTTCACCCAGACCGTCAGCGAACCCACCAGCAGCAGGACGAGCGCCAGGCCGAGCGCGGTCCACGCCAGCACGGTCCGCCGCCGCGGGGTCAGGGCGTCGGGGACCCGCAACCCCGTCACGACCCCGGCTCCGCGCGCCGGTCCCAGAGGGCGGCGTTGAGGATGGCGGAGCCGACCATCAGGCGCGCGACGATGAACAACCAGAGCAGCAGCGTCAGGGCGACGCCGATCGTCCCGTACACCGACGCGACCCGCTCCGCCTGGCCCGCGAGGTAGTAGGAGGTGAACAGGTGCAGGCCCTCGACCCCGATGGCGACGAGGAGCGCGCCCGGCAGCAGCGCCCGCACCGGGGTGGGGCGGCGGGGCAGGTGCACCGAGATGCGCAGCCAGAGCGTGAAGTAGACGCCGACGACGGCGATGCTCGCCACGAGCCCGCCCAGCCCCGACCGGGCGCGCAGCCAGCCGATCACCACCGACGACGCGAGCAGCCCGAGCCCCATCGCGAGGAGGATCAGCGAGCCGTTCACGACGCTCGCCGCCCGCCGGGGCCGGATCCCCCACGCGGCGGCGTGGCTGATGCGCAGCGCCCGTACCGCGCCGAGCCCGGCGTACAGCGTCCCCCCGAGGCCGATGGCCACGGCGATCCACCAGCCGCTCTGGCTGGCGCCCTCGCTGATGATCTCGGCGAGGGCCCCCTGCAGGCCGATGTCCGTCGACACGTCATCCACCGCGGACTCGTCGAGGTCGGTCACGGCGCCGAGCAACCCCACCAGCAGCAGGGAGAACGGGAGCAGCCACAGGAACAGCCGGTACGCGACCGCCCCCGCGAGGAGCCCGCCGAGGTGCGACCGGTCGTGCTCGACGACGTCGAAGACCCGGGCGACGGCGGGCGACCGGCCGCGCGCCTCCTCGGCCCACGCCCGCGCGTCGTCGGCGCGCTGCCGCGACGTCTCGGTGAGGGCGCGCATCCGGCGCCGCGCCGAGGCGACCCGGCCGGGATGGGCCGGTCCCTCGCCGGCGTCGTCGTCCGAGGAGAGGGTCCCCTTCATCCCGGAGGGCGACGGTTCACGTCAGATGCCGGGCAGCCGGCGCGTCGTGGCCTCGAGGCCCTCGTCGCCGGGGATCCCGTCGCGGAGGCGGTCCGAGATCGTCGTCGCTCAATCGGCACCTCCCGCAGTGGCCCGCCGGTCCGGGGGCCTGTCGGCGGCACCATAACCCAGCCGCGGGTCGCGGAGAACCTGATCGCGGGGGCCCGCGGAGGGTTCTGATGGCTCCGAGCGGGGCCGGGTCGTGCCGGATGATGCGTGCCGTCCGGCCGATCGCGCTACTGTGCCGACGGCGGCTCCATCCGGGGCCGGCTAAGGACGCGTGGATGAGCAGACGTCGGTGGGCTTTTCAGCTCGGCGGGTCAGCGTTTCCTCGCTGAGCGAATAGGAATGGTTATGCCCGAAGGCGTCGTGAAGTGGTTCTCGCAGGAGAAGGGTTACGGGTTCATCACCCCGGACGACGGAGGCAAGGACCTCTTCGTCCACTTCTCCGAGATCCAGGGCTCCGGTTTCCGGAACCTGGACGAGGGCCAGCGGGTCAGCTTCGAGAGCCAGGAGGGCCCGAAGGGTCCCCAGGCCGCGAACGTCTCCGGCCTCTAAGCCGAAGACACCCCGCATCGACGGATCACCGAGGCCGCCCTCCGGGGCGGCCTCGGCCGTTCCGGGACGAACGTGGGAGGATGGGCCCGTGCCGCCGGCCCGCCTCTACCACCGCTGGAAGTGCCCCTGGTGCGCCGCGGCCCGCCAGGCGATCGAGAACGTCGCGGCCCCCGTCGAGCTGATCGAGGTGCCGCACCCGCGCGACGAGCGCGACGAGGTGGAGGCCGTCAGCGGCCAGCGCCGCGTGCCCGTGCTCGTCGACGGCGACGTCGTCGTCGTCGACTCGCGCCGCATCGTCCGCCACCTCTACGCCACCTACGGTGACACGACGTTCACCCGGTCCATCGGGGAGCTCGACGACGACATCGCCATGGACGGCGAGGCCTGCGAGATGCCCCGCCCCGGCGCCTGAACCGTCCCCCCGGGGCGGCCCGCCGGACGGGTCACCGGATTGCGGCGGCCCCGATCGGGGAAGATGGCGGTGTCACTCCATCGAAGGGAACTCTCTTGGCATCCGGAAACGGCAAGCTCGGCGGCATCGGCCTCGGCGGGATCCTGGTGATCGCCGGCATCCTCGTCGCGATCTTCGGCTCGTTCTGGCTCGGCCTCATCATCGCCCTCGTCGGCCTCATCGCCTTCGGCGGTTTCGCCAAGGGCAAGTGGTACTAGGCGCCGGCTGACCGAACGGCCGGCCCCCCCGGGGCCGGCCGCTCAGCCCGACCCCAGCACCCCCGCACCGCCCGTCACCGGCCCGGCCGCCGTCGGGCCCGCGGCGCGGCCCGCCAGCAGCAGCACCGCGAGCGCCGCCGGCACCAACACCCCGAGCGCCAGGGCCAGCGACGTGACGCCCGCCAGGAAGCCGATCAGCGGGGGTCCGAGCAGGAAGCCCACCGACCCGGTCGACGACACCGCCGCGATGCCCGGGCCCGGCGCCGTCCCCGGCTGCCGGCCCGCGGCGCTGAACATCAGCGGCACCCCGTTCGCGACCCCGAGGCCGACGAGGAACAGGCAGGGGACGGCGAGGGCCGGGGACCCGCCGAGCAGCATCACCGCGAGCGGCGCCGCCGTGAGAAGCGCGCCCCCGCGCAGCAGGTGCACCGGCCCGACCCACCGGTTGATGCGATCCCCGAGCAGGCGGCCCACCGTCATCCCCGCCGTGAAGATCGCGTACGACAACGCCGCGAGCGCGGCCCCGGCCCCCAGGTCGGAGTCCATGTAGATCCCGCTCCAGTCGGCCATCGCGCCCTCGGTCATCATCGTCAGCAGGCAGAGGGCGGCGAGCAGGGCGACACCCCGGGAGGGGAGCGTGAAGCGCGGGGCCGCGGCGCCCTCCGCGGCCGACCCGTGACCCAGGTGGCGCGCGCAGACGGCGAGGACCACCCCGAGGGCGGCGGCCACCAGCGCCACGGTGACCCGTGCGTCGAGGCCGAGTGCGGTGCCCGCGGCGCCCGCCGCGGCGCCGGCGGCGCCGCCGAGCGCCCATCCGGCGTGCAGCGACGACATCACCGGCCGCTCCGACGCGGCCTCGATCGCGACGCCGTGGCTGTTCATCGCGACGTCCATCGCCGCGCTCGACGCGCCCAGCAGCACGAGCCCCAGCCCGACCAGGACGGGGTGGGGGGCGAGCACCGGCAGGGTCACCGTCGCCAGGCACGCGACGCCGCCGGCGACCGCGACGGGAGCCGAGCCCCGGCGGGCGACCGCCTGCCCCGCGACGGGGACCACCACGATGACCGCGACGGACATGCACAGCAGGATCAGCCCCATGGCGCCCGACGAGAGGTCGAAACGCCGTTGGATCGCGGGGATCTGGGAGACCCAGACGCCGATCACGGCGCCGTTGACCACGAACAGGCCGGTCGTGGCGAGGCGGCGGGTCACCGCGTCACCGTAGGGAGCCGGCGCGCCGCGGTCCACGGCCCCCCGGCACCCCGCGACCGGGGGCCCCCGCCGTCCCCGGCCCCGCCGGCGGGACGGATGGCCCGCCCCGTCTGCGAGTATGCGCGACGTGCGCCGACGGGTCGTCATCACCGGAGCAGGAGTGGTCAGCCCGATCGGTGCCGGGGTGGCCGACTTCTGGGATGCCCTGGCCGCCGGTCGCTCCGGCGCCGCGCACGTCGAGCTGGAGGCCGTCGGGACGATCTGCGGCTTCCCCGTCACCGAGGGCGAGGACGCGCGTGAGCGCTTCGGCCAGCGCGACGCCCGCCGCATGGACCGCGCCGGCCGCTTCGCCGCCGTCGCCGGCGCGCTGGCCCTGGAGGACGCCGGTGACCTCGGCCTCGAGCCGGAGCGGATCGGCGTCTCGGTCGGCAGCGTCCACGGCGGCGCCGACACCCTGCTCGAGGCCCACCGCGCCTTCCTCGAGCGCGGCCCCGACCGCGTCGGGCCCCTCTCGATCCCCCTGTCGCTCGCGAACCACCCCTGCGCGACCGTCGCCCGGGTCCTCGGCCTGCGCGGGCCGACCTCGTCGCCCGCCACCGCGTGCGCGGCCGGCTCCGACGCCATCGGCGCCGCGTTGTCGCTGCTGCGCGAGGGCCGGGCCGACGCGATGATCGCCGGCGGGTCCGACGCCCCGCTCTCGCCGCTCGTGATCGCGGGGTACCAGCGCGTCGGCGCGCTCAGCCCCAGCACCCGGCCGCCGGACGAGTCGTCGTCGCCGTTCGACGTCGCCCGCGACGGCTTCGTGATGGGGGAGGGCGCCGGCGTGCTGCTGCTCGAGGAGCGGGAGCACGCCCTGGCGCGCGGCGCCCGCATCTACGCCGAGCTGACAGGTTACGGCAGCTCGTGCGACGCCGGGCACCTGACCGACCCCGACGCCACCGGCGAGGGGCCGTCGCGGGCCATGGCGATCGCGATCGCCGACGCCGGCATCACGCCGGGGGACGTCGGCTACGTCAACGCCCACGCCACCTCGACGATGGCCGGCGACATCGCCGAGTCGCGTGCGCTCACCCGTGCCGGCCTCGGCGGCGCGGCGATCTCGTCGACGAAGTCGGCGCACGGCCACGCCCTGGGCGGCGCCGGAGGCGTGGAGGCCGTCGCGACGCTGATGGCGTTCGCCCGCGACCTGCTGCCCGCGACGCTGAACCTGCGCGACCCCGACCCCGAGGCCCCGTTCGACCACGTCCTCGAGCCGCGCGCCGTGCAGGTGGCCCACGCGGCGTCGAACTCCTTCGGGTTCGGCGGGCACAACGCCTGCCTGGTGCTGAGCCGCCACACCGGGGCCTGACCCTGCCGGCCGGGAGCGCCAGCGTCCCCGACGACCTGCGCGCGATCGCCGCCGAGGTGAGCTGCTCGGCGATCTGCGACGCGATGATGCGCCGCCACGGATACCGCGCCCACGTGACCGACCTCGTGAGCCCCGCCCCGGAGCGGGTGCTGCTCGGCCCGGCGGTGACGATGCAGTTCATGCCCCTGCGCGCCGACCTGCTCGACCCCGCCCGCCACGACTTCTCGGCGATGCTCGACCTCGCGGTGGCGGGGCGCGACCCGGCGGGTTGCGTGCTGGTGGTGTCGAGCTGGGGCCACCCCGACCAGCCCGTCGCCGGCGGCAAGAAGCTGTCGCGCCTCGCGAACCTCGGCCTGTCGGGTCTCGTCGCCGACGCGCGCCTCCGCGACTTCGCCGAGGTGGTGGACCTCGGCCTCGGTGCCTGGTGCCGCGGCGAGACCGTCCGCCAGGGCGGCGACACGATCATGCCGTGGGCGGCCGACGTGCCGGTCGTGGTCGGCGGCGTCACCGTCGTGCCCGGGGACCAGGTCTACGCCGACGCCGCCGGGGCGGTCGTCATCCCCGCCGGCGACCTGCGGCCGATCCTGGAGGAGGCGGCGCGCATCGAGGAGCGCGACGCCGCCGAGGTCGCCCGGATGCGGGAGGCGGACGCCGCCCGCGGGCGGTGACGGCGGTGCTGTTCAGGATGCGTTCAGGGGGTCGGCGCAACATTGTGTGAGGAGGGCTCGCGACCTCCTCTCCGGTCGCGAGCCCCCTGCTTTTCCGGCGCCGCCCGGCGCGCCGCCCCGCCGGTGGGTCAGGACGCCGCCAGGCGGGGCAGGTCCCGGGCCACCGCCTCCGCCTCGAACCCGACGGGGTAGGCCGTCACGAGCTCACCCGAGGCGCTGACGCCGTAGATCAGCGACGTGTGCTCGATCAGCTCGGGGTCGTCGGTGGGGACGTCGGTCGCGACGCCCCAGTCCGCCCATGTCGCCTCGAGCGCGGGACGCGACCCGATCAGGTAGTCGGTGAAGCCGGCGATGCCGCGCTGGTCGAGGAACGTCCGCACCACCTCGGGCGTGTCGCCTGCGGGGTCGACGGAGACCGCGATCACGCGGGTCGCGGCGCCGGCCTTGCCCGCGTCGCGCCGCGCCTCGGCGAGGGTGTTCATGATCAGCGGGCACACGTCCGGGCAGTTCGCGTAGACGAACGTGACGAGCACGGGGGCTCCGCGGAGGTCGCGGATGTCCACCATCCGGCCGTCGATGTCCCGGAGCCGCAGCGGCGGGGCCTGCCGGACGGGACTGATCGTGCCGCCCTCGTACGTCACGGGGCCGATGGCGTGGCCGTCGTGGTCCGTCGCGACGTGGTCGGCTCCGGAGTGCCCGGAGGTGTCCGCGCCGGTGGCGCCGGCCGTCGCGGGCGCCGCCGCGCCGGGGCCGTCGTCCGAGGCGCACCCGGCCACCAGGGCCAGGGCGACCAGGAGCGCGGCACATCCGGCGGACGATGACCTCATGGGGCTCCCCTTCGCGGAGTCGGATCCGGGCGACCCGCCTACCGTAGCCCGTGGGCCCGCGGGGGCGCCGTTCCGTCCGCCCCCGCACGGGCGGGGGCGGAGGGGTCCGGTGTCAGTCCTGTCCCTCGTAGTCGGGGTACCACACGCGGGCCGCGGGGGGTGTCCCGTCGCGCCGCGTCCCCTCGTCGTCGTTGTCGACGAGGCCGGGCATGGCGTCTCGCCTCCTGGTGCGCTGAGGGTGCCACGGTCTCGGGTGGGCGCTGCGTGGGGCGGCGCTCCGTGGTGACGCGCGCCGCCGGACCGTCGTTCCGGATCCCGTGCCCACATCCGCTCCCGTGCTCCGGGCGGCCGGCGCGCAGCCGGTGGGCGACGCGCGCGTCCGCCGGGACGAGTGTCCGACGCCCCCCCTGACGGCGACCTGAACGGGGGCCGCCCGGCGTCGCGTCCGGGGGATGCCGGACGGCGCGATCCATCGGCTTCGGCCGAACCGCCGGACGCCCCGGCGAGGGCTCCGCCCTACGCGCGCAGCCCCGCCAGCGCCCAGGGGCGGTCGTCGGCGGCGTCGGCGACGTCGTCTCCGGCGGCGAGCACTGCGCGGAGCGCCGCGACGGCGTCGGGGCAGAACTGGGTGCCGGTGAGGCGGAGGATCTCCGTCTCGGCGACGGCGGGCGCGAGGGCGGCGCGGTAGGGGCGGTCGGAGGTCATGACGTCCCAGGCGTCGGCAACCGCGATCAGCCGGGCGCCCTCGGGGATCCCGTCCCCGCCGATCGCCGCGGGATACCCCGTGCCGTCCCAGCGCTCGTGGTGGTGGCGCACCCACGTGACCTGGTCCGCGGGGAGCAGCTCGGCGACGATCTCGGCCCCGAGGGCCGCGTGATCGCGCACCCGTTCCATCTCGGCGGGGGTGAGGGGGCCGGGCTTCAGCAGGATCGCGTCGGGGACCCCGATCTTCCCGACGTCGTGCAGCAGCCCGGCGCGGCGCAGGTCACGTGCGTCCTCGGGGCTCCAGCCCCGCCGGCGGGCGAGGGCGTGGGCGAGCGCGGCGACCCGGGTGGAGTGCTCGCGGGTCGAGCGGTCCTTGGCGTCGACGGCGCGCGCCAACGCCCGCAGCGCGGCGAGCGCCTGCGCGCGCTCGAGCCGCTCGGCACGTTCCTCCGCCGACAGCTCGCGCACGACCTCCGGCGAGTAGAGGTAGGTCACGTCGCGGCCGTGGGCCTTCGCCCAGTAGAGGGCGCCGTCGGCGAGGCGCAGCAGCTCGGCGCTGGTGGAGGCGTGGGTCATGTCGCAGATGCCGATGGAGGCGGTCAGCGGCCCGACCTCGCCGAAGGGGGTCGCGGCCACCGCGGTGCGGGCCCTCTCCGCCGCCGCGTAGGCCGAGAGGGCGTCGCTCTCGGGCAGGATCAACGCGAACTCCTCGCCACCGACCCGCCCGACGACGTCCTCGGCGCGGGCGAGCGCCGTCAGGCGGGCCGCGACCTCCACGAGGACGCGGTCGCCGGACTGGTGGCCGTGGGCGTCGTTGACGAGCTTGAAGTGGTCGAGGTCGATGAGGGCGACGCTCAGCGGCCGGCCGTGGCGGAGGGCGCGTGCGACCTCCGCCTCGAGCCGCTCGTGGAAGACGCGGTGGTTCGGCAGGCCCGTCAGGGGGTCGCGGGCCGCCCGGTCGCCGAGGTCCTGGTAGAGGCCGGCGGCGGTGATCCCGCCCTCCAGCGCGGCGGCGACGGTGCCGAGCAGGGACACCTCGCGCGGCCCGAACCGGGAGGGCTTCGACGAGGTGACGTCGAGCACCGCCCGCACCGCGCCGTCGCGTGTGCGCAGCGGGATCACGACCTCGGAGCGCAGCGAGTCCATGCCGGGGGCCCGCACGCAGCGCGGGTCGGCGGCGGCGTCGCCGGTGACCACGGGACGGCCGGACCGGACGGCGTGGCCGAGGAGGCCGCTGTCGAGGTCCTGGGCGTAGTCGGCGTCGATGCGCAGGCGGCCGGCGGAGGCGGCGAGCAGCAGGCGCCGGGTGTGGTGGTCGCACCGGAGGATGGCGACGCCGTCGTCGCCGAGGTGGTCGGCGAGGGCGTCGACGGCGGTCCGGAAGACCTGGTCGAGGTCGACGATGCCGCCGACGGCGCGTGCGATGTCGTGCGCCACCTCGATGTCGCGGGACCCGTCGGGGCGGGCGCGGGCCGCCGGCGGCCGGTCACGCCAGGCCGCGGGGCGGTCGCGGCGGCGGGCCGCGTCGTGGGGGGGTTCGTCCATCACCCCCAATTCTTCGGCGGGACCGGGCCGACCCCTCACCGTCCCGCGGGCCAGGATTCCCCGGCCCGGTGTGTCGCGTCCGTCCGGCCCCGCCCGCGGAGATCCCCCATACGGGGGATGCACCGATCGGCGGTGGAGTCGATGACCCTGGTGCGGGACGGCGTGCGCGACCGGGGTCTCACACCTTTGGCTCGACGCGCCTCCGATCGGCGTCCGGAGGGCACCCGGCCGTCGACACTCCGGAGAGGGCGGGTGGGACCCCGCCCTCTCCGCGCTCTTCCTCCCTCAGGCGGAGGGGAGCTGCAGCACGATGAGCTTCGGCTCGGTCATGCTGCGCACCGCGAACCGCGGCCCCTCACGGGTGTTGCCGCTGTCCTTCACGCCGCCGTACGGCATCTGGTCGGCCCGGAAGGTCGGGGTCTCGTTGATGAGGACCCCGCCGAAGTGCAGCCGGCGGGCCCACGACATCGCGGCGTCGGGCCGGGCGGTGAAGATGCCCGCCTGCAGTCCGAAGGGCGAGGAGTTGGCGAGGTCGATCGCCTCGTCGATCGAGTCGTACGCGGCGAGGCCGACGACCGGTCCGAAGACCTCCTCGCACGACACCTTCATGTCGGGGGAGATGCCCTCGATGACCGTCGGGCGCAGCAGGCCGTCGACGACCTCCCCGCCCGTCAGCACCTCGCCGCCGCTGCGGCGCGCCTCGTCGATCCAGCCGGCGATGCGGTCGCGGTTGTCCTCGTCGATGACGGGACCGACGTCGGTGTCGTCGTCCATCGGGTCGCCCACCACGAGCGCCTCGACGGCCTCGACGAAGAGGGAGCGGAAGCGGTCGAGCGCCTCGCGGGCGACGTAGACGCGCTGCACCGAGATGCACGACTGGCCGGCGTGGGTGAAGCCCGAGACGGCGAGCTTCCGCGCCGCCGTCTCCAGGTCGCCGTCGGCCTCCACGATGACGGGGGTCGAGTTCCCGAGCTCCAGCGCGACCTCCTTGCGCGGCTGGCGCTGGCGGATGCCCCAGCCGACGGGCGGGGAGCCGGTGAAGGAGATCATCGGCACGTCGGGGTGGTCGACGATCGCGTTGCCCACGGTGCCCCCGCCGCCGATCACGACCGACAGGAAGCCGGGGGGCAGGCCGGCGTCGGCGAGCGTGCGGGCGAGCAGCAGCGCCGACAGCGGCGTCGACGACGCCGGCTTCAGCACCACCGGGCAACCCGACGCGATGGCGGGCGCCAGCTTGTGGCAGACGAGGTTGAGCGGGAAGTTGAACGGCGAGATCGCGCCGACGACGCCGATCGGCTCGCGGAGGATCATCGCGACCTTGCCGGCCCCGGCGGTGCTGGCCTCCATCGGCACCATCTCGCCCGCGAGGCTGCGGGCCTCGAGCGCGGAGAACGTCAGGGTGTCGACGCAGCGGGCGGCCTCGGCCCGGGCCTGCTTCATCGGCTTCCCGGCCTCGAGGCAGATCGTCCGGGCGAACGACTCGGCGCGCTCCGACACCAACCGCGCGGCGCGGTCGAGGATCGCGGCGCGCTCGGCCGACGGGGGAGGGGGGAGGTGCTCGCGGGCGCCGTCGACGGCGGTGGCGACGTCCTCCTCGGTCCCCACGGTGACGGTCGCGATGGTCTCGCCCGTGTAGGGGTTGTGGACCGCGAGGTCCTCGTTGCGGTCGTCGAACGCGCCTCCGAGCAGGAGGCCGGTGGGCTGCCCCCGGTCGAGCGCCGGGCTGTGGATCGCCATCGGTCGAACCCCATCTCGTCGTGGACGGACGTTGCGCAGATTATCCCCGCGGGTACCCTGGCCTGAACGCGTGACGACCGGGGGAGCCCCACGTGCAGGCGGCGGAGCTGATGGTGCGATGCCTCGAGGCCGAGGGCGTGGAGCGGATCTTCGCGATCCCGGGCGAGGAGACGCTCGAGATCGTCGACCAGCTCAGCCGCTCGACGATCGAGATCGTCATCGTCCGGCACGAGCAGGGCGCCGCCTTCATGGCCGACGTGCACGGGCGGCTCACCGGCCGGGCCGGCACGTGCCTCGGCACCCTGGGACCGGGGGCGACGAACCTCATCACGGGCATCGGCGACGCGTACCTCGACTACGCGCCGATGGTCGCGATCACGGGTCAGGTGAAGCTCGACCTGGTCCACAAGGAGAGCCACCAGTACGTCGACGTGGTCGACATGCTCCGCCCCGTCACGAAGTGGAACGCCCGCATCGAGCGCCCCGAGACGGTCCCCGAGGTGGTGCGGAAGGCCTTCAAGCTCGCGCAGGCCGAGCGGCCCGGCCCGACCCACCTGGAGCTGTCGGAGACGATCGCCGCCGCCGAGCTGCCGTCGCGGATGCGTCCGCTGGAGTCGAGCGCCCCCGCTCCGAGCCTCCCCGACGACGCGGCGGTGCGCGAGGCCGCCGCGATCATCCGCTCCGCCCGCCGCCCCATCGTCCTCACCGGCAACGGCGTCATCCGCACCGGCGCGTCGCCGGCGCTGCGCGCGTTCTGCGAGCACACCGGCATCCCGGCGTCACCGACGTTCATGGGCAAGGGCGCGCTCGACGACCGCTCCCGCCTGTCGCTGCCGGCCGTCGGCCTGCAGGCGCGCGACAGCATCTCCGCGGGACTCGACGAGGCCGACGTCGTGATCTGTGTCGGCTACGACCTCGTCGAGTTCGGCCCCGCGGCGTGGAACCCCGACAACGCCAAGCGGATCATCCACGTCGATGCCCGCCCGGCGGAGGTCGACCAGCACTACATCCCCGAGGTCGAGATCGTCGCCGGCGTCACCGACACGCTCGAGGCGCTGCAGGCGGAGCTGCCCGCGGGTGACGAGCCGCCGTACGCGACCCGCCTGCGCGTCGCGGTGGCCACCGAGCTCGGCGCGTCGCCGGAGCGCCCCGGGGTCGTGAGCCCGCAGGCCGCGATCTCGGCGATCCGCGGCGCGATGCGGCCCCAGGACATCCTCATCTCGGACGTCGGGGCCCACAAGCTCTGGCTCGGCCGGCTGTTCCCGGCGTACGAGCCGAACACGATCATCATCTCCAACGGCTTCGCGACGATGGGCATCGGCCTGCCGGGCGCGATCGCCGCGACCCTCGCGATGCCGGAGCGCCGCCTCGTGACGGTGTCGGGCGACGGCGGGTTCATGATGAACGTGCAGGAGATGGAGACGGCCACCCGCCTCGGCCTCCCCGTCGTCGTCGTGGTCTGGGTGGACGGGGCCTACGGGGTGATCGGCTGGAAGCAGGAGCGCCGTTTCGGCCGCACCCACGCGATCCACTTCGGCAACCCCGAGTGGGGCGACCTCGCCCGCGCGTTCGGCTGGACCCACCGCGAGGCGACCGACGGCGCCGCCCTCGGCGCCGCGCTGGCGTCGGCCTTCGAGGACGATGGCCCCGCACTC
>LNFM01009511.1_pt1 | contig 14104 bp, 15 predicted proteins | sample 596031 | NCBI WGS metagenome assembly LNFM01 (sample SAMN04254537, study PRJNA301005) | activated carbon metagenome | isolation source: dual media filters at the Ann Arbor, Michigan drinking water treatment plant | place: USA: Ann Arbor
GTTCTCCATCGCCACTTCCTGGGCGCGGAGATGCTTCTTCACCGTCATCGGATAGTAGGTGCCGCCCTTCACGGTGGCGTCGTTGCACACGATCACGCATTCGACGCCGCTGACGCGGCCGATGCCGGTGATCACGCCGGAGCCCGGCGCCTCGTTGTCGTACATGTCGAGCGCGGCCAGCGGCGACAGTTCGAGGAAGGGCGAACCCGGATCGAGCAGCGCCCGCACTCGCTCGCGCGGCAGCAGCTTGCCTCGGGAAACGTGGCGCTTGCGCGAGTCCTCTCCGCCGCCCAGGCGGACCGTGTCGGTGCGGCGGCGCAAATCCTCGACCTGCGCCCGCATGGCTTCGGCGTTGCGCTTGAAGGTGTCGGAACGGGTGTCGATCTGGGAGGAAAGTACGGTCATGTCAGGGCGAAACTGCCCGGACCGGGGACCGCGTGCAAGCCGCCGGTTACGGCAGGCGGGAAAGGGCGCGCCAATGCGCTCCCTGCGCGATGAACGCTTTCTGATTGGCCAGCGCAGCCGCGAAGTCGGCATCCCGCTCGGCCAGATCCTTGACCACGATCTCACTGTTCTTGCGAAAGGCGGCCAGAACGTCGGACGACCATTCGCGGATCTCGACGCCCGACGCCTTCAGCTTCTCCAGCGCCATGCCCTGGACATTGGGCGAGCGGCTGAGCATCCAGGCGATATTCGCCTGGCAGGCGGTCTGGATCTGCGCCCGCAGCGAGGCCGGCAGGGCCGCCCACTTGTCCTTGCGCATCAGGAAGTCGAGCACGGCCGATGGCTGCTGCCAGCCCGGCAGATAGTAGGGAAGCCCGAGTTTATCGAAGCCCAGGGCCGCATCCATGGCCGGCGTCGACATCTCGCCGCCATCCAGGTTGCCCTGCTGCAGCTTGTAGAAGAACTCGCCCGGCGGCAGCGGCACGACGACAGCGCCAAGGCGGGAGATCACCTCCGCCGCCAGCTTGCCGTAGCGCAGCCGCAACCCCTTGAAGTCCGCCACCGAGTTGACCTCGCCGCGGAACCAACCGCCCCCCTTGGGACCCTGGATGCCACAGGGGATGCCGGTCACGCCCAGTTTGTCGTAAGCGTCGCGATGGATGCGGGAACCGTCGCCCTCCAGCATCCACGAGGCCATCTCCTCCGGCCCCAGCCCGAAGGGTACCGTGGCGAAGATGTTGAAAACCGGCGTCTTGCTGGCGGCATAGCCAGACCAGGTGAACGCGGCCTCGAGGTCGCCGGCGATGATGGCGTCCAGCATTTCGGCTGTCGGCGCCACGCGGCCCGGCTCCAGGATCTTGATGGCGACGGCACCGGCCGACATGTGCTTCACGGACCGGGTGAAGACGCGCACGCCTTCGCCAGACCCCGGCAGGACCGGACTGAAGGCCGTCTGCATCTGGATGACCCGAGTGGCGGACGGCGCCGCCACGTTCTTGGGTGCCGCCCTGGTATCCTGGGCAGCAGCCGTTCCGGCCACCGACAGCAGCGCCGCGGCGAGTGCAATCAGCTTCATAAAGTCACGGCGCACGACCGACCATCCGTCGCCCGGCTCCCCCAAGCTCCCCGGACCGCTTTTGCGGCCTTCACACTGCATGATGTTCGCACGCGGCGGAACCGGGAACAAGCGAAAGGCGGGCCTACAAGGCTGCCAGCCCACGGCCGATCAGGATACGCTGCACGTCGCTGGTGCCCTCGTAGATCTGGCAGACGCGGACGTCCCGCCAGATCTTCTCCACCAGATAGTCGGAAACGTACCCGTAACCGCCATGGATCTGAATTGCGGCCGAGCAGACTTCCTCGGCCATTTCGGAGGCATATAGCTTCGCCATTGCGGCCTCGGTGAGGCATGGACGACCGGCGTCGCGCAAGGTTGCCGCATGCAGCACCATCTGCCGGGCGACCGTCACCTTGGTCGCCATGTCGGCGAGGCGGAACAGCACCGCCTGATGGTTCGCGATCTTGGTGCCGAACGCCTCCCGCTCCTGGGCGTAGCTGCGCGCCGCCTCGAAGGCGGCCCGCGCCATGCCCACCGACTGCGCGGCGATGCCGATTCGCCCGACCGACAGGTTGGCCAGCGCCACGCGGTAGCCCTCGCCCTCGGCTCCGAGCATGGCGTCGGCGCCGACGGTGCAGTCCTCGAAGGCGATCTGGCAGGTATCGGACGATTTCTGGCCGAGCTTCTTCTCGACCGAGGCGACCCGGTAACCCGGCGTGTCGGTCGGCACGATGAAGCAGGAGATTCCGCGCTTGGGCGACGAAGGATCCGTGACCGCGAAGACCAGCGCCATGTCGGCGCTGCGGCCCGAGGTGATGAACTGCTTCACGCCGTTCAGCACCCAGCCGTTGCCGCGCCGTTCGGCCCGCGTCTTGAGGTTGGAGGCGTCGGAGCCGGCGTGCGGCTCGGTGAGGCAGAAAGCGCCCAGGATCTCGCCGCGGGCGAGCGGCTTCAGCCACTTCTCCTTCTGCTCGTCCGACCCATAGGCCAGCAGCGCGGCGCAGTCGGGCGAATTGTTGACGCTCATCACCGTCGACAGGCCGCCGTCGGCCGCCGCGATCTCCTCCAGCGCCAGAACGTAGGACACCATGTCGGCGCCGGCGCCGCCCCATTCGGGAGGAACCGTCATGCCCATGAAGCCGAGACGTCCCATCTCGGTCAGCAGCGATCGGGGAATCTCGCCGGCGGCTTCCCAGGCCCGTACATGCGGCAACACCTGCTCCTGCGCGAAGGCGCGGGCGGTGTCGCGGATGAGCGTCTGTTCCTCGCTGAGCAGCATGGCTACCAGGGCAGCTCGGTGCCGTCGTAGTTCAGAAAGCGGCCATTGTCGGCGGGCTTCAGCCCGTCGATCACCTTCACCATCGAAGGCACGCTCTGCGCGATGGTAAGCGTCGCCGCCTTGCCGCCCATGTCGGTCTGCACCCAACCGGGATGCAGCACGACGCAGATCAGGCCCTTGGCGGCCGTGTCCTTCGACAGGCTCTGCCATTCCATGTTGAGCGCCGTCTTGCTGGCGCGATAGGCGTAACGTGCGCCGTCATTGTGCGTGATGCTGCCCAGGCGGCTGGAGATCGCGATCAGCTTGCGATCCTTCGAGGCCGCCACCTGCTCGACGAAGGCCTCGGCCATCATCAGCGGCGCGAGCGCATTCACTTCGAACGTGTCGCGCCAGACCTTGGGATCGATGCGGCCGAGGTCTCCCGCCTCGCTGCCCGAGACACCGGCGTTGCAGACCAGCACGTCGATCGCCTCGCCCTTCAGCTCCGACGCCAGCGCCTTTACGGCCCCGTAGTCGGTGACTTCGAGCTTGTGGAGATGGATGTTGCCCGTCACCTCCTTCAACGACTCGGGCGAGCGTGCGCAGGCGTGAACCTTCCAGCCCCGGGCGGCGTACTGCTTCACGAATTCGAGGCCGAGGCCGCGCGCGGCGCCGGTGATCAGGACGGTGCTCATCGGGTACTCCTTCGAGACATGCGGCGGTGCCTCAACGACGGGACGACATCATGCGAGAGCGCTGGCGCTGCCAGTCGCGATCCTTGATCGACTGGCGCTTGTCGTGGGCCTGCTTGCCGGTGGCCAGCGCGATCTCGATCTTGGCGCGACCGCGCGGATTGAAATAGACTTGCAGCGGCACGACCGTGCGGCCCTCGCGCTGGATGGCGCCGATCAGCTTGTTGATCTGGCCGCGATGCAGCAGCAGCTTGCGCGCCCGGCGCGGCTCGTGGTTGTTGCGATTTCCCGACGCGTAGATCGGGATGTTGGCATTGACCAGCCAGGCCTCGCCGCCCTCTTCCGTCACGTAGGATTCGGCGATCGTGCTGCGCCCGCCGCGTAGCGACTTGACCTCGGTGCCGGTCAGCGCAAGCCCGGCCTCGAAGGTCTCCTCGATGAAGTAATTGTGCCGCGCCTTGCGGTTCTGGGCCACAACGGTGCGGTCCAGTTCCGGTTTATTGGCCACAGGACACTCGTGAGTTGGAAGAACCCGGTTTCTAGTTGATCAGGCCGGCGTGGACCATCGCCTCGTGCACGGCCTTCCTGCTGCTCTCGGCGATCGGCACCATCGGCAGGCGCATCTCGGCGCTGCACTGGCCGATCAGCTCGGCGGCGTACTTCACCGGGCCGGGGCTGGTCTCGCAGAACATCGCCTTGTGCAGGGGCATCAACCGGTCCTGCAGCTCGAACGCCTTGTCGAGGTCGCGCTTCTTCCACGCATCGTGCATGTCGCCGCACAGGCGGGGCGCCACGTTGGCGGTCACCGAGATGCAGCCGTCGCCGCCCTGCGCCAGGAAGCCGAGCGCGCTCGCGTCCTCGCCCGAGAGCTGGACGAAGCCCTTCTTCGCCTTGAGGCGGGTCAGAGTCGGGCGCGCCATGTCGTAGCTCGCATCCTTGATGCCGACGATGTTCCTGACCTGGGACAGCCGGATCACCGTCTCGACCTGCATGTCGCCGCCGGTGCGCGGCGGCACGTTGTAGAGCAGGATGGGGATGTCGACGGCTTCGGCCACCGCCTTGAAATGCTGGAACAGGCCTTCCTGGGTCGGCTTGTTATAGTAGGGCACGACCAGCATGGCGGCGTCGGCGCCGGCCTTCTTGGCGTGCTGCGTCAGTTCGATCGCCTCGGCGGTCGAATTGGAGCCGGTACCGGCGATCACCGGCACACCCGAGCCCTTGGCTGCGCTGATGCAGATGTCGATGACCCGCTTGTGCTCTTCCATCGAGAGAGTGGGCGATTCGCCGGTGGTGCCGCACGGGACCAGCCCGTCGGTGCCTTCCTTGATCTGCCAGGCCACGAACTTCTCGAATCCCTTCTCGTCCACCGATCCGTTCTTGAACGGCGTAATCAGCGCAACGAGCGATCCGGTGAACATGGCTTTCCTCCGATTTTCCCTTAAGGACCCACTCTAGGCTCCGGGGTTTGCCCCTGCAAGGCGAGCAACTTGCCATTGTGATGCCGCAACTCCCTGCCTACGATTCCTGGCGTGAAACACAGAAAATCCCCCCTCATCTTGCTGGCCGCCCTGCTGGCGGCGACCCCTGCCCTGACCCAGCCGGCCGCGCCGACCGCCGGCGTGCGGCGCCTGCCCGGCGACGTCGAGAAGCCGAGCCCTCCCCCCTCTTCGACGCCGCCCTCCGCCTCGTCCATGCAGGGAAGTACACCGTCACCGGCGTCGTCTCCGTCCCCGCAGGCCGTGGCCGCCAGTCCGCTCACTGCCGCCGAGATTGCGGCCTTCGCCGCCGCCCTCAAGGCGATCGACGACAGTCGCTGGGCGGACGCTCGAGCAGCCGTCGCCAACTTCCGCAACACGCTGCTCGACCGCTACGTCGCCTGGAGCATCCTGCGGGCCGCGCCCAGAACCGAGGCGAGCTTCGCCGCGACCTGGCGCTTCCTGCGCGAGCAGCCCGACTGGCCCGAGCCCGAGGTGCTGCGCCGCCAGGCCGAGGACCGTATCGGCCCCGAGACGCCGGCCGCCGAAGCCGTCCGCTACTTCACGGCCTTTCCCCCCCTCACCAGCACCGGCCACATGCGCCGGCTCGAGGCCGCCAGCTCGGCGGCGCCCAACGACGTCGCCCGCTTCGCCCGCGACACCTGGCAGAACGCCACGCTGCGCAATTCCGACGAGAACGACTTCCTCAATCGCTACGCCCAGTTCCTGACCGGCCCCGACCAGGTCGCCCGCTTCGACCGCATCCTGCGCGAAGGCCGCCATCAGGTGGCGCGCGATCTCGTGCCGAAGCTGCCACCCGACTACCAGCCCGTCGCCAATGCCCGCCTCGCCATGGCGACCCGCGCGGCCGACGCGGCCACGCTCCTGCGCGCCCTTCCGCCGGCGCGGCTCAACGATCCCACGCTGCGCTTCGAGCGCATGCAGTGGATCCGCCGGACCGGCACGCTCGACGAGGCGAAGGCGGCGCTGGCCGGCCCGATTCCCAACCAGAACGATGCCTGGTGGAACGAGCGCAATCTGGTGGTGCGGGCGCTCCTGGATGCCGATCGTCCGGCCGACGCCTACGCCGTCGCGACCGGGCACGGACTCACCAAGGGCGTTTCCTTTGCCGAGGGGGAGTTCCTCGCCGGGTGGATCGCGCTGCGCCAGTTGAAGAAGCCGGCCGTCGCGCTGAAGCATTTCTCAACACTGTACGACGGCGTCTCGACCGACATCTCGAAGAGCCGCGGCGCCTATTGGTTGGCCCGCACCTACGAGGCCGCCAAGCAGACCAAGGACGCCAGTGACTGGTATGCGCGCGCCGCCGGCTACGGCCAGACCTTCTATGGCCAGCTCGCGGCCAGGAAGCTTCAGGGCGTGAGCCCGAAGTTCCCGGTCGATCCGGTGCCCACCGCCGCCGACAAGCAGGCGCTGGCCGGCCGCGAACTCGCGGCGATGGCGCGGTATCTCGGCCAGATCGAGGAATATGACCGGGCCCGCCCGTTCCTGTTGCGCCTCGCGCGCTCGGTCACGTCGCCGGGAGAGGTGGCGCTGCTGGCGCAACTCGCCCTCGACCTGAAGCGCCCCGACGTCGGCCTCACGGTGGCGCGCCGCGGGGCGGAGAATGGCGTGGTGCTGTTCGACGCGGCCTTCCCCATCGTCGATCTCGGCGCCACCGGGTCGATCGAGCGCGCCCTGGCGCTGGCGCTCGCCAAGCAGGAGAGCTCGTTCAACGCCGGCGCGGTCTCGACCTCCAATGCACTCGGCCTGATGCAGCTCCTGCCGACGACGGCGCGCGACGTGGCGGGGCGGTTGAAAGTACCCTTCATCGAGAGCAAGCTGACCCGCGATCCCGCCTACAACGTCCAGCTCGGCAGCCAGTATCTCGCCGAGATGCTGCAGCGTTTCGGCGGCTCCTACGAGCTGGCGTTGGCGGCCTACAATGCCGGACCCAATCGCGTCGCACGATGGATCGAGGCGGGCGGCGACCCGCGCACCGCGAAGATCGACATGGTCGACTGGATCGAGATGATGCCGTTCCGCGAGACGCGCAACTACGTCCAGCGCATCATGGAAGCCGTCACCGTCTACCGCAGCCGCCTCGCCGGCCCGTTCCAGACCGTGCCGCCCGCCGTGGGCCGGTCGTAGCGCGGCACGGCGTTGATCCGCATCAAGGCCGCGCAACCCGTGCGGCCACATCGTGGATGAAATGCTCCGAGGTATGCCATGACCGATGCCCTGATCCTCGCCTGTCCCCGCTGCAGCACCCTGAACCGCTTTCCGCGGGAGAGACTGGCCGCTGGCAACAAGGGCAAGTGCGGCCAGTGCGGCTCACCGCTGTTCGACGGCCATCCCGTCGCCCTCGATGCCAGCAGCTTCGAAGCCCATGCCGCCAAGAGCGACCTGCCGGTGCTGGTCGACTTCTGGGCACCCTGGTGCGGACCCTGCAAGGCCATGGCGCCGCAGTTCGAGCGCGCGGCGGCCCGATTGGAACCGGCCGTGCGGCTGGCCAAGATCAACACCGACGAGGAGCAGGAACTCGCGCAGCGGTTCGGAATCCAGGGGATTCCGACGATGATCCTGTTCCATCACGGCAAGCCGATCGCCCGCCAGTCCGGCGCCATGGACGCGGGCGCCATCGAGCGCTGGACGCGGGACGCGCTGGCGCGGTGAAGTCAGTCATCGACTGACGGCAGATCGAGGGCCGAGCGTATCCGTCCCCTGCCGCGCTCGTAGAGCATCGTGTCCGCGACCGACTCGACGATATCGGCGTAGGGCCTGAAGCCGTCGACGACTTTGTTGAACGGGATCGTCCCGCAGCCGGGAACGTGACAGTCAAGCTTGCCTTTCGGGCATTGGTTGTAGTGGCAAAGCCGCCCGAGGTAGCGATCGCTGTCCGGCTCGAACAGGAACACGTCGACCTGATGAGCGGTTACGCTCGTCTCCATGCCCGCCTTGAACGCATCGTTCAATGCCATTGCCAGCAACCGGCGCATCGCTCCGAGGCTTTCCTGGGAGTCGAGCCACACAGCCAGATCGAGGTCCGCGCACTCGTGCCAAACCTCGACGCGCGCGCGGCGGAACGCCGAAAAGCGCGGCACCTCCTTCCACAGCTTCTGGGCAACGGAGCCGATGACCGCCACGGCGCGAACTTCCGGGAAGGCCATGAGGGCATCCGTCACCACGTCCGCGGCCATGCGGAACTGGCGCTGCTGACTCAGGAGGAGCCGATTCTGCTCCTCTATCTCGGACCTCCGCATCGCTTCATCCCAGAAGTTTAATGAAGTTGCGCTTGAGCCGGTGACGCTCCTTGAGCGACGCGACATATTGAGCCTGGGCAGCCGGCTCGCGCAATCGCGCCATGCGGGCGATCAGCCGGCAAGCCTCTTTATCCCCCGTGCTGCCGCCGTTCTTGATGTGGAATTCGACATTCCGGGCATGGGCCGCGAGCGCCTCCTGGGGATGAGTCTCCTCGCTCGCCTCGGCCAGCGGCCCCGTGAGATACGGTCCCATCCCAGGGTGACTGCGCAAGGCCGTCCACGCGGCGTCGTACATCTTCTCTTCCATGAGGACTAGAATGAAGGTGCTGACCGACATATCCCCGGTCATGGGCTGGCTGGCCGCTGCCTTCGCCTCCAGATACGTCAAGGCACGTTCGCGGGCAGTCTTTCCGCCCAGCTTTCGGATCTGCCGATAGAGATCCAGGCTTGGAGCCTTTTCGAAGGCGTTCCACAAACGCGTGACGGCGTCTTCCTTCCGGCCGGCCCTTGCGAGGAGGTCGCCGACGAACAGCACCAGCCCTTCATCCGGTCGCCCGTCCTCGAACATCCACAGTCCCTCCTCCGCGTGCCGCAACGCCTCCTCCTTGCGGCCCTCGGCGAGGCAGAACTTCGCCAATGTCAGATAGTCGGACGACGTCGACAGGCTCCGGGACCGCAGCGCGATGCGCGTCTCGACGTCGCCATCGCGCTCGGCGAAGAAGTCGAGGATGTCGACGAGGACGGAAGGATCCTTTTCGTTCTTCTCGGGCTTTCGCGCGGGCGGCGGCAGTTTTTCCCAGGCTTCGAGGGCAAGGCGTCGATATTCGGCGAGCCCCGCTTCGCCCAACGTCTCGTCGTACCGCACCACGGCCCGATAGAAAGTATCGTACTGGCCATGGAGTTGGCGCGGGAAGAGATAGCGCGCGAGGGTGACCGGGTCTGGCTTCGCCGCCAGGCAAGCGGCGAGATGGATGTCGCCGGCCTGTTCGAGCAGGCCGCTGCCATGTCCACCGGATTCGTCGATCTCGTCGATCGCGTCTTCGATGCGGTCGATGGCGTGCAGGGCAAGCTTCATGGCCAGGGCGGCATGCGGCCCCTCGACAAGCTGGGCGATGGCACCGAGAGCGGCGCCGACATTGTCGGCCCATGCGTCCACTTCGTCATAGTCGACGAAGCCTCCCGTGCGGGTCGCGCCATCGATCGCCCGGCGCAGCTGCTTTTCGAGACGCTTGACGTCGCCGGTGGACGAAGCGGTGGCGGCGATATCGAGCTTGCGGAACAGGGCCGTATCGCGCTCGGCGAGTTCGACGACCATCTCGACGAGGGCATCGACGCCCTTCTGCTTCAGATGGGCCCGGATGCGGTCGAGAACGGATGGCCCTTCGTCCCGGCCGTCGTCGGCGACCTCGTTAGCGGCGAGGCCGGTCGCCACCATATGCTTGCAGAAGCCCCAATCGCGGAAGGCTGGACAAGAGCATTCGCCGCCGATCTTCTTGCCGTGTCTCGTCAGAACGGTGCGGTAGTCCTCCGAGCCCAGGACCCGGGCGAGTACCCGGTCCCGCTCGACCGACAGGAGGTCGACCTGCCCGTCGCGATGATACTCCTCGCCCCGCGCGAACACCTTGGCGCCGGCCTGAGCGCGCAAGGCAGCGACGTCGAAACGGGGTTTGCGGGGCGCTTTCATACAGGCGGGATCATCCGCTCGACTTCCGGCAGGGCCTCGTCGAGCGTCAGGGCAGCATGGAGGCGCCACCATTGCCCGGTATGGCGGTGCCACATCACGTCGAAGCGCAGTTCCTGGATGGACTCGTCGACGTGGTCGAGTCGGGCATACCCGGCATCGAACTCCTCGCCGAGATTGTCCGGCCAGCCCGACCGGAATCGCACGATGAAGCTGCACTTGCTACCCCGCCACCGGCCGAGCATGTCGACCGGGTAGTTGAATTCGGTCGGTCGGACTTCAGGGAGATAAAGCGGCTTCAGCTTGTCGGCGATAAGCTGCTCGCAGCGCGCGCCCATGACGGCCTTTTCGTCAGCCGTCAGGACTTTTACCCAGACACGCTTCGTCACACGCTTCGCCATTCGCGATCCCTTCGGCGGTCATTCTAGACGCCGGTCGCCGTGGATCGGAAGTAGCTACTCGTCGGCCACGAGGCGCTTCAGAGGCGTGACACCACTCTCTTCAGCTTTCCCCGGACCTGCTCGGCTGCCTGCTTGAGGCGGGGATTCTCGACCGCCATCATCGACGCCACGGGGTCGATCGCCGCAACTTCGATCCTGCCGTCGGCCGTTTCCTGGACCACGACATTGCACGGCAGCATGGTGCCGATGTGGCCTTCGATCTGCAACGCCTCGTGGGCAAGCTTGGGATTGCAGGCGCCCAGGATCCGGTAGCGGCGGAAATCGACGCCGATCTTCTTCTTCAGCGTATCGGCAACGTCGATCTCGGTGAGGACGCCGAAGCCCTCTTCCTTGAGTGCCTCCGTCGTGCGGCGCACCGCTTCGTCGAAACCCGGGCCGAGCGTCGCGCTGATGTAATAGGACATGTCGTGTCTCCTTTCAGGCCGCGCGATCGGGCGGCCGGGGTTCACCCTGTTCCGGGCGCAGACGGTCGATGCCCAGGACCTTCATCATCAATCGCTCGTATGCCGGCTCGCCGGCACCACTGCGCACCTTGTGCAGGAAGTATTTCTCGAAGCCGACTTTGGCCACATGCACCCAGTAACCGCGGCCCGCCCAGTTGACGTTTCGCGGCGGAATCTGAGGCAGCGCGACGAAGGCCACGCCGTCGTTGCCGAAGTCGGCGAGGCAGACGGCATTCCAGGTGGGCTCGCTCGACGGCGAGCGGCCGGCGATCAGGGCCGCGATGTTCTGCGCCACCGCCGCGACCATCGATTCGATCATGTAGCCGGTCTTGGGAACGCCGACCGGCACCGGGGTCTGCTCGTAGGGCGGGATGGCGATGCAAACACCGACGGCGAAGACGTTCCCGTAAGCCGGGTTGCGCTGGTGCTTGTCGACCAGCACGAAGCCGCGCGGATTGGCGAGGCCCGGCACCCCCTTGCCGTCCTCTCCCATCAGGCAGGAGACGCCGCGGAACGCCGGGATCAGCATCGCGAGCTTGGCCGGAAAGCGATGCTGCGGGCCGGGCTTGCCGTCCGCCACCATCTCGGTGCATTCGACCGCATCCGCCTCGACCCGGTCGATCCGGGCGCTGGTCACCCACTTGATGTCGTGATCGCGCAACACCGATTCCAGCAGGCCCTTTGTGTCGCCGACCCCGCCCAGCCCGAGATGGCCGATATAGGGCTCGGCGGTGACGAATGTGATCGGCACGCGGTTGCGAATCTTGCGCCGGCGCAGGTCGGTGCTCAGCATCAGGGCGAATTCGTAGGCAGGACCGAAGCAGGAAGCGCCCTGCACGGCGCCGACGACGATCGGACCGGGGTCGGCGCAGAACTGGTCCCACCGGTCCGCCGCCGCTTCGGCATGATCGACGTGACAGACCGAGAGGCTGTGTGCGTCCGGACCCAGGCCGGGAACCTCATCGAAGGCAAGTGCCGGGCCGGTCGCAATCACCAGATAGTCGTAGGAGATGCGGCGGCCGTCGTTCAGCTCGATGGCGTTCTCGGCGGGATGCAGGCGCTTCGCACCGCTGGCATCGAAGCCGATACCGAGCCTCTCCAGCACCCCGGGGAGATGGACCTTGATGTCTTCGGGCTTGCGCCACCCCAGGGCGACCCAGGGATTGGACGGCACGAAGTGGAACCACTCGGAATCGGACACGACGGTGATGTCCGCTGCGCGGCCGACCACGGTCCGCAGTTCGTACGCCATCGAAATTCCGCCGATTCCAGCCCCGACGACGACGATCTTCGGCATGGCATCCTCCGATCTTCAGACCAACAGCGTTTCACATCCAGTGGTAGCGGTCTTTGCGATGAATCAAGGAACACCGGCGCCCAACGTCCATGCTGCATCAATGAAGCACAGCCGCCCCATCGAGCGCAGCGAGGTCATATGGCTGCGGGCGTCAGGAGAAGGCGGTACCGGCCTTGAATCCGAGACGCTTGAAGATCATCGCCGCGGGACAGAATCCGGTGAACGCGGCCTGCACGAGGTTGAGCCCGACGAAGGCGGTGAACAGCAGCCAGTAGGGGCTGTGGAAATGGCTCAGCACGAGGCTGACCAGGATCATCATTCCGGCAAAGGCCATCACGGCACGGTCGATCGACATGGTTGTCTCCTCTTCACGTTACCGGCGATGCGCCGGTCGACAATAGACACCTCGCAGAGCACCGATCACCTCGCCGACGCTGCTGTCGGCCAGCGAATAGTGGATCGTCTGCGACTCCCGGCGCGCCTTCACCAATCCGGCGTCGCGCAGCCTGGCGAGATGCTGCGACAGCGCCGACTGGCTGAGCCCGACGATGGGTTCGAGTTCACCCACGGTGCGTTCGCCGTTCACGAGCTCACACAGGATGATCAGACGCCGTTCGTTCGCGATCGACTTCAGGAAGGAAGCCGCCTCGACGGCGCGGGAACGAAGCCCCTCTATATTCATAGTTGCTAATTTAGTTTCTGCTAATATATATGTCAAGCCCGCCGCAAGGAGGGCCGCCACTTAGGAACGCAACATGATCCGTATGACCGCCGCCGCCACGCTTCTGCTGGCGGGCTTCCTCTCACCCGCCGCTGCCCAGCAGACCGTCACCCGGCAGCAGGTCGACGACCGGAAGGCCGTCATCGCGACGGTGGAACCCATCCGGGAGCTGGTTGCCCGCGCGCGCATCGGCGGCACGATCGTCGCGCTCTCCGTCCGCGAGGGCGATCAGGTGGCCGCCGGAGACCGCATTGCCCTCGTCGTCGATCCCAAACTCGCCCTGCAGATTCAGGCGCTCGAATCGCGCATCCAGGCGCAAAGCGCGGCCCGCGAGCAGGCCCAGATCGACCTGAACCGCATCGAACAATTGCGGACGTCGGGCACCGTCTCCCAGGCCCAGCTCGATCAGGCACGCACGCGGCTCAACATGGCCGAACGGACTTATCTGGCGCTGCGTTCGGACCGCGAGGTCGTCGAGCAGCAATCGACCGAGGGCGCCGTTCTGGCGCCGGCCTCGGGCCGCGTGCTCAAGGTTCCCGTCTCCGTCGGCAGTGTCGTGCTCCCGGGCGAGACGATCGCCACCCTGGCCACCGACAACTACATCCTGCGCCTGCAGCTTCCCGAACGGCACGCCCGGTTCATGAAGGCAGGCGACGAGATCCTCGTCGGATCACGCGGCCTCCAGCAGCAGGACCAGGAGACGTTGCGCCCTGGCCGCGTGCGGCTGGTCTATCCGCAGATCGACCAGGGCCGGGTGATTGCGGATGCCGAAGTCGACGGGCTCGGGGACTTCTTCGTCGGCGAACGCACGCGGGTCTACGTCACCACCGGCAAGCGCGACGCGCTGGTGGTGCCGGCCGAACTCGTCTACCGCCGCTACGGCGTCAGCTACGTGAAGCTGAAGAACGGCACCGAGGTCGTGGTCCAGCCCGGACTGCCGGTCGACGACGGGATCGAGATACTGTCCGGGCTCAACGAGGGCGACGTGGTGGTCCAGCCATGAAGCTCGGCATTTCCGGCGCGCTGACCCGCGCCTCCATCTCCTCGCCCCTGACCCCTCTCTTCCTCGTGGCCGCAGTGCTTGTCGGGGCCCTGGCCTTGCTGTCGCTGCCGCGCGAGGAGGAGCCGCAGATCAGCGTCCCGATGGTCGACATCCAGGTGGCGGCCAACGGCTACAAGGCCAGCGACGCCATCGAACTGATCACCAAGCCGCTCGAGGATATCGTCAAGGCGATCAACGGCGTCGAACACGTCTATTCGTTCACCCAGGACGACGCCGTGCTGGTGACGGCGCGCTTCCTCGTGGGCACGTCGG
>LNFM01009512.1_pt1 | contig 14103 bp, 15 predicted proteins | sample 596031 | NCBI WGS metagenome assembly LNFM01 (sample SAMN04254537, study PRJNA301005) | activated carbon metagenome | isolation source: dual media filters at the Ann Arbor, Michigan drinking water treatment plant | place: USA: Ann Arbor
GCTGCCGCGTGGTCGGCATCGCCGGTGGCAAGGCCAAGTGCGACTGGGTGGTGAAGGAACTGGGCTTCGACGCCTGCATCGACTACAAGGCCGGTGACGTCAAGGCCGGGCTCAAGGAACACTGCCCGAAAGGCGTGGACATCTATTTCGACAACGTCGGCGGCGACATCCTCGACGCCGTGCTGACCCGCATCACACGCGGCGCCCGCATCATCATCTGCGGCGCCATCAGCCAGTACAACAACACCACACCGGTCAAGGGCCCGGCCAACTACCTGTCGCTGCTGGTGAACCGTGCGCGCATGGAAGGCATTGTGGTGTTCGACTATGCCGACCGCTACCCGCAGGCCATTGCCGAGATGGCCGGCTACCTGAAGGACGGCAAGGTGAAAAGCAAAGAAGACGTGGTCGACGGCCTCGAAAACTTCCCCGAGACCCTGCTCAAGCTCTTCAACGGCGAGAACTTCGGCAAGCTGGTGCTGCGGGTGGCGAAGGAATAGGGCGGCCTCGGGTCACTTGGGGATCTCATCCCGGACAGAGCCTGTCCCGGACCTGATGCGGGAATCCGGGACCCACGCCACAAACACCGGCGCCGGTCCGCCCGCATGGATTGCGGCTCAAGGCCGCAATGACAAGTCCGCGCCGCAGGACTCAGGCGAGCGCCCAGCGCGCCAGCGCCACCGTCGCCGCGCCGGCCACCGCCGCGGCCAGGTCCTTGCGCGCCAGCTTCATCGTCAGTCCCACCGCGAGCAAGCCCAGCAACTCCGGCAATTTCCCCGAGGTGGCGGCCGGCGTCACGATGCCGACCATCACCGACAGCGGGATGGCCTTGAGCGCGGCCTCGACACGCGGCGTGATGCGCACATAACCCATCAGCAAAAAGCCGCTGATTCGGCAGGCGAAAGACGCCAGCCCCATGCCCAGCAGCGCCAGCAGAAAGGTCGACTCAACGGCCATGGCGCCACGCTCCCATCAGGCCACCGGCAATGCCCGCCGCGACGATGTACCAGGCGCCGGGCACCAGCCAATACACCAGCCAACCCGCCAGGCCGGCCGCGGCAGCGGGCCACAGGTCGGACTTGCCGCGCCACAGCACCATGCCGATGGCCGCGGCAAACGCCACCAGCATGAAGTCCAGCCCGAAGGCCGCCGGATTTGGCACGTTGCCGGCCAGCAAATGGCCCACCAGCGTGCCGCCGATCCACGGCACAAACATCGCCACGCCGGAGCCCAGCACATAACCGGCGTCGCGGTAACCGGCCTCGTACTCGCGCATGGCCATGGCCCAGCTGCCATCACCGAGGAAAAACAGCGAGCCCCAGCTCTGGTGCCGCGGCAAACCGGCCAGCCAGGGCTGGATCGCTGCGCCATACAGCAGGTAGCGCGCATTCATCACAAATATCGTGACGATGACCGGCGTGACGGCCGCCGTGGCGGTCCAGCCCTGCAAGGCGGCGAGCTGCGCACTGCCTGAATACACCGCGGCGCTCATCAGCACGGCCTGCAGCCAGCTCATGCCGCGCTCGCTGGCCAGCACACCGAACACCATGGCGTACAGGATGATCCCCGGCGCCAGCACCTGGGCGGCGAAAAAGCCGCGGCGCACGCCGGCGGCCGTGAAACTGACAGCCTCGCGGGTCAACGCCCCACCACCAGGCGGATGGCCGGCAGGACCTGCTCGGTCTCGGCGCGGCGCTCCAGCGCCATGCGCATGTTCATCTGCGCGACTTCGGTGTGCTCGATGGCCAGCGCCTGGGCGCGCGCGCCCTCGCCGGCCTTGAGCGCGGCGAACAACATGTGGTGCTGGCGGTGCGCGTAGAGCATCCAGTCGCGGTCCAGTGCCACCGTGCCCTGCATCGGCAGCATGGCCGAGGCCGGCGCAAACGGCAGCTTGTCGTTGAGCGCCACCGCACGCTGCAGCGCCCGGTTGCCGCTGGCTTCCAGCACCAGCGCATGGAAGCGGTCGTTGACCACCGCGTAGGCCGCATAACTGTCGTAACCCAGTGGATTGGCGGCCAGCGCCAGGTCGCCCTGGTCCAGGCAGGCCTGCAGCTCGGCCTGCAACTGGCGTGAGACGCCGTGTTCGGCCACCAGCCGTGCGGCCATGCCTTCCAGATGGCCGCGCACGGCGATGGCGTCGGCGACTTCGCGCGGCGTGAACTGGCGCACCAAATACTTGCCGGTGTCGTTGGCCTCGACCAGCCCCTCCTGCTCCAGCGTCACCAGCGCCGCACGAACCGGGGTACGTGAGGCGCCCAGGCGTTCGGCCAATTGCTGCTCGGCCAGGCGCTGGCCGGGCTCGAATTCGCCGCGCAAAATCAGGTCGCGCAACTGGATCAGCACCGTCTCTTGCAAGTTCATGGCGCGGACTGTACACTGAATTTTAATTTCGGTATACCGTTTTCGAGGTCACCCATGAACGCAGAACAGAACGAATTGATCACCCGCGTCGGGCCGGGCACACCCTGCGGCGCGCTGCTGCGCAGCTACTGGCAGCCGGCGGCGCTGGTTGATGAATTCAACCCGGCTCTGGATCCGCGCATGGACAAACGCCCGGTCAAGGCGGTGCGGCTGATGGGCCAGGATTTTGTGCTGTTCCGCGACGACCAGGGCAACTACGGCCTGCTGGACCGCGACTGCCCGCACCGCGGCGCCGACCTGTCCTTTGGCCGCGCCGAAGGCGACGGCCTGCGCTGCCCTTTCCACGGCTGGAAGTTCGACGTGAGCGGCCGCTGCCTGGAAACCCCGGCAGAACCGGCCGGCAGCAAGCTGTGTGACCGGGTGAAGCAGCGCAGCTACCCGGTGCTGGAAAAAAGCGGCGTGATCTTCGCCTGGCTGGGCCCCGAGGGTTCGATACCGCCGCCGTTGCCGGCCTTCGACTGTTTCACCGCGCCGGCCAGCCACAGCTTTGCCTTCAAGGGTTTGTGGAATGCCAACTGGCTGCAGGCCTTCGAGGTCGGCATCGACCCGGCGCATCCGTCCTTTCTGCACCGCTTTCTGCAGGACGAGGCGCTGGAAGAGATCGGCGACAACGCGGCCGGCAAACAGTTCCGCAGCGCCAGCGCCGGCGCCATCGACGGCGAGCAGTGGCCGATGACACGCATCATGCGCGAGTTCGCGCAGCCCGAGATCAGCGTGGACACCACGCCCTGGGGCATGCAGGTGACCACGCTGCGGCCCATGACCGACAAGCTCACGCACGTGCGCGTGACCAACGCGATTTTTCCGGCGACCTTTGTGATCCCGCTGTCCGAGACCATGACCATCACGCAGATGCATGTGCCGGTCGACGACACCCATACCTACTGGTATTCCTTCTTCACGAGTTTTGCCGGCCCGCTGGACAAGGAGAGCATGCGCGCGCAGCGCCAGCAGTTCATCTCGCTGCCCGACTACATCCCGAACGCCGGGCGCCACAACAACTGGGGCTTCAACGCCGAGGAGCAGCGCACCCAGACCTACCTGGGCATGGGCGAGGAAGACATCAATGTGCACGACCAGTGGGCCGTCGAAAGCATGGGCGCGATCCAGGACCGAACGCGTGAACACCTCGGCAGCTCCGACAAGGTCATCATGGCCAATCGCCGCGTGCTGATCAAGGCGATTGCGACGGTGCAGCAAGGCGGTGTCGCGCCCGGCATTGCCGATGCCAGCCAGGCAGGACTGATGCGCGGGCCGGACACGGTGGACGGCATCGCACCTGCAGGCGAATGGTCCAGCTGGTGGCAGGAACAGGCGCGCGCCAAGCAGGTCAATGCGCCCTGGGCATCTTCCGCTCGGGCTGAGCCTGTCGAAGCCGCCCCATGAGCAACTTCGCCGAATTGTGCGGCATCCACGATGCCAGGCGGCAGCACGCGCTGGCACAGACCCGGGCGCTGATCCAGGCCGGCGGCATCGAACTCGTGCGTTTCGCCTGGTGTGACCTGCACGGCACCTTGCGCGGCAAAACCCTGGTGGCGTCGGCCGCAGCCAAAGCCATGCTGGACGGCGTCGGCCTGGTCAGCACCCTGCTGCTCAAGGACAGCTCGGACCGCACCGCCTTCAAGGTGTTCGAGGCCGGTGGCGCGGCCGAGCTGCCAGGCTTCGAATTTGCGAGCAACCTGCTGCTGCTGGCCGACCCCGCGAGTTTCAAACACCTGCCATGGACACCGGCCACCGCCTGGGTCCAGGGCCAGCCCTGGATGCAGGACGGCAGCGCGGTGGAGCTGGACACGCGGCGCATCCTGCAGCGCGCGCTGGCGCGCCTGGCCGATGCCGGTTACGGCATGAAGTGCGGGCTGGAGATCGAGTTCCACATCTACCGCATCACCGGTGACGGTGCCGGGGACCAGCTGGATCCGGAGCAGGCCGCCTGGCCCGGCCTGCCGCCCCGCGTGTCCATGATCCACCCGGGCTACAACCTGCTGGCCGAGCATTGGTTCGACATGGCAGAGGAACCGCTGCGCATTGTGCAGCACACGGCTCAGGCGCTGGGCCTTCCGCTGCAGTCGCTGGAAATCGAACTCGGCCCCAGCCAGGTCGAAGCCGTGTTCGACGCCACCGACGCGCTGACCGCGGCCGACAACATGGTGCTGTTTCGCAGCGCGATCAAGCAGGCGCTGCGCCGCGCCGGTTACCACGCCACCTTCATGTGCCGCCCGCCTTTCCCCAACATCATGTCCAGCGGCTGGCATTTGCACCAGTCGCTGGTGGACCTTGAAACGGGCGCCAATCTTTTTCAGCGCGAAGCATCCGCACCGGGCACCCAGGCCACCGATGCGCAGCACACACTTTCGGCGCTGGGAGAACATTACCTGGCCGGCCTGCTGGAACACGCACGCGGCATGACCGTGTTCTGCACACCGACCATCAACGGCTTCGGCCGCTTCCGACCCAACGCACTGGCGCCGCAGTCGGTGCTGTGGGGCCGCGACAACCGCGGCGCCATGCTGCGTGTGGTCGGGCAGCCGGGCGATGGCGCCACACGCATCGAAAACCGCATCGGCGAACCGGCGGCCAATCCCTACCTCTACCTGGCCTCGCAAATCCATGCCGGGCTGGACGGCATCTCGCGCCAGCTCAAAGCGCCGGTCGCCACCGACGCGCCGTATGGTGAAGCCGCCGTCAAAATCCCGACCAGCCTGGGCGAGGCTTTGGACGCGCTGCAGGCGGACCGGGTGCTGGGCCAGGCCTTCGGCAGCAGCTTCATCAACTACTTCACGCGCATCAAGCAGGCCGAGATCACCCGCCACGAGCAGGCGGTGGACAAGGGCGACTGGCAGGGCCGCGAATATTTCAGCCGCATCTGACGCTTCAGGATCTCATGATTACTATCAATTTCATAGCTGCCAACGCACAGCCGGAAAGGGCTGAGGGCAAAATTGGCCAAAGCCTGATGGTGGCCGCAGTGGCTGCCGGCGTGAGCGGCATCGCGGCCGATTGCGGCGGCATGTTGACCTGCGCCACCTGCCATGTGAGGGTGGACCCGCCGTTTGCAGCCTTGCTGCCGCCTCCCGACGCCGAAGAGCTGGCCATGCTGGCCTTCACTGCGACGCCGGCCACGCCAGCCAGCCGGCTCAGCTGCCAAATCATCCTGAAGCCGGAACTCGACGGTTTGACGGTAGAGTTACCGGCTACACAATATTGAGGGACACCATGATTCTCGAACTCGCCGACATCCGCATCGCCCCCGGCCAGCAGGCCGCTTTTGACGAAGCCATCCAGCGCGGCCTCAGCACCGTGATCAGCGGCGCCAAAGGTTTTCAGGGCTTCAAGGTCAACAAGGGCATCGAAAACCCGGAACGCTACATCCTGCAAATTTTCTGGGAAAAGCTGGAGGACCATACCGTCGGCTTCCGCGAGTCGCCGGCTTTTGCCGAGTGGCGCGCCATCGTCGGGCCGTTTTTTGCGGCGCCGCCGGTGGTGGAGCACTTCACCCTGCTGGCCAGATCAGAAGGCTGAACCGCCGATCCGGACTCAGGCCATGTCTTCATGGCCGGCAATCAGCTTGCCAAGCAGCGCACCAAACTGCTTGCGCTCGGCCGCGCTCAGCGGCCCCAGCAGACGCGTCTGGACCTTGCTGACGGCGCGTTTCATCTGCAGCGCGACTTTCTGGCCTTCCGGCGTGACCCACAGCAGCTTGCGGCGCCTGTCGGCGGGATCGGCTTCGCGCCGCACCCAGCCCTTGGTTTCCAGACGCCCGATCACCGAGCCCGAGGTGGCGGCATCAAACGCCACCCGGCCGGCCAGGGTGATCTGGTCTTCCCCGGGGTCGTCCATCAGGGCGTTCAGGATGGCGAACTGCACCGGCGTCACGTCGAAATCGGCAGTCTCCTCCATGAAGAGCGCAATCGACAACTGGTGGGCACGCCGGATCTGGTGCCCGGGCGCTTCGCCGAAATTGAAACTTTTAGCCATGAACCGAGTTTAAGGGAGCGCTGAGCCGCTCCCGGCGACCACGCGGCAGATCGCGCGCCGCAACGGGCCGGTTCGGCGCCCCGGGCCTCAGGGTATGTACCATGCAGGCGAATAGTAAGTATACTTATTATTAAACTCCCGATCACCCCTCCGAGTCCTGCTCCGTGACATCCCCTCTTCCCATACTGATTGCCGGCGGCGGCATAGGCGGCCTGGCCACCGCGCTGGTGCTCGCGCGTGACGGCCACCGGGTGACGGTGCTGGAGCAGGCGGCCAGCTTCGGCGAGATCGGCGCGGGCATCCAGCTCGGGCCCAACATCTTCCGGATGTTCGCCTGGCTGGGCCTGACCGACGTGGTCAGCAAGGTGTCCTTCTTCCCGCCGGGCCTGGGCATGAACGACGTGTGCACCGGTGAAAAAGTCGTGCGTGTGCCGCTCGGCGACGTGGCGCGCGCAACCTATGGCTTTCCCTATGGCGTGATTTACCGCGCCGACCTGCACCAGGTGTTTCTCGACGCCTGCGCAGCGCAGGAGAACGTGACGCTGCGCACCAGCGCGAAGCTCGAATCCTTCGTGCAATCAGGCAGCAGCGTGCGCGTTCACCTCAGCGGCGGCGAAGTGATGGAGGGCGCCGCGCTGATCGGCGCCGACGGCATCTGGAGCAAGGTGCGGGAAGCCGTGGTGGGTGACGGCAAGCCGCGCGTGTCGGGCCACATCGCCTACCGGGCCGTGCTCAAGCGGGAGGACGTACCGGCGCATTTGTGGAGCGACGACGTGCTGCTCTGGGGTGGCGAAAAAACCCACCTGGTGCACTACCCGCTGCGCCGCGGCGAACTGTTCAACCTGGTCGCGGTGTTTCACAGCAACAAATACGACGAAGGCTGGAACACCTTCGGCGATACCGCCGAACTGACCGAGCGTTTTTCCCGGGCCTGCCCGCAGGTGCAGGAACTGCTGGGGAAAATCGAGACCTGGAAAATGTGGGTGCTGTGCGACCGGGAGCCGGTGAAGAACTGGACCGACCGGCGCGTCACGCTGCTCGGTGATGCAGCCCATCCCATGCTGCAGTACCTGGCCCAAGGCGCGGGGCAGGCGATCGAGGATGCGGTGGTGCTGCGCGAGGCCTTGCGTTCCACGCACGGGGATGTGGCGCCAGCCTTCCAGAAATACCAGCAAGCACGTTACCTGCGCACCGGGCGCGTGCAATTGACCGCACGTCTTTATGGCGATATCTACCATGCCGCGGGTGTGCAGCGCGAGTTGCGTAACCAGTTGTTTCAAAGCGGAAACGAAAGCGCCGGTTTCGCGGGTTTGCAGTGGATGTATGACGGAATCGAGCCGTCAAAGCTGTTCAAATAGAACCCTTTCAAAACTGGAGGATTGCATGAACCTGTCCAAACGGACTACGCTTTTGATAGCTGCACTTGCCCTGCCCATGCTGGCTACGGCCCAGACTGCCCCCAAAAAACCGGCGCCCAAAGAGGCCGCATCGGCCGTCGCCGCATGGCCGACGCGACCGGTGAAACTGCTGGTGGGTTTTCCCGGCGGCTCCACGCCCGACATGGCTGCGCGCACCCTGGCCGAGCCGCTGTCGCGCGCTCTGGGCCAGCCGGTGATCGTCGAAAACCGGCCCGGCGCATCTGGCAATATCGCTGCCGATCTGGCTGCCAAGGCGACTGACGATCACACGCTGGCCGTCGTGATCAATGGCAACCTGACCTCGGCCAAGATGCTGTATTCGAAGCTGCCCTACGACCCGGCCAAGGATTTCACACCCATCTCCCTGCTGACCACAGCACCGCTGGTGCTGGTGGCGCCGATGAACCAGCCGTCCGGCCGTGATTTTTTCCTGGCTGCCCGCAATGGCGGCGACAAGTGGAACTACGGCTCGGTCGGCAATGGCTCGGTCGGCCACCTCGGCATGGAACTGCTCAAGTCCACGGCGGGGAACCTCGCCGCCGTGCATGTGCCCTACCAGGGCAACCCGCAGGTCGTCACCGCGCTGCTGGGCGGCCAGATCCAGATGGCGCTGGTGCCACCGGGCATTGCCCTGCCGCAAATCAGGGCCGGCAAGCTCAAGGCCATCGGCCTGACCAGCGGACGCAGTGCCCTGGCCACCGAAATCCCGCCACTGGCCGATGCTGAAGTTCGCAATTTCAACCTTGAAGTCTGGACCGCGCTGGTGGGACCCGCCAAACTGTCCAAGGCCGCGCAGACACGCCTGGCCCAGGAAGTGCCACGCATCATCCGCGACAACGAAACGCGCCAGAAGCTGTTCAACCAGGGCTGGCAAGCCGTGGGCACTTCACCTGAAGGCCTGACCAGCCGCATCCGCAATGAAACCGCCATCATGGGCGGCATCATCACGATGCGGGGGATCAAGATCGAGTAGATGTTGCCCCCACGGTCGCTCGCGTTGTGTAGCTCCCTGCCCCCCGAGGGGGCCGCTGCGCCTGCGGCCCGGCAAAGCCGGTTCCGCGGCCCCTGCTTGAATTGAGACGGTTCATGCCAGTTTCCTCCAGCCTGAATCCCGTCGTCGAGCCTGCACGCGCGCTCCCTGTGTATGGCGAGTTTGATGTTGTGGTCATCGGCGGCGGGCCGGCCGGGCTGGCGGCCAGTGTCAGTGCTGCGCGGCGTGGCGCACGCACCTTGCTGGTGGAGCGTTACGGTTTTCTGGGCGGCATGGGCACGGCTGGCGGCGTCACCAACTTTGCCGGCCTGTATGGCCGCAGGAACGGCGAAATGCAGCAGGTGGTGCACGGCGTGGTCGACGAGCTGCTGGAACGCATCGATGCGCTGGGCGGGCTGAACCAGCCGCAGGACGGCATGTTGGGCCGCATTCGTGTGCGCTCTTACGATGTGTCGGCCTACAAGTGCGCCGCCGACCAGTTGTTGCTGTCGGCCGGCGTGCAGCTGCTGTTTCACGCCTGGGCTGCGGCGGTGGTGATGGAGGGTGCGTCGATGGCAGCGCTGGTGGTGGAGACCAAGTCCGGCCGCCAGGCGATTCGCGCGCGCAGTTTTATCGACTGCTCCGGCGACGCCGACGTCGCGCATTTTGCCGGTGTGCCTTTTGAACTGGGCGACGGTCACGGCAGCGCCCTGTTCCCAACCACCATGTTTCGCGTCGGCCATGTCGATGCCGTGCGCGCGCTGGCTGCGGTGGGCGAGTTCAGCGCCATCAACAAGCTCATGGACGAGAGCGAGTCGCGCGTGCCGGGCCGCTACCGCTTTCCGCGCAAGGGCGCCATCCTGCGCCCGAACAAGAATCCGGCCGAATGGCGTGCCAATGTCACGCAGATACGCAATGCCGCCGGCATGGCCATGGATGCCACCGATGCGCGCCAGCTCAGCGAAGGCGAACTCGAAGGCCGCCGCCAGATCACGGAGTACTTCCGCTTCCTGAAAAATGAAGTGCCTGGTTTCGAGGAATCCGCCATCGTCGATATCGCCCCGCAGGTTGGCATCCGCGAGACGCGGCGGGTGCACGGCGATTACGCCCTCACCGGCGAGGACATCCTATCGTCCGCGCGTTTTGACGATGTCATAGGCATCAATGCCTGGCCGATGGAAATGCATGTGGACGGCGCCATCAGCTGGGGCTTTCCGCACGACGAACAACGCGCCTACAACGACCTGCCCTGGCGCATGCTGACCAACAGCGCGGTGCCCAACCTGCTGGTGGCCGGGCGCTGTGCGTCCATGACCCATGAAGGCCAGTCGGCCGCACGCGCCAGTGGTGGGTGTTTTGTGATGGGCCAGGCAGCGGGCACGGCGGCCGCCATGCTGGCAACCGGCGAGGTGTTCGCCGGGCTCGACATCGCCTCGCTGCAGCGGCAACTGTCGCAGGATGGCGTTTTCCTTGACCGCTGAACCCACGGAGACTTCCATGGACATGACCCCACCCCCCGGCGGTGCGCGCAAGGCGTTTTACGACGCCATCCGCGCGCAACACATGACCCCGCTGTGGGAAGTGCTGCACGCGCTGGTGCCGCAGCAACCGGCCACACCATGCGTGCCGGCGTTCTGGGCCTATGAAAAAGTGCGCCCCTGGCTGATGGAGGCCGGCCGGCTGATCACCGCCGAGGAAGCGGTGCGCCGCGTACTGATCCTGGAGAACCCGGGTCTGCAGGGCCAGTCGGCGATCACCCAGTCGCTGTACGCCGGCCTGCAACTGATTCTTCCCGGCGAAGTGGCGCCCAGTCACCGCCACACCCAGAGCGCGCTGCGTTTTGTGGTCGAAGGCCAAGGAGCCTACACCGCGGTCGATGGCGAACGCGCCACCATGGCGCCCGGCGACTTCATCATCACCCCGAGCTGGACCTGGCACGACCACGGCCATGAGGCCGCGCTGGACAGCGCCGGGCCGGTGGTCTGGCTCGACGGCCTGGACATTCCCATGCTGCGGTTTTTTGATGCGGGTTTCGCCGAAAACCACAACGAGCGCTCACAGCCGGTGACCAAAGCGGAAGGCACCAGTTACCAGCGTTACGGTGCCAACATGCTGCCGGTGCATTACGACGCGCCGTTCGGCCAGACCTCGCCGATCTTCAGTTACCCCTATGCGCGCACGCGCGAGGCGCTGCACACGCTGGAGCGCCAGGCACCGTTGGACGACTGGGACGGTATCAAGCTGCGTTATGTGAACCCCGCCACCGGCGGCCCGCCGATGCCGACCATGGCCACTTTCATGCAGCGCCTGCCGGCCGGCTTTGAAGGCAAGGGCTGGCGGCAGACCGATGGCGCCGTTTTCAGCGTGGTCGAGGGCCACGGCAGCGTGCGCATCTCGCACGGCGACGGACAGCAGGTGTTCGAGTTCGGTCCGCGTGACCATTTTGTGATTCCATCCTGGCACACCGCCAGCCTGCGCTCGGCGTCCGGCTGTGTGCTGTTCAGTTTTTCAGACCGCCCGGTGCATCAGGCCTTGGGCATACACAGAGAAGAGAGGTTGTCATGAGTTTTGTATTTACCCCGCCGCCGCTGGTGTCGGTACCCGTGGTGGGTACGCTGGACCGTTTCCCGGTGCACCGTGTGTACTGCGTAGGCCGCAATTACGAGGAACACGCCAAGGAGATGGGCTTCACCGGCCGCGAGCCGCCGTTTTTCTTTCTCAAGCCCGCAGACGCGGTGGTGGTCGTTGAGGCCGGCCAGACCGGTGTGATTCCCTACCCGTCCCTCACCAGCAACCTGCATCACGAGATCGAACTGGTGGCAGCGATTGGCACGGGCGGCAAGAACATCAAGGCCGCCGACGCCCTCAAGCACATCTTCGGTTATGCGGTCGGCCTGGACATGACGCGCCGTGACCTGCAGGCGGACATGAAAAAGCAGGGCCGCCCCTGGTGCATCGGCAAGGCCTATGACCATTCGGCGCCGATCGGACCGATCACGCCGGCCGACAAGGCCGGGGACGTCGCCAACGCCGAGATCTGGCTGCAGGTCAATGGCAAGGACCGCCAGCGCAGCACCGTCAGCAAGCTGATCTGGAACCTGGCAGAAACCATCGAGCACCTGTCCGTGGCCTGGGAACTGCAGCCCGGCGACCTGATCTACACAGGCACGCCTGAAGGCGTCGCCGCTGTTGTCCCGGGTGACACCATGGTCGGCGAGGTCAAGGGCCTGGGCACCCTGACGGTCAAGGTGGCGTGAGACGCGTGCGGATGGTGCCCTGCGCACCGTCCCGCCTTGTAAAGTTTTGCCTGACACCGCTTTCATCAGGGCAAGCACGGGTTCTCAGGCGGTCCTTCTTCCATTAATTTCAAGAAACATTTATCGGAGACCTTTCATGATTCAACGACGCACCCTTCTCAAAACCGGCGCGGCCGCCGCCCTTGGCGCGCCAGCCCTGTCAGGACTGGCACAACAGGCTGTCACCCTGAAGTTTCACACCTTCATGGCCCCGGCCTCGAACGTGTGGCTGGGCATGCACAAGCCCTGGATGGAGAAGGTCGAAAAGGAATCCGGCGGTCGCATCAAGTTCGAGGCCTACCCCGCCATGCAGCTCGGCGGCACGCCGGCGCAGCTTTACGACCAGGCCAGGGACGGCGTGGTTGACGTGGTGTGGACCTTGCCGGGCAACACAGCCAACCGTTTCCCGCGCGTCGAGGCTTTTGAGCTGCCGTTCATGATGTCCAATGCCGAGGCGACCTCCAGGGCCTACTGGGAATACGTGCAAACCATGGCCCCGGACGAGTTCAAGGAAACACAGGTCCTGGCGCTTCATGTTCACGGCCCCGGCGTCATCCATACCATGGACAAACCCGTGCGCTCGATCGCCGACATGCGCGGCCAGAAGATGCGCGCTCCAACACGGCAGGTGACCAAGCTGATGGGCATCCTCGGCGCCACACCGGTTGGCATGCCGCTGCCCGCCATCACCGATGCGCTGAGCAAGGGCACCATCACGGGTTGCGTGATTCCATGGGAAGTGGTGCCTTCGGTGAAGGTCAATGAACTGACCAAGTTCCATGCCGAATTCGACCCCGCAGGCGGCAGCCTCTACACCACGACTTTTGTCATGGCCATGAACAAGGCCAAGTACAACTCGCTGGCCCCCCACCTGAAAAAAGTCATCGACAACAACTCCGGCATGGCAACGTCGGCCTGGCTCGGCAAGGTCCAGCAGGGCAACGACGCCAACGGCCGCAAGTCAGCCAGTGACCGCGGCAACACGATTTACACCGTCACCCCGGTGGAAGCGCAGGAATTCCGCCGCAAGTCGCGCACCGTGGAAGTCGAATGGGTCGAGGACATGAACAAACGCGGCTTTGACGGCAAGAAGCTGCTGGAGACGGCACGCAGCCTGATCGAGAAACACAGCAAGACCACCAAAGCCTGACCCGGCCATCCTGGTGCAAAGGGCTCCGCAAGGAGCCCTTTTTTATTTCAATCTACACTTGTGCGCATGTACCGCAGTCCGATCAAACATTGCAAAAATTGCGGCAGCGCCGTGGTCTATCGGGTGCCCGACGACGGCGACGTGAAAGAACGTGCCGTCTGCCCGGCCTGCGGCACGATTCACTACGAAAATCCGCTCAACGTCGTCGGCACCGTGCCGCACTGGGGTGATCGTGTGCTGCTGTGCAAACGCAATATCGAACCGCGCTGGGGAAAGTGGACTTTGCCTGCGGGCTTCATGGAACTGAACGAAACCACCGCCCAGGGCGCAGCACGGGAGACCGATGAGGAAGCCGGTGCGCAGTTTGAAATGGAGTCCTTGTTCAGCATGCTCAATGTCGAGCGCGTCGGTCAGGTTCACCTGTTTTACCGGGCCCGGCTGCTGAGCGACCAGTTCAGGCCCGGGCATGAAACCATCGAAGCCCGCCTGTTCACCGAGTCAGAAATTCCCTGGGAAGAAATCGCGTTCAAGACCGTGAAGACCACGCTGGAGTGTTACTTCGCCGACAGGCGCAAGGGCAGTTACGGCATCCACGTGCTGGACATCACCTAGCACCTGCGCGCACGCATCACTCGCGCCGCACGTACCTTAAACTTGCCTCTCGCCTGCGCCTCGCGCGGCCCCTCTTCTTGCTCTTCCCTTCTTCTCACACCCCGGAATTTCATGTTCAAAAGCGCGTCCTTTTTCCGCATTGCCGATGACTTTGTTGTCCCTTCCCTGGAAGCGCTCGAGGACGCCCTGCAGGCCGCGCGCTTTCTGCCCTGCGGCGCCACCCAGGCCGAGTCCATCGGATGGGTCGCTCCGCGCGGAAAC
>LNFM01009513.1_pt1 | contig 14103 bp, 26 predicted proteins | sample 596031 | NCBI WGS metagenome assembly LNFM01 (sample SAMN04254537, study PRJNA301005) | activated carbon metagenome | isolation source: dual media filters at the Ann Arbor, Michigan drinking water treatment plant | place: USA: Ann Arbor
CCTTATAAACATCCCATCCCTTATAACAAAATATTATTATCATTTTAAATTTACCTGACGTACTATACTCACTCACACAACAAAAGGAGAAATCGCCATGCATCCCGCTCAATTCATCCCACTAACCGTAAAACAGCTATCCATGCTTCAATTCGCATACCGCCACATAACCGCGCCCATATCAGAAATAACTGACCATGAAGAAAAAATGCAGCTACTCGAAACGCGCCTCTTTGCCGTCAACAAGCTATACGAACAAAAAGTTATGAGCCGCGCACAATGGCTACGCCGACGCGAAATCATCCGCAATGAATTATCCATCCTATACGCCGCGTTATGATAATATACGTCAACGACAGCGAATCGCAGATAGCCTACCTATCAGCGATTAAAAACAAAATAACAGAAGGATATACCTATTGCATATGGAACCATACAAAGCAGCGCGCCACCGGATACTTTAAAACATTGTTTACTGCTGAAAACTTTTTAGCCTTGAACAAGAAATCAAAACTATCCGCCGTTCCATTAACATCCATCAAAGTGAGAATATTAAAATGATTACCGAACAACCCGCTCATGAAATCATTGAAAAGGTAGTTACCATTCGCTTCAGAATCTTACAACACGAACAAGAATTAAAAATCTATCAAACAATGTATATATCCGGTACAATCCCATCTGATGTATATTTTGAACAAACCGGATTAATACACGAATCAATAGAAAACCTGTTACTTGAAACAAAAAAATTATTAACACAATATTCAACAATTCAAAACGAATTAGGCGTATAATAAAGAAATAACAAATTAAGCAACACCGCACTGGGACGGTCTCTCAGTTTAAAATGTAAGGAGTAATACAACATGGCTAACACAACCGAAAACACACAAGCAATCGAAAGCACAGAAAATACAGCGGCCGCTGATCTGCAAACCGTCGACAAATCCACCGGTGAAATAACCGTATTTGACCCTAAAAAGGTAAAAATGAAACGGATTTTAAACGTGCCAGTCCTCAGTCAGAAAAATGAGGCCACAATTTACGTCACAATGGTTTCAAAAATGTTTGTAGGAAAGCCAATTGAAGGGGATGAGGTAAGCAAAGAGCCAGCCACCCTTGCATACGTCATTGACCTGCAATCGAACAGCTTGCGCCAGATCATACTATCAGCGATGCAAGCCAGTGTCCTTGATGAGGCATACCCTGACCAAAGCTACATTGATAAAAGCTTTATGATGATAAATCACGGCAAATTGAACGGTAAACGATACAACACAGTTGAAGCCGTTGAAATCGATACACCGGCACATGTCAACACAGCCGCCGCGCGCTCATTAATAGTGGTTCCCGATACTGAGGCATAGCCGCACCCGTTTGACGTTAAAAAACCCCGCAAAGCGCTGAGCCTTGCGGGGTTTAAAATCGCTTTTAAGCTGGCTAGACTTTTGGCGATTTAATCAGATCGATAATCAAATTTTCCATTCTTTCTAATCTTTTCTCCATAGCTATAACCTTTTCTTGTATAACATCCGGCTTCACCTTGTCCACCACGTCCAGGCCGGTGCTACCCATTGCCACGGCGATATAAGCATAGAATACCTTTACCGCCACTTCACTTGAAAAAAGATCACGTAATATCATGATCTACAATTGCATGAAAAATTCAAGGGATACAACAATTCTATTTGCCGTTCCGATATTCTTTATTTCATATTCACCACCGTGTCCACATACGCGCCACGTCGGGGACGGGTTCACTATAACGCCATCTTCCCCGGCTAGATTTGAAGTGCCGGAAGCCGCCTGTATACCACGCCGCCGTGAAATAGCAAGTATCGAACCCACCGCGTTTTGCTGCCAAGTGAAACGAACCATTGAAGCTTGAGGCGGTATTGGAACAATCGCCGATTCACCGAACTGCAACACATAAAGCCGTGAATTAATCAAAGGAGGATCTACCTGTACAAATGGGTGCTGGTTTCTCAGCCTCTCTAACCCGTAATTCCTACTGTAATTATCAGCGGGGTTCACTTCGGGGTCCGCTGGCTGACATTCGACCGCAAGCGACAGGAATGCATCTTTATCGACCGCTTCACCGCCTGCCGGGTTTAATACAGGTTTCGCCGTTTCCGGCTTATGGTTAGACGTTACGCCATCAGATACACCTGTATCGCCAAAGCCAATAACGTCTTCAAATACTTCATTGTTAAATTCTCGCATAGTATCAATCCTTATGAGTTTATCAGCTTCCAAATGCCAACGGCGATAATAAACACCGCCACCAATATTAATGCCAACTTTGTTAAGTTATCAATCAAGAATTTCTTGACGCTTTGATATATTTCGTTGAACCACGCCTTTACAGCATTGACCATGCGAATGTACCAGGGTTCGCTTGAGTCATCAATAGTTTTGACCGCAGCGTCCCCTACACCAGCCGCCGTAACGACATCGCCGCCGCTCTCTTTAGCATCCAATATCGGAGTTAAGCCGCCGTCAGAATTCATGCCCTTATATACGCTTATCACTTTATCCGCGTAGCCTTGACCCTGCGAACCCGCGTAATACTTCCCCGCATTGTAACGCGCCAGCGCATCCCGCCAGTTACCCATTTTTTTATACTGCTGCGATAAATACTTAGCACCTGCGCGTATATTCTGCCGTGGGTCGAATGCGTTACTAACGCCTAACTCCGCAGCGGTTCCCGGCATTAGTTGCATGAGTCCCTTTTCGCCGCTACTGCCCACGGCGGAAGGGTTCCAACTTGATTCAACACTAATCACAGATCTAATAATATCGGCGGGGACGCCAAAGTCATTCGACGCACCGCTGATAATGTCTTGATAATTCGGCATTATAAAGTTAATCCCCGCGCGTCTAACCAGCCTTTAACCTTTTCAGGCGTAGTCAATATCCCTGTAGCAGCGGTAAAAGATTGTGCCGTTTCAGTCACTGAATAACCGTGCAGCTTGGCAGCTTGATATATTTCATTTTCAACGGCGGCATAACCAGCCGTGGGAATTTTCTTTATTTTCTCAGCAATGAAAGCCGCCCCGCTTCCAATGTTACTATTCCGGAATTCCGTTTTATTTGTAGTAACGTTAGGAGGTGGAGCAGCGTTTACAATAGCCGCCGTCTGTAATTCTTTCGCCGCTGCGATCGCTGCCATGCTAACACCTGCGTTTATCTCAGCAATCCGAACGTCAGAATTAACGACATCGCCATTTACAGGCGGCGCCCAATTACCATCAAGACGGGTTTCAGATACACCAGAACCGCCGCCGCCACCACTTGCCATAAATAAAGGGGTCGCTATTGGAGTGCCAGCCGGTGCACTGCTATCTTCCGATTGACTGTCTGAGCCGCCCCGCATAACTAACGCTAAACCGGCCAAAGCCGCCGCGCCTCCCGCGTAATAATACCAGGCCATATTATTTGCCTCCAAAAATTGACATTGCAGAATTGATAGAACCGAATCCGCTAGAAATCAATCCGCCGAAAATGTCCGCATTCGCTCCGATTTTTGCGATCTGTTTTTGCCGCCACGCAAGATTGCGAATCGTCGCTTGTTCTTCTAAATGCATTCGTTCATTGAATGGCAATGACGTCTTGCTCAGATCAATTTCAGCCATTCCCAGATTAAAACCCGCATTGATTTCTGAAATACCGAGATCGCGACTTGATGCAATACTTGCAGCTCCCAATTCACGATTGACATTAATATCGGCGAATCCCAATGACGTCATTGAATCAAGGCTAGCTCGCTGGTTCTCCAAATCTTTTTTGGCAGCGGTAAAACCCAAAGCTGACTGGAAAGCCTGTAACGCTTGCGCGCCAAATGTTTCACCAGCTACCCTTGAATTGTCCATTGCAGCAATGGCGCCAGCTAAACTAGCCGCCCGGTCAGTTTTGGCATACTCAATACTACCCAATGCCACATCACGTTGCGCCTGTGTTACTACGGCGTCCCGGCTAGCCTGAATGCCAGCCAATGCAACATTAGTATCTGACGCTATCTGCATACTGGCAAGGCTGGCGGAAAGGTTTGGCCCTTGCCCGCCGCCATCGCCGCCGCCCCTTGTCATTAGGAATAATCCCAATATAACCGCGCCACCGGCTATATAGGGATGATCTGTTACCGCACTGAGTGCGCTATCAATTCCGTTCATAATTATCCTTCCACCTTTGGCAATGTGTACGCCGTTTGATCGATAAACATTGGCGAGCTATTTGTCTCAATTACTCCCACCATTGGACCCCACCCGGACGACGCGGAAGCCGGTAAAATTTGCTTCGCGTCAAATAGTGGCATTTCAACATTCATATGCCCTATCATCTGTGGGTGTGGGTGTAGGGTAACGCCATCTGGAAAGCGCGTAATTCGTAAACTCGCGTCGAAGTCAAAGGGGTATCCATCGCCCCTACACCGTGCCATATTAGCGCACTCCGCCCATATAACCGCCGCCCACACCAGAACCTTGTAACGTTACAATCCTGAGCAAGTTTCCGAACCCTTGAGTTCCCGCGCCGATGATTGCAGTAGTGCCACGCGCTTGAGATACTAGAAGCGCTACCAATGCTACACCAATCAATAACACAGCTATTTCTGTAAGTTGTTCGCCTATTTTCATTTTACACCCTCCATAATTTTATTTAATTCACCGAACATCTGTTCGCCATTTTTGAGTATCATAGCAGCAAGAGCCAGGAAAATTAAAGCTTTTATTAACTCGCCGGTTTTACCGTCCACATTGCTGTAAATGTAAGCAGCCGTTAATAACGCCCCGCCCCAAGCTAAAAACCCGCTTTGCTGTGAAATCGTAGCGAGCATTTTCCCTTCATTACCGCGCCAAACAACTAGGATTAGATATAACCCCACCATTAACGCTATAACGCCGTTGATCATTTTTCGGCCGCCGTTTCAGCGGTCTTTTTTGTTAGGCTCAATAACTCGCTAAGTTTACCGCTCATAGCCAGCCAGATAACAAAAACAAATAGAAGGGTTGCCAGCCCATTTCGTGGATTTAATAATCGCATCGCCTTAGTCCATTTGATTTAAAATAAGCTTCCATCCCGCAAGCATTACAATAAGCAATCCCAAAAACATAAACCAGCGGTATGCGGGTTCGTTCAAAAATTCCCATTTAACTATGTCCATAATTCATGCTCCCTTAAGAAATCCCCGCATCCATATAATGAATGCGGGGTAAACGTTCTATCTAAAGTTCTATTGACCTTGACCCAATCCCGGTAAGGTAGACCCTTTCGGATAGAAGTTTTCAAAAGCTAACTCAAGATAATTGACGCCAGTTGGGGCCGCGCTAAATGTCAAGCCCCATTCGACATTACCATAAACGGCCGTCGCTATAGGACGTTGACGGAATAACGAGAAGAACGACCCCGCGGGCAAATCTGAATTAATCCATTTTCTTTGCGACATTTGCTGAGAATCAAGCGAGTGATAGCTCAATTCAGTCGAACCGTTAACCAGCAATTTGAATGTGCTGATAGCGTCAGAACACACACCGTTATTTATCCAGTTTGCATAAACACCGATATGGTTTCGCACGTTCGGAAAGCTGATACGCCGCTCTTGACCGTTCGACAGGTTATCAGTAATTCTCAGGTTCCCGTCAATGCCGTACACAGTCATCAAATCCAACATAGGCAATGGCACACCGTTGCCCAGGTTCTGAGGGAACATGAAATCCTGATACAGTTCAATAGACGTATTGTTAACTGTAACGACAGAACCGGCCGCGCCATTATATACGCCGTCATCATTCCCGTTAGTGTGAAAGTCTGAGTTCCACGTAACATTCAGGTACATATCGCCAACGGCGGTTTGACCTAATATAGCGCCTCTCAAATCACGGTCAGGGTCGTATGCTACAGGTACTTCCACATAGAACTTGATTTTTTGATTTGCTGCAATGGCCGTGGGAACCACTGGCATTGTATTTAGCTTCGTGGTAGATTCATTATTCAGGAAAGCTGGCGTGCGCTCTCTCACTGACTGAATTTGCCATAACTGGTAGCCAGACACGTTTACGCGGCTGTTTCCTTCATAATCGACCAGCGATATATTAGAAATGGCGTTGTAAGGTGCTTTTGGCGATACCGTAGCAATGGCTGTGGCGATAGTCACATCAATGGTAACCACCATTCTCAAGGTAGTAATAACGCCCACATTGAATAATTTCATGCGCGTTGTTTTTCCTTCAGGTGCGGATGTTTCGGTAAATGTTCCAATCAGTTTGGTTTGTCGTGGGCTGGTCGCTAGCAGCGCTTGACGTAGCGCAAGGTTTTGCTGTTGTGCGGCCTGGTCGCTATTCATCATTGGTTGTTTATTTGCCATAGTCCTATTCTCCCTTTTCTTCGTTAATTTGATTGTGCGCTATTGTCACAAGCATAGTAAAAATCATTGATACAATGCCAATGATTAACATATTTCCCGGCCTCAGCAATTCGGTATTCATGTTACGCGGTCGCTAGTTTAGCCATTAGAAAATTATAAAGCCATGCAAAAATCATTGCAATGACACCAACTGTTACGAAATTAACTAAGTTTAATTCGATCATGATCAATCCTCCTAAAGTTTAAAATTATATCCACCGCCGCCCCGCTGGTGTAATATTCACGGCTTTGACCGGTGCGGGAACCGGTGCGTACATTGTAGCATCCATATCACTTGAATTGTCGTAATAAACAAAATGATATTTGGGTGTAACTGCTTTGACATCAAAACCGGGGATATGTTCGGAAATCGTTTTTTTATCCCGATTATCAGATAGCCGGTAAATGAAAAATTTTTGTGCTTCCGAAAATACAAACCGGCTCACCCACGCTGGTCGCTGTGTAGCGATCAATGTACTAATTCCCATAGATCGACCGCGCGTTAACAAACCGGTTAATCCCGCGCCCGCTCTCCCGTTTACGTGCCATTGGTACGCCTCGTCAATGTAAGCAAGGCATGGCCGTTTACGTGAATAAATTCCCGCTAGAATGTCATCCATCTGTAGCGGTTCTGAAATCTCATCGGGCGATGGCCTGACAATCATGTAATTCGGCAAATCTTTAGAACGCAAGGCATTGATCGCATGATCGCCCGAATCATAAAAGGCGTGTGTCTCATCGCCAATTGGTAGGGTATTGAATGCCGGTTCTCCTTTGGTATCCAATACAATAACCAAATTTTGAGAGGACCTTTGCAACTGCAAAATGCCTCCCCAAGTTTTACCCGAACCGGTTTGGCCCACCAATACGCCACGCTGCCCACGTTCTAAAATGATTGACATTATTACCCGATAAGATCTGGTGAAGTTATGCCACAAAAACCATGCTCTGGATATTCAGGATGGGTTTCACGAATTTTGTGTAAAATTGCTGCGCGCGTGTCTTCCATTCCTTCAGAGCAGTACATCGTCATCAACTTACTCGAATTGTCAATGAATTTCTCGAATGACGGAATTGAGAACGATGAGCAAGAAAACAGCACACCGGCAAATAAAATTGAAATAACCGCCGCATAAATCGACAATAGTTTAGTTTGCATAGATAACACTCCTTTGTTGTGATACAGTTAAAAATATGGTTCTGTCGGCGGCGTAAAGTCTTTAATCCATTGCGCCGTTCCTTTAGTATATCTTAATTCATCATACCAGCCCCGCACGGCATTGAATCCAAAATCCCCTACGCGAAACCCGTCTAACAATACAGACGGTAACGCCGCTAATGATGGATTGTTTACCGTTATGACTGCCACGCCATTAACAAATACCCTCCACACATTATCTTTCATTGTCAAGGCTAAATGTTTGGGTGCGCCTCCTGCCGGTAACACTCCCGCCGCCGAATTAGTGGTATTTGGATTTATAAATAAACTGATACCGTCCGCCGCAATTTCTCTTACTTGTATTTGACCGGATAAATCAAGCGCAAAGAATCCCGAGCCGGGAGCCGCTGCATTTTTTCTAATCCAGAAATCGAAAGTAAATTCTTTCGTAACATCAAAAAAACTTGCGTTGAATACGTTCATTTGATCGCCCAAGTTAACTATCTGCATACAACTTGCTCCAAATTTAGTATTTGCAGTCGCTGCTACTATCAGAGGATCTACAGTTACACTGCCCTGCTTTTCAATGCCTGAGTTAACGCCTAAATCTGCCGTTGCGCCGTCAAAGTGAAAAACATAATCATTTGTTCCCGCGGTCGATTGATCGCTTGCGGCAAGATTTGCGCCGCCCGCCGCCATCGCCGCCGCGTCATATACAAATAATTTAATGGGCCGCCGTCCGGTATTGTTGATTGTAACAACTGCGTTCCCGGCACATGATATAGACTCATTGACCCTTGCGGCAATGCTGCGGCTCATCCCGTTCTGATAGGTAAACGTTACCGCGCCATCATTACCCGCATTTGATACGGTAACGCCTACAGGATACACTTTCACATTGTTATAGCTGGCATTTTGCAAATCCAACGAAACAACTCCGCGCCCCAGCAAATCATAAACGGCTAAATGGCCTGCCGGGGTAAATGCGGAAAAGGTTAAGTTAGCCAAATTTTAACACCCCGGTGCCCGTTTCTGTTGTGTCGGTTTGCAATGGCGCGCTTGTTTGAACTGGTGCGGCATGTTTACGTTTCGCCGCTGCAAGTTCTTTAAAGGCAAGTGCTTTGGGGATGTAAACAATGCCAACGACTCCCGCAAGATTTAACCACGCCGTAACTTTCGGGTTCGGTTTTATCTTGTATTGTGCCATTACTTCAGAAACGGCGGCGGTTAACGCTTCACCTTGTTCCATAGTAATGGCACAAATTGCCGGTGCTCCGGTTAGAATCCCGGCTATATGGTGCAATCCCACGATTTGCAAAGCGAGTGCTTTATTACCCGCGCCTTTCAAATCCACCGTTTTTTGGTTTTTTCTTCCACCTTGTGTGCCGCTTCTACCACTTCGTCCGCCAACGTCCCCGCTTCTGGTTCCACTTTTGCCGGGGACTTTGGTTCCGGTTCCGGTTCCGGTTCCGATTCCTGCGAGTGGGTCGGCGTACTCGCTTGTGTCTGTAGGGTCTCCAGTAACGTTTGGTAATTCTGCCCCGTCTGTACTTGTGCTGCTGTCATCGCCGCCATCGCTGCCGTCGTTGCTTCCGAGATACTCGCTAGTGCTGCTGTCAGGTTGCCCAGTTGTTCTTGTATTATTAGCCATTCGATACCCTCCCGTTGTTCTAATTCTTCAATATTTTCCACGCTGTTGATGACTTCCGCCGCTAATTGTGCCTTTAAAATTTCTTGTTCTTCCATAGTTACGCCTCCCTTGCTGTTGATAAAGTTTTAATCTTGTCATCTAACTCTTTTACCTGACATAAAAGCGCGTCTAGTTTGTTACTTACATCTTGAATCTTTTTGGGTTGTTCATTCAGCGCACGAATTAGTTTTTTAATATCTTCTATGTCGTCCGCCGTCACTCCCATTGATTGCATCATCATTTCAATCATAGCCGTTTATCTCCTTGTGTTGTGATTCGTTATTATATCATGCTGTCAATGTCATGCTCTAATGTTATCTCTAACGCACTGACACCATTTTCCAATCCTTCAGTATCCCACGGTATATCATGCTGTTCTGACATTGTTTCGGGAAAAAAGTTTTGTTCTGGCTTTGTACCTATTAAAATATCCGCCGCCGTTAATCGCCGTTTTCCCTTTGCCGCCATTGGCGCATTCAATGGAACTCGCTTAGTGTTAAGCGGAGTAATAGCAAGTTTCCTGCCGTCGTATTCAATCCCTGTTTTCTTATCAATGGTTTTGTATTTATACCACGATCGCCACCGCGCCCACCAATCGCCGCCACATAACGCGCTTTTCAGCGTAACAAATCTGGTACAGGGAAGGAAAATAAATTGCTGGTTATTGCGCCACGCGGTTTGAATTTTATTAAGAGTTTCGATTCGTTCGGCGGCCGTTGCCATCCTATCGAATCCCCGGCTAAATGCGCTTATCTTTTCCCCGTCATGAATAAAATAAAATCCTGACTGCACAAGATTCATCCCTGTGTGTGTCTGATATTCCCACTTTCCCAGTTCTTTATCATCGGGACAGTCCAGGATTAGCGGTTCGGTGCTATACAATCCATCTGTTGCCATTGCTATAATGCATTCGGGTTTCTGCATTGCCGCATCATACAATTGAGCGCGTGTGGCGGATGTTATAAACCCCGCATACACTAAGTTATGATAGGGAGGCGTGCGCCCGGTCTTCTTGTCGTATCCTATACGTTGCGCTAGTTTTCCATATAACGAATTAATACCTAGCTTGATTGCTACCTGGACGCCGTTTGGTATTCCAGTTCGTTTCGTTTCTGCTACGATTCGTTTTCTTTCGTTATAGTAAGTGTCAATGAATCCGAACGGCTTTTCATTGATTGCCGGGATGAATTCGTAACTATCAAGAATTTCCACACGATCGCCGCAATGCGGATACTTTAGCATTTTGACATCGTGCCACTTTAACCCCGCGTCACTTTCCGGCTTCCATATCCAATTAATCCCGGCTTGCGGAAATAATACCTTTCGCTGTAACGAAGACCGCAGCGGGAAAGGATAAATAGTTTCATCAGTATTGAATTCCCACTTGATTAACGAAATGACAATATTACTGGTAGTTCTTGAATCAAATCCTTTACCGCGCTTTATCCATTGACCGTCTTTTAAACTGGGTAAGTTACGCTGCTGTGCCGGATACGCTGAATTAATGTCGTAATGGTGTACTGTGCCATTGTAAGAACCAAATTTACATATTTCTATACGTCCGCCGAAATATGCATGTTTTGTTGCTGTGTATACTTTGGAAGGCGGGGTTTCAAGGTGCTGCTTAATCTCATTGACTTTATATATTGCAGTCGCTACGGCCCCGGCACCGTGCCAGCCAGATAACGTCAGTCCCATTGTGATCAATGCCTCCCGCAGCTTTTCCATTAGCAATACTAATGCTTCCAATTCGGCTTCGTTGTATCGTTTCATAAATTCAATATCTGAATCTTGAAAGTTTACGCGGGCGGCCTTGCCTTGAATGATCAGATCTAATTTGTCAAAATGGGGTATCCACGTCTTGCAAGCTGCAATGAACGTCCCTTGAAAGAATCCCCACACGTCCCATATTTTAACCGGCTTGTCTCCCTTTGGTGCGTTACGCTTTTGAATTGTGAAAAAACGGCGTTGAATAAATCTTATCCCGTAATCCTTCCAATACACTGGATACTGCCCATCTGCTTCAATGATAAATTCTATTATGTTTTTGGGAACGTCTTTTAACCACATGTTCGCATCATAACCACCTGCGAAAATACAAAAAATTCCTTTAGGGTTTCTCCTTCCCATTTCTAAAAGTGTGTCGAAACATTGAATGCTAGTTAATCCTGTGGGGTTGAAAACACTTCCGCCTGTGTATGCAAGATAATTGTATTCATGTTTTCCGTTGATGTCGGTTCCTTCCCCGTCAATTGCAATAAAGTTACCCTTGATAAAGTTCGGCGGGGTCTTTCCGCCCTTGCCTGATTTGCCGGATTTGCCAGATTTGCCAGATTTGCCGGATTTGCCGGATTTGCCGGATTTATGCGGCCTGTGTTTTGGATTAGGTGTAACGCCGTCTTCTAAAAACTTTTTGTGATAAAGGGATTTCCCTGACTTGTGCGGCCTGTGTTTTGGATTAGGTGTAACGCCGTCTTCTAAAAACTTTTTGTGATAGATTGCCATTCTATAATCCTATTTGTTAATCGACTGAATCCGCCGCGGGAGAATTACCCGGTGCGATGTCATCGCCAATTTTTCGCATGTTTAAATCTTCCAATATCTTTTTTAATTCTTCTATCTGTTGTGGCGTGCGATCTCCGGCTTTTATACCTAGTTTCTTTTCCCGTCTGTCATGTTCTTTTAATCGTTTCACAGCGTCACGAAATTTAATGGCGTCAGCGCTGTTACCACGCACTTTTACTTGTGATGGTTTTATTCCTAATTTGTCAGCGGTTTTTTTCTTGTATATGTCGACTAATTTGGAATGTTTTCTTAGCTTACCGCTGCCCCGGTTATTGACGTTAGCTTCCGCCCGGATACGTGCTATTTCCTCAGGCTTAATTCCTGACTTTGTTAATGTTTGATAATCACGGCGTGTTATTACCTGTCCAGTGTTTTTGTTTATGTATCGCCGCGCCTTGAAATACGCTTCATTTTGTTGCTTGGGGTAGCGTATGAAGTCTTCAATATTCATAGGGGATTTGGGTGTAATTAGTGGGTAGTAATGCTAGCACGTATTTAACCGGGAATGATATGATATTTTCTTATCATTCCCGGCTTATTTATAAGCTTTCCTTATAAGGGGTCGTTTTTATATTCTGACCGCTCATACAAACCAGCGTCAGTCAGTCGTTTACGGTATCGAAGAGCAATAAGCCGTGTCTGATAATACTTTGGCCTGTAATGGTTGGCTTCCGCCCGTTCGGACAAATATAAATAAGTTAGGGTGTATCCTTCAACGATTATCACACATATTAAAAAAGTTATCATTTTGCATTATCCTGTAAATTGTTTTCGTTTCTGTTTACTACGCCGCGCTGCGCGTAACTGCTTTTTTCCTTCTTTGCTGAAAGTGTATTGCTTGTATTTTACGAAATCGTCGTCAGTTTTGGTTTCTACGCGCCTCCAATGTTTTGGGGATTCATCAAGTAACTCTTCTAATGCGTCTATGTCGAAATTGTTATTCATCTGGACAATCTACTAAGAGAATTAAAAGAATTAAGCATAGCCAGGTTATCATTGTTTTTCCTTTGTGAATATTTGATAGGTGCAATTGTCTTTGCCGTAGTCAGATTCAAATCGAGCATCTAATTCATCTAAATAGTCGCTGAATAGTTGTGTTATTTCTTCATTTGTTTCGGCATTGTAGATAATCATTAAATGCCGCTTGCTGGTGTCATTTACTGACGTTTCTTCCCCTCCTTCCAGGTTATCATTTATTTTGTAATAGTATGCAATGGTGTCATAGCGTCCGTGAAAGGCTTCTATTAATTCTGCCCTGTCATCCCCGCGTGCGCCATCAATTAATACGTTACCCTTGCGCTGATAAATGCGGATTGAATAGCGGGGTTGCCTTATGAAATGTGATGAATTTAATTTAGTAATCATTTCATCGCCCCTAGTTTAACTGCTATGTCTTTCATGGTCGCATCGCTGGCTACCGTGTTGGCCATAGTTAATATTTTTTCAATAACTGCCATTTTCATTCTTGATAATTCTAGCGATTCAATGCTTTTAATGGTAGACATTTTATTAACATCCTTTACTGATTAATAATTCTTGAATGGTTAAAGAGCGTCCCATGTTTTCAGCGTATTGGTGCGGGAGGTTACCAGTACCAGTGAATGCTAGGCCAACAAGCCCAATGGGAAGTAATATGATTGAGCCGCCGACAATGGCCTTGTCCACATGTGCCGCCGTTTCCAGTTCGTTTCGCATGGCGTTGATGCGGGAGTCAAGATCAACTTTCATGCGCGCTAGTTGTTCGCATGTTAGAGTAGTTTCCTTTTGTGTAGGTGTGTATGTAGTGGGCATTATCCGTGATGGATTGGTATTGCAAGCTGATAGTGATAAAGCGATTAATGCTATGGATAGTGTTTTCATTTTAAAAGTTTCCGCTTGTGATTAGGTTAAAGAAGTCAGCAGAACATGAGATTGTTATTGATGCGCCCCGATTGATGTTTGACGTGGTTTTTAAGTTTGCACAGATTTTCATTTTTGCATTCATAGGGGTTTTGGTTAAATATGTAACGCGTGCCATTGTGAAACCGTCTACCGTTTTAATTGTGTTGGTTTCGGCATGTATTACAACCCAGGTGTAAATATATTTGTGTGAGTATTTCATGGTGTTCTCAGTTTGGGTCAATCATTAATCCGTCATTTGAAAGAACGCCATGACATCCGCAATACGCACCGGTTAAAATTTTTACTAACATGATTTCTCCTTTTGTTGTGTGAGTGAGTATAGTACGTCAGGTAAATTTAAAATGATAATAATATTTTGTTATAAGGGATGGGATGTTTATAAGG
>LNFM01009515.1_pt1 | contig 14102 bp, 14 predicted proteins | sample 596031 | NCBI WGS metagenome assembly LNFM01 (sample SAMN04254537, study PRJNA301005) | activated carbon metagenome | isolation source: dual media filters at the Ann Arbor, Michigan drinking water treatment plant | place: USA: Ann Arbor
TACGAGAATTTCGTCGGCCGCTTCGACCGCGAGCACGAGGGCGAAGTGCATTGGCTGGGCACGATCGACGTCGGCTCGCTCAAGGTCAAGGTCGCCTCCACCATCGTGGCGATCTCGTCGATCCACCTCCTGCAGATATTCCTCAACGCGGCGACCTATACGGAAGGCCAGCTGATGTGGCTGACCATCATGCACCTCGCCTTCGTGTTGTCCGCGTTGCTGCTCGCCTATATCGACAGGATCGGCGCCAAGAAGCCGGGCAGGCCGCAAGTGGATCCCATGGCGAAAGCCGATAGCCCCGATCCCCGGATCTAGGGTCATGCGCGAGCGGTACTCTGGCCGTGTGCCGAAAGCGGCACAGGGCTTGCCGGGGCGAGCGTATCCAGCGTCACCTCCCCGAACCGCTTGACCAGCACCGCTTCAGCCTGTGCCATCGCGTCGGCCATGAGCGCGTTGACACTCCGCTCGACCAGACAGTCGGGATGGTCGCTGCGGTTTCCGATGGCAAAGAGGTTGGGCCGGCCCAGCGCGTCATAGACGGCGAGGAGACTGATTTCGTGCAGCGGGCGGGCCAGTTGCCAGCCGCCGCCATGTCCTTTTCCGGACCGGACATGACCCGCCTTCCGCAAGCCGGCCATGGTCCTGCGGAACACGGCCGGGTTGGTGCCCATGCTCCTGGCGAGAACCTCCGACGTGACCGGATCCGCGACTTTATCCAGGTGCAGCAGGACGTGCAGCACGTCGGACAATCTGGTGTCTCGGTTCATGATGGTCACCCTGGGAGTCCATTTGTCGGCACAGGCGATTGACGGCGACACGGTATCTCGTATCTGTTAAAGATACGAGATACCGTGTTGATGCAGCTGCATCTGCTACATGTCTCGGAGTACCGACGTCCATGACCAACCAAACCGGCGCCAGCAGCCAGCGGTCCTTCTCGAACCCAGCCCTGGTTGCAACCTATGCCGATGATACGCCGCGCAAGGTGCCGGGGCTGGCCGATCTCCACCGCATGGCGATGCTGCTGCTCAGCGAGAGGGCGCAGAAGGCGGCCAGCATCCTTGTGGTCGGCGCAGGAGGTGGCCTTGAACTGAATGCGATGGCTCAGGCCCAGCCTGGCTGGGCATTCACCGGCGTCGATCCCTCCGCCACCATGCTCGACCTTGCGCGCCGCAACACCGTCCAGTTCGCGGACCGGATCGTGCTGGTGGAGGGAACCGTCGATGCCGCGCCGCCTGGCCCCTTTGACGGCGCGACATGCCTGCTGACGCTCCACTTTCTCGACAGGAGCGAGCGGCTGCAGACGTTGAAGCACATCCATCGTCGGCTGAAGCCGGGCGCGCGCCTCGTTGTGGCGCATCACAGCATGTCAGGCGAGGATGAGCGACGCTGGATGGCCCGCTCGGCGGCCTTTGCCGACCGCGCCGGCGTGGACTGGACGAGGGCCGAGGCGTCCGCCGCGCAAATGGTCGGGCGCTTGCCGCTGCTTCCCGCCGCAGAAGAGGAAGCGCTGCTCGGCGCGGCCGGATTTTGCGATGTCGAGCTCTTCTACGCCGCGTTTTCGTTCCGCGGCTGGGTGGCGACAGCGGGTGTGGCCTCAGGCCCGCGAGGGTGATGTCGTCTGCCGATCGCCGCGCCTTTGAGGGCACAGGGGGTTCCGACCGCCCTGGTGACGCTATGGTGGAGCGAATTTTTCCACGGCCTTGCCCAAAGCGATGCAGATGCCGGCATCCAATCGCTAGAACGGCCTGACCAGCTTGGTGTCTGTCTGCGCAAACACCGCGTCGGGCACGAAGAAGTCCGCGGCGATCTTGCCGCCCTCCCCTTGCGCGTAGATCGAGAAGTCGGTGACGCCTTCCTCGCGCAGCACCAGCTCGTCGATGTAGAAGTTACCCGTCGCCTCGCGTGACGGTCTTGTCAGGATCGCGTGCGCGGCATCCGCCATGATGTCGGGCGAGCGGCTCATGTCGGCCAGCGTTGCGCCGCCGAGAAGGTTGCGCACGGCGGCCGTATCGATCGTCGTCAGCGGCCACAGCGAATTCACGGCGATGCCGTCCTTGGCGAATTCCGCGCTCATGCCCAGCGTGCACATCGACATGCCGAATTTTGCCATCGTGTAGGCGACATGGTTCTTGAACCACTTCGCCTCCATGTCGAGCGGCGGGGCGAGGTTCAGGATATGCGGATTGTCCGCCTTCTTGAGATGCGGAATGCACGTCTTGGACACGAGGAACGTGCCGCGCGTGTTGATCTGGTGCATCAGGTCGTAGCGCTTCATGTCGGTTTCCAGCGTGCCGGTGAGCTGGATGGCGCTGGCATTGTTGATGCAGATGTCGATGCCGCCGAATTTCTCCACCGTCTTCTGCACGGCCTCGGCGACCTGGGCCTCCTCGCGGATGTCGCACATCACCGCCAGTGCCTTGCCGCCGGCCGCCTCGATCTCGGCTGCCGCCGTGTGGATCGTACCCGGCAGTTTCGGATGCGGCGTGTCGGTCTTGGCGGCGATGGTCACATTGGCGCCGTCGCGCGCGGCGCGCAGCGCGATCGCCAGCCCGATGCCACGCGAACCGCCGGAAATGAAGAGCGTCTTTCCCTTGAGCGACATGGTTTTCTCCCTTGGCTTGGTTGGTCTCTTGTGGCTGTGAAACGCCGAGGCGGCAAGGGGGTCGCGAAGTCTGGCGCCGCCGTGAGCCGATGTCAGTGGGGAACGCGCCCGTCCCTCGCCTGCCCCCGGCAGGGCGAAAGAGCCAGCGTCGATCCACACGTCCTTCACCAACCAGCAAGGCACCATGCTGCGTGAGGATGCGGGGCGTTCGCGACCCTTTCCCCTTGTGGGGAGGGTTAGAGGGTGGGGGTACGCGGGGATCTGGGATCCAGGGTGGGCGGAGCCGGTTTTTCCCTTGGCGCTGCGGACGAAGGCACTCGGCCCCTTGCATTCCGGCCTCTCCTCGCCAATCTGGCCATCCCGCCCGGAACCATCGCTTGACCCTCCCTCCCCCGCACGTTTCCCCCGACTATCGCCCCGACATCGATGGCCTGCGCGCGCTGGCCGTAGCCGCCGTCGTCGCCTTCCATGCCTTCCCGCAGGCCGTGCCCGGCGGCTTTGTCGGCGTCGACGTCTTCTTCGTCATCTCCGGCTACCTCATCAGCACCATCCTGCTCAGCGAATGGCGCCAGACGGGCCGCCTCGATCTCCTCTCCTTCTATCGCAGGCGCCTGCGCCGAATCGTGCCGGCGCTGGCCGTCGTGATGGTCGCAGTGCTCGCGCTCGGCTGGCTCGTGCTTCTTCCCTCCGAACTCGCCCTGCTCGGACGCCATGCGGCGGGTGCGGCGATCTTCATCGCCAATGTCCTGTTCTGGAACGGCGCCGGCTATTTCGCGCCCGGTGCCGACCACCTGCCTCTGCTGCACCTCTGGTCGCTCGCCATCGAGGAGCAATTCTACCTCGTCTGGCCGCTCGCCCTGGTCGCGCTGGCCGGGCGGCCGAGGCTTCTCGTGCCGGCGATGGTCGCCGCCTTTGTCGGCTCGCTTGCGCTCTGCCTCGACAGCGAGGGCTCGATCGCGTCCTTCTATTCCCCCCTCACCCGCGCCTGGGAATTGTTGGCCGGCGCGCTTCTGGCGGCGGTCGCGGGCCGTGCGCATCCCGCCGCCTGGGCGGGCACTATAAATAGCACGATCGCCGAGCTTTCGGCCCTTGCCGGCCTCGGCCTCATCCTGTCTTCTGCCCTCTTCCTCGATCAGCAGTGGCCCTGGCCGGGTCGGCTCACTCTCCTGCCGGTGGCGGGCGCCGTCCTGCTGGTCGGGCCGGGTGCGGGCAGCCGCGTCAGCGCCCTCCTGCTCGCCAATCCGCTTGCCGTCGGCATCGGGCTGATCAGCTATCCGCTCTATCTCTGGCACTGGCCGCTCCTCTCCTTCGGCCATATCCTGCATGCCGGCATACCGCCGGCCAGCACCCGCCTCTGGCTCGTGCTGGCCTCTGCAGCCCTCGCCGTCGCCACCTGGCTGCTGGTGGAGAGGCCGATCCGCTTCGGCCGGTTGCGCCGGCCTGCACCAGCCTGGCTCGCCGGCGCGCTGGCGTCGATCGCGCTGGCCGGCTTCGTCATCGACCGCGCCGACGGTTTTCGCGCCCGCGCCATCACAGAACTCAACGCCTTTGCCCTGACAGCGACCGTCGGCGCAGGCAAGGAGCTGACGCAGCCGGGCTGTCTCGTCGCCGAGGCGCCCATCCCGAGGCCCTACTCCTTCTGCCGGCGCGACAAGACCTTGCCGGTCACCCATATCGTCTGGGGCGACAGCAAGGGCGAGGCGCTTTTCTGGTCGCTGGTGCGCGAGAGCCACGCCCGCCCGGGCAGCGGCGGCTGGCAGCTGGTCGGCATGCTCGGCGGCTGCCCGCCGATGGGCGGCGGCGCCTTTTCGCCCAACCCGGAATGCAACAGCGGCAACGAGGCCATCCTCGACGCCGCGATTGCCGACGACGCAATCCGCACCGTTGCGCTGGCCGCCGGCCTGCGCACTATCCGCCACAATGGCCTGGCGCCGTCGCAGGCAGGGCTCGACGCCTCGGTCGCGCGGCTGCTCGCGGCGGGAAAGCGGGTCGTCCTCGTCGTCGACAACCCCACCGTGATCAGCGAGCGCGAGGCCGCGCGCGACTGCGTGCGGGTCACGCTGCTTGCCTGGCTGGAGCGGCTCGTCGGGCGGCGCGACTGCGACCTGCCGCTGGCCAGGCATGAAGCAGAGACGGCGGACTACCGGGCGCTGATCGCCCATCTGGTCGGCCGCCATCCGAAACTCGAACTGTTCGACACCGACCGGCTGCTCTGCGACCGCAACACCGGCCTGTGCCCCGTCGCAGCGGGAGGCGAGCTCCTCTACAGCTACGGCGACCACATCTCCGACACCGCCGGCACCATCATGGCGCGACAGCTTCTCCCCCTTGTCGAAGGGGCTGCGATCGCCGATTGACGCTCGTCGGCCGCAGGGCGATGCTGCCCGCGACAGGGCGCGACCCGGCGCGGCGGATTCGGGGCGCGAGATGCCACAGCACGCAAGCAAAGTGCGGCGATCGCAACCGGTCTGCGGCTCGAAGGTGCATCCGGTCATTCGGGAGGGACGTCGATGAAGGCACTGAAATGGCTGTTCTACCTGATCGTGCTGGCCGCGGTCGTCGTCATCGGCGGATCTGTCTTCCTGCCGTCCGAGGCGGTGGTGACCCGCTCGACCGAAATCGCGGCGCCGCCCGACAAGGTCTTCGCCATCGTCGGCGACTTTCGCCGCTTCCAGGAATTCTCGCCCTGGGCGGAGCTTGACCCGAACACTGCCTACACCTTCGAGGGACCGGAAATCGGCGTCGGCCAGAAGATGAGCTGGTCATCGGCCAACAGCGATGTCGGCTCGGGCAGCCAGACCGTCACCGACCACCAGCCGCCGAGCCGCCTCACCGCGGACATCGATTTTGGCGAGATGGGGAAATCCACCACGACATGGGTCCTTGCCCCGACCGCGACCGGCACGCTTGCCAGCTGGACGTTCCGCGCGCCGCTGGACGGCATCGCCGCCCGCTGGTTCGGGCTCATGTTCGACACATGGATCGGGGCCGACTACGAAAAGGGTCTGGCGCGGCTCAAGCTGGCTGCCGAGCGGCCTTGACCCGTTGGCTTGGCCGAACCGGCGACCCTGTCGCCGCGCGGCTCCCGAGAGCGGACGCAGCCATCGCCCGACACGGGCGACGCGCGCGCATCAGCATCACGCGGGCGTCGGCCGGCCGCGTTTCATGCGGGCGCGGTCGGCTTGAGCGCGCGGATCATGCGCGTGACCGGGCCGTCCTCCCCGTCCGGATGCGCGCTGCAGCGCACCGGGGAGGCCGCGTTCTTCTCCGCATTCAGCGCCCGGCTGACGCAGTGGTAGCCCAGCGCGCGATACGCTTCCATCTGCTCCTCGGAAAAGAACTGATCGCCGGTCGATTCGTGCGGGAAGAGAGGGTAGCGCCGCTCGTAGTCGAGCACATAGTCAGGCTCGTCGCCCGTCATGCTGGCCTTGACGTAGATCAGCAGCCCCTCGTCGATCTGGCCGTCCTTGCTTTCGTACAGGATCTTGCCGACGGCGAAATGCTGGTCGTGCGACGCCTGGTCCGGCGCCGCGCGCTTTGTCCTGTCGGCCATGCGGGCCAGCGCCGCGTCGCGGATCGGCATCCAGTCGAGCGTGATCCGCACGCCCTCGTCGATGCGGGCGAAGCGCTGCAGGTCGCTCAGCGCGCCGAACGTCATGGCGGGATCGGCCTCGCCGTCGATCACCACGATGTATCGGCAGCGCCGCTTGAGGAGCTGGTAGAGCCCGAGATTGTCGATATGGCCGCCATCGGTCACATAGACGCGCGGGCTGTTGGTGCGCAGCAGTCCGAATGCCTCGGCAAACAGATAGAGCCGGAACCGGTCGTGCCACGCGCGTCGGCGCTCATTGCCGAAGGCGTAGCCGGGATCGATCAGTTTTGGGTTGGTCAGCCAGTAGCCGAGCCTGAGATTGAGCAGGGCAAGCGTGGGCGCCAGCAGGCCGATGTTGATGCGTCCCATGCTGGAGGACACTGCCGCACCCGAAATGGCCGCCGCGGTGGCGATATCGAGCTTGGCATCGACCGCTTCCATCGCAGTCGTCTTCGCATAGCCCGTCGAGGCGCTGCCGACATGGAGGCTGGAAAACAGGAAGAATTCCGCGTTTCTCCCTCGTTTGGCGGGATCCATCGTGCCGCCCGCGAAATCGGGATCGGCTTGCGTGTTGGCATCGCGCGTCGCGTCGCTCACCTTGGCATTCAGCGTCGCATTGACGAGAAGATAGGGACCGGGACCGGTTAGCGCGGACAGGCGAAGCGGCACGTTGTCCGCCTGGCTCAGCCGGAAGGCGGCGGCGATGCGGTCCCGGTAGAGCCGGTGCAGCCCGTTGGCGTTCTCGGCAAACTGCCAGCCAACGCACCAGACCAGCAGCATGCTCACCGTGTAGCGAAAAAGCACGATCCACTCGACCGCCGGTCCGCCGGACCGCGTGGCGATTGCCGACAGGATGAGAAAGACGATCGCCACCAGCATGGCCGCCGTCCATCCCCATCCCGCCACCAGCAGGACCCGCAACCAGTCGCGCCAGCCGCGCTGGATGTCGTCGGGAAAGATCGTGGGCACCAGCACGCGGCCGACCAGGACCGCTGCAATGCCAAGCGCGACGACGTCGAAGAAACTGGCGACGGTGACGCGTCCCAGCCACCCTGCCCCAAGGCTGAGCGTGACCACGGCGGCGAGACCGGCAACCAGGAGCGCCACCAAAAGGTCGACCCCGCTTTGCGCGAGGCTTCTGCCCAGCACCGCGGCAAGACCCGCGGCCAGCAACAGATAGACCAGCACTGCGAGAACGGACCCGTTGGCCACGGCCAGGACCTCAGGCGCGAATGCGTAGCCTGCGGTGGAGGCACGAATGCCCCAGACCGTCATCAGCAGGAAGAACCCGTAGATCATCAGTGGCAGGATCAGCCCCGCAGTATAGATGAGCGTGCGCGCAAACAGCGCCTTCAGCCAGGTTCCCAGCGTCGGCGCGTTCAGTGCTTTCGTGATCCAGCCCACGAAGGTCGCGCGGAAAGTCGCGGTGAGGGCGACGATCGCCGCGCCGATCGTCCCGAGCATGCCGGTCACCGACACGGGCCCACCCGCGGTCGTGCCAGTCGCGGCGCCCTCGGCTTCGAGCAGGTTCATGAGCCAGAAAAGGATCGGCGGCTGGAGTTCGAGGAACAGGGCAACCGCGAGCATGATGATCAGCCGGAGCCCCCATCTGGCGCCAAGCGACATCGGTTCCGGCACGGGCCTGTCGCGGCCGAGACCGCGGAATTCGGCAAACGACCGGCCGAGCGCCCAGGCAAACAGCACGATGGCCAGCGCGGCCAGCAGCGTCTTGCTCATCAGGAACGGGTCTTCGAGATAGGGCGCCAGCGCTTGGTAGAGCGGCGTCTCCCTCTGGCCATCCGATAGCCATCGCTTACCGAGGTCGAGGACGATGCTGTGTTCGAGATGCGCCTTGGTCGGGTTGGCGAGCACCAGCAGCGTCGCCAGCGGAAAGAGCAGCGCCAGCACGAGGATGATGTTGACGACCAGTCCGCGCAGGATCACGGCAAGCGAGATCAGCAGATCTGACAGGCCATGCGGCGCCAGGAAGCGGCTGTTGTCGCGCAGATGGGCGACCGGTTCGTTGTCCCTCGCCTCGCGCTCCCGGTCGCGCGAAAACGGGAAGCGTCCGCCGTTCTGCTGCATGGCCGAGATCATGCTGGCGCCGGTGTATCCTCCGCCGGACACGGTCGACAGATAGTCGATCCGCTCGGCCAGCCCTTGCCTGTCGAGGGCCTGCAGGGCGCCGAGGCAGAACGACGCCGACCGTATGCCGCCGCCTGAAAGCGCGACGCCGTAGAGTTCCGGCGGCGCCTCCGGTGCGACACCGGTCCCGGCTTGCGACCCGGTCGACGCCACGGTCGTCTGCGCTCGCCTCAGGCGGATTTCTGAATATTCACGCGCAAGGACCTGCGCGAAATCGGACGTGTAGTCTTCGGTTGTGGATTGGTTGTCGCGATCGCCCACCGGCCCCATCCGATGCTCACATGGGGACAGATGACACCAGAAAAACCCGGGAAAGACAAGCGACCGTCAAATAACGCCCAAGCACTGGCGATGAAACGCTCGGTGTTCGACCCGATGCCGAGCAAAGCGGTTCGACGCGCATTGCTCGTTGTTACACGCGCTTGCCCACCCTCAGGAAAACAGCCGGTCGCCCTGCTCGTCGACGATCTGCTGGCCCTTCTTCAGCGCCATGTCGGCGGCTTCGTCCGCGCTCGAGAAGCGGTCGGCGCGCACGAAGCGATGCTCCTTGGCGACCCCGTCGATCTCCTTGGAGATGACGCCGCAGGTCTGGTACTGGCCCTCGGCCTTGTAGGGCGTGGCGACGATCCGGAAGCCCTTGTGCTCCAGCGCCGCGCCGCCAGGCTTCGGCTGCTCAGCCTCGCCGCTTCCACCGCCGCCGCCAAACAGTCGCTTCAGGAATGACATCGCCGTCTCCGTTTTTTCGGAAACTAGCGCGATTGGATCACGCAGGCCAGTGCGCCGCACGCGTCGATGTCGCGAAAGCGGCGTCAGCCCAGGCCGCGTCCGGCCCTCGGCAGGCCGGTCGCGCGCACTTCACGCCAGACCCTCGGGCGAATACTGCGCCAGAAATTCGGCGCTGGGCGGGATCGGCTTGATGACGTCGATCAGGACGCCGTTCGGGTCGCGCGTGATGAAATGGCGCTGGCCGAAAGGTTCGTCGCGCAACGTGCGCAGGATCGGCAATCCGGCGGCCATGGCGCGCTCATACACCGCGTCGGGGTCGCTCACCTCGAAGTTGATCAGCAAGCCCGACGCGCGGCCCCGTGCTTCCTCGGGGATCGTCTCGTGGTCGCCCTGCACGATGCCAAGATTGACCCCCTCATCCTCGGCAGACTGCAGATGCACGTACCAGTCGCTGGTAAACAGGGGGCGGAACTGGAAATGCTCGACATAGAATGCCGCTGTTCCCGCAACATCGCCCGTCATCAGGACCGGATAGTAGCTGTTGCTTTTCATGGCTTCTCATCCCTCGCTAGAAAACATACAGTCTGCATGTATCAATCAAATAACATACAGGCTGTATGTATGCAAGAGACGATCTCACGGCGCTCGAACCACGACCGCAGCGAGGCGACGCGGGGCGACCTCGTTGCCGCCGCCAGGACCCTGTTCACGCAAAAATCCTATGCCGCTACCGGGACGCCGGAAATCGTGGCGGCGGCGGGCGTCACGCGCGGCGCGCTCTATCACCATTTTGCCGATAAGCAGGCGCTCTTCGCGGCCGTGGTCGAAAAGGAGGCGGAGGCGGTCGCAGCCGAGATCGAGCGGGCAGCACCTTGCCTCGGCGATCCGCTCGACATGCTGCTGGAGGGAGCCCGCGCCTATCTCGACGCCATGCGCGCACCGGGCCGCACGCGGCTTCTCCTGATCGACGGCCCCTCGATTCTTGGCCGCGCGGCCATGGATGAGATCGATGCCCGCCACGGCAGCAGGACGTTGCGCGAGGGGCTGTCCGGCGCCATGCAGGCCGGCGCGATCAGGACCCTGCCCCTGGACGCGCTGACCGCCGAGCTTGGTGCCATGTTCGACGGCGCGGCGCTTGCGATCGAGGCCGGCGGCGCAGCCGATGACCACCTGACCGTGCTGTCGGCGCTGCTGCGCGGCATTGCCGCCTGAACGACAGCGGCTTGGTCAGGGCACCTCGTCGTCGGCGACCACGCCGCCCTCGCCTTCGAGCGTGGCGATGCGCCGGGTTTCCGACCGCGTGAATTTCAGCCTGACGCCCGCGCCACCGCCATTTTCGGGGATGAAGACCGCGCCCGCGGCCTCGAGCGCCGATGCCAGGCTCGCCTTCTCGTCCTCGCCAAGGTCGCGCAATCCGCGTTCGAAGGCCTCGATCGCCTCCACCGCGAGGCCGCTGCGCGCAGCGATACGCTCGCGCGTCAGTTGGACGAGCGCTCGGGCGGCGCGCGAAAGGGGTCCGGTCAGCATGGCTCTATCCTGTTCATGCGCCAGTGAGACACAGAAACCGGGTCGTGGAAAGCCCGTGGCGTCATGGCGCTCGCCACCTCCCGTGGAGCCATCGGCCGGGATGGTGCCAACCCGCGCCTGAGGAGAGATCAGCAAGCCGCTCGCGCTTCGCCCTATTTGCTGCAGACGGTGCGCTTCACCTGGCAGCCGCGGTCGTTGGCCCGGCAATTGGCGAGCGCGATCGAGCGGGATTGCTTGGGTCCGGGGGCATAGCCGTAGCCATAGCCGAACGAATTGCCCACCGCGAGTGCCGCGCAGGAATTGTAGAAATAGACGATGACCCGGCAATCGCTGGCATAGGCGCGGCAACTCCGCTGCGCCACGCGCTCGGCCTGGCCGCGCGTCGCGTAATTGTGGGAGTAGCCGTAGGAGCCGGTCCGCGGTGAATAGGCGATCGCCCCGAATTCGGCGGCAGCCGCGCTGTAGGTCGACGCGGCAAGCATGGCGAAAGCGGCAGCGGCCGCAACGGAAACTCTGGTCCGGATGCTCATCGGTCTGTCCCCTGTTATCCCAGCGGCAGCTTATGCTCCAGCGATCACGCCGCGCAAGCGCATTGCGAGAAGTGCGCCACGGCACCTGTCTTGGGCGCTTGGGGGCGCGGGCGTCCTGTGTCACGACCCTCGGCAGATCACGCTGCCACGGGCAATCCGCTGCAGGCGGAACCTCGGCCTGCGGCGTTCGTTCCTCTTGCGACACTGAAAGGAACCACCTCCATGAGCCCGCGCGCCTTCATCACCGTCCTTCTCTCCCTGATGGTCAACGCCGTCCTGTTCGGCTTCGGCGCCATTCTTGTCCTGTCCGTGCCGGCACTGGCCGAGCAGGCAAAGTACCTGCTGCCGGTCGTCATCGTGGCGAGCTTCATCATCACGCCGTTCATCGCCTGGAAGATGGCGCCGCGCCTGCGCGCGCGCTACTGGAACCCGGCAAAGCCAGCCTACGTGACCAAGGTCTAGCCTGACCGGGACTGCCGGCGAACCATTCGACGCCCGCCAGACGCGTCCACGAAAAAGCCACCCGGCCTTGCCGGGTGGCTTCATTGTTCGGGGTCAGTCCGGCCGTCACGACCGGCCGTCTTCGCCTGCCAGATGCCTGCCGGTCAGGCGGCCTGGCGCGAAAACATTTCGGCCAGCGGCATGGTTGCCTCTGCCGCGGGTCGCGACACGTGCAGTTCGGCCAGATACCAGCCATCGCGTTCGGCTGCCTCCGGCGACAGGCCGCGATTGCGCAGATTGTCCAGCACCTGGCTGCGCTCCGCTGGCGATTCGAACCGGCGCTGCGGAAAAAACGCGCCCTCGAGCCGCTCGGTCACATAGCCATGCTGCGCCATCATGTCCTCGACAGGCTGGTAGTCGAACATGCGCAGCACGAAATTGGCCATCCAGGCGTCCCGGCCTGCCTCAACGAGCGGCTCCAGCGAGGTGCTGGTGACATAGCCGACGCAACCCGTCGAGATGATGAGATCGGCGTTCTCGACGACGCGCATCATCGCCGGCGTCGGCTCCTGGCGCTCGAGATTGGCCGAAACCCCGCCGTCCAGCAGACCCGCGTCCACCGCATAGGTGATGGCATTTTTTGCCACATCCAGCCCGACGATCGAAAGGTGCTCGTCGCCGGTTTCCGCAAACAGCGCGCGGTCGCGCTCCAGCATGGCCCCCTGGTCGTCGGGCGCATCGACCGTGTAGAGCCTGTAGAGGTCGTCCAGCGACAGATCGTGCTTGAGCAGCGCGGCATTGACGCCATAGGAACAACCGACATCGACGATCTTGGCGTCAGCCTCGCCATTGGTGGCACGCTTGGCCTCCAGCAACCCCTTGAAAAAGGGCTTTGCGACCTCCGGCACGCAATAGTCGAGCTTGGAAAGAGCGGAGAAATAGGCCCGCGGATCCGACCTGTTGTAAACGTGATCGAGGCAGAGCTTGCCTGTGTGGTCATAGGCGGGGCCGGCCGGGGCCGATGGCGACATGATGTCCATGTTGCAAAGTCCTGTTCCTGAGAAATTGGTTTCCGCGCGCCAGGGCGCGAAAGGTGGGCTCCATGATTGTTGGATGCAGCGCAGCATAGGCCATCTGGCCGGAAAACTGAACCCCGCATGTCGCTTTTTGTCGCAGCATGTCGCGATCCGACGCCGGACGGCACCCTGCCCGAACCACAAAAAACGCCGGGATTGCGGTCGGGGACGTCGGTGTCTGGAGCGAGGGAAAGGGACGTCAGCTACTTCAAGAGGCTCCTGAGCTTCCCGCTCCGGGTCGGGCTTGCGCAACGCTTTCGCTTCGGCCTGGCCGACTTCTTCGACCGTGTGGTCGGTGACTTCTGCCCATTCACTCTTTCCGCCTGTAATTTGCCTTTAGGAAATCCAGTTGCTGATGCAACCACTGAAATTCTGGTCGATCCCCTGCAATTTCCCGCAATCGCGCCTCCTCCTTCAGCGTAAACCGCGCAAAGCGTTCGCTGGTCCCGCTTTCGATTAGGTCGTCCAATTTCTGCTGGTCAAGTTCAGAAAGCCCGTCAATGAGCCCCGTGACAGGTTTGATTGCATGCGTGAATGACTTGGTCTTCTTGACCGCCTCCCAGAGAACATACGCAAGTACCCCCGAAACCCAAGCCCAAGCCGCGCCTCCAAGTGCGAGGCCCACAATTGGCAATGCAGCTACTGTTCCAACGGAAGTCACTACAATGACTGCGTTCCGGGCGGCCCCGACACCAAAGAGATGGCTCCGCTCCGCTTGATGTCCCGACCCCATCTCTACCGCCGCGTCCATAAGAAATTCGGCCACTTCGGGCTTCGCGATGCTTCTTTCGGCCTTCAACGCCGCCATGAACTCAGTGACGGTTTCGCGAAACTTTCGCTCCTCCTCCGGATTGCGGATCATTCTTTCCGCGTCCGCAACCGCTGCGGCACCTGCGGCTGTTGCGGAAATCATAGGTCCGTGTGTGTCTCGGAAGTCTGTGAGCGATAATCTCTGGCTATCCGAAATTGGCGCAAGGTCAGATTCGATCGAGAGTTTGGCTTCTGCGGCCAATCGGTTCATCAGAGACGTACCGATACCGAACAGCAGGTCGAAATCGATGGTTTCAATAACCGATGAACTGGCCTCAAGATATCTGGCGGCCATACGCCGTTCTCTGTGAAAAGGGTCGTTGTCCCCTTCTGCAACAGGCGGTGTAGCTACTAGAAACGCGGCTAGCGCCTCTTGTGCCAAAGGAAGATAGCGTTCGACTCTAGAAAGATCATTACCTGATCCGGCAGCGTTCGATACCGGCGCAAAGACAATCTGGCCATCCCTAACACCAAGGTGAGGTCCGTGCCCCTGTGACGGTGGTGTAGCTGGCTGAAGTGAGTTGCTCTTTGGCAACTCGATCCCGGCCGTCCAATCGGATGGTGTCCCACCGCGTGGTGTAGCTGGCGGCATTGGTGGCCGCGCTCTCCGGCTTGGCCGGGCTGATCAGCGCGCCACTGCTGGCAGGCTG